>PVMK01126595.1_pt1 | contig 78618 bp, 76 predicted proteins | sample 1853481 | NCBI WGS metagenome assembly PVMK01 (sample SAMN08533507, study PRJNA380276) | Marine sediment metagenome, whole genome shotgun sequencing project.
TAACCGCCTTCAGGAAATGGGTGCGGAACGTATGGGTAAAGCAGCGGCCCTTTACGTCCCCAGCGGGACCATGGCCAACCTTATCTCTCTTCTGGCACACTGCGACCGTGGGGATGAAATCTACCTGGGAGACCAGAGCCACATCTTTATCTACGAGGCGGGAAGCAGTGCGGCAGTCGGGGGTATTCACCCACACCCCTTACGCAACAACCAAGACGGGACACTGAACCCGGAGGAGATAGAAGCCGCTATGCGCCCCGACGACAGCCACTTCCCGCGAAGCCGCCTCCTTTGTCTTGAGAACACCCACAACCGTTGTTGGGGAAGCCCTCTGAGCTTAGATTATATGGAAATGATTTGGGCTCTTGCCAAACGGCTGAATCTAAAAGTCCACTTGGACGGGGCACGCATCTTTAACGCTGCTCTCGCCGAAGGCGTTGAACCAAAGGAGTTAGCCAGGGGTTGCGATTCAGTCTCCTTTTGCCTATCCAAGGGACTGGGGGCACCGGTGGGTTCCCTGGTCTGCGGTTCAACGGAGTTTATTCGCAGGGCTCATCGAATGAGAAAACAGCTGGGTGGCGGGATGCGCCAGGCCGGCATCATCGCGGCAGGGGGGATCTACGCCCTCGAGAATATGGTTGACCGCCTTGGAGAAGATCACGCCATGGCCAAACGGTTGGCCATGGGCGTTGACAAAATAGAGGGCCTCCAGACCCAAGTGGAACTTGTCCGGACTAATATAGTTTTTTTGAAGTTGGTGGACAACCGCATAACACCCGATCAGCTGGTGGAACAAATGGCCCTGAAGGGTGTACGTCTCCTGGTAGGATATGGGGGATTGATACGTATGGTCACACACTATGGGCTTACAATGGAGGATATTGACTGGGCCGTTGACGTCTTTAGAGATGTAATGGGCGATATCTAGCCGACAATATGGATGAACTGCAGCCCGATAACATCTTTCTTCAACAATCGAATACCGAACAGCCGAGTCCCGAATTACGAATTTTTACGAATCAATGAGACGATCCTCAAGGTTAAATTCTTTGTTTTCCTTCGTCCTTCGTCACTCCTTGATCGTTATTCGATTAGTGACTACTCACGTAGTCAGGCTGAAGCTGTTTAGGCTGAAGGCTGAAGGGGTCCAAAAAGAACGATTGCCGCAGTTTGGCGGAGAAACAGCAGATTTTCGCATCAAACATGGCTTCAAAGTGTGCAGTATTCCCGCTTTTCCTAACAGTCTTCAGCCTTCAGCCTATCCACCTGAGTAGTTACTTCCATTATTACACAGGCAACTTAAATTGCCAATTTTACAGAAACAACTTTCCAGACGGTGAACCCATGAACGGTTACCCCACCATTGATGACATTCGAGACGCAGCCCGTCGGATTCGACCGCATATCCATCAAACACCCGTCCTCACCTGCAATGGAATAAACCGGATGGTTGGAGGGGAAATCTATTTCAAGTGCGAAAATTTCCAGAAAGCAGGTGCATTCAAGATTAGAGGTGCCGCAAACGCCGTGATGTCACTTAGCGACCAAGAGGCCTCTCATGGTGTGGCAACGCATTCGTCAGGAAATCACGCAGCCGCTTTGGCCCTTGCCGCCCGCTCAAGGGGTATTCGGGCATATGTCGTCATGCCGGAAAATGCCCCTCAGATCAAAAAAGATGCGGTGACGGGTTACGGGGCACAGACAACCTTTTGCCAACCTACCCTTAAAGATCGAGAAAAGAGCCTGGCCGAGGTGATAGAAAGGACAGGTGCCGCATTTATTCATCCTTATGATGATTACCGTATAATCGCAGGGCAGGCGACCGCCGCCGTCGAACTTCTGGAAACGATCCCAAATCTCGATGTCATCATGACACCCATCGGTGGCGGTGGGCTAACAGGAGGAGCCGCACTGGCCGCCCACTACCTTTCCCCTGATACCAGAGTGGTTGCCGCCGAACCCTATGGTGCGGACGACGCATATCGTTCCCTCCAAACCGGCCGTATCGTTCCCTCAGAAAACCCGCAAACCATAGCGGATGGTCTTCTCACTTCGCTCGGTCAGAAGACTTACCCCATTGTCAGGGATTATGTAGACTGTATTGTGAGGGTAACCGAAGAGGGCATTATTGCGGCTATGCGGACCATTTGGGAACGAATGAAAATCGTGGTTGAACCATCAGCGGCAGTGCCGTTGGCCGCCCCCCTCACCCGATGTTTTGACATAAAAGGAAAACGTGTGGGGATAATCCTTTCCGGAGGAAATCTTGACCTAAACAGCCTCCCTTGGCTCAACAAAAATGCCTGACAGGGTTAACTTGATGGAGTGATGGAGTGATGGAGTATTGGAGTACTGGCCTACGGAGGGAGGACCAGGATTTCTATTTTGGGTTAAAACCTTGAACCGTGAACCCTTGAACCCCAACAAGTTTCCGGCCCACTATCCCAGATAGGCCTCTTTTACCTTTGGATTTTCTAACAGGCTGCCGGCCCGATCCTTGAGCACCACCTCTCCTGTTTCGATGACATACCCGTAATCGGCCAATTCCAGGGCAGCCTGGGCATTTTGCTCCACGAGGAGGATGGTCAGCCCCTCCCCCCTGATGCGACGGATGATGCCCATTATCTGTTCAACTATAAGCGGCGCCAGACCCAGGGACGGTTCATCCAGAAGAAGCAGCCGGGGGGTTCCCATCAGTGCCCGCGCAATGGCAAGCATCTGCTGTTCCCCTCCCGAGAGAGTTCCCCCTGGCTGTTTTAGCCGCTCCTTCAGGATAGGGAACAGTTCAAAGCCTTTTTCCATGGATTTGGCAATGCCGCCCTTGTCTTTTCGCAGATAGGCCCCCAACCGCAAATTTTCCTGCAGGGTGAGATCCGGAAAGATACGTCGCCCCTCCGGGACCTGAACGATTCCTCTTTTTACGATCGCCTCAGGCGCAAGCCTGTGAATCGGATTTCCTTCATACTGAATCTCACCCGAAGAAATGGGTTGAATCCCGCTGATCGACATGAGGGTTGTAGATTTTCCTGCGCCGTTTGCACCTATCAGACAGCAGATACTGCCTTCCCGAACCTCAAGGGATACGCCTCTCAGGGCATGGATCTTTCTATAATAACTGTGGATATCCTCAAGTCTCAGCATGGGTCCCGCCCCCACCCAGATAGGCTTCTATCACCGTTTTATTGGCTCTTATTTCATCGGGTGTCCCGTGGGCAATAAGTTCGCCATAGTCAAGCACGTATATATGATCGGCCAGGTTCATCATTACCTTCATGTCGTGCTCGATAATCAGGATAGTGATGCCTTTGTCACGGATCTTAAATACAAGCTGAATCAGCTGAGACGATTCCTGAGGATTCATACCCGCCGCGGGTTCGTCGAGCAACAGCAACTGAGGGTTGGATGCGAGAGCGCGGGCAATCTCCAGACGACGCTGTTCTCCGTAGGCAAGAACCCCCGCAAGATCAAAGGCCCTCTCCTCAAGCCCGACAAAATGGAGCTGTTCAATGGCCTGTTTCTCGGTTAACGCCTCTTCCTTTCGCTGCGAAGCGGTTCGGACAAGGGTACTCCACAGCCCCGCTCGCATCCGGCCATGAGTCCCGATCTTTACATTATCCAGAACGCTCAAATTGAAAAAGAGACGAATGTTCTGAAATGTCCGAGCCATTCCAAGCCGGCTGACAGCATCCGGCCCCAGCCTGAAGCCATACAGCTGGCGGGTCTTCCGCTGAACGAGCTGCCAGATAAAGTAGAGGCTGAAGGGGACCGCCAGAACGCCCCAAGGCACAACGCCATAGGCCAGGGCGATCCCACTTCCGGGAAAATCCCCCAGAGAGGGGATATGGGTCAACCACCAGACAGCCAGGCACAGGTCGCCCAAAAGAAACACAAACATGACACCCCAGGCCCATATCTGAAATCTTGTCAGCCCCCTGAGAGCTGCCAGCCTTATACTCAGGATAAAAATCGTCAGCAGGGTCAATTCAATCTTAAAGAAGGTGGCAGGGAGAAAAAACGACCAGAAAAGAGGGCTCCAGAGGAGACTGAAAATGAGAAACAGACGGGCGTACCATTGGATAACTTGTCTTTTCCGGGCAGACAGTTCGGAAAAAACAGGGTTGTCTCTAAAAACGACCTGACCTGCGGATAGGGGGTAGAGGCTGCTGAGACAATTAAAAAGGGTGGTCTTTCCTGCGCCGTTGGGACCGATAATCCCCACTATCTGGCCGGGAAAAGCCTTCAGATCTATGCCCTGAAGCGCCATAAGACCACCAAAAACCTTTGAAAGCCTTTTTATGTTCAGCACAGGATTCATAAGACAGCCATCTCCGGTTACTTGTTACTCTCAGACGTCGCCAGCCGCTTTCGAGTCTGTTCGGCCTTGTTGGCACGGGCCCGTTCAAACGGGATCAACCCTTCCGGCCGCCACCGCATCATCAACACCAGGATCAGGCCGTAGATAAGATAACGGGCGCTAAAAAGGCTTTGAGGCAGAACAGCCCTCAAGACCTCCGACAGGGGGATGAGTATGAGGGCTCCCAGCATGGTACCCGCAATACTCCCCATCCCGCCAAAAACGATCAGACACAAAATCAGTATCGACTCCCAGAACTTAAACATGTCGGGGTGGATAAACCTAAACCATTTTGCGTAAAAGGCACCGCCCATGGCACCTATGGAGGCGCTGACAGAAAATGCCATGACCTTGTAGCGGATGAGATTTATCCCGGAGCACTGGGCCGCGATTTCGTCCTCACGTATGGCAAACCAGGCCCGCCCGAGCCGTGAGTCCTCCAGCCGGGTCACCACCAGGAGCACCACCAGGACGAGAAACATGGCAAGATAAAAAAACTCCCATTCCTGGACAAGGACATGTCCGAATATGGACGGGGGCTTGATGCCGGGAAGACCCATGGGTCCGCGCGTAAGCCAAAGTTCATTTCGAATCACCAGCACCACCAGTTCCGAAAACCCGAAAGTAACAATGGCGAAATAATCACCGGTGAGCCGCAGGGTCGGCGCCCCCAGAAGGATGCCCCAGATGGCGCCGTTTAGGGCGGCTAAAGGCAGTATAAGCCAAAGGCTGAGGTCATAGTGGATAGCAGTGATTCTCTGTAAGCCATCCGGTTTGCTCGAGAGCCAGGATCATATATAAGAGTGCGGTGGTCACGATCCGCAACAGGTAGTTGTTGGACGCCCCCAGAGGGAGCCAGGGCAATAAGAGGGCCAAGAGAAAAAAACCCAGAAAGATAAAACGGGATCGGTTTCCTGACCACAGGCCCTTTATCATACCTTCTCTCCCATCTGTCTCCCGAGCAAACCGGATGGCTTAAAGAGAATCACTGCTATCATAACCGCATAGGATATTCCATCGCGATATTCCGACGAAATATAACCGGCACCCATGACCTCTGCAATCCCCAACACCCCGCCCCCGAGCATGGCTCCCGGCACACTTCCGATCCCTCCCAGTACGGCCGCGGCAAAGGCCTTGATACCGGCAACATACCCCATGGTTGGAAAGATGGCATTGTAATACAGCCCCACCAGGACCCCGGCCATACCCCCCATGGCCGAACCAATGGCAAAGGTAAATGAGATCACCCGGTTGACGCCGATACCCATCAAGGCCGAGGTGACCTTGTCCTGGGAGATGGCGCGCATGGCGGTTCCAACATTTGTTTTGTGAATAATCAGGTGAAGGATGAGCATAAAAACAACGGTTACTAAAAGGATAAAAATCTGAAGCCAGGTCATGGAGACATCACCAAAACTCAACGCCGGTCGATAAAAGAAGGCCGGCAGGATCTCACGCGGATAGGACTTGATCTGGGATCCCCAAATCATACGGGCCAGATTTTGCAAAAAGATGGACATGCCAATGGCAGTGATCAGGGCCGCCAGTCTGGGGGCCTTTCGCAGAGGACGATAGGCCACAAAATCCAAAATGATCCCAAAAAAGGCACAAATCAAAATGGTCAGGAAAAAGGCCGCAAAGAAGGGGAGCCCAAAAAACGTTACCATGGTATAGGCCAGGAAGGCCCCAAGCATGTAAATCTCCCCATGGGCGAAATTGATCACCTGAATCACGCCATAGACCATGGTGTAGCCCACGGCTATAAGGGCATAGACACCGCCAAGGGTGATCCCGTTTACCAATTGCTGGAGGAACAGACTGGACTGTTCAAAGAGATTTTCCACAAGAACCCCACCTCTACCCTTTGGGACAACTGGTCAAAAGTTGTAACTACTCACGTAGTCAGGCTGAAGCTGTTTAGACTGAAGGCTGAAGGGGGCAGAAGAACACAATTGCCGTACTTTGGAAGAAATATCTGATTTTCGCACCAAACATGGCTTCAAAATGCGCTTTTTCCTAACAGTCTTCAGGCTTCAGCCTATCCACCTGAGTAGTTACCAAAATTTTTCCTCGTCAGTGACGCAACATGTGTAAAGAGCCAAAAAAAGGGGCAGACCAATCAATGATCTACCCCTTCGAACAGCTGCGGGATCCACAAACGTAACAGTTCACAGGTTCAGGGTTCAGGGTTAAGGACAAAGACGGGATTGAAGACCCGAGGTTCTCAATGAAAATGTTCATTTTCCAAAATAATTGCCAATTTGGCTTCAAGTCTTGGATTAGGACTGACGAAGCTGACGCTTTTCTAGTAAATACGCATCTCAAACGCAGTCCGAGGACGAGAATGGAACCTTGAACCCCTAAACCTTTGAACCCGTGAACGTCTACCCACAAACAGATGAGTACTCAAACGGCACGCCAGGGCAGAAGAACGGGCTACTGGAGTTGTTTTTCAGCACTGACCCATTTGCCGCCCTTTATCTCTTTGACAAATGCCTCTTTCAGACAGTCTCCATTTTTGTCAAAATAGGTCTTCCCGGCCACCCCATTATAGGCCTTTTCCTTTGAATTGATTGAAGCGAGGTAGCTTCGAATCTTTTCCCGATCCTGGCCAACGGCTTTGATGGCGGCAGCGGCCATACCCACAGCATCATAGGTGTTGGCTGCAAACCAGTTGGCATCCTTTCCGTACTTCTTTTTGTATGCCTTGATAAACCCGGCGGCCTGAGGACCTGCCTTGTCGGGCAGAAACGGTGTCGTAACAAACAGCCCTTCGGCATCCGGATTCTTGACCATAACGTCATCATCAAGACCGTCCGCCCCAAAAAAAGCCACGTTTTTTATGCCCAGGCTCACCGCCTGAGATACAATAAGGGTTCCCTGGGGGGCATATCCCGGGATAAAAATGGCATCCGGTTTCATCATCTTAAATTTGGTGAGTTGGGGTTTGAAATCGGTTGTGTCAGAGGAATATGCCTCTGTTCCCAGGACATTGATCCCCAATTTTTTTGCCTCTTTCATAAAGGCGAGCATCAGGCCCATGGAATAGTCGTTTACCTCGTAGAAGACGACCACTCGCTTAAAGCCCTTCACCCGGGCCGCATATTTTGCCAGAAACTGGCCCTGAAAATCATCTCTGTAAACATTTCGGAAATAGTATGGGCTCATCTGACCGATGGTCACATTTGTTGAAGCAGGGGAAATGGCGGGTAGTTTGGCCGCCCTGTAAATGGGCAACGCGGCCAACGAAGACGAGCTGCAAAGATGTCCCACCACAACGGAAATGTCGGGATCACTGGCAAGTTTGGTGGCCACCGTAGCCGCCTCTTTTGGATCACAGAGCTCATCTTCCAAGAGGATTTCGACCTTTTTCCCGTTGATACCGCCAGCTGCATTGATCTCCTCGGCCTTGAGAAGCGCCCCGTTCTTGACACCTTCACCAAACGAGGCAAGTTGCCCGGTAAACGGCGAAGCAACCGGAATTTTGATGGAATCGGCCCACGCTATACCGGTCAGCAGACCAAATACGATTACAAAGCTCATAAATTTTTTCATAATCCCTCCTTGTCAAAATCGATCTAAAAAGGTTTCAAATAGAGTCCCGGGCATCTTTCTCCCCGGGCATCTTTCTCCCCGGGCATCTTTCTCCCCGGGCATCTTTATCTTGGGACGACGCGCCTTTCTCACTTCATACCATTCTCTATAAACTCAGAGTAACTGCTCAGGTTGTCGGGTTCACGGTTGGTCGGTTTCCGCTCCTAATATTGCCTTGGATAGTTGATGAAACCACGAACTTTTTGATTTTTTGCAAGACCATCAAGCTTGACTTTGGACAAAATCAAATTATCGAAACAGCTAATACATGTCAAGGGGGAAAATCACCCATGGGTCTCGTTTTGAAACCCAGCAAAAACCTTATGTTCACATCTTTGTCAACTCAAATAGCCGTTTTGTCTGAACCACTCCACGGCGTCACGCAAGGCCTCTTTTGAAGAGCGTGTCATGTAGCCCAGTTCGCGTCTTGCCTTTTCCGATGAAAAGAACATGGCCTTTTTGGCCATTCGGATACCATCGACTGTGAGAAACAGCTCGCTTCTGCGCGTCAGCCGGCCCCAGGCTTCCGCCAGATATGCCATGGGCAGAATCAGATTGTGTGGAAGTGAAACCCGCGGCACTGGTTTTCCGGTTATGCCCGAAAGTTCGGTGAGGATTTCCTTAAGCGTCATGTTCTCGGCCCCCAGAATATACCGTTCCCCGATCTTTCCACGCTCAAAGGCCTTCAAGTGACCCGCCGCCACATCATCCACATGAACCACATTGAGCCCCGTATCAACATAGGCCGGCATTTTGCCTGCCGCGGCCTCAAGGATCATGCGACCTGTCGGGGTGGGCCTTACATCTCTTGGGCCGACCGGGGTGGACGGGTTGACGATAACCGCAGGCAGACCTTCTTGCTCAACCATCCGACGCACCTCGGCCTCCGCAAGAAACTTGGAACGTTTATAGTGGCCAATCATGTCATCGATTGTGACCGGGGTGGTTTCGTCCGCCGGGGTCCCATCCTTGATAAGCCCCAGCGTGGCAACACTGCTGGTATAGACGATCCTTTTCACCCCTTTCTCGACCGCGGCCAGCATGATATTGCGGGTCCCCCCCACATTTGTACGGTAGATATCTTCGGGCTTCAGGACCCATAACCGGTAATCAGCAGCCACATGAAACAGGGCATCACAACCATCAACCGCATGACCCAGCGACCCACGATCGTTCAAATCCCCGGTGACCATGTCAGCCCCTCTTCCCTCGATATTCCGACGACCGCTGGAAAGGCGAACAAGGGCCCGCACCTGGTGTCCCTGCTCCAGGAGCTTTCGCAAGACACTCGACCCAACGAATCCTGAGGCACCTGTGATCAAGATCTTCATACCGTTTTCCAGATTATGTGAATGAATCAGATACAACAACCACACGGGCTATCCGGCCGCGCATTTGAGAAACACCCGAACCCCACGGTACCCGATCTTACTGAGAACTTGTTCATTTCTTTGTAAATTTAATGTAGGGCAAATCAACTCTCGGGTCAAGAAAGATGCCCATGGGAACAAGATAATGGAAATATTGAGGCGTCAGAGCCAAGACGGGAAGAGGCACGGCTCAGCCGCACCAACGATTTGGGGTTTGACAATGAGTGAGTGTTCATATTATTGAGTAACCCTATCCCCTGTGGACACCCTCTCTTGGGAGATCACAAAACTATGGAAGAAAAACATTTTGGACCCGTATGGTTCATCCCCGGAGAAAACAGTGGCAAATATCCTTTTTGCCACTCTATCTATCTTGAACATGCCGGTGTCTTGATTGACCCCGCATCCGACAGAAAAAGACTCACCCAAATTCGAGAAAACCATGGGGTCACGACCGTCTGGCTAAGCCACTGGCATGAAGACCACCTGACACACCTGGATCTATTTGATGATCTGCCGTTCTCTATCGCGGAGACAGACGCACCCCCCCTTTCCGATCTTGAGCTTTTTATGGATTCTTACGGGATGGACAAGGAGGACGAACGCGAACACTGGCGGGTGATATTAAAGGAAAATTTTCACTTCAGGCCACGAAAACCGTCCTCTTTTTTGTGTGATGGAGAAATCCTCCATCCAGGGGGCACAAAAACAGAAGTTATCGCCACCCCGGGTCATACACCCGGTCATCTATCATTTTGGTTTGAAGAGGTCGGAGTAATCTTTCTGGGCGATTACGATCTTACAAGATTCGGGCCATGGTATGGCGATGTTGACTCCAGCATCGAAGAGACCATTCGCTCCGTAAAACGTCTGCGCGATATCCCCGCAAAGGTCTGGCTCACCGCACATGAGACCGGAATATTTGAGGTCTCGCCGGGGGATCTATGGGACAAATATCTTGGTGTTATCTATAAAAGGGAGAAAAAACTTCTAAATCTCCTCAAAAAACCTCAAACCCTTGAGAGTATTGTCGGTGCCTGGATCATCTACGGGAAACCAAGGGAGCCAAAGGCCTTTTTTGAATTCGGTGAACGGGTACACATGAAAAAACATCTGGAAAGACTCATAAACCAGGGCATTGTTGCAAACAATAACGGCAAATATAAAAAACTGTAAAAAGACCAGATTTTTCCCTTTTTATTGAGAAAGGCGGGCAATTTATGAAAACAACAATGGTCATTCCATCCTACTGGACACGGGAAAGGGCTGAGGGTCAAAGGGCTGGCGACGCGGTCTATGATCATCCCATCCCCATTGACGAAGAGGGAACCCTTGGAAGGGCCATTGAAAGCATTGGTATCCTGGAAGAAAAAGACTTTGAGCTTGTTATTATCGCAGTGGCCAATGCAAAAGATATCGAGGCAAAGGTCGAAGAAAAGGTCTCCCGTATCATCTCAACCACTCCTTCCCATGTAAAAACACACATCTTCAGCCACTCTCATCTAAAACGCATACAGAAAGTCCTGGCCGAATCGAGCGGGGAAAAATTTGCTGATCTTCTAAGTCTTGAAGGCTACTCAAACATCCGAAACCTCTGTCTGTTTCTGCCCCACCTCCTCTCATCTGATGTTGCTGTTCTTATAGACGACGATGAGGTCTTTGAAGACCCGGGCTTTATGGGCAAGGCACGTGAATTCATCGGCAAACGCTTGGACGCGGGGTTTATCGGGGCTGTGGCCGGGTACTATCTCCAGCGCGATGGCGACTGGCACGTAAACCGTCCCATAGAGCCCTGGATGGCGCATTGGGACAAAATTGCAAGGATGAACGAGGCCTTTGACAAGATAATCGGGACCGAACCAAGACTCAAGGAAACCCCTTTTGTCTTTGGCGGGAACATGGTCGTCCATCGGGACCTATTCACCCACATCCCTTTTGACCCGGTTGTTACGAGGGGTGAAGATATTGATTTTCTGATAAATATTAAGATGTTCGGATACAAATTTTTCCTGGATAATACCCTCGCTATCAAACACTTACCACCTTCCAAATCCCACCCTTTATGGAAACAGTTTCGGGAGGACATATACAGATTTGTTTATGAGAGAGCCAAACTAAGGGATCAGGAACCCGAGGAGAATATGCTCCCGGTTTTAGCGGAAACGCTCAAACCTTACCCGGGGGCGTTTCTGGGGGACGATCTGGAAGATAAGATAGAGAGGGCATGTACGCTCCTTGCGGAACAATACAGTGCCCAAGGCAATGAAACCGACGCCGAGGAGACCCTCAAAAACATTAAAATCGCAAGAACCCAGGCTGTTTCCAAAAACAATCCGTTTCGCCGGTTTGTGCGCACAAAAAGATTATGGGAAGAAATGATGGATTTGACAGCGGGGAAAGACATAAGGGAGCGGCTCAAATCCCTTTTTGCCTGATCACACCTCCTCTTGTTTTGCTTAACACAGGCCCTTTCCCCTCGCATATTGTCTGGTTTGACCACAAAGAACGGCGCCTGAAAGCCTCCGAGACCTGTCACAGAAACAAAAAGAGTGTTTTTTTGCGTCTCAAACAGCAAATTCTTCAATTTTTTCTTGACCAAACTGGTGTTTAAAAGGTAAGAGTCAACCTTAGAAAAAATTGTTGCCCTTTAAATGAGAGGGTCGCCTGTTAACATCACTCGGGGGTTTCGCTTAAATCATCACTTTCCACGGGGGCATGAATTGGGTATTACATGCGGCTTTCACACCCCATCACCACCAATATTTCATCGATTACAGCTGGTTACAGAAGTTAAAGCCCCTTTTTCAGGATAGATTGAAAAAGAATGTCCATCAATAATTTTGGAAAAAAAGGAGGTGTCAAGACATGAAAAAGTTTTTCTTGCTTCTTTTGATTGGCCTGTTCCTGTCCGGATGTGGTGCAGCGGCAAAAGAATCTGGATTCTGGGAACACGATACCATGTATAAAAACTGGAGTCACCTTGGATACAGCTGGTGGGGATACAAGAGCCCCACAGTTGAAACCGGAAAGAAATCCATGGCACAGAATTGGTGGGGCATCCCTGAACCGGGTCCCGCCATAGAAGAATGACACATTTAAAAAATCGTCCGCGAGGACGACAAATGTGGCAACTCGGATAAACCACGCTTAACGGTAGTGGTGTTCCGGACTTTTTTAATTTCTCTGTAAAGACTTCATAGGCTGATTTGTCACATTTCGATTTATGATGGTGTTGATATCATTCCTTAACCTTATAAGGTAGCGCCTTTTATTTTTTGGGTGTCTTTTGCGAAAAGCAATAGTTGGGGAGTACTTTTGACTAACCACTTAGGTAAAAGGAGGAAAGCACATGAACAAGGGAGATTTAGTCAACGAGGTAGCCAAGGTCGTCAGCACCAAAAAAGAAGCCCAGGCAGCAGTGGATTGTGTTTTTGCCAGTATTACCAAAGCACTAAAAAAGAAGGACACTGTGACACTCATTGGTTTCGGGACCTTTAAGGTGAACAAAAGAAAGGCGCGAAAAGGCAGAAACCCGCGGACCGGTGAAGAGATCAAGATCAAAGCCAAGAGGGTTCCCAAATTCGTTGCCGGAAAAGCCTTAAAAGAAGCAGTGTAAAAAAGTTTATAAACGATATTTTTTATGGCCCTCACCGGGGAACAACCATTACTGGTGAGGGCTGTTTTGTCTTCAACAAAGCCCACCGGGGCAATTCACCCCAATGAACCAGCCTGTCAAAGTGGGCAGGGCGCATGAATAAGTCGCGGTCTGCTACTGGCCCTTAGAATAAATGAAAATATATTTTATTCGGGTTACCCCGTATAGGCAAAAATTTGTGAAATAAAGGGGAAATAATATACAGGAATTTGAATTTTTTTCTTGACAAGCCAAAATATTTTGTACAGTCATTAGCCGGGTCCAAAATGGATTGACTTTCTCTGAAAGCCTGTGATAGACAAAATCTCATGCTGATTTCTCCCCAACTGAAGGAGGCTGTAACCCTAACTGCGCTAAATGGACAAAGACCTCAAAAATACCATCAAAGACTTGGGATTTTTTAGCACCGTTGGTATGGCCATGGCCTTCTCTATTGCGTTGGGGGCCCTGATCGGCTATTATCTGGACATGTGGCTCGGCACCAAACCATGGTTATTTTTTGTTTTCCTGGGTTTCGGGATTGCCGCTGCCTTTAGTAATCTTTACAAACTGTATAAACGGGCCGAAAAGCTCTAATGGAATGGCAAAAAGCATCCAAGGCAATCAGGACCTTCAACTGGGTCATCCTCTTTGTCTTGGCTCTAATCAGTTTTATCTTTTTAAGCCCTGCCTGTACCCTCGGTATCATTCTTGGGGGTCTGATCATTATCGCCAACTTCAATGTACTTCAACATACTATACTTCGAGGCTTTTTCTCTGAAGGGGGTTTAGGTGCAAAAAAGGTATCCATTATTGCAAAATATTATCTCAGGCTTGCTGTCACAGGGGTTATCATCTTTATCCTTATCGGACAAAAATGGGTTCACCCTGCCGGGTTGGCCGCTGGTCTTTCCATAGTGGTGGTAAGCATTGTTTTCCTTGGAATCCACCTGATTTGGAAAACATCCTCGAGGGGAGTTATTTAAACAATGGGGCATCATTATTTTTTCTTAAACGAGCTCGGTTCAGCCGTCGGGTTGGAGCACTTTTTTCACGTACACGTTCATGTAATCCACTCCTGGATAGTGGCGCTTGTCATGGTCATAGCTGCCATTTTTCTGGCCAGGAGCATCAAACTCGTCCCGGGCAAGCGGCAGAATGTTCTGGAGATAATCGTGGGCGGGCTTGAAAATTTTATGGTTGAGATCACGGGCCCTGAAGGAAGATTCTTTTTCCCCTTTATTGCCACCGTTTTTCTTTACATCCTGATCTGCAATCTCATTGGATTGATACCGGGATTTTACTCCCCGACGGCCAATCTCAACACCACGCTGGCATTGGCCATATGCACCTTTATCTATACACATATCATCGGGATCAAGTTCCATGGTGCAAGGTATATCAAACATTTTTTTGGACCGGTCTGGTGGTTGGCGCCCCTGATGTTTCCTATTGAGGTGATCGGGCACCTTGCCCGTGTAATGTCACTAAGTATCCGGCTCTTTGGCAATATCTTTGGAAAAGAAACCGTTCTTGGCATCCTCTTTATGCTGGGAGGGATGTACCTTGCCCCACTCCCCATTTTGTTTCTGGGTATCCTGGTAAGCGTGATTCAGGCCCTTGTCTTTATGCTTCTTTCGATCATATATTTTGTTGGTGCAATGGAAGAGGCCCATTAGATGACAAGTGCCTTGGTGGTTTTGTTGGTATCTGTAAAAACACACTTCTCGGAATAAGACCGAGAATATTTAAAAAGAAAGGAGGCACACATGACCAAAAAGAGGTTTATTGGGGTTCTTACAACAGGACTGGTTTTGGGAACGGCTTCAATGGCCCTGGCAGGTAATGACTCGGCTGCGGCCGCAGGTTTATGGATATTCTTTGGAATCGCCATCGCCTGTGGATTCGGTATTGGGGTTGCAGCCCTGGGAACCGGCTTAGGTATGGGAAATGCCATTAATGGCGCTCTACTGGGAACAGCCAGGAACCCTGAAGCGGGCGGCAAGATCATGACCACCATGATTATCGGTCTGGCTCTGATCGAATCGCTGTGTATTTATGCCCTGGTGATCTGCTTTATTTTGGTTTTCAAGATTCCGGATCTTGGAATTATCCTTGAGAAGGCTTTTTCGTAACCCCTAATCCGAAAAGAGGGGCCCTATCACCGGGCCCTCTTTTCGGCCCCACAATGTGCAAAAATTCACAATTAACCCAAAGACCTTTTTGCAAGCGATATGGCTTATGACAAAGACAAAAAAAATACCTGTTCCCACAATTGAGCGTCTTGCCCGTTATTCGCGTCCATTGGAAAACCTTTCGAACACCGGTGACGTGGTCATCTCATCGGTAAGGCTTGCCGAGCTTTGCGGGGTAACCTCCCCTCAGGTGAGAAAAGATCTTGCCTATTTTGGAGAGTTTGGCACCAGGGGGGTGGGATATAACGTTGAGGATCTGCTAAAGGAAATCAAGAAAATCCTGGCCACGGATCGGGAATGGACACTCTGTATCGTGGGGATCGGTAATCTGGGGAATGCCCTGGTAGAAAACGAAAATTTCCGCAAAAGAGGTTACAGCTTTCTGGCAGCATTTGACTCAGACCCAAAAAAAGTGGGCCGCACCCTTTCCTGCGGCCTCACCATCGAGTCTTCCAACAATATGGCACAACTGATCCAGAAACTTCATATTGAGATCGGTATTATCGCAACGCCCCCTTTTGACGCACAAAAGGTCACAAATCTGCTTACAGACGCAGGGATTAAGGCCATCCTCAACTTTGCACCCATCCAAGTGAGAGTCCCAGAGGGGTGCCTGGTTGAAAACGTGGATTTTACCGTAAGTCTTGAAAACATCGTGTATCACCTCAGAGACGTTTCCAAAAAAGGGTTTTCTTGAGAAATTGGCCCGTGTAGGAATTTTCTATCTCTGCGATTTCTTCGGGGGTTCCTGTTCCCACTACGTATCCGCCCTTTTCTCCCCCCTCCGGCCCAAGATCAACAATATAATCAGCCGTCTTTATCACTTCCAGATTGTGTTCGATGACCACAACCGTGTTTTTCAGCTCAACCAGATAATTCAGGACCTCAAGGAGTTTCTGGATGTCGGCGAAATGAAGACCTGTTGTGGGTTCGTCCAGCAGATACAGCGTCCGTCCTGTGTCTCTCTTACTGAGCTCTTTGGAGAGCTTTATTCTCTGAGCTTCTCCGCCCGAGAGGGTGGTCGCCTGTTGTCCCAATTTTATATAGCCAAGACCCACATCCACAAGGGTCTTTAACCTGTTTCTGATTTTTGGAATATTTTCAAAAAATGTAAACGCCTGGTTTACGGTCATATCCAGGATGCCGGCGATGGTGTATCCTTTGTATTTTATCTCCAGCGTGTCACGATTGTAACGAAGACCCTTGCATGATTCGCACTTGACATAGACATCCGGGAGAAAATGCATCTCAATCTTTATGATCCCATCACCCTTACAGCTCTCGCATCTTCCCCCCGTGACATTAAAGCTGAACCTTCCAGGTTTGTATCCCCTTGCCTTTGATTCGGGCAGCATGGAAAAAAGTTCGCGTACATGTATAAACGCCCCTGTATATGTGGCAGGGTTTGAACGGGGCGTCTTGCCAATGGGGCTTTGGTCTATGCTGATCACCTTGTCGATGTAATCAATCCCCCCGATGGATTTCACCGGCCCGACCTTTTTTCTGGAACGATATAGTTTCAGGCAAAGGGCCGGATAAAGGATACCGTTTATCAGGCTGCTCTTGCCTGAACCGGAAACACCTGTGATACAGGTAAAGGTGCCAAGCGGGATTTGGACTGAAATCTCCTTCAGGTTGTTCTCTTTTGCGCCTTCAATTACAATGGCCTTACCGTTTCCTTGCCTTCTTGACCGGGGCACCGGAATAACCCGGTCCCCTGAAAGATACGCGCCGGTCAGGGATCGCCCGTCAGCTTTCAGTTCTCCGGGTGTCCCCTGAAACACCACCTGCCCTCCCTTAAGACCGGCCCCCGGTCCCATATCAATCACATGGTCGGCCGACAAAATGGTTTCAGGGTCATGCTCAACAACCAAAACCGTATTCCCCAGATCCCTCAAGTGATTCAAATTCTCCAAAAGTCGCAGGTTGTCCCTCTGGTGAAGCCCTATGCTCGGCTCATCAAGGACATACAACACACCTGTCAGTCCCGAGCTGATCTGTGTCGCCAGCCTGATCCGTTGATCTTCTCCCCCGGACAATGTTGCAGAGGGCCGATCGACGCTAAGGTATTCCAGTCCAACATTTTTGAGGAACCGGAGACGGTCCCTGATCTCCTTTAGTATCCGCCGGGCAATCTGTTTCTCCTTGGGTCCCAGCCTCAACTCCTCAAAAAATTCGTAGGTCTTTCCAATGGACAGCGCTGTGATCTCATTGACAGACTTTCCTCCCACTCTAACCGCCATGCTGGCCGGTTTTAGTCTGGCGCCTTTACAGGCCGGGCAATCTCTTATACTCATGTAATCTTCAATCTCATATCTGACCTGATAGGAGTCTGTCTCATGATAGCGTCTTTCAAGATTAGGAATAACCCCCTCAAAGGGGCGGGTGTATGAATACCGTCTGTCATCCCGTTCAAAGTAAAACGGTATCTCATCTTCCCCTGACCCGTAAAGAAACGCCTCCCGGACCTCCTGTGGAAGGTCCCGGAACGGGCTGTAGACATCAACCGCATAGTGCTTACAAAGGGAGTCGAGCATTTGCTGGAAATAGACGGAGTGTCTTTTGGCCCATGGGGCAATGGCACCTTCCCTCAAAGAAAGGGCGGGATCCGGCACAATCAGGTCGGGGTCAAGATATCGTTTGGTTCCCAGCCCGCTGCAATCGTCGCAGGCGCCTTGGGGGTTGTTAAAAGAAAACATCTGGGGGGTCAGTTCAGGAAGACTGATGCCGCACCTGGGACATGCCGCCTTTTGGCTAAAGAAAATCTCCTCAGACCCCGGAATCTCCACCACGGCCTTGCCCTCTGAAAGAGAGAGGGTAAGTTCCATGGAGTCGGTAAGACGTCTTTGGATATCCTTTTTGATGACCAGCCTGTCCACCACAACGCTGATCTCATGTTTTTTGTTTTTCTCAAGAACGATATCCTCATCCAAAAGCCTGGTCTCCCCATCTACTTTGACTCGAGTAAACCCGTCTTTTCTAAGCCGACCAAACAGTTGGATGTGTTCTCCTTTACGCCCTTCCACCAGGGGTGCCAGAACCTGTACCTTTGCGCCCTCTTCCAGCCCCATAATCCGATCCACGATCTGCTGCGTGGTCTGAGAACTGATCTCAAGGTCACATTTGGGACAATGGGGTTGCCCAACCCTGGCAAAGAGGATTCTCAAATAGTCGTATATTTCTGTGATCGTCCCCACTGTGGACCGGGGGTTGCGGTTTGAGCTTCTTTGCTCTATGGATATGGCAGGAGAAAGCCCTTCAATAGAGTCCACGTCCGGTTTGTCCATTTGCTCCAGAAACTGTCGGGCATAGGCTGAAAGTGATTCCACATATCTCCGCTGCCCTTCGGCGTAAACGGTATCAAACGCAAGCGAGGACTTCCCGGAACCGGACAGCCCCGTGATTACAACCAGCCTGTTTTTCGGGATATCCAGGGAAAGATCCTTGAGGTTGTGCTGTCTGGCACCCCTTATCTTTATGTAATCAGTGGTCATGGAGCTCACTTTCTGCTTCCGGCCATTGTCACGGCCATCCGGATAGCAGCCTTTAGGCTTGATGGATCGGCCTTCCCTGTCCCGGCTATATCATAGGCTGTCCCGTGATCAACAGAGGTCCTTATGATAGGAAGGCCCAGGGTTACATTTACCGCATCGGAGAAATGGAGTAGTTTTAAGGGTATCAACCCCTGATCGTGATACATGGCCACCACTGCATCGAACTGGCCGTTGGCAGCCCTGTAAAAGAGGGTGTCAGCGGGCAAAGGCCCTGTTACATGGTAACCCGCATCCCTCGCCATCCGGACCGCGGGCTTTATGACCCTCTCATCTTCCATGCCAAAAAGTCCTGACTCTCCGGCATGGGGGTTAAGACCCGCAACGGCAAGTCGGGGTCTATCAAACCCCAGATCGGCCTCAAGGGCCTTTGCCGTTATGGCAATGGTCTTACGGACCAGTTCGATATCCAGAATGGCAGGGACCTCCGCAAACGCGCAATGAACGGTCACCAACGCCACCCGCAGCCGTTCCCCCGCCAGCATCATTACACAATCAGGGGTGTTGGTAAGTTGTGATATCAGCTGAGTGTGTCCCTCGTAAGGGTGCCCAGCCCGGTGCATCAAGGCCTTGTTTATGGGACCGGTCACCATTCCTCCAAGTTCCCCGGTTTGGCTCAATTCCACGGCACGGATAATATATTTCACCATGGCCTTACCACCCTCAACCGTGGGTTTTCCAGGCACAACATCCTCGTTTTTTAATTCAGATAACGCCATCACATCTATTTTATCGGGCGAGGCACGGACCTCGGAGGGGGCGATTATAACCTCCAGTGAAATCTTGACTTTAGCCTTTTTAATGGCCAAGGAAAGGACCTCTGTGTCACCCAGGACCACGGGACGACAAGACCGATAAACAGTTCTGTCAGCCAGCGCCTTTACGATTATCTCCGGCCCGACTCCCGCAGGATCTCCCATGGTGATCCCTATTATCGGAAGATCTGTCAAAACCACTCCTTCAAAAAAATACCATACTCAATCCTGACTTCACCTGTGATAGATGCAGCCGGCTTGACCGATTGTGTATCATTTTTAGTAACTACTCAGGTTCATGGTTGAAGGGTTCACGGTTCAAGGTTAACTGATGAAAACTGAATAGTTTTAAGATATTGAGGTATGGCATATTGTGCGTAACTGATGCCGTTCATAGATTCATCAACTATCTCAAGCAATATTAAAAATGCGACACCGCCGTAGGCGAAACAACCCTGAACCCTGAACTGTGAACCTGACAACCTGAGTAGTTACCATTTTCAAGCTGTTTTATAACCCACAAACTGGTTTGAGTCCAACATTTTTCATTCTAATTTTTTCTTGTAACTGGAGACATATTTGGATATGATTGGTTTAGTTAGTGATGCCGTACCAATGCTTGACTTTTAAGAAATCACTCCCATTTCATATCACACGGAAGGAAATAAGATGAAAACCTACCGTAAAGAGCTATGGTTCAACGTGCCCGCCAGACGCGCATTTATCAACATCACACAGCAGGTGGCGGAATGTCTGAGTGAAAGTCATATAAAGGAAGGGCTTCTTCTTTGTAATGCAATGCATATCACCGCATCCGTCTTTATCAACGACGATGAATCGGGTCTTCATCATGACTATGACCGCTGGCTTGAAAGGATAGCGCCCCATGAACCCGTGTCACAATACAGACATAATGTTGGTGAAGATAATGCCGATGCCCACATGAAAAGACAGGTCATGGGGAGAGAGGTGGTGGTTGCCGTGACGGATGGAAAACTGGATTTCGGCACCTGGGAACAGATTTTTTACGGCGAGTTTGACGGTCGGAGAAAAAAGAGAGTCCTTGTTAAGATCATTGGTGAATAACCGGTCGGAACGAAAAAATAGTGGACTGAGGGCCTGCGCAGAAATAACTTCGCAAGCCCTTACCATTCCAGACCCGACTCCCGCTCGATCTTTCTTTTCAGTGCGGTATCCAGACCCGTTTTTGTCCCATAGATGATTATTCGTTTTTTTGCCCGGGTTATACCTGTGTAGACAACCTCCCGCGTCAACAATCTGTGGGTTTCATCTTCGGGCAACACAAGCAGCACATCATCAAATTCCGATCCCTGGCTTTTGTGAACAGTCATGGAAAACGCGAGTTCCCACGGGGGCAGCAGATCCATGGGAAAACTGATGTAAGACCCAAAACGCGGAAAAAACGCTCTGTACGCCCCTGTTTTGTCTCTGACAACAACACCCACATCTCCGTTAAAAAGCTCCTTTGAATAGTCATTTGTCGTGACCATAATTACAGCACCGGTGAAGAACTTTTTTTCGCTCAACCCCGAGGATTCAAATTGAAAGCTCAGGTCCTGTGCAATCTGCCGGTTTATCCCCACACACCCGTAAGATCCATTACGCACCAGGGAGAGTATCCGGGCCCCCGCCACCCTTTCAAAGAGTTGCCCGAGGATCTCATTTCCTGAACCAGAACCCGCAAGTTCGTTTGCCTCCAAATTACCGGCAGCAGAGACCAGATCTTGAAAGCTCCTGTTATGGCGGTTTATCGGACTCAGATAATGATGTTTTACCCAGAGCCTAATATGCGATTTCCAATTCTTCACCCCTTCATTTTGCACAAACCCCCATTTGTCATGTTCCATTTGAATGGCAGAATCAAAAGGGATGGGTAAATATCCGGGAGACTCTCCGTTATTGATTTGTTTTGCCAGTTTTAGAAGCCTCTTCCCCGAACGGTACACTTTTCTGAGCAGGACCAACCGTCCCTTTGAATCTCTCGGCCCTGGTCCCATCCGGAATCATTTCCGCAAAAACAGCCCCCGCTTCCACAGAGGGCAACTGATCCTTGTCTCCCAGAAAAACAAGTCTTGTTCTCGCAGGGTCTATTGCCTTTAAGAATCTCCCCATCATCACAACATCGACCATTGAGACCTCGTCAAGAATGATAACGGATGCGGGAAGGGGGTTTGTCTCGCAATGGTAGAAATCATGACTGCGGCGCCGGTATCCGAGGATCTTGTGAAGCGTGCTTCCTTTTAGATTCAGGAGTTCCCGGTCGTTGTCCGAAGGCTCTTTGATGGTGTTGATATTTGATTGAACAGCCTCCGTCATTCGTTGTGCCGCCCTGCCGGTCGGGGCACCCAAGAGAATCTCTTCTGCCCGCACGCCTGCTCTTTGGAGACAACGAAGGATGTTAACCATCAGGGAGGTCTTCCCCGTCCCCGGTCCGCCGGAAATAATGGAGAATTGAGACCTGAGCGAAAGCCTTATGGCATCAAGCTGGTCTTTATCCGCCTCGATTGGCTCGCGGCTTTTTAAAACCCGAATTGTGAGCTCCGGTGAATAAATTTCCCGGATAAAGGTTTCGATTGCGCTTTCGGATATCTTTTTAGATGCCTTCGCCTGCAACAGGGTTTCCATCCCGAGCTTCAGTGAGTTCTCGTGGACAAAAAATTTCTGAAAATAAAGAAGTTTTTGTCCCCGGGTTTTGGAGAGAACCAACGGTAAATATCCGTCCCCGTCTTTTGTGACAAGTCTCTTGTATTTATCCTTTGCAAGTCCCGATAAAAACTCTTTTGCTATTTTCTCCGCCATCTCATCTTTGAGGAAAGCCCGCAACCTGGCGGACAGTTTTTCCAGATCGAGATCCAGACAGAGGCTTCCTTCCTGCAAAACACCAAACATGGCTATCAAAACCCCGAGGAAGGACACATCATCCTGATACCCGCCCAATTCGGCCAGATCGCGAATCGTCATGTAATCCAGAAGTGGGAGTTCCAGTTTTTGGGAAGCGGCATAAACAGCTCTTTTGTCTTTTCCTGCCTCCACCCCGAGGATTTCAAGATCCAGAAATTTTTCTGTGAATTTGATTTGTCCTGTGTCCATTTCTGACATCTCACATGGATTCCCGGTCAGACCCGGATCTCAAGTTACTTTCAACACATTGAAAGGCATCAACCTGCTTTTTCAGAAACGATTATCCCTTGAACTTCCGCTTCAAGTTGACTCAAAGATCCCAGTTTATCAGGAGAAACATAGTAAATCCCATGGCCCTTGCCTATCCCCATTCCTCGCAGATAGAAATAAAAAATCCCTCCAAAATTTTTGTCCGGATCAAATTGATCGGCCATTGTCTGTTTCAGCCAGCGCAGGATTGCTATGGCATACAGTTTGTATTGAAGATGGTAATGCGCGTGGTCCATGTTCTTTTCCATGGACTCGGTGTCATAACCGGTCTCGAGATAGTTGGATTTCCAGTCTGCTATGTAGAATTTTTGCCCTTTTCTAAACACCAGATCCACAAAGCCTCTGATAAATCCGTCGTGGGTCTCACGGTCCGGAAAAGAATAATAAAACTCGACCTCATGGAGACGATCCTCCTTTCGCAGATGGGCGAGGGAAAATCCATCACCAACAGGGGTGACGGGGGTGGTCAGGGTGTTCCGGATAATGGTAAAGATGTACTCTTCCCATCGTTCATTGATTCCATGCACTTCCATCTGCTTCAGGACCATCTCTCTTGTGTTTGGATCGTCCGTTAAAGATCCGATGGTTTTAGACCCAGGGGCACCCTTTTTCAAAACAAGGCCATAATCAATATGCTCCAGGATATAATGAAACATCAATCCCACATCAATCCCCCCGGGCATATCGCCGGGTTCACTTTCAGGCGATCCAAACGTCATGTCTTCAGAACCAAAACTTTCGTCATCCTCCTTCCCTTTTTGTTTTTCTGTCTGAAAAGAGCCCTCCTGTTCGGCGGTTAGATGGGGGCGGGTCATTTTCCGATGCAACCCTGAAAAAGATTCCAGCCGGATTTTTCTGTATTGATAGCTCGCCTGAGCAGGGAACAGCTCAAATTCATCCCCTGCGGGGATCGTGGGTTGTGGTTGAGGCTTTCCCAATTCGGTTTTGTTTAATAAAACACCGGAATGATGATCCGCCGCCAGAAAAAGAATGTTCTTATCACTGTTTTTTGCGGAAACGGCAGCCGTCAAAGCGGGGGAAACAAGCGTACACACCGGGCCCAGCCAGGGAGCCTGTTTATCATAAACATAGAAAGGGAGATAAAGTTTGAACTGAGCCCTTGTAGATGCCACATAATAGAGTCGTCTGTTTTCATCTACAATCTCATCTTTATGTTTCTTGGACCCGGTCATTTTCGTCAAATCTACTATCCTGACAGCCTTTGAAAATGATCCGTTTTTTTTGACCTCGTGATAGGTATGGTATGGCTCTTTATAAGATCCCGGCTGGGTCAACCCGCCCGCAAGAAAGACAACCGGAAACTCAAGCCCCTTGCTCACGTGTATGGTCATAATCTGGACCTTTTGGGCCTCGGTTTCAATCTGGTGGATCCCCGTGTCTTCATCCGGGTTTAAAGCCTCCTTTCGATAGATGTCCAGTGTCGCAGACAGCCCTCTGAAATCCAGGTTTTTTCTATATGCCATTTCCACCAGATATTCAAAAATCTGTCTGTAATTTGTATATTTCCTGTCCCAGCCGCTTTCTGCTGTCTCACGAAAAAGGAGACCTGATTCTTCCATCATCGATTGAAAAAGGGCGCTCCAATGTCGCGACAACGCATAGCCATTCCATTTGAGCAGCATCTCTTTTGCTGGGTGAGAGGGCGGCATATCCTCATAGGTCAAGAGTCCCGGAAGGTCAAACTCAAAAAAAGGCGTAAGCAGCGCTTTTTTGGCGGCCGAAGTGTTACCCGGGTCCAGGATGGCATGAAATACGAGGCTGATACACCTGGCTTCATCTGAAAAAAACAGACCGGGTTTTTTATAAAAAGCATAGGGGATTCCCAGGCCTGTAAGCTCTTCCTCAACAAAAGATACGTCGGATTTGCTTCGAACCAATATACAAATGTCCCCAAATCCGATCTCCCGGTCCCCTCCCGCCTTTTCTGTTATTTTGATATGAGAGGAAATCAGGTGTTTAATCTCATGGGCGATAAAACCTGCCAGCATCGCCTTTGCAGGTCCCGGGGATGGGGCTTTTGTGAGATCGACAATATTAAGGACCGGACGTCCTGAATTGTCTTCCTTCACTGCCCTCGGTCTCTCATCTTCCCCGGGAGAATCCGAGGTCTGATAGCCAATTTCAAACGGCCCTGTCAGCTTTTGGGGTTTAAACCAGGGCTCACTACAAAAAAGAGCGTTAAAAACCGTGATCATTTCAGGCACTGATCGCCAATTCGTGGACAAAGAGTACAGCCTGGCCTCGTCCTTTTTCACCAGCCGCGCCATCTCATTTTTTGCACTCAAATAAACATAAACGTCCCCACCGCGAAATGAATAGATGGCCTGTTTTGGATCGCCGATCAGAAACAAGAGATTTCCAAGGCTGTCAGATCGATTATCGATAAATATCTTCTTGAATATCTTCCACTGAACAGCGTCCGTGTCCTGAAATTCATCAATAAACGCTGCCTTAAACCTGCCCCGGAGATTTTCCAGCAAACGAGCAGAATTGTCACCATACAGGGCCTTTTCAACACGGGCCAGCATGTCAAAATAGCTGATCCACCCGTGGTTTTGTTTTGTTCGCTTGAGGTCATCCTGAAGCCGATAAATTGTCCCGACGGCAAGTACGCATTGAAGGTCGCGCAATCTCGCATCTATTTCTTCTAATTTCTGTTTGACAATCTCGATATTTGGACACACTTCCAGATTTGGCTTATCTTGATTCCATTTCTCCGGGATAAGACAATCAGTGCCTTTCCTGCCACTGGAACCTGTTTGCGTTATTCGTATCATCAGCGCAGATAGGCCACGAATATCCAGACTACCCTGTTCAGTCCTGGAGAAATAATCCTCAATGGGAACGACCATTTTTTTGTAAATACTGTTTCTTGCCCTTGAATTAAAATTCAGTTGACTAAACCCGTGGGAAAATTTTCCGTCGGATCCGAGCAGGATCTTCAACTCCAAACACGTTGAGGCTATCTCGTGTTTGATCTCTTCAAACCCCCGCCCCTCCAGGTCAGGCAAAAGTTTGTCCCCGCCTTCTCTATGTACGAATTTTGCAAGACCTGTCAGGGTTTTTAAAAACGTATCTTTCTGTTTATTAAATTGTGAGACCTCAAGCACCTCCTGTAAATGTTCCCCGTATATTTCCGGCCATGTCCTGCGCATTTGCTCCCTTAACAGTGTCTCAAAAAGAGGGGCATCATCAATCACTTCATTTTGAAAAGCCGTACTGTTTTCAAAGGCAAAATCTCTCAGAACGGTCTGGCAAAAACCATGGATGGTATAGATTGAGGCCTTGTCAAATGAGTCCAGGGAATCTTTTAGTTTTTCTTGTGTTTTTTTGCTATTGGCGGCATCTTTCAACTCCCCCTGAAGTTTTTCACGTATTCGGATCTTTAATTCAGAGGTGGCTTTTTCCGTAAAGGTGACCAGAAGGATATTTTCCAGTTCCACATCATCTCTTTCCTTCAAAAGCCTTATCACAAGATTTTCGATGGTATAGGTCTTGCCGGTTCCGGCAGAGGCCTCGATCAGGGCGTGCCGTGTCAGGTCAATCCTGTTAAAATCATAAACAGATTCGTAGGACATCTCTATTCCCCATCAAGAAACTTAAAAAAGACCCGAAACCTCCCCCTGACCTTGTCAAAGGCCATATCGGGTAGACACGGATTGGCAAGTTTTATCAAATATGATGCGGTCTCTCCATACGCCTCCCGGAGTTCTGTTTGGAATCCTGCCTTTTTGTCTTCAGAAATCTCATCATCTCTCAGTTTGTGCGGCGCGATGGATTGTGATGTCACTTCTTCAAACGGTAACCACTCCATTTTTTTCTGATTCAGATAATCTGAGACAAGTCTCGTGAGATATTCATTGGCTTCACTTTCTTTGATCCTGTAAGTCCAGATCTTGACGTCTTCTTTATAAACAATATGAAAAGTTATGTTTGAATCTCCGATCATTCCACGGCCATCATTGCTTGAGAGACAAAGCATCCAAAAAAGAAGCGGCTCAAGGATGTATTTGTCCGGAGGGGTCTTTTTTCCGGGAGATTTTTCAGAACCTGTCAATACCAACATGTTCCAGTCGCCGTCCCTCGCTTTCCAGATCCATGGCCGCTGCCCGTGGAGTTCCACTTTTGTCTCAATTTCTTCCCCAAGGCTGTCGCTGTTTTTTACTGTCAGTCTCACCGGTTCAAAACGCTCAACAGAAAGTGTGTTGATAGAAGGGATGTATTCATCGGTTTGTTCACCCACAAAAAACACTCGGTATAATTTTTGTCCGGATGCCAATTTTTCCAAAACCGGGATCAGGGTTTGGGCTCTTATTAAAACATCATCTTTTAAGGCATTTTTATCCAATTCGCCAAATCCCCCCCTCGGGGGTATAGCTGTTTCGGCAAAATTTTTCATAAACACGCTCGTAGATTTTCTCCACCATTTGTTGACCGGGTTTTGTCCCTTCCGATGACAGATAAATATCCAGCCACTGCTTGAGCGGTTCCATTTTCAGATTGTAATCAACCGGAAATTCTGAATAAAAAGGTTCGTCTTCCCTTAAGGTAATTTCCTCGATGGTTTTTTCTTCGTCGTACACTCTCAAATGATGCTTGAGGCCTTGTGATACGGGATCTTCAAGGAATTTCGTTAACTCTTTCAGGGTGATCTTTTCGATAATCCTTTTGTCCCTCCCGGGATCCGGGAGTGCCGCATCAAAATCCGGAAAAAATCTTTGGAGATTGATATCCGTTTCCTTCGGAGTCTTCAAATTTATCTGTTCCCACAACCCCTTCTCCCGATAATAGGCGATCCGGTCAGCCAGGGAGTAGTTGACCATAACGTCAGAAGCTTTATTGACGGCGTCTTCTTCAAGGTATTTTTCGCTGCTGCCCTTTAGGGGAATGTCAACGATCTCAAATGACTGTTCCTGCAAAAGGATTCTCTTTTCCACATATCTGAGCAACTGGTTCACCACCGAACAGGGCTGCATGATACGGTCCTTTTGGAGGTCTCTTGATATATAGCTGATATAAAACTTTTTCCGTACAGCCAAAATCATTTCAAGAAAAAGATAACAGTTGCGTTCCGGCAAACTGATATCGCCGATCCGCCTTTTTAAAAGCCGCAGATCCAGGGATGACGTATCTGCTTTTCCGGGGAACACCCCCTCTTCCATACCCAGCACATAGACGACTTTAAAGGGAATGGGGCGCATGGGCTGAAGGGCGGAAATTGAAATACCCTCAGTCAGATAATCTCCGTAGCCACCTGAAATGGAACCCAGATTGGATCTGATAAATTCCCGGATTATCTCAATATCCAGACCCGACCCGGGCTTGTCATTACCTGGCTCCCGGAGTTTATCGTATATCTTTAGGTCTCCCAGGGACTCAATCAGAGATTGCCGAACAGCAGTTTCGCCTTTGCTGTCCGGGGGCACCATGAACAAATCATCGCATATCTTTAATAGTTTATTTTTCCATTCCTCCCCGGGTCCTCTAAAACCGGCCAGATCCATCACCCCATGATGCAGTTTTTCCACAACCAGTGAAAATTTCTCCACCAGATCTGCATTGCCCGTATTTATGTCATAAAATGGCACCAGCCCGTAAAAATGGCTGAACTTATCTCCGGCTCCCTCAGCCCCCTCCTCAGGCGCTGATAGGACCCTCGACAGACGCAACCGCTGAAGTCCCTGTTTCCACGTGTAAAAGCTGTTCGCCTGATAGCCCTTTTTCTTTTTTGATCGCCGATCAAAACTGTGGAAGATGTTCAAAGACTCGGCCCAATCCGCCCATATATTTATTTCTTCAGACCCTATCCGCCACTTATCCATAAAACAGGGATTCAAAATGAGACCAAAAACCTCTTTCCGCGAAAATCGTCCCGTGGCAAGCCCAAGAAGCCCCAATATAGCCTGCCCGTAAACGCTCTCTATGTCGGCGCACGAATCCACAAGATTATAAGAGAGCCGTCTGGGTTTGCGGTTGAAAACAGAATCAATGACCGGTTTATATGTTGAGATGTCCGGCACGAGGATGGCGATGTCGGTTAACCGAAGGTTGTCATCCTTTTCAAGGTTATAAAGAATGCTGTTATATACGGTTTCCACTTCTCTATAGATACCCGGGCAGGCGATGACCTGGAGGGATGTGTCCTGAGAGAGTCTCTCCGAACAATTTTTTTCACTGGAAAGGGTCAGAATATCGTTCTGGACTTTATCAAGCAGGCTTTTTGCGTTTGATTTTTTTGTAAAGCAGGCGTTAAAATCATAGTCTGTGAGCTGACACAAAAGACGGATGTTTTCCCTTCCAGGCTTCCCCCATAATGCCAAAAGTTCATTATCATCATGATCCAAAAGCTCACCGGAATCAATTTCTCCCGAGGTGATTTCAAATTTTTTGACTTTTCTCTTTTGAATCCATTTTTTCTCTCCAATTGTTCTGATATCTTCCCAAAATTCACGGGAGGGGTTTAGGGCGTAGATAAAGACATCATAATGGTCTTGTAATTGGCCAATAAGAGCCAAATGGAACACTGATACCTGGGACAACCCGAATATGTGAACAAATTTCCTGTTCTTATGATTTTTCAGATCTCCACGGTCGTACGACAGCACCTCCCGCGCATATTCCCCCATGGAAAGGAGTCGCCTTTCAGATTTCCGGGCATATCTGCTGCATAACTCTCTCATGCGAAGATAGAGTCTCTGCTGACAAAGTTCCATTCCCGTTGGGTGGTGTTTGTTATCAAGCCACCCTTGAATCATCTCAGAACGGTGAAACCCATACTCCTCAAACAGATGGGCAATCTTCTCTGTGAGCTGCCAGAGCTTTACCGCATAATCCGGTCCCTTTTGGCCGTCAGGTTCGAGAAGATAGCGTATGAATGGGGTAAAGGCCGTCTCATTTTGCTGCAGGTTTTGCAGCGCATAAAGAAGAAACATCTTCAGATGGGAGTTATCAATCATTTCCGACTTTTCTTTTCTTGAATCCAGCTGTTCCAGCAAACCCCATAACCCGGATTCCAGATATTGAAAGTCAAAATTCATAAAAACCGATCGCTTTTTTGCAAGGGTCAGTTGGAGCCATTTTGTCAGATTTTGATTGGGAACAATGGTCAAGACACCCTCAAAGACATTTTTTTTTGTTTGATTTTCAAGATCAACGATTGTCAGAAATTTGTCTGCCAGTTCTTCCAGTTGGTTGCTAAAATAAAGCTGAATCGCCATCTTCAAACTCCGAAACCGAAACCAAATGCCCTCATTAAAACCCCACTGCTTTTCAGACCCTCAAAAGACCCGACTGAAAGGAAGTGCGCCCTTTGAAAACCTATATATATATAATACTCGGACTAGATTTTTTTTCACAAGCAGGACTATATAAAGGGCAGGGAAACGTCAAAGTGGGTGGTAAATCGTTGGTGGGGGAAGGTGAATTATCTACTAAAACCGCCTGGATGTGTATATTTTGGTGAGTCGATGGCCTGCAATCTTATCCTGAACTCATGATCTGAAACGCTGCTCTTCCAGTGTCCTGTTATTCCTGCCACATACACAACAACGATAAACAGCCCCAGGATAACTGCGCCCAAACTTTTAGGAGACCAGGCCTTTCCCCTCCATCCCGCGCTCTTGAGCTCCAGCGTCTTCGGCACCGGACAAACCTCTGCACAATCCATACAGCCGCTGCACTCCGGACTTTTGATCCGGGGTTTTGTGTCCACGGTCAAGTGGTAGGGGCAGACTCTTGAACAGCGTTTGCAGTCTATACAGGTTTCGGGGTTACGTTTTATTCCCGTGGGGCTGATAAGAGCAAACAAACCCATAAGCGCGCCGTAGGGGCAGAGGTATCTGCACCAGGGATTTCGTACGAGGAAGGAGGAGAGGATCAGTATGCTCAGAACCACGGCAGTGGTGACAGACATTCGGGTAAAAAAGAACAGCATCTTGACATCGGACACCCTATAGTAGGGACTTTTAAGAAAGGCGTCTATAACGTTCCAGCTCATTGAAAAAACTGTCCAGATAAAAAACCCAAGGATAAGATATTTCAAACCACGGAGGGGGTAATCAGCATACACAGGGATTCTAAAGTTTTTCCCAAAAATTCTTCTCCCAATTTTCCATAACCACTCAGACGGGGTCCCTATGGGACAGAGCCACCCGCAAAAGGATTTTCTCAGCACAAGTGAGATAAAACCCGCAAACCCGAAAATAACCATCGCAGCAGGATGAACATTGTCCCATATTCCGGCAACAAGAAACAGCTTCCAACCCATGAGTGCTCCGATAGGAAGAAATCCCTCAACACCGGGTGGTCTTGACACGGTGATGGCACCATTACCGGATGCCTGAAGCACGTAGATAAAGAAATGGATACCAACCCCAATGGTTATGAGAAGGAATCCGAGTTGCACACTATTTCGTATACCCCACGAATAGGGTCTTTTTATTTTTCTTGCGGGTTTGAGGGCTTGGTTGTTAGGAGGTTCAAGCAGGTTGGCTTCTTGAGTCATATTTTTTTCCTTTTAGAAAACGCTGAAAACAAATACTTATGATCATAACTGATATGTTTATCCATTTTAATCCATTGCAAACAATTTTCATTGACTTAAGTCAATAGAGCGAAATTTACAGCCGGATATGGCCTGTTATTCAACCTCTTTTGGATCGCCCCTGCCCTCCTTCAGTCAATTTAGACAGTTACCAATTGAATCTTGTGCAAAAAACACAAGAAATTTTTTGCAATGCCCTGAAAGCCAGCGATAGAGCGGGTTTCCAAAGAATGAATGACTATTCAACTTTTTGCTCCTGCAAAGGCACTGAGTTTCATGTAAATATCTTTTCATTGTTTTTCTTTGCGAGCTTTGCGTCTTTGCGCGAGACTTTTTTGGTTCCGGCTTGTCCGGGCTAGGGTTTAGGTAAGCAGACAATTTTCTGTATTGATTTTTCTGTGTATCAAAACATAGAATACAAGAAGTTACGTGAGATATAAAAAATGTCATGAATTAGAGCAAATCTATGAAAGGGATGTCATGAATAGAAAACAACTTCATTCAAAATTTACATTCTGGTTTCTGGCCTTTGTTCTTGTTTTGCCGCAACTGGCGATTGCCAAATCAAAGACCGTAAATCCGGACAAAGCTGCTGATATCAGAAAACTGATAAAAATGAGTCGTCTGGAAGATATGGTCCTGCTGTCCGCAAATAACATACTTGATCAAATCCTCCCCATGTTAAAGCGGGCAATGGCAACAAACAGCCCGGCAATAAATGAAGCCATCATTGAGATTGCAAAAAATGCGACCCTGTCCCTGGTAGGACGTCAGATCTGGTCACCTGGCGGGCTTGTGGATAGAATAGTTCCTCTATACAATAAACACTACACCCGCGAAGAGATAAAAGCCCTTATCCGTTTCTATAAAACCCCATTGGGTCAAAAAGTGGCTTCACTCAGACCTGAGATAACCCGAGAAGGCATCATTGTTGCCGAGCAGTGGCTGGCATATCTTAAACCTTTGTTGACCCAGGCAATGAGGATGAGTTTGGAAAAAGAGGGATATGTCTTGGTGAAGAAAAAACAGAAATAGCCGCAAACCCTTGGGAAATAAACATAGAATGACTGAAATAAGGCAAGCGTTAGAGACCGATTTTGATGGAATCTGGGAGATAATAAAGGTGGTGCTCCGCCAAGGGGACACCTACCCCCATTCGCCGACCACAAACCGGGAAGAAGCGTTTGAGTACTGGATGACAACATCCACTGCCGCTTTTATTGCATTGGATAAGGGAGAGATCCTGGGGACTTACTATCTTCGGCCCAACCAGCCTGACCTTGGATCCCATGTCTGTAACGGGGGATACATGGTCAAACCGGGAGCCCGAAACAGGGGAATTGGTACGGCCATGGGAAAACATTCAATTGCAGAAGCAAAAAGGCTGGGATTCAAGGCCATGCAATTCAACCTGGTTGTCGCCACCAATGAGTCGTCGATTCGGCTATGGAATAAGTTGGGCTTTGACCTTGTTGGAACTCTGCCCAAGGCATTCAATCATAAAGATTTTGGTTTTGTTGACGCGTTTGTGATGTACAAGCTGCTTTAGGGCCTGCACACAGATAACTTCGCAGAATTGGCGCCCGGATTTGGGTCATAAGTGATTTTATATTCAAACGATTGTGATATCGGAGGACAAAAATGCAGGACAAATCAAAGGAAATGAGAATAGAGTTTCCAAAAGAACTTGTTGGTGGCGTATACTCAAACAATATGGCGGTCACCCATACAAGAGAGGAGTTCATCATGGACTTTCTGATGATGGCCCCGCCTTCCGGCGCTGTGACTGCCAGGGTGATTGTGAGCCCCGGCCATATGAAGCGGATTCTCAACGCCCTCAATGAAAACATTTTGAACTACGAAGAAAAATTCGGAAAAATTCAAGCGGCTGAAGAACCAAGAGAGAAAATTACCCTTCAATAAACCGCGGACACTACCTGAAAGAACCGCCTGATAAACCCTAACATTGCATAAATATTTGGCCCAAAACCGCTTTGCTCGCTCTATATCAGGCCATCAAGAAACGCTGGCTCATTTTCAAGACCTCACCGTATGTTAAATACGCTTTCACCCTTGAAAATGGTCCATCGTCCCTTGCTGATCTAATCTATAGCGTTTTGAACTCAAATTTTATACAACGTTAGGGTAAAGAGATGTGATCTGTATGAAATTCTGTGACCTCAATTGTGGATATGCTGCCTGGCCCGAGGAAGACTCTCTGGACGGATCCGGAAGCTGCCGGACGTTTCAGGCCGTTTACTGCAAAAAAAAAGAGCAGCATGTCCACAAAAACATGCCCTGCCACGAAAAAACAAACAGACATCGGGAGAATCCTGCCCATGAAAAAGAGAGCAATCCTCTTTAGTTGCATAAATAAAACATCAAAATGAGTTTAAAGACTTGGCAAAGATATTTGAGATTATTTCCGGTGTGAGATTTCTGGAGTGGGGTTCGGGTGTTTCTTGAAGGCGCTCTCTCAAAAGGGATTTACATCGCACTTTCGCAGTGGCTGATATTTGGGGTTCCGGCTCGTAGGGCCTCCAGCTCGGAGAGGTTTTCTCCTAATGAATCTATATATCCACCTTCTCCAGATATTCGGTTATGGCCCCATCATAGTGCGAGGTCAGACGAAACACCTCTTTTGCGAGCCTGAAACGTGTCTCGATCGTGGTTGTCCCCCCGCTGGCTTCCATCTCTTCCAAGACCACCCGGTAGTCTGCCGGGTTCACAATGACCGTAACATCTTTAAAGTTCTTGGCAGATGACCTCAGCATAGAAGGCCCCCCTATATCTATATTTTCAATGGCCTCATCCAGACCGACGTCTTCTTTTGCCACCGTCTTTTCAAATTCATAGAGGTTAACCACAACCATATCAATGGTCTTGATACCGTGCGCCCCCATCATCTTCACATGCTCCGGGTTGGCCCTGAGACCCAGGAGCCCCCCATGAACCTTGGGATGGAGGGTCTTTACCCGGCCATCCATCATCTCAGGAAACCCGGTGTAGTCTGAAATGTCGGTCACAGAAATCCCTCCCGCACGAAGCGCCCGGGCTGTCCCGCCCGTGGAGAGAATTTCCACGCCAAACCGTGAAAGCGATTTTGCAAAATCCACAATCCCGCTCTTATCCGTAACACTGATTATTGCCCTTTCAATTTTTCCCATCTCTTGACCTCCAAATCGAAACTACGGGTGACACACCAACAAGTTTGACAAAACAAAAAAGGCGGGGCGGTTGCCCCGACCTTTATCCGCACGCTATTTCAATCATGTCATCAAAATAAAGCGCCAAATTTAAAACCTGTCACTCTTGACATGCAAACTCCCTTTTTATATCCTCACAACAGCTATGGTGGATACCAAAAGATCTTCAAAAGAATTGATTTTTATTCGTGATTATTTGGCCGAATATCGTACCGATTTGGCCAATAAAAGGACCTTTCTTGCCTATACCCGCACTGCCCTGGCTGTATTTGCGGCTGGCCTGGCCCTTATAAAGTTTTTTGGGCACCCCATTTATGTGATACTGGGGACTGCATTGGTGGTTGCAAGTCTTTTGATTCTTGTCCAGGGGCTGGTCACATACTACAAGATGAAACAAGTGACCCGGGCTGAGGATGAAAAAATACGTAAATTTGAGGCCCAGGGGCAGTGAGGCAAAAAGTCAATTATACCAGGAAACATACGTCAGTTTATTTCTGTCCCCCGCCGTGCTGACCACCACTCCGTATTTGAAATAGACAAAATAGACAAATTCCTCACGCGGCTCATAGTCTCCCACCTGGATTGCGTATCCCCATTCTTCTCTATCTCCATCACGAGAAATGGCGTCAGGTAACCCCAGGGCGGCCTTCACCATTTCGCCGGTCATTCCCGGCGCCACCTTCCTCGCTGCTATTTTCCGGACGGTATCGTCATTCCATTTGCGGTGTTGATAGCGAATCTTCGAGGCCCGATATCCTTCAACCGCACAACCGCCAAGAAAAAATATCCCCAAAAAAACAAACGTTAATATCTTTAACCGCATAAACTATTGCCTCAAAATAAACGTGATTTACTTAGGGTTCGCACAAAAATAAATTCACAGAATTGGCGCACAGATTTAGATCAGATTTGGTTGCGCCGATTGAGCGAAACCACAGGAATAGCAACACTCTTCCGAGGATTTCGCGATTGAGGCACGGCCGAAGATGATCTGAAGATGGCATGCGAAAATGTGAAGTTATTTTTGCGCGAGCCCTTAGAACCGAAATGTCAGGGCCAAACCAACAGGGCCTTTTTTGGAGGTCAGAAGACGGATATCAAAACGATCCCTCAAACTGTTCCTGAAATCATCCCTGACCTTCCGGTTGTATTTATGGGTCACGTTTACCGCACTATAGATATTTCCAGAGTACCATCCCAACTCAAAAAATGTCAGAATACCGCCCAGCACCGTGTTGTTATTGCGAAAGGCCTCCACCGCCGCCCAAATAAAAAGACCGTTTAGCAAAAAGGCCACCGCTGCATCCTTGTAACGGGACACATAGACATGCCCGAGACCCGGGACAATGGCCATTACCCCTGCGTATGTGGGGTCTTTGTACGGAAGCATTTCCCCCTTGAGGCTCTCGGTTGAAAGTTGCCGGGAAGATCCATAAAGCTCGCTCCCCTTCCCCACCCGCATAAACAGTTCCGACGCATCTTTCCACCTGTTCTCTTTCATCTTGGACCAGCCAAGCCGATAAAGGGCTGTATTTTTCAGTTTCCATGTCGGGTTTTTTTCTATGACCTGGTTAAAATAATACTCGGCTTCCTTTATTTGCCCCTGCACGTAATACGATTCTCCCAGCATAAAAAGGGCCTGACCGCCAAGCGGGGTGTCGGGTTCATTTCTGGTAATTTCAAAGAAACGTTTTCTGGCACCCTCAAACCGGCCTCCTTTGAGATAACAGACACCGATGAGATATCGCGCCTTGAGGACCTTTGGAGATTCGGGAAAAAAATGGATAAATCTCTCAAATTCTACAACGGCTCTCCCATATTCACCTTTCTCCATGATGGCACGACCGAGCGCAAATTGTTCATCGCTGTCAACAATGATCTGACCGGACATCACGGGAGAGGTCCTCAACAAAAAAAGGAATATTCCCACGAGAAAAACCCACAGACCTTTATTTCCGATTTTTCTCATCATTGTCAAACCACCAAAAATCATTGTTTTTCACGGGGTCGATGATTCTGCTCTCCCCATTTCTGTAGGAAACAGGGGACACAGAGCCCTCGTCTGCTTCGTGAATGAGCCGATCAACCGTCATGACCCACCCCACAAAAAATCCGTGTTTCTTAAAGGCCTCGACGCTGTATGAAGAGCAGGTAGGGGCGCTGGGACACCGGTCTCCATCAACGGCTGAAAGATGGTCACGAAAAATAGAAACAAACCATGCACCGATGTTAAAATCTGAATCTTTTTTTTGATTCAGGGACTGGGTCTGTGTCTGGTCTTTTACGGGTGGTCGAGCCGCGGGCTCCGAACCTAGCCCCCGAGATACACTCAGTGCGAAGGTTAACAGGACAAAAAAGATAAAGACCTTACCTGCCGGCTTCATCGACCTTTCCCCAAAAGCATACGCCCAGACCCATCAGAGATATTTCCGGAATGATAAACCTAATGATAAATTCAATGATAAATTCGAATGTCCGCAGGTTGCTGGTTTACAAAGATTCTTGGCTGACACTAATGAACTCCTCCAAATAAGTCAAGATGCCCCGGGCCGGGTGCGGGACGGGGCACCTTCATTGACAATGACTACCGATATTGTTAATATATATAACAAATTTTAGTCGCCCGACATCGGGGGTAAAGGAGGGCACGGCCTGAAAATTTGGCCGTACTGGACTGGACCCGGGTCTGACAGGGCGGGATTTGGTACTGTTTATACTATGCCGGTTTATGAATACACAGCCCTAAACAGCGCTGGCAAAAACGCCACGGGGATTATTGATGCCGACAGCACAGTGGCTGCAAGGCAGAGATTGAGGGCAACCGGGATCTTTCCGGTTGATGTAAAAGAAACCTCTTCCATGCCCAAAGGTACAACCTCGAGCACGGCAACGTTCTCCGCTCTCTTTACACGGGTCAAACTGGGAGAACTTTCTGCCGTCACCCGGCAGTTATCAATCCTTTTGGGTGCCGGGGTAACGCTTGTTGCAGCCTTGGATGCCCTGATAATACAGGTTAACAACCCGCTCTTAAAAAAAATCCTGGCCCAGATCAAGGAATCGGTAAATGAAGGCAACAGCCTGGCCCACTCCCTGTCTCAACATCCAAAGCTGTTCTCCCAAATTTATGTCAACATGGTGCGGGCTGGCGAGGCCTCGGGCACACTTGATCTGGTTCTGGAGCGTCTCTCAGAATTCAGCGAACATCAACAGGCCTTGAGAGGGCGTTTCAAGGCAGCCCTGGCCTACCCGGTCTTTATGTTTTTTGTGGGCTCCCTGGTTCTCTTTTTTCTGGTGGCGTTTATTGTGCCCAATATCTCCAAGCTTTTTAGTGAAATGAATCAGGCCCTCCCCCTTCCCACAATCGTACTGATCGGTGTAAGCGGTTTTCTTAAATCCTTCTGGTGGCTGGTCCTGCTCGCCCTTGTCGGCGCCATCGTGGCAATGAGGCAACTAAAGAGGACCCCGCGGGGCCAACACATCTTTGATCTGGTCAAGCTGAAAACCCCCATCATTGGGGACATCAACACAAAAATAGCTATCGCCCGATTCGGAGCTACCCTGGGCAGCTTGCTGCAAAATGGAGTGCCCCTTATTGCTTCTCTTCAAATAGTGCGAAATATCATTAACAACACCCTGATCGCCAACGTTCTTGACAGTGCAATGGAAGAGATACAGGTTGGCAAAGGCCTTGCGGCTCCTCTTCGCCAGAGTCGCTGGTTTCCTCCCATGGCAATACAGATGATATCCGTGGGGGAACAGAGCGGAGAACTGGAAGGCATGCTTAATAAAATCGGAGACATATACGAAAAGGAAGCGGAGCTGCAGATAATGGCCATGACCTCTCTTTTGGAACCGATCATGATATTGACCATGGGTCTGGCCGTTGGATTTATTGTTATCTCCATACTTCTTCCCATATTTGAAATGAACCAGATGATTCGGTAGGGATTATTCGAGAACATAAGATCGGAGACCCATCGAACCCATGAAAGGGGAAAGAAAAAATGACAAGGGATAAACCGGGACATCACGGCTTCACCCTGATTGAAATAATGGTGGTAATTGTAATTCTGGGCATACTTGCGGGGCTTATAATCCCTCGGATCATGGGACGGCCTGAGGAAGCCAGGCGGATGAAGGCAATGGTCCAAATAGAAGGGTTGGAAACCGCGCTAAGACTCTATAAACTTGATAACGGCACCTACCCCTCCACCGAACAGGGGCTTCAGGCCCTTGTGGAGTTGCCGACAGTGGGGGAACTTCCCATGGCCTGGAGGGAGGGGGGCTACCTGGAAAAAGGAAAACTTCCGAAAGACCCGTGGGGCAACGACTATGTATACCTCTCACCCGGGCTTCACGGAGATTACGATTTTATATCGTATGGACCCGATGGAGAGCCCGGGGGTGAGGGTAAAAATAAAGATGTCAACAGCTGGGAACTGGACTAAGAGGCTGTCCGAGAAGATGTTTCTGATATGACCGGCTGCATATCGTAAAGATCCGGGCACAGAGGACCCGGCTTTGGTTATCCCAGAAGGGGATTGAGTCTACTGGCGTTTCAGTGGCTAATGGAGTGATGGAGTGATGGAGTGTTGAAAAAGATCCCTGATCACGTACCGTGATAGTAATCAAACGCGGTTCCTGAAAAACTCATGGCCGATTACCGTTTTTCCAATACTCCAGGACTCCATCACTCCAATACTCCAGCTCAATCCTGTCAGGCAGAGCCATTTATCTCTGACCTGGCCCTGAGGACCAGGATTTTTATTTTGAATTAGAGAATTGCGTTGACAAACCCATGAACCCCATAAAATCGTCCAAGGGGTATACCCTTATAGAACTTGTGGTCGTGGTTTCATTGATCGGCATTATGGCCGTGCTGGCTGTCCCTCGATTTCGATATGCATTACTGACCGATGACCTCAAGAGCGGCACGCGGAAGATGGCAGGTCTGATCAAGAATATTCGAAATGAGGCGATTCGGACCCAGAAGGCCCATTACCTTCGTCTTGATCTTGAATCAAACCGGTTCTGGACCGATTCTGCGGCCATGACCGAGGAAGAGAGGGTCCTTGCCCGCAATAAGGCGTTCAGCCTACCCGAAGGGGTCCGTTTCGAGGATGTGTGGTTCAAGGGAAAGGGAAAAAAAACGGATGGGACGGCAGTCATTATTTTTTCAAGAAAGGGATATGCTCCGCAATCGGCCATCCATCTGGGCACTGAAGACGGAGAAAGCTTTACTCTGGTAGTGAGCCCCTTTCAGCAGGGGGTTAAAATCGTTAAGGACTATATAGATCTTGAGGACACTTAAGGCTTGCGTAAAAATGACCTGGACCATAAAACCAATGACCGCCAGGAAAAAATGTGGCTTTAGCGGATTTACGCTTCTGGAGGTGATGATAGCCGTAGCCATCATTGCTACTGCCTTTACAGCTGTTCTGGGATTACAGTCTCAAGGCGTATCACTTGCCAGTGAGTCAAGATTCAACACAATGGCCCCCCTCCTGGCCCAGCGGAAGATGGCACAAATGGAGTCAATAACATCGGAGGGGCTGTCCGCTGATTCGGGTGACTTTGGTGAGGATTTTCCAGGCTATACATGGCAAATAGATGTCCAGGATGTCGCATTTGAAGGGCTTTCGGGACTACCCGACTACCTCAAACGGATCGACCTGAGGGTTGCCTGGGGCAAGGGCAGGCTCTATCAGTACCATCTCAGGCTATACAAGTTTATTCCAAAATCCAAATAGCCAAAGAATGCAGGATGAACATCAGAAATTGGTCAAAGACAAGCGGCTTTACCCTGGTAGAGGTCCTGATAACTGTTTTTATTTTTGCTATCGTCCTTTCAACGATCTTCACCACCTATACCGCGTCCTTCAGGATCATGGACCAGACAGAATCCCAGGCAGAAATCTATGCCATGGCCCGGGTCACCCTTGAGAGGATGATAGAGGATCTGGGTTCGGTTTATGTTTTCCCGGAGACAGACGCCAAAAAAACAACACCCGGCCCGCTGAGACCAGACCGGTTTATTGGTGAAAAAAAGGAGATAAATGACAATCCCTTTGGTACGCTCCGGTTCTTGTCGAGAGCCCATATTGGGTTTAACGATACAGAAACGGATCCAGGCGTTTCACGGATAGTCTATTACGCAGTCGAAAATGATCAGGAAAATAGCATTACCCTGTTCAGATCAGATACGCCTGAGTTCGATGAGGAGCCGGAAGAAGATTCAGACGGACTTCCCCTTTGTGAAGGCCTCTCCTCTGTCGACTTCACTTATTATGGTGAGGATGGCACACCCCATGAGCAGTGGGACTCAACCAGCCAGGAATTTGGTGGGAAACTGCCCGTAATGATTCTTATCACATTGGAATTTGTAAATGAGGCCGATCCTGAGTCACCCATCAAATTCACCACTGGCGTATCGCTTCCAATGGCCGGGGAAATGAATGATAAAAATCCTCAAAAATAATCAGGGGTTTGCCTTGATACTTACGATCCTTGTGATAAGCGTGATCGTTGTGCTTTCTCTTCAGTTCAACCTCTCCATGCGGTCCGATCTTTATTCGGCTACAAACCTGAGAGACGGAATCAGCCTGGCATCCATTGCAAGATCCGGTTTTAACAGTGCCCTTGCTTTTCTTACGGAGGACGCCTCAAAAACTGATTTTGATTCTCTTCATGAGCCTTGGGCATACGCCAAGGCTTTTTCTTCCTACTCGGCCGCCATGTTTGAACAAGGCCAGTTTGCCCTGGAGATCACCGATCTTTCAGGAAAGATTCCGATAAACCAATTGGTTGACAAGGGTGGAAAGGAGAACAAAAAACAAAGAGATCTGTTGACCAGGTTTCTGGGTTCAGAGCCTTTTGAACTTGACCCCGAAAACGTCGACAATCTCCTGGACGCAATAAAAGACTGGATCGACCCGGACGACGAGGTGACCAGATTTGGCGCTGAAAATGGATATTATCAGGGTCTGGAAAGACCTTACAAATGCAAAAATGGGCCTTTTGAGTTTCTTGAGCAATTGCTGCTTGTAAGGGGAATTACCAATGAACTTTTTTACGGATCAGAAAAGACCCCCGGGCTTTCACAATATCTGACTGTTCACAGTGAGGGAAAAATCAACATCAATACAGCCGATCCAATGGTATTGAAATCCCTTTCTCCCGAGATGGATTGGGCGGCGGTGGAAAATATGGTTGAATATCGCCTCGACAAAGACAATGATCTAAAAAATATAACATGGTATAAAAAAGCGCATGGGCTGGATCTTATAAATATTGATTCGGATCTGGTTACTACAACAAGCACCCACTTCGAGATCATATCACAGGGTTTCAAGGGAGAAATGGAAAAGATACTGACCGCCGTGGTCAAGAGGGATAAGGGAACCGTAAAAATATTATCATGGAAAATTGAGTAATGCCAAGAAAAACACTAGGCCTTGACATCAACAGAGATTCCATCACAGCAGTCCAGGTAACAAGTGGACTAAAAGGATATCAGGTCACAGGCTGCGCCCATGTCGCGTTTGAAGAAAATGGAGGACTGGAGGATGGACTGAAACAGGTCTTGGAAGGGGGAGACCTCAAGGGTGATTCCTGTGTCTTGTCGATTCCGGCTGGGGATGTATCCTATCGAAACCTCAAGATGCCCTTTAAGGATCCGCGAAAGATACGGAAGACGCTTCCATACGAAATTGACAGTTTGCTCCCCTTTTCCATTGAAGATCTGGTAGTTGATTTTGCCATTATAGACCGGTCTGACCAGACTGACATCCTGGCCGGTGCCATAAAAAAGGAAATCGTTTCAAAGTATCTGGCAAAGCTACAACCCCTCGGGATCGATCCGGAGATCCTGGATGTCAGGTGTTTGTCCCTGGTCGCCTGGCTTCTTAAGTCCGAGGGAGTCCCTGACCATGGCATCCTCTTGGACATCTGTGAAAAGACCAGTACCATGGTCCTTTTTATAAAAAGACGTATCGCCCTGATCCGGACATTCGCCGTTAACGCAGCTCATAAGGCTCTCACGGATGCCGATGACCACGAAACAAAGGAGATCGAACCCCATCTTGAGTCTCTCTGTAAGATGGTTCGTAATACGATTCATCTCTTTGAACGCCAGTACCCTGCGGTTGTTTACCCCGAAAAGATCTTTTTCACCGGAACAGAAACGCTTGGTCAAAACACAGGCCCTTTGTTGAGCCAATTTCTTGATATCCCCTCTGAGCAGGTCAATCTGGTTAAAGACAGCCGGATACGGATGAATGGGGAACTGGCCCAGACATGGAATGCCCCGCTGATGGATAACGCCCTTTCACTTGCCCTTCGGGAGTCCAAACGCTCTCAGGGATTCAATTTCAGAAGGGATGAATTCGAAGTAAAAGGGAAATACCTTGGGCTAAGAAAGGAGCTCAGAAGAGCGACAATTTTTATCATTATTATCCTGGCGGTTCTGGCCACCCATTTGAGCATGGATTACTATTTCATGAAAAAGAAATATAAGGCCCTGGATCAGGAGATCAGAAAAGTATTCATACAGACCTTTCCCGATGTCAAAAGAATCGTAGACCCTTTGGCTCAGATGAAGATACAGGCAAGCAAGGTCAAGGGGTCGGCCGCCAGATATCCCGGCATAGATGGCCGCAGGAACGTTCTTGCCCTGCTAAAGGATATAGCCGGGCGCATTCCAAAGTCCCTGGATGTCCGGATTACCCGTATGATAATTGATCCGGGTATGGTAAGAATGAGTGGCAGGACCAACACCTTCAATGCGGTCGAAAATATCAAAAACAGCCTGGAGGCATCACCATCGCTTGACCAGGTCACAATCAGTTCAGCCAATCTTGACCGGAAGGGTAAGAAGGTGCAGTTTGAAATCAAAATAAAACGAGTTTTGCAGGGGCCCCGATCATGAATCTGGGAAGGAGAGAAAGGCAGCTCGTAATCCTGGCGGTTTGCAGCGTGGTGGTTTTTTTTCTATTTCAGTTCCTCTTCTTCCCCTTTTTGGAAAAACGTCAGGGTCTGAAAAAAGGCATTAGATCCAAGGAAAAAGCACTGGAAGAAATCGTGGCCCTGAGTGCCAAATACAGATCTTACAAAAGCGGTTCGAGGGGCCTGCAAAATATTCTTGTCAGACGAGCGGCTGGATTTACACTCTTTTCATTCTTGGAAAAGGCAGCTGGGGAGGCACTTGTCAAGGGTCACATCAAGTATATGAGGCCCTCCACGTTAAAAGGAACCGGTCCCTACAAAGAATCAATGGTGGAGATGAAACTGGAGGGAATCTCTCTTGAGCAGCTCGTTGATTACCTCTACCGTATTGAATCGCCGCTAAAAGTTGTGGGTATCAAAAGGATTTCAATAAAAGAAAACAAGAGGGACTCCGGTTATCTGGATGCCATCCTCCAGGTGGTGACCCTTACCCGGATCTGAGGGATCAAGAGACAGCACCGTAATCATGGAACAGAACGTGCCAAAAAAAAGGAGGCTCTTGTGGTATGCCGTTTATGGTTTTTTGCTGACGATCGGTCTCCTGTATTATCTCTTCCCCTCGGATGACATAAGAGATTATCTCCGGGTAACTGCAGCCAGGGCAAATCCCCCCCTTCTCCTATTGGTCGAAAAAATCAGCCCGTCCCTATCAATCGGGTTGGATTTCCTGAATGTTAAGCTGGCTCTAAAAAGAAGGCCTGACAATATCTTTTTCAGATCGGCTGAAATTTCTGTCAGGCCTGGTCTCCTTTCACTATTTCAAGGGAAGCCCAGATTCTCCTTTGACGCTGAGGCTTACGGGGGGAACGTAGAGGGGGCGTTGCATCTTACGCGAAACAACTTCAATGCGCCTCTGACCGCACAGGTTCAACTAACGGATATCCATATTGGCGACATTGCATATCTCTCATCCCTTACCGGTCATAAGACAAAGGGGCTCCTGGGAGGGACGTTTACTTACAACAAGAAGTCCAATCTCCCCATCGACGGCACCGGTGAGGCGCATATAACGGTAACAGATGGCCTTATAAAACTCTCAGAACCAATTTTAAGTTTTGAGAAAATCGAATTTAATGAGCTCTTTATAAAAATGGCCCTCAAAAATCGAAAACTTAACTTGACCCGGTTCGAGTTAAAGGGTCGGGACGTCAAAGGAACATTGTCCGGGACCATAAATCTGAAAAACCGGATTTCAAAAAGTACCCTTAACCTGCGGGGACAAATCGAGCCGCTTGCCGGAATCCTGGAGGGTCTGGGTGGTGATGAAGATGCCGTGAGGCTTTTACGACAACTCCTAAAGGGAGGGAAGCGATCTTTTGTAATCAACGGGACATTGGATGCTCCCATATTCAGGTTCATCTAACAACCGGTCTCTTTTATTTAGGTCCAAAAACCCGGTCCTCGGGGCCGGGTCAGAGAAAATGGCTCTGTCGGTATTTTATTTGGCACGGAGTGGTGGAGTGGTGGAGTAGTGGAGTGTTGGAAAAAAGATCTTCCAGAATACTGGACACATGAGGCCCAAGAGAGAAATCTCTTAAACAGTTTTCCGGATTTTAGAGATTTTTCTTTCAATTCCGTCCCATTACTCCAGCACTCCAATACTCCAACACTCCCGGAATTGAAAGCTGGTTTTTGGCCCCCTTTTAGGGGCAAATCAAAGCCACGTCTTCTGGGCGTGGATTCTTTACTCGGCAGTGAGATTTTATTTTTTATCCACAAGGCTTAAAATCTTTATCTTTTGGACAGGCAACGGGTCAATCCCGTGTCTGGCAGGGATATTGGTAACTGATGAACAAACTCTATTCAACAATATTTAATCTGGTCGCCCTCTCCGTTGTCATCTACATCGGTGTGGACATGTTTTATAATGTCCTTTCTTCCCAACTGGACCTGATCGAAACAAGAGAGGTCGTAGCCCGGAAAAGCCCTCCTGCTCAAATACACAGAAGACCGCCGTTACGTGATTTTGGGATTGTAATTGAACGGAACATATTTGGGGCCAGCAAAAAACCACCGAAAAGAACAAAGGCCGTAGAACTGGAGGAGAAAGAAATTGAAGCCCTCAATCCCACGACCCTCAAGGTTTCACTTCTGGGAACCGTATCGGGTAATCAGGAAAACTCTTATGCAGTCATTGAAGAGACACGAAAAAAAAAGCAAGGGCTCTACAAGAGAGGGGATACCATCCAGAACGCGTCTATCAAAAAAATACTAAGGGGGAAAGTTATCCTCAGGGTCGGAGATAGAGACGAAATATTGACAATGGAAGAGGCCGCCTCTCAAAAAGCAAAAAGGGGTAAGGGTTCAAGACCCGGTATCAGGAAAGCATCTACCATAACACTCGCCAGGTCTGACATAGAAAAATCGTTCAAGAACCTTGGTCAGCTACTGACGCAGGTCCGCATCCGCCCGCACATAAAGAATGGCAAATCCGACGGATTGGAAATTGCCCGTATCAAGAGAGGTTCCGTCTTCTCCAAATTGGGGCTCAGAAATGGAGACATCATCCAAAGAATAAACGGCAAGGAAATAAAGAGCCCTGACGATGCTTTTTCACTGTATCAGAGCCTCAAATCAGGGTCTCAGATCTCTGTGGATATCATCCGTAAGGGAGAGCTGCGGCAGATAGATTACAATTTCAGATAACAAGGCATAATCGTTTATGTATACTTCATTTTTCGGACTCAGGGAAAACCCGTTTAATCTGACGCCTGACCCCAGGTATCTGTTTCTGAGCCCCTACCACAAAAAGGCCCTCGACCATTTGCTTTACGGGATAAATGAAAGAAAAGGGTTTATCGCGATAACCGGGGGGATCGGCACCGGCAAGACAACCCTTTGCCGTGAACTCCTGAACCATTTGGATGGGTCAACAAAAAGCGCCCTGATTCTCAATTCCTTCCTGTCGGATGTGGAGATCCTGGAAAGCATAAACCATGAATTTGGCATTGAGATGCCGCCGGGGAATAAAAGCAAAAAGGACCACATCGATGCCCTCAATCATTTTCTGCTCAAGAATTTTACAAAAGGCGGCAATGCCCTGCTCCTGATCGATGAGGCCCAAAACCTTTCCAATGCCGTCCTTGAACAAATACGGATGATCTCCAATCTGGAAACGGAAAAGGAGAAACTGATCCAGATTGTGCTTGTCGGACAATCAGAGCTGAAAACCCTTCTCTCGTCCCCATCCATGAGACAGCTAAACGAGCGAATCACGGTCCGTTATGATCTCAGCCCTTTGGACTTCAAAGACCTGAAGGCCTATCTGAAACACCGTTTGGTGGTAGCGGGAAGCCAGGGGACTCCCGGGTTTACAAAGGGCGCCTTAAAAAAAATCTATGGACACTCCGGGGGGAACCCGAGACGGATCAATGCCGTTTGTGACAGAGCACTTCTCATCGCCTATTCTAAGGACGAAAACACCGTATCATCAAAAATCGTAAAAGAGGCCATTAGGGATATCAGTGGCGAACCGGATATTGATCCTTTTCAAACCGGCTGGTTTAGAAGAACCGTCAAATCCCCCGCGTTTCTTATGATCCTGCTGATTATACTGGTAGGGCTCATTGGCTGGAACTTTAAAGAAGGGTTTGTGGCGTCTGTTTCAAACCAGAAAATCATAGCAGCCCAGCTCCCTCTAAGCACTCAAGCAAAACCTCCCACGCTCAAAGAGAATCCCGCCAAACCCAAAGAGAGTCCGGCCAAGCCCAAAAAGGATCCGGATGCATTGTACCTGGATCAAAAGACAAGCCTTGCCGGCCTTTTTAATCTCTTTGCCCGTGAAGCCATGAAGGACAGCAGCAATATTGAGAGAAACCTGGGTCTGGTCTCGTTTCAATTAGCACCCAAATATTATACCGCGTTCAAGAGACCCTTCCGCATACGTCAGGCCGAGCATATTTTTTTAGCCAAGGGATCCCCCCGCTATCTCTTGATCCGTGAAATGACTCCGGATGGGGCCATGGCCCTGGACGGCCAAGGCAATGAACACAAGGTCTCCAAGGATTTTATCCTTCGGGACTGGGGAGAAAATGTCTCCTGGCTTTATCCGGGCAAAAAAAAGAACATCCACCTGGCCAGAGGCACAAGCTCCCCGGGGGTCTTTCGTCTTCAAGAGACGTTGGGTGAAATGGGATACCCCATTGAACCGACAGGAGTCTACGATGCTCAAACCTTTAATGAGGTTAAGAATTTTCAGAGGAGTTTGGGTCTGAAAGCCGATGGGATAGTTGGTCCCAAAACCATGGCCCTGCTTTATCAAATGCACAAATAGTCAAAGGAATTTGTTGAACATGAGTTACATCCATGAGGCCTTAAAAAAGGCGCAAAAAGAAAAGGATACCCGGCGGGGAGAATACGACGGGGTCCTTTCAACAAACAAAAAAAGATCCAGGACCCTGACCGGCACGGTAATCCGGGTGGCCTGTCTGGTTTTTATCATACTTTTCCTTGCCTTCGGGGCCTATTCATGGTTGAATCCAAAACCCCCGGCAACCACCAAGGTCATTGATCATAAAAGGGAACGACCCAAACCTCCCCCCCGGAAAAAACCTGTTATAGATCCAAGAAAAATCTATGACGGGGCAAGGGCCCTCCATATGGCAGGCCGTCTCGCGGATGCCAGGCGGCTTTATCTGGAAACCCTCAAGATAGATCCTGACTATATTGATGCCCTGAATAATCTGGGGGTTATATATATTTACGACAAAAATTATCCTGCAGCCTCACGTGTGCTTGAAAGGGCCACCCGGTTAAAACCGAGGAATGTGGACCCCTTCTATAATCTCGCATGTCTTTATGCGATCAAGGGAGAGCAGGACCAAAGTCTTGCTTATTTACGCAAAGCAATATCCATCCACCAACCAGCCGGGGGATTGGGCCCGAAAAGATACTGATCTCAAGAGCCTGTGGGAGTTGCCGGCGTTTCAGAAAATAACAAAAAAATAATGGAGTGACGATTTGATGAAATCAAAATATCTCCTTTGCTTCCTGTTCCTGGGAGCATGGCTGCTTTCAAGCGATTATCCGGCCCTTGGGGCGCGAATTGCCGGAGAAGAGGGTGTGACTTCTGTCACGCCACCGGTGGCAAAAAAGGCGCCCGGACCCGTGGCAAAAAAACCCGTCCCAAAACAGCCGACCCCTTCCCCCTCAAAAAAAGAGCCTGCTCTAAAGGAAAAACCTGCCCCGGAAACCAGGGTGGATCCAAAGGAAAAACCGGATTCAAAACCCACGGACAAGGTCAACCAATATGTGACCATCGACTTCGACAACGTGGACATAGCAATCTTTATCAAATTCATCAGTGAGCTGACCGGAAGAAACTTTGTAATTGACAAAGCGGTAAGGGGAAAAGTTACAATAATTTCCCCCAACAAGATTTCAGTAAAAGAGGCATACAAGGTCTTTGAATCCGTCCTCGAGGTCCATGGTTACACAACGGTCCCTTCGGGGAGCATCATAAAGATCATACCGGCCGTACAGGCCCGATCCAAGAGTGTGGAAACCCGTTTACGTGAGGAGGCTGCCAGCTCTGAAGACAAAGTGGTAACCCAGCTGATACCCCTCAGATATGCCAACCCCACTGAACTAAAAAAACTTTTTATCCCCCTTGTATCAAAAAGCAGTGTGATCGTATCCTACCCTCCTACACGGACATTGATCATCACGGATGTTTTCTCCAACATCAAACGTCTGATGCGTATAGCCAAGGCCATTGATGTTGCGGGTGTCGGCGAGGAAATCACGGTCATCCCCCTGGAACACGCTACCGCTTCTGTTATGGCCAAATCGCTAAACACGGTTTTTCAAAAAAAGATAACAAGGGTCAAAAAAGGCACCGTCAGTCCCTCTGTTATCAGAATTGTCCCCGATGAAAGAACCAATGCCCTGATTCTACTGGCCTCTGAAGATGACACCTCAAGGATGAGACAGCTCATAAAATTGTTGGATAAAAAAACCTCCTCGGCAGAGGGGGATATCCGCGTCTATTATCTGCAACACGCCAATGCCGAGGATCTTACCAAAGTCCTCACCGCCATCCCTTCAAAACAATCCAAGACCCCCAAGAAGGGAAAGGCGCCTGTCATTTCAAAGGACACCCAGATAGTGGCGGACAAGGCCACCAACTCTCTGGTGATCATGGCCAGCAAAGATGACTATTTCGTCCTGGAGGAAGTCATCAAGAAACTGGATATCCCTCGGATGATGGTTTACATAGAAGCCCTGATTATGGAAGTTAATGTAGATAAGGATTTCAAACTCGGGGTAGAGTGGGTAGCGGGTAAGCAGTTCAGTTACAACGGGAAAGATGGCGCGGCCTTTGGTGGATTTAACTATGGAGGTCTTCTCACGAGTCCGCCCACACTTCCCACTGGATTCGCGCTGGGCGTTATTGGCCCGCTTATCGAGATCGGGGGCATTAAATTTCCAAATCTTGCCGCGGTTATAAGCGCAGTCCAAAATGACCGGGATGTCAATATCCTCTCAACACCTCAGATCCTGACCACCGACAACGAAGAAGCCGAGATCATGGTGGGGAGGAATGTCCCCTATATCACCCGACAGGAAACCACCGAGGCGAGATTGGACTACACGACCTACGAATACAAGGACGTGGGAGTGACGCTAAAAATAACGCCTCAGATAAGCCAGGAACGTCTTGTCCGTCTTAACATCTTTCAGGAAGTGACCCGGTTGATCCCCGGTTCTCAACCAGACCGTCCTGAGACCTTTAAGCGTCGTGCCCAGACAACCGTTATTGTAAAAGACGCCCATACAGTAGTCATCGGCGGCCTGATAGACGATGACGCAGCGATAGTGGAAACCAAGGTACCCTGCCTGGGGGACATCCCGGGTGTGGGATGGTTGTTTAAGACCAGCACCAGAATCCTAAAAAAAACCAACCTTTTTATATTTTTGACACCCCATATTATTCAAAACCCTGTTGAGGCAAAAAAGGTGTACCAGGACAAAAAGGAGCAGATCGAGAGAATCAGAGAGGGTGTCATAAAGATGTACAAAAAACCTGCCCCCAGAAATGATAAAAAAGAATAAGATGAAGCTGATCGGTGAAATATTATTGGAGTCATGTGGGCTTTCCCGGGAGGCCCTCAATGAGGCGCTTGAATTCCAGGAAGAAAAAGGGGGGCGAATTGGCGAAATATTGATCCGGAGAAAGGCCATTTCAGAGTCGGACCTCCTCGGCGCCCTCGGCATACAGTTTGAACTTCCTTTTAGACCAGCCCTTCCAATAGAAGGCTTAAAGATTGAGTATGTCCAAGAGATCCCCATCCAGTTTCTGAAAAAATACGCCATGGTCCCTATCATTACCGCCAATGGTGCATATGTGGCAATAAATGACCCGCTCCTGTTTCAGCCCCTTGATGACCTGAAATCCCTTTTGGGGCAGGAGACCCAGGAGGTGGTGCTTGCACCCCATTCGGCCATTGCCTCGGTCATCAATCGGTCCTATGACATGAGCGGCGACTCAGCCGAACAGGTCATACAGGACATGAATGAGGAGGATACCGATCTTATCATTTCCGAAATAGAAGAAACGGGTGACCTCCTTGATGACACAAGCGATGCCCCTATCATCAAACTCGTCAATTTGATGTTGTCACAGGCAGTAAAGGCGCGGGCCAGCGATATCCACATCGAACCCTCTCAAAACAGACTCAGGATTCGGCACCGGGTGGATGGGATTCTCTATGACATGCTGTCACCGCCGCAGCATATCCAGGCCACGCTGACATCACGCATCAAAATCATGGCCAAGATGAACATAGCCGAAAAAAGACTTCCCCAGGACGGCCGGATCGAGATAAGAATGGCGGACAAAGATATCGATATCCGGGTTTCAACCCTCCCGACTGCATTTGGCGAACGGGTGGTTTTACGACTCTTGGACAAGACAAACATTCTACTCAGGGTCTCAGAGCTGGGTATGCCCGAATATCAGTTGGAAAAATTTGACAAACTGATTCGATCTCCCAATGGCATCATCCTGGTTACCGGTCCCACCGGGAGCGGGAAGACCACCACCCTCTATGGCGCCCTCTCCACCATTAACACAGTGGACATCAATATTATCACCATAGAAGATCCCATCGAGTATCAAATCCAAGGAATCGGCCAAATCCAGGTTAATCCCAAAATAGATCTCACCTTTGCCAATGGGCTGCGCTCGATTGTGCGCCAGGACCCTGATGTGATCCTTATTGGCGAGATAAGAGATGTGGAGACTGCGCAAATCGCCATACAATCCGCCCTGACCGGTCATTTGGTCTTTTCCACCCTGCACACCAATGACTCCTCAGGTGCCCTGACACGCCTCATCCATATGGGTATAGAACCCTTTCTGGTCACGTCTTCTGTGATTGCCATATTGGCACAGAGATTGATACGCGTTCTCTGTGATGACTGCAAAGAAGAATATGTTCCCAGCGAAGTGTCTCTGCGGGATATAGGGATAACCCCTGAGATGTGTGAGGGAAAAAAAATCTTCCGGGGACGGGGATGTCCCTCGTGTCTTAACACTGGATTTAAGGGAAGGACAGGGATATTTGAACTGATGATCCTGGATGAACCCCTAAGGGATATAATACTAGAGAGCGCAGATGCCAATACTCTCAAAAACGAGGCCGTTAAAGCCGGGATGGTAACCCTGCGCCAGGATGGGGCAAGCAAGGTGCTGGTTGGGGTTACAACCATTGAAGAGGTGTTTCGGGTGACCCATCAGTAGGTCATTCGGGTCTTTGGTGATCTTTTTTGAGATGGAAATTGAGCCAGGAAGAGGTTTGGTTTAACTCCCACATGCGGGGAGGGACAAACACCTTTGGTTTTCACCGGGTCGGTAAGGTTCTCAAAAAGCCAAGCGTCTGGAGGCTATAAAAAGCCCGCTATTTGATTTTGAAAAGTTGTTTAAGAGCGCTCCATCCCATCTTTCGGCGTAAGATGCCAAGCTGGTCCTGGAGGGGGAGATCTTTGGGACAAACGTCCTCGCAGGCAAGAAGTCCCATACACCCAAAGACCCCTTCGTCTGTTCCGATTACTTCAAAGTATTCTTTTTGGGTTCGCTGGTCTCTCGGGTCAAGCATAAACCTGGCAATACGATTTAGAGCCACGGCTCCCACAAAATCATCCCGCATGTTGGCTGTCCCGCATGCCGCTACACAGCAGCCACACTCCACACACCGTTCCAGCTCATAGATTTCTTCGGCAAGCCCATTCTCCATCCTCTCTTCCTGGACATTCGGATCAAGGGTGCCGTCCGTATGAATCCATGAACTCACCTTTTCGTTCATGGAACGAAACCAGGTGCCCGTATCCACGGAGAGGTCCCCAACCAGATTGAAGACCGGAAGGGGCATGAGGGTGATCTCATCAGACAGCTCTTTGGTGAGGGCCTTACAAGCCAGCCCAGGTCTCCCGTTTATAACCATGGCACATGAACCGCAGATCCCGGCCCGGCAGCAGAAATCAAACTGGAGCGAGGGATCCTGTTCCTCTCTTATGCGTGTAAGGGCGATAAAAATGGTCATGCTGCCTGTCTCTTCGAGAAAAAAATCATCCGTGTGGGGAACGGAATTCGGGTCCTCCGGGTTGTATCTAAATATATGGAATCTCAGCTTCCTTCCCATCTCATGCTCCTGCTGTTTCACTATCGCGTGTTATGATCTTGGAGGCGCCATACCCTCGATCACCGGGCGGAATCTCCATAATCTCTGAGGCGGGTTCGTAGTTAAGGGTAGGAAGATCATCACCTTCTTTCCAGGTAGCCAGCGTGCGGTTGAGCCAATCCCTGTCATTTCTGGCGTCATAGTCCTCCCTGGCATGGCACCCGCGGCTCTCTGTCCGTTTGAGTGCGCCATAGGCAATGCAGATGGCCAGCCTCAACATTCCCTGGATCTTCAGAGCAAGCGCCAGTTCCGGATTGGCACCGATCCCATTTGAGCGAAGTCCCACCTGTTTGGAACGTTCATAGATACCCTGCAGATTCTTAACCGCCTTCTCCAGGTCGGTTCCATTTCTAAAGATGCTTACTCGCTCCATGAGTTCATCCTGCATGGCATTTCGGACTTCAAAAACATTTTCTTTTCCATCTTTTCCTGAGATCAGCTGCTCCAACCGTTCCTGTTCTCGCACCAGGGCATCCCTTACAGTAGCTGTGTTAAATTGAACTTCATAACCCTTCAAAAACTCGGCGATTTTTTCTCCCACTATCTTCCCTGCCACCACTGTCTCAGCCAGTGAGTTACCCCCCAGCCGGTTAAACCCGTGCATATCCCAACACGCGGCTTCCCCTGCTGAAAAGAGCCCCCTAAGGCCATGTACGGCGCCGTCTTTGTTGGTTCTGACCCCACCCATGCTGTAATGCTGGGCAGGTCTAACCGGGATCAGCTGGGTGATCGGATCGATACCGAGAAAATTGTTACAGATCTCTTCAACTTCCCTCAGTTTTGTCTTTATGTGTTGTTCACCCAAATGCCTGATATCCAGCCAGAGGTGTTCGCCATAAGGGCTCTTTACACCGTAACCCTCCCGGATATGGTGCGTCATCCACCTCGAAACCACGTCCCTTGAGGCCAGTTCCGCCTTTTCTGGCTCGTAATCGGGCATAAACCGCTTCTCGTTGACATCCAGAAGTGTCCCGCCATCACCCCGGCACCCTTCGGTCACCAGTATGTTGGTGGGGACAATCCCTGTTGGGTGAAACTGGACCGCTTCCGGGTTTCCAAAAGGAACCACGCCGGTATCGAGTGCAAGGGTAGCGCCTGTCCCATCATTTATGATGGCATTGGTACTCTCCTTATAGATCTTTCCATAACCTCCCGTGGCAATCAGGGTTGCTCTGGCCAGATAAGCCTTCAACTTCCCCGTCTTGAGACATCTGACCACCGCCCCCGTGCAGGTCTCCCCGTCATGGATGAGAGATATGGCCTCCATCCGGTCATGAACGACCACTCCCGTTTCCACAACTTTGTTGTCCATGGTGTAAAGAAGGGTATGGCCCGTCCCGTCAGAGGTATAACACGTCCTCCATTTGGCTGTGCCCCCAAAGTCCCTTGCAGTGATCAGGCCTTTGTTCTCCCGGGGTTCCACCTTTTCATATTTTTTTCCCCCTTTAAAAAAATGGGACTTGCCAGGGACAACCCGGTTCCATGGGATCCCCCAGAATGCCATCTCACGCACTGCCAAGGGGGCGGTCTTGACAAAGAGCCTCGCCACTTCCTGGTCGCATCCCCAGTCCGATCCCTTGACCGTATCCTGAAAATGAATGTCCTCATCGTCCCCGGCCCCCATGGCGCAGTTGCCCAGAGCGGCCTGCATCCCCCCCTGGGCTGCAGATGAATGGGAGCGCCTGGGAGGCACAATACTCAGACAGATGGCCTTAAAGCCGCTGGAGGCCACTTCAACAGCGACCCGCTCACCAGCCAGCCCGGCCCCGATGCACAAGAGATCCGTAAATTCAATATCCAATTAGATCACTCCCCTGTGGATTGATGATTGATAATTGATGATCGTCGGTTTTCACACATCCCTGTTCATTGCTAAATAGTGGCTCAACAAAAACCCCGAAATAAGGTCTTTCAATTTTGCTCAGAGGGTTTCATTTTGCTGAGATTGCTTTATTTTTTGAATCCGCAATCCGCAATCTCCAATCCAAAATCGTGCCTGAACGGGGTTTTCGTTCAGCCACTAAATAGACAGGGTCATGAATCGAACAATCGTGATAAGACCGATGAGAATAAATATTCCAGTCAAAATATTTTCAAACCGCTTAAAGCCTTTTCGGTTCTTGCGTTTAATAAATCCCCATTTTACTGCAATCCGATAAAATCCAATGCCCACATGGAGTTCCACTATCGGCAAAAGGATCAAATAGAATATAAGCCAGAATCCACCCTGGATTCTTGCCGCACTCTTGGCCGCTGAAATGGGCAGATCACTCAGTATTGTCCAAATATGTATGGATCCCATGATCAATATAAGCATGGCGGTACTCGCCTGAACAAGCCACAGCCAGGTATCCGTATGCCGGAGCATCCGGCTGTGCTTCCAGATGGTTGACTGTTGTTCCGCCCTAAAAGGGACCTTACGGGCAGCCAGTATAAAGTGGAGGAGAAAGGTAAAAGCTATGATGGGTCCTCCTACCTGTGCCATATAGGTATCTTCAAAAAACTGGGCAAGGGTATTCATGGCGTCGGCGCCAAGGTTTACACTTGCCACCAGGATCATATGGGTCCACATAAACGTGATCAGGCCCACCCCGGTCAGCATCTGAAGTCCGTCAAGATAGGCCGCCGCCCCGCTTGGAGTACGGACATAAATGGTTGTATCAATAGCCATCCTTCAACCTCCTGCAAAATCATGGCTTTCCTCCCGACCAGGGCCTCATGGGAGTTGGACTCCGGCTGGAAAGATGTGTAAGTCTGGGGTTTGAATGTTCGGCACGGATACTATTACTGGGGATCGTTTTTGTCAACCCGCGCAGTCAGAATATTGGAATTTTGATATAAGGATTTTTAAAAAAAAAGCATACATTCCGTCCCATGGTCTCTGGTCGATCTGATCATCGTCTTCTGGCCTCAGTTGGTTCTGATTGTGCCCAAACTGGTGGGGCTACCTTGACAAATGAGGTGTTTATAGGAAAGAATCGTAACTTCTCAATAAATCCGGGAGAAATAATAGGATATCCGGAGTGGGGTTCGGGTGTTTCTTGTAGGCGCTCTCTCAAATGGGATTTACGTCTCACTTTCGCAGTGGTTGATATTTGGGGTTTTCATCTAATGAACCCCTATTAGTTTCTCCGTGCTTTCGTCAAAACCCCAAATATCAGCCACGCTACTACGACTGGTTTAGAGAGCGCCGGAGAGAAACACCCTAACCCCACGGTGCCCGAACTTATTGAGAACTTACAAAGAATCCAAGATAAAGGCATCCGGTTTACGTTGAGTTGAATTTGGCGTGAATGCCAAAAGGAGATAAAAATGGGTTACTATCATCGTTGGGAGGAATTTCCGCAAAAAGGCATTAGTTATCTGAAAGGCCTACCGAATACGGAAGACGTTAAGATCCGAATCATGTCCACGGCAAAAATGATGATGACGCAGGTTCAGGTGACCGGTGGGGGCAAGATCCCCCGCCATTATCATGAGGCCGAACAATTGATGATCATCCAAAAGGGAAAGGCCCGGGTTACCACCGGCAAGAGCAAGGAAACGCATAACCTCGGTCCCGGCGATATCTGGGTGGTACCATCCAATGAACTTCATGGGGTCGAATACGTTGGTGACTGCGAGGCCCTTGAAATCGTGAGCCCACCGCGGCCCGATAATTTTTCTGAATACGTAATGAAACATACATTTTTTGAGGAAGAATAGAGGATGATTGAAGCCTCGTCTTGATATTTGAATCATCGAGGTTTTTCGAAAACTGAATTGAGGAGAATCTAAATGAATTCACGTCTTGAATTTCGCGGTGTTATGCCCGCAAACCTGATGCCATTCCATGAAGACCTGTCAATAAACGAGAAGGACTACCGTCGCCATCTGAGCTGGTTGGCAAATGCCCCGGGGATAACGGCCATCGTTTGTAACGGTCACGCCGCAGAAGTGTCATCTCTGGATCGAGACGAGCGCCGTCGGGCTCTGGCCATTGCCGTGGACGAGGTGGGTGACATCGTCCCCCTTATAGCAGGTGTATATACGGACGGCAGCCTGGAGGCCGCACAACTGGCCAAGGACTGCGAGGAAGAGGGCGCTAGCGGGCTTTTAATATTTCCCCCCCAGTCTTTTCAGTCTGGGGTGCCCAGCTTCGCCCGGAAATGGCGTATGCTCACTTTGCTCGAATTGCCGACGCCGTGGACCTACCGATGGTGGTTTTTCAGTATCCGCCGGCAAACGGAATTGGTTATACACCGGAAATTTTGGTAAAGCTGACCGAAATTCCCCAGGTGGCCGCGATCAAGGACTGGAGCAATGACATCGTTGCCTTTGAGAAAAACTTAAAAACAATCCGGGAAACCGGGCGACAGGTGAGCATCTTGTCCAGCTATACAATGTCGCTGTTGAGTACCTTCGTCCTCGGGGCGGATGGCGCCATTTCAGGGTTTGGGAGCGTAGTGGCTGAGTTGCAGGCCAAATTGTTCGATCTCACCAAGCAGGGTAATATTGAGGAGGCCTGCAGATTGAATGACCGTCTTTATCCGTTGGTGGCTGAGATATATAAACCTCCGATTGTGGACATGCACAACCGGATGAAAGAAGCCTTGGTCATGTTGGGCAGAATCGATAAAGCTGTCGTACGTCCACCGCTAATGAAATTATCAGAAAAGGAGCGGGAACAGATCCGATCGGCCCTAAAAAAAAGTGGGATAGGAGGCTGAATGTGCATTATGTGGCGCTCCACGCAAAACATGATTGAGCCGCCCCTATCAATGCCGCCTTATCGTTAAGGATCACCCGGACCGGGATTCTCTTCATGAGGCCCTCAAACCTCCCCTTATTTGTAAAGGCCTTCATAAATGGATCGCCTTTGAGTGCCGGCAAGATCTTGGGCGGAATCCCTCCTCCCAGATAAACCCCTCCAGTGGTCATGCTTGTCAGAGCGAGATTTCCTGCTGTCGCCCCCAGGATAGTGACAAACACGTTAAGCGTCTCCACACAGAGACGGTGTCCATGAGCAAGGCCCGTTTCCGTAATGACCCTGGCAGGATCTTCTTCCTCAAAACGTTTTTTGAGCCAGCCGGGTTCCCGGTACCCCTCCGAGTCTCTGAGCCATTCGTAAACATTGACGAGACCAGGGCCGGAGAGGATTCTTTCCACACTTACGTGACCGAATTTTCTTTGTAAATAGCGCCACAATCTGACCTCCACATCGTTTTGAGGAGCAAAATCGACATGTCCGCCTTCGGAAGCAATGTGAGTGGACTTACCATCCTGGAAGATGAGGAGGGCCTCTCCCAGCCCTGTTCCCGGAGCGACAAGGGCGAGGTTCTGATTTTTCGGGGGTTTGACCGGGTTGAGGGCGAATTGCTCGGGTCTTGTTAAGAGCGGAATCATTTCGGCTGTTGCCGCCAGATCATTGAGAAGATGCACATGCTGCCATCCAAACCTCCTTTTGAGTGAGACTTCGGAAATCTCCCAGGGCAGATTGGTCGGTTTGGATTTTCCCTGCACCACCGGACCAGCGATGCCAAAGCAGGCGCTATGGACAACCACGGGATGTTTTTTGAGGAAGCGTTCAATAATCGTCGCCAGATCAGACGCTTCTTGACTGGGAAAGCTTTCAACAACGATGGGAAGTGGACGTCGTTTGCCAGGGCTGAAAATACCTAAATTAGTCTTTGTCCCGCCAATATCTCCAGCCAGAATCGTATGCTCAACTTTGCCTGATTTCATTTTTTTCCCCACCATCCATAAACCGCTCCACGACGGGTTGAAGTTCATTGGGAGAACCAAGTATCCAGCGATCGTTCAAAAGCCCGTTTGCATGGACCGCAGCCCCTATAAATTCCATCGTTACGCCAAAGCAGCTCATGACCGGCCTCCTTTTCTCGGGGCCTCCTCTCCCTTGATTTTCTTGATGATCTTCGGGATGAAGAAGGAGAAGGCAAACAGGCCGATGGAGAAAAACACCTTGAAAGAAAGGAGTTCTCCCCAATTTCCGGAGGCCCAGACATCTTTCACCGTGCCAATAAAGAAGGTAAAAATGAAGGTTCCAACAATAATGCCAAGGCCCGTGCCGAAAAAGTAGTCCCAGAATCGGACCCTGGTGAGTCCCATCCCGAAATTCATGGGGGTGAAGGGGAAATAGACAAGACGAAGATAAAGCACGGTCGCAAAACCGTTTCGTTCTATGGCCTCATCATATTTTTTCAACCGGTCTCCGACGAGAGAAGCGGCGAATTCCCTGCCCAGAGTTCGGCCGATAATAAAGGCCCCGGTTGCGCCAAGCATGGCCCCAAACCATACGTAGAGAAAACCCCAATAGGGCCCAAAGATGGCCGCTCCCAAACCGGTGAGAAGGGTACCCGGAAGAAACAGGCACACACCGACAGCATAGACTAACATATAGGCGACAGGTGCCCATAAACCCGCTTTGTCAAGAAAATGTCCCAGCGCTTCCGTTGTGAGGGACTCCTTAACCGGAGTGAACCTCACCACATAGATGGCCACAACAATAAATGCTACAAAAACAAGAGCCTTGACCACAGCTTTCTTTCGTCCCTTTGGAGATGACCCCACCTTTACTTCACCCACTTTTCCACTCCTTTTGTCCTGAACTCAAGAACTGATGGCGACAGCTCTGGTTGCAGAGAAGCCCCAGTCCCTTAGGGTTCGAAAATCTCGTTTCGTCTTTTCATATCCTCGCTCATGCTTCGCCCCATCGGCAGGTACCATTCAATGATTCAAGTTCCAATCATAGAAAAGATATTCCAGGGTAACCCCGGACCAATTTTTGTGGATAAACCACCATATTTTGTCCCCTGTCCAAATATCGAAGCAAAAAACGTTGGATTCCCTCTCGTCCTCCGAAGTCCTTGTTGTACCAGTCAAAAATCTGTGAGAGTACGACCTTGTTCTTTTCAGGCAACACAATGACTTCTGAACTGTTAACAAAGTTCTTGGCCGCCCTATCCAGTTGTTCCTCGATCTTTTCCGCCTCGTAAAAGCGGATCGGAGCGCAGGATCTGGATCCGCAAACAAGAGCGAAGTGAATTCTAGGATCCAATTTTGGAAGGCTGAACACAAGGCGAGAGTCTTTCCTGCCAAACACGGAGACTATTCTGTAAGGAGGACGCGCATTGGCTCTCAGAATGCCATGTTCCATGGCTTCGGGCGAAAAGGAAAAACCGCCAATGTGATAAGCGACGTGACTGAAGAAATTGGGGATTTCCTTTACAGACGACTTGATCCCCAATTCCACGATACCGTGAACCACGACGGTGTTATAAAGGTTGATCCAGAAAGCCAGCTTCTCCTCTCGAGAGGAAAGAGTCGTGAGATCGAAACCCCGAAGCTCTACAGCCATCTCCTGGTAATGACGATAATCCGGGGATTGCTTCATGGCCTCATAATCCACTCTGCCTCGGTAAAGGTCATAGAAACTGTCTTTTAGTTTCCCTATAGAGGACATCAGATCGGAGGCCAACGTTGCTGAAGAAGGGCCTATCCCTGCGGATATTTGATTGAGGACTTTCTTTTCCTTGAGAGCGGTTTTTCTCCTCGACTTCAGCCAATCGAGGCGATGCCTGTCTTCGCTGTAGTATTCATAAACCAAGTCGAGAAACAAGGCCGTTGTCCAGGAAAAACCATCAGATCCATAGCCTTTTCCTGTCCGGGAGTCAAAGTACTCATGGAACCCAAACCGGATAGGCAGCTGAATCATGTCTCTTTTCATGGCTTCCGCTTTTTCCTTATAGCCGTATCCCTTTAGGCCTTTGGAGATCATCCAGTTGATGTTGATCCAGACCGGCCCGCGCCAATAATTTCTGGAATCAAAGTCCTCCCGGGTCATGTCGTAGTTAGGAATGGTGAAACAGTTCCCCTGGTGAAGAGCGCAAAATGCAACAGAGTCGATCGTTTCATAGATGATTTGAGCCTGCTCCAGGGAAGCGGCGCCTCCAAAAAGGGGCAAGAAACCGGCCGCGGTGGCAGAGTGAATGAGTTGTCCACTGACCATGTCAAGGGACTCAAATTGTTTACATTCCGGACACCACAGATCTCGGGTGATAGCTTCGGATGTCCTCTTCATCCAGCCATCCACTTCAGCGGTGTCTTGTTTAAGGACATTGGCAATCCTCAAAAGATCTCTATCCGCACGGCATAGGATGGAATTGAACAGGACATCCTTAACCATAAAAGGGCATTCCTTCCGAATTTCTTCTTCCCTGTAACCAAGACGTCTGAAAAGATCGACAAGATAGACGTACCGATCATAGTCTTCGTCGCTCGGTCTTTGATCGGCAGGGATGCCGTGTTTCAGGTCTTTTCGCTCATAGCTGGGAAGGGTCTTCCTGTCTACACGAATCCTCTTCAAAGGTTTATCCCAGGCAGGAGAATTGTCGAGGCCCGACTCCCATGGATGTCTGATATAAACGAGGCCCGAAACGTCTGGATCTCTTTCGCGGTAGAGATAACGATGGAGCGCCATGAGTTTGGGATACATGTACTCGATGAAGTCCCTGGCCCCCGCTCTGTCCTTGGCATTCTCGTAGATGTGCCAACAGGCGGTCGCGTGAAGGGGTGGCATTGTGATCCCGCTGGTTAGTCTTCCGTCGGGCACCTGCCAAAAATCCGGCTCGGGAAAATAGTGACCTAAGACCTTTGGATTGAATATAATCTGGGGCACCATTCCATTTGGCCACTGGTGCGCAAAGAGGGACTTCAGCTCTTGCTGAGCCTTTCTCTGATCATGGTGAGCATTTCCTATTGCTATGAACGCGGAATCCCAGTTCCACTGATGCGGATACAAGTTGGAAGAAGGCCTGGTGTATTCACCGGTCCAGTTGCCTTTCAGCACTTGCCGGGCCTCCTTGACATATTCCTTGAACCCCTTTGTGGCAAAAAGTCCGAACATGTCAAATCTCAATCGGGCTCAGGCGTTGGGACCAAAAAGAGGTAGGTGAGGAGGCCCGACGATTGAGTTTTTTATCCACAGGCCCTTCCCTTCAGATGAAAGAAAAATTTCAACCCACTCTTTACCTTGTCAGAGAAAATCTTGGGAGAAAAGTAGGCACCTGCCACCCGCTTATTTATCTCTCCGAGTGTTGGGTAGGGATGAACGGCGGAGGCCAGAGTGGAGAGTTTCACCTTTCCGTTCAGGATGGCGACCCATTCGTTTAGCAACTCCCCTGCTTGAGGCCCGAGGATTTGCACCCCGACAAGTTTTTCATTCTTGTCCAGAAGCATCTTGATCTTACCGACTCTCTCACCCTCCGCAAGGCTTCTGTCGTTGTCGCTGAACGCTTCCGTAAAAACTGAGTACTCGACCCCTGCCTCCTTCGCTACTTTTTCATTTATCCCGATGCTGGCCAGTTCAGGATCTGTATAGGTACACCATGGGAAGAAGGTGTAGTTGGCTTTCCTGGGAAGGTGAAAAATCGCATTGCTTATCACAATGCCTCCTTCGTAACCTGCTGCGTGGGTAAACTGAAAAGCACCGGTTACATCACCTGCCGCATAGATGTGTTTCTGTGAGGTTCGCATCCGCTCATCGACCTTAATACCCTTTTGATCGAATTCAACGCCGATGCCCTCAAGATTAATGCCCTGAACATTAGAATCTCGTCCCATAGCAACAAGGACTCTCTCTGCTCTCAGAGCAGTAGTTTTGCCCTCTTTATCCTTGACGAGCACTTCCCTCTCGGTGGCCAGCTCCTTTACGCCGAGAACCGAAGCATTCAGGTGAAAGGTGATCCCCTCCAAAGATAGAACCTGCATGATCTCATCGGCCATGTCCTTGTCTTCTTTGCTCAGGATCTGTCCGCTTCTTTGGACAACGAAAACCTTTGTTCCAAGGCGACAGAAAGCCTGGGCCATCTCCATCGCAATCGGCCCGGCCCCCAGGATAACCATGGATTCAGGGAGACGGTCCAGAGAAAAAATCTCCTTGTTGGTGATGTAGGGGGTTTCCTCCAAGCCTTGGATAGGAGGGCTGCCCGGCGACGAACCGGTGGCAATGACCCACGTCTTTGCAGAAATGGTTTGCCCGTTCAAGCGGATGCTGTGCTCATCCACGAACACCGCCTCCCCGAATTCCACTTTGGCGCCAAGGCCGCAGAACCTCTCTTCTGAATCATGTTTCTGAATGGTTCCGATCACCGACTGGATTCTCTCTTTGACCTTGGTAAAGTCGACGGGCGGCAGTTCCACTGCAGGAAGCCCGAAGGCCTGCGAGTTTTTCATGGTATGATATGCCTGGGCGGTGCGGATAAGGGTCTTGCTCGGCACACATCCGAAGTGAAGACAATCTCCACCCAACGCTTTTTCCTTTTCGACGAGGAGTGTTTTGGCGCCCAACTGGGCTGCGCCCGACGCCACGGTCAATCCTGCGGCTCCTCCGCCCATGATTCCAATGTCATAGTCATACCTTGTCATGGGTTTCTCCTCCTGTCTCTGGTTTTAGACATGTCCCTTTGCGTAAGCCCCTATTACTTGCCGTTGAGGGACCAGTCATAGTCAAGATATTCGATTTCGATCTCCTTCTGATGCATCTTCAGTTTTTTCTTAAAACCCCCTCTGGCGTATTTGATAAAAAACCCCACGATGTCATCGTTGAAATCTTCTGAGTACCACTTGAAAATGCTGTTCACATAGAGAGTTTTTCCTTCCAGTCGATTCCGATGGGGATCATTGATAAAGACTTCCGTCATCTCTGTGAGTTGCTCATCAAGGACATCTCCCTGATAGGGCTCTGATCTCAGGGGAGGGCAGCCTTTGGATGCGCAGTTAACTGCAAAATGAATCCGAGGGTCTTTGTATCGGGGCCTAAGGATGTCGTGTTCAATGTTGTCCAAGGTCATGACGTTTTTGTCGATACGAGCAATTTTCTTTTTCCACGGACTCTTGAACAGACTGCCGAGATCTTTGATGGAATCGAGGTCGGGATAAGCGCTCAGGATCAGTTTAATGGTCCAGGCATTGTAGGCATTCACATAAAAGGCAACCTGTTCATTTCTCGTCAGTGCACTGGTGTCTGTTTTTTCAAGCACCTTTAGGTATTGGTCCAGTTTGGCCTCTTCCTTCTTAAAACCCTGATAATCCACCACCCCGTTTGAAACGTACTTCTTCAAGAGATCGCCGTACAAACCCTGATCAACGCCGTCGGCCGATATAACAGACGAACCCCAAGACCCCAGCACCAGAACAAGGATGAAAGTCACTCCAACAATGTATTTGATACGTTTTTTTCTCATGTCGGCCCACACGTTGCTACATTCCTGTGGGTATTGGATATATGTCGATTAAAACAAGTCAACTTTACACGTTTTGGAGACGTTCAGAAACGCAGCACCATCTTTGATGTCCAACAGACGCTCCACGGAATACAGTTTTCTCTCCCTTCTTGGGAGACTGGATACTGCTCCCAATTTCACGCCTGATCCATAGGGATCAGAAGCATGGCTCCTGTCTTACGTAACGCATCATCGGTTTCGTTCAGACATCTTTCCTTTGCAGCCCTCAAAATCCCGGCCGCCGCTGTTTCCATCCAAAACCATCGGTTGAACTCCCCGCTTGCCGGCGAAGCCGAACCGGGCCGGGCTGTTACCGCCTCAAAGTAGAACGCCTTGAGGTCCTGGGTGGCCAGACGAAGGGCCGTGGCGGGCGAAAGATCTGCCTTAGGGTTCTCTAATTGCCCCTCCACCGCAAAGAGGCTAAGCAATTCCGAAGCCATCTCGGGATCAAATTCCACCATTGCGGTCCGTCCGCGCTTCTCTATACTCAGTTCGTACCAGGGGCGGAGTTCTGCCACCTCGCGTTTGAGAGATGTTCGCAGCCTTTCCAGGTCTGTCTCTTGCCCCTGGTCTTGGTCGAAAAGCTTACCGGGCAAGACCAGCCCTCCTGCCCCTCGCCTGATCCGGCAATATCTTCCGGTGCTTCATCTGGAAAGTCGGCAAGTACCGGACCCTGGATGGCCTCCAGAAGCTCCAGCGCCGAAAGGAGCACTCGGCGTTGGAATGCGGGATTTTCGGGGGCCCCCAGAGGACGACCTAACTCAAAAGGAACCCAAAGCGCCCTGGGAGGGCGGATGGTTTCTGTGTGCTCCCGGATCAGGCTGATCTGAGTGGTGGGGATTCCTTCGCTTTCCAGATAATGTGCCAGCGCACCCACGGCGCGCGTGCAGTTGGGTCAGACCGGCACCAAAAGGGCTGCATCCACCCGGTCTCCCTTCAAGAGTGTGGCCAGGTTCCGGGCTGCCGGCTCCATTTCAGCCGGGTCAGTGGCGCCCATAAAGGAGTAGTGGTAGTCGGCCATACTCCCGATAATTCCTTCTGTAGCAAGCTCCCTGAGCCGATCCAAAGGAAAAACAACGTTCCAGTCCTGCTGAAAGCCGATTCGGTCAAAGTTGGTAGAGATGTGGGTCATCACCAGGTCCTTGGCCTCGATCTCTCCCGGGATCACCCTGTAATCCCCTGCCATCCCCTCAAATGGTCGATCTCCTCGTCGTTGAAGTCCCGCAGTTGAAATCAGGGCTACCCTTCGCTGTGCAAGGGGTTGTCCGGACACCCACGGTTGGGTTTTAAAGGAAGGACAGGGAAGTTTGGTCAGATGCGATCGCATTGGCTCCGGCATTCGGTCAAGTTGTGCCATAGAAATTTCCTTTCTTAATGTTTTCGGAAAAATTTTATAAATTAAGCTCAATTTTCTTTACTTTATTATACAATAATGTTCATTATAATGAATGTCAAACAGTGTTTGGTAAGTTTTTTTGGCATGAAATGCGTACCGATGGCCAGGAGGATAACGTGGGAAGGTTAGATGTTACTCAATAGGCCGAGTCGCACAAAAGCCGTCTTTATGGGGGTTTTGATCGCTTTGCTCATAGGTCATTCGCGTGTTTTGGCCGAATCACCAGGACTAATCGAAACAGGGCTAATCGAGGTAGGTCTCTTTCACGGCTGTTTGACCATGTTTATTGTGCAGTTCCAGATAAAATATAAATCATTCCCCCATATCTCGTTTCAAATGAAGTCTCCTTGGAATTTCACAAGCTTAAAATGATAGTTATTCATTTGTGCAATAATTTTGGGGGACCAATGGTCAGAAAACTTTGCTAGTTTTTCCTGAAGATTTATTGCTCCACAGTCCATTTTCTTTCTCCAGCGATGTGCTATTTTCTTATCTAGTGTCCGAACGAAAACTAGGATTTTTTGTTCAGATCAAGGAAGACGATAATTTTAACCGCAGGAATACATTGAGTATTTCGAGGATTAAAATTTGAGTCTGACGTAGATATGGGCGAAAAAGACAGTTTTCGTTCGGACACTATCTATTTGACTCTTGTCGATGGCTGCTTCTTCGTGGAGCAATGGTTAGCTTCCTGTTTCTTCAATGATTCTTGCACAAACAACCTCTTGTGTCAGCCCTGCACATTTGATCGTGATGTCCGCGTACTTGATGTAGAGCGAAAAGCGTTCGTGAAACAAATCAGCGAAGCTCTGGTCTGGTAGTTTTGCCAGACCCCGGGTCCTGAAGTCATGGACCCTTGACTCAAGGGCCACCAAATCAACGTCGAGAAAGATGATAAGGCCGTCGGACCTGAGATAGCGCATGGCGGAGGCACTGTAGACGGCGCTGCCGCCGGTGGCGATGACGTGGTCGTTAAGAGAAAGACCAAGCAGGATAGCTTCCTCAATCTTTCGAAGGGCAAGGTACCCGTCTGTATCAACGATGTCCTGCAATGTCCGTCCTTGCGACGTCTGAATGAGCACGTCTGTATCTACAAAGCCCCGTGATGTCTGTTTCGCCAGGATCACACCAACTGTGCTCTTTCCTGCACCCGGCATTCCGATCAATACAAGGTTCGAATGTGGTCGTATCATGATTCTCTAATGCTCAGCATCAGCGGCGTCGTTGAGCGCCGTCCGTTTCCAGGTATTCCGTTGTTATGCCTCTCTCAAATCCATAATGAAGCCACAACCGAAACCGAATCCAGTCCAGGAAAACAAGCGCATGCCTCTTCTGTCTTTGAGAAACGATCTTACTGAGGCGGTGCTATGGTGACATGACTCATATCCAAAGCATCTCTCACGGCTTTCAGGATTTCCGGTGCCCCTGGGGTATCCGAATGTACACACACGGTCTCTGCGGTCATGCTCAAGGTTCCCCCCTCAAAGGACGAAAGTTCCCCTTGGGTAATCAAGTGGACCACTCGCTGGGCCAGGGCTTGGGGATCTCCACCAGCCTCTTCCAGGGTCCAATTGAACATCTTTACCCGTCCGTCTTTGTGATAGGGACGGTCCGCAAAAAATTCGGCCACGACCCGAAGCCCTTTGGCCTGGGCAGCCTGCCAGGTGGCGCTTTCTCTGATCGTATAGATCATCAGCGCGTCATCAAAGTTTGCCACGGCCTCTGCAAGGGCAATCGCCATGGCCTGGTCGTCTAAAGCCATCATATACAGGGCACCATGGAGTTTTACATGATGGAGTTCCAATCCATGTGCCTTTGTAAAGGCGGCAAGCGACCCCATTTGATAGGTGGTGTAGTCTTGCACTTCTTTGGGAGCTATCTGTAAGTTTCGGCGGCCAAAACCCATACGGTCTGGAAACCCCACATGGGCCCCCACCTTTACATTGTGGGCTTTGGCTCCTCCGACCGTAGTTTGCATCACGGTGGGGTCCCCGGCATGAAATCCGCAGGCCACATTGGCCGAACTAATAAGCGGCAACATATCGGCGTCGCGCCCGTAGGTGTAAAGCCCAAAGCTCTCGCCCATGTCGCAGTTGATGTCAATTTGAAGGGCCATAAAAACTCCTCTTTATCCATTTCGCCTATAACGGTTTGGGCTGACATGTGCGGGGGCGCTTTTTCCGCGCATCCTTGTCCAGCCAAAGTTAGGTGGAATTGAGCGCATGTTTACGACGGATTGATTGAATGACTTCGTCGAGCTGTTGGAGGAAACGTGATCGGTCACGCTTCTTTAGCGGCGGAGGTCCGCCCGTTATCTCTCCTGCGCCACGCAGTTCTGACAACAGGTCCCGAGTCGCGACGGCCTGACCGATGTTGTTTTCCGTAAACGTCTTTCCGGTTGGACCAATTACACGTGCGCCTTTCTTCAGACAGCGGCTTGCAAGCGGAATGTCGGCAGTGACTACAATGTCGTGAGGTTGCACGTGTTCGACAATCCAATCATCGGCCGCGTCTAATCCGTCCCCTACAACCTCGAGTGTAATCCATCGTTCATTCGGTACTCGCATCCAGGAATTGGCCACCAATGTGACATCAAACCGAAATCGGCTTGCGACGCGATACACCTCCTGTTTGACCGGACAGGCATCGGCATCGACAAAGATATGCAGCAAATGAAGATCCTCCCATCACCCCGCAGGATAGAGTTCACGCCTTGATTAGGGCATTAAGCCTATCAAACTCATCCTTGAATATTTTGTCGTCACGGAGCCTTTTTCTGACGATACCTGCCCGTTTGCTTACAGACGAACATGATAACCCAAAGAGATTCCCCTGTTCGTTCCCCCTCGAAAGAACATGATATAGCGCCCCGCTGAACTCTATTCTCCATGGTCTTGACATAAATCTATCTATATCAACGGCATGGGAATATGTCAAATTAATGCCCTGATCAAGACGTGACACCATTTACTATACAAACTTCCTCGATGTTCAGCCATTCTGGGAGGGTCAAGCCACCGGGTCACCGTCTTGCCTTCTGCGCCCTTCCCGGCCCCAGCCCTCAATTTCCATCAGCGAGTTGCCCCACAACATCCTGAGGTTGCATTTAATTTGACACCCAGGATCAATTTCATTATACTCCCCATACTCTTCACACAAAAAAGTAAGTTCTTGTCAAGCATAGTTTTATATTTTTCTGCATATCCCGAAATCGCAGCCATAAAGCCACGAATCAAATCATCTGATAGGAGGTTTACGTATGTTAGGTTTAATGCAAGATCGTCCGTTGTTGATTTCATCTCTGATTGAGTTTGCAGCGTTGAATCACGCTGATGAGGAAATTGTGTCCCGAACCATAGAGGGCCCGATACATCGATATACTTACAAGGATTGTGTTATACGTTCCCGGCAACTGGCCAAAGCCCTCGAAAAACTCGGTGTACAACAGGGCGATCGTATCGGCACGCTTGCCTGGAACGGATACCGTCATGTGGAAATTTATTACGGGGTTTCCGGCATGGGCGCCGTATGCCACACCATCAATCCGCGGTTGTTTCCAGAGCAGATTGTCTACATCGTTGACCACGCTGAAGATAAATATATATTTATGGATCTAACCTTTGTACCGCTTATCGAAAGATTAGTTGCTCAACTCCCCGAGGTAAAAGGTTTCGTCATCATGACCGACGTGGCCCATATGCCGGAGACAACTTTGCCGAATGTTATCTGCTATGAAACCCTGGTGGCATCTGTGGATGATGACTATCAGTGGCCGGTATTTGATGAACGCACGGCTTCCTCTCTTTGCTACACCTCCGGTACCACCGGGAACCCGAAAGGGGTGCTCTTTAGTCACCGCTCCAGCGTGCTCCACAGCTATGCCATCTGCATACCGGACGGTTTGGGTTTGTGCAATCTGGAAACCATCCTTCCTGTGGTCCCCATGTTCCACGTCAATGCCTGGGGTATACCCTACGCTTCGGCCATGTGCGGTGCTAAGATGGTCATGCCCGGGGCCAGGATGGACGGCGAATCCATTTATGAACTTATGGAGAGCGAAGGCGTGACCCTGTCTGCCGGTGTACCCACCGTGTGGATGATGCTGCTGGCCTACATGAAGGAAAACAACAAAACATTTTCCAGCATGAAACGCACGGTTATTGGTGGGGCGGCAGCACCCAAAGCGATGATTGAAACTTTCGAAAAAGAATACAACGTCAATGTTATTCATGCCTGGAGTATGACGGAAATGAGCCCGCTGGGGACCGCCTGAAATCTGAAGAAAAAGCACGGAAAATTATCCTTTGATGATAAGATCGAGTTGTCGCTAAAACAGGGTCGGGCCGTATATGGGGTCGATATGAAAATTGTCGACGGCAGTGGCAATAACCTGCCATGGGATGGCAAGGCCTTCGGGAATCTGATGGTCCGAGGTCCCTGGATTACATCCGGTTACTTCAGAGGCGAAGGTGGTGGTATCTTGGACGATGAGGGTTTTTTTGATACCGGCGATGTGGCCACCATTGATGCGGATGGCTATATGCAAATCACCGATCGCTCCAAGGATGTGATTAAATCCGGAGGCGAATGGATTTCTTCCATTGATGTGGAAAATGAGGCCGTCGGCTGTCCGGGTGTCGCAGAGGCGGCCGTGATTGCCGTGTCTCATCCCAAATGGGATGAGCGTCCGCTTCTGATTGCAGTCAAGGAGCAGGGTGCCGCCGTCACAAAAGACGAAGTTATCGATCACCTGAGGGGGTCACTGGCAAAGTGGCAGCTGCCGGATGATGTCATTTTTGTCGACGAATTGCCGCATACTGCAACCGGAAAGATCTTGAAAATAAAATTGCGCGCCGAATACAAGGATCATAAGCTGCCGACAGTTGCCGATTAAGTTCTTGATAATAATTCATACTAAACCCTAACGTTGCATAAAATTTGAGTTCAAAACGCTATAGATTAGATCAGCAAGGGACGATGGACCATTTTCAAGGGTCGTCCCTTGCTGATCTAATCTAAAGCGTTTTGAACTCAAATTTTATGCAACGTTAGGGTTTAGTATAAATTATTATCAAGAACTTAATCGGCAGCTGCCGGATGATGTCATTTTTGTCGACGAATTGCCGCATACTGCAACCGGAAAGATCTTGAAACAAAATTGCGCGCCGAATACAAGGATCATAAGCTGCCGACAGTTGCCGATTAAGTTCTTGATAATAATTTATACTAAACCCTAACGTTGCATAAAATTTGAGTTCAAAACGCTATAGATTAGATCAGCAAGGGACGCTGGACCATTTTCAAGGGTGAAAGCGTATCTAACATACGGTGAGATCTTGAAAATGGGCCAGCGTTTCTTGATGGCCTGATATAGAGTGAGCAAGGCGGTTTTGGGCCAAATATTTATGCAACGTTAGGGTAAACTTTCAGAATTTTACTTTCGCTCTTCCCCTGCGAATGGGATCGGCCCATTAAAAGCAACAGAGATACTTCTTTATACCATTTGTCTAATATGACATTGTTATTCGGATTTCTGTAATTTAGAAGATTGAGGGGGTCATTTGCATATCTCTTTGACTCGTCCTACATCTCCACTGGTTAATCTTACTTTTATGCCATGAGGATGTGATGAAGACTTTGTCAAGATATCTTTGACAACTCCTTGGGTTAATTTGCCACTTTTTTGGTTTTGTTTTAATACTATTTTGACTCTAAGGCCTTGCTTTATATTCAATCTTTTCCCCCTCCATCTCTGATTGCCCTTAAGTTTAAAGGCAAATTTTAAGAATGCTCACGGCATTCAAGTTTCTATCCTCAGCCATACCATTCCTTTTCATCCCGTTCGGTATCCAAACCTTTCATGAGGTTGCTGAATCCACTGAACAGATCAATAACCGCCATTATTTCCAAAATCGCTCCATCGTCCAATCCCAGCTTCCGCGCCGCGGAAGTGTGTACCCACGTTCAATAATCGCATCCCATCGTCGTTGCAACCGCAATGGCGATGGCTTCTTTGGTGACTGTGTCCAGTTTGCCATCTTGATGCATTACGGTTTTAGATTTGTTCCAGTTCACTTCCAGGTAATCAGGGTTATGAGCCATCACCTTGTACAAATTTGGAACGAAATCGATTCCCAGCCTCTCCATGATTTCATCGTAAATTTTCTTTACTTTTCCTTCCGCCTCGTTTTCGCGGATCATTTTTATTGCCGCCATAATCTCCCCCGTTTTCGTCTGTTGATTTCAATTCCGGATTATTCTCTCATCATTAACATGGGAATTATCTATAAGTACTTTTATCAACGAATTCCCTCTGAATTCTGAACACTTGAAGTGCAGCATCCACAGATCCTTAACTTCCTGAGGCAATTCAATGTGATCGTGGCAACTCGTTCCTTCGATTCATACAAAACAGCACCAAAATTCATAATCAGTTTTATCCTTTCAGGTGATGTAGAGCCGAACGTGGTGCTGGCAGGGTAAGGTTGGGCGCCGGCGAAACCTCTGTCAATCGTTTAAATGTTTTTTCCTGACCTCGTACATCACGATGGCGGGAATGAAAAAGACCACATCGGCGATCATCTTTCCAATAAAGATTCCCAGAAGAAATTCTCCAATGACCTTCGGCATCAGGTACATAAAAAACGGCCGAACCGCTATGACATCCAGAATCTCGGATGGCCCAAATTCAATAACCAGGTTTCGAAAATCTCTAAAATAAGCCACAAAATCATAGCTCAAGTCGTGTTTTCTATGGTGTCTCAGGCTCTTTCTCACATCGTTGTAGGCGATGATGCCGTAAAAACTGATGGACGCCATGGCCGACCCCGCAAAGGCCGCTAACACATTGTCTCCAGTGGTTCGGTTAATGGCCCATGCCGCGGCCAGAGACAACAGGGTGCTCAAAATCTCGGCCAGCAGGTACCGTCTCATCCATTCTTTTATCTTGTTGTAACCCTTCACAGGTTCCCCGCCCAGCTGAACTGAGATTCGAAAAACCCCTGGAGCTCGATGCGCGCCAGGAACAGCGGTATCATGAAGAGGAATAGGACGTCCATTCCTTATTCGTCACTTAGAAGGATTATTTTGCAAGCCACTCGGCACTTGTGATGACTTCATCATTATCCTTAACCTTTCCAGCAAAACTTTGTCCTGGGTTTACAGGGCCAACCCCCATAGGCGTACCTGTCATGACAATATCACCATTACACAAACTCATAAACGTCAATAGTTCAACTAGAATTTCCTCTGGCTTATATATCATTAAACTGATACTGCCGGATTGGATATTTTTTCCATTGATATCCAATTCAAAGGTTAACTTTTTGCTTAAATTGGGAATCTCAACAAATTGACTGAATATAGCAGAACCATCAAAAGCCTTCGCACGCTCCCATGGAAGTCCTTTAGATTTGAGTTTGCTTTGGAGTTCTCTCTTTGTGATGTCCAGGCCAAAACCAACCGCTGACAATTTACCATTTTCGAAGAGGAAACATAATTCACCTTCGTAATGAAGTTGTTCTTGATGAAAGGAGTGAAGTTCTTCTGATATTGCCGAGTTTGGTTTTAAAAAAACCACCATATCATCGGGAATCTCATTACCCAACTCTTCAATATGTTTAACATAATTCCTTCCAACACAAATGATTTTTGATGGTGCAACATATCTTTTTCCCACAATTATTGTCTTCAAAATATCTCCTTAGGGGCTGCACAAAAATAACTTCACATTTTCGCATCTCTGCTTCAGGTCATCTTCGGTTGCGCCTCAATCATCAAACCATTCATCCTCTGAATCAAAGGCCGGGACAGGTATATTGACGATTCGCATCCGGCCTACTGCACGGTGGCGACAGCCGGGTTTGATAAAAATGCTCGTCATTGGCTTAACCGGCACTAACTCGCCGTCAAGTTCCATGTGACCTTCGCCGTCTAGAACAAGATATATTTCAGTCAGCTTCTTGTGGTAATGAGCCCGGCTATTCTTCGATATGTCTACAATGTGTATTGTTGCCACAGAATTGTCAGAACTAACGAATGCTCGTTTAGCTGTTCCACAAGGACATTGCGTAGATTCAATCTCGTCAAGTTGTTCAATAAGATATTTTTTCATTCATCTCCCTATCGCCAACCACCGGTTTAGCGTCGGTTAGCTTGACCCGACCCCTTTGAAGCCCATGTGTTTAAGCATCGCTTCGAGCCCTAAAACGTAGGACTCAACACCGAACCCGGCAATGATCCCGACCCCTGTCTCCGCTAGAATCGAGCGTATACCACGCTTCTCGATGTTGGTCATATGGATTTCAATGTATGGAAATGGAACCGCACGGAGACAATCTCGAAGCGCATAGCCCGCAAAAAGAAACGCGGCAGGATTCATCACGAGCCCCTGAATTCCTTCATCGGCCGCACGGTAGAGTCGTTCAATCGCCTCGCTCTCACTGTGCGTATAGAATATGGTCAGCTCGTAGTTGTTCGCTCGTGCGTGCTCGTGCAACATGGCATCCAATTCCGCGGCAGAAGTCTTGCCGTAAATTTCAGGCTGCCGCCGCCCGAGATAACTCATATTAGGGCCTTGAATAAGCAGGATCTTTGTCATCGTCTTCCTCCTTCCTTGAGGACGTCCTTGGGGACCTCCATTTGCAATTCAGTAACTATTCTATCATCTTTAGTTTAGCATAAGGATCATAGCTTGATTAAGGCATTAAGCCTACCCTAACGGAGCCTCTTTCTGACGATACCTGCCCGTTTGCTTACAAACGAACATGATAACCCAAAGAGATCCCCCTCTTCGTTCCCCCTCGAAAGAATATGATATAGCGCCCCGCTGAACTCTATCCGCCATGGTCTCGATATAACGCTATCTTATATTACCGATATGGCAATATGTTACATTAATACTCTAATCAAGAGGTGATACCAATCACTGCCTATAATTGAAGGACCTTTGTTCGACGGCTTCACAGGGTAAAGCTGTCCGTTCATTCTTTTAACGCATCAAGCTCGGCAAGAACAGGGCAATCTGAGGGAAAAGGAGGATTGCGAGATTGCAGATGAGCAACGCCAGAAGCATAGGGAGCACACCCTTGAATATCACCTCCAAGGGCACATCCTTCGCCACCCCATAAACGACATAGACATTAATCCCCACAGGCGGTGTTATGACGCCCATCTCGGAGATCAGCACAATGACAACGCCAAACCAGATTGGATCGTAACCAAGGGCCTGAGACACCGGGAAAAAGATGGGGATGGTCAACATGATCATGGCAAAGGCGTCCATAAAACACCCGCCAAAAAGATAGATGAGTATAATCACCATCATGATGGCATAGCCGGGCAGGGGAAGATTGCTTACCCAATCGGCAAGCTCAAAGGGCACGCGGGTAATGGCCATAAAATGACCGAAAATCGTGGCGCCTGCCACAATGACCATGACCATACAGCTTATACGGGTGGTATCTGCGATCGAATTTAGAAACCCTTGCCAGGTCAGCTGTTTTCTCACAATGGCCAGGACCAGGGTTAAAAAGGCACCTGCAGCTGCGGCTTCGGTAGGGGTGAAAATTCCGAAGAAAATCCCACCCATGACCATTCCGAAAAGGAGGATCGTTTCAAGTACACCTATAAAAGATTTTAGTTTTTTTCTGATACTGGTCTTGGGCCCCGGGGGAGCCAGGGATGGGTTCCTAAGAACGCGCACATAGATAACCAAAAGGAATAGAACGGAAAGGAGAATCCCCGGAAAGATTCCGGCTGCAAAGAGCTTTCCGATGGATTGCTCGGTCAATATACCGTATACGATAAAAATTACGCTTGGCGGGATGAGTATCCCGAGGCTCCCTGCGGCGGCAACAGTGCCGGTGGCCAGACCCATGTCGTACCCATATCGCTTCATTTCCGGCAAGGTGACCGTTGCCATGGTAGCGGCTGTGGCGTTGGTGGATCCTGAAATCGCAGAAAACCCTGCACAGGCACCTACGGTGGCCATGGCAAGCCCCCCCCCTGCGACTCCCAAACAACACATATGCCGAGTCGTAAAGACGGCGGCTGATGCCTGAATAAAAGGAAAGCTGGCCCATAAAGACAAAGAGGGGGATAACGGTTAATCCGTAAGACGAAAAGACTTCAAAGACATCTTTGGCCATTATGCTCAAGCCGGGGCCAAAACCCTTTATATAGCTGAACCCAAGAAAACCTATGAACCCCATCACGAACCCGACGGGCATATTCGTAAAAAGAAAGACAATGAGAATAAGGATTCCGATAATACCAATCGCGGTTAAGCTCATTTGTCAACCACCTTCATCCATTCTTTGATAATCGTCACAACGAGAACCAGGCAGACCGCGAAGGAGGCGAACGCCACACCGTATACAAAGGGATAGTAGGGAAGTTCCAGTGTCATAGACACCTCGCCCCAATTTTTTAGTTTTTGTGCATACAAGACAGACTGCCAGGAAAGAAGCGCAAAAAATATAAACCCCAATGAATTAGTGACGACCTGGAAAACGGCCTGGGTTTTTTCAGATAAGAGACGGACTAAAATGCTGACAGCCACATGACCGGACTCCACCGATGTATGGGCCATGGCAAAGGCAGCAGCCGTTGAGCCAAAAAAGCAGACCAGCTCGTAGGTCCCGGGTATCGGCTGAAAAGGCGCAAGGACCTTCCACCCGTTTTGTGCGTAGATTGTTACAGCCAGTCTCAGGGTAATATCCACGCATGTGAGCACCACCATTATTACAATCGCTCCCCCCGCAATGTAATACATGTATCTGGCTAAGTTTTTGACTGACGTTTCAAAAGGATTCATAGAGATTTGTCTTGAAATAATGATTTCCCCTGATCATCGAACTTTTCCTGATGCCCCCTCCATGCCGGAACGCAGGTCTTCATTGCTCCCTGGGATAACCATCTCAAAAACGGATTCAACAAATGTATAGTCATAATATCCTAGACGGGCGAGCGGTTTCATTTTTACGATATCCAATTTTCCGTCCGGCAGGATAAATTCGTCCTTGACGTGTATGCCCAATACCTCTCCGATGACAACATCTGTTGTACCCATCTTGCCTTTGCCCGGAAGTCGTAACGTCTGGTGATATCGACATTCGAACTGTACCGGCGATTCCGCCACCCGAAAGGGTCTCACAAGCCTTGATGACTCTTTGGTGACACCTGCCAGTTCAAACTCATCAATATCCGGGGCAACCTCCTGTGCGGAGATATTCACGGCTTCTCTTAAATCATATGTGGCCATGTTGTACACGAACTCTCCGCTCTCTTCAGCATTAACCACTGAATCTTTCCGGACACCGGCAGTATTCTGATTGGCTGCAAACATCACGTAAGGTGGATCAAAAGTAAGGTTCTGAAACTGGCTGTAGGGGGCAAGATTGGATGTCCCAGCAATAGCTATGATAGAAATCCATCCAATAGGTCGCGGCACCACACATTATTTAAAGTGATCATGCTGCAACCCATGATCATTGTTTTTTGTTTCATAAAACATAAAACAATCTCGTCACACCATGGAATATAAATTGCCCGCCAGTTTGACGGGCAATTCTTTTTACCCTCTATTTACTATACTCTTTGATCTTTGCCCGAATAAATTCCACATATTTTTTGCCGGGCAATCCCTTTTTTTCAGTCTTTTTAATATAAGCACCTATAACAGGCTCAACGGCCTTGGCCCATTTGGCGCTCTGCTCCTTGGAGAGCGAAATCACCTCGTTTCCCAAGCTTTTAGAGTATGCCAGGCCCTCTTTATCGCTCTTATCCCAGGCCGGACCATACTTGGCTACCCACTCCTTATTGACCTCTTCAATAACCTTCTGGACATCTTTCGGGAGGGAATTCCACTTGTCAAGGTTCATGACCACAAAAAAGCCTGCCGTGTATCCGACGCTGTAACAGAGGGTAGTGGATTTGACCACTTCGGCCTGTTTCCATCCTTTGAGCACCTCTGCCGGTGAAAAGGTTGCATCGGCAACGCCTTTCTGCAGGGCTTCGTATACACCGGCCTGGCTCATGGCTACGGGAACGCCTCCCAGGGCTGATGTCATTTTAGCATTAAACCCGTAAGACCGGATCTTCATCCCCTTAAGTTGCTTGAGCTTTCGCACCGGCTTTTTGCTGTGCAGGATTCCGGGCCCATGGGCGTGAAAATACATCACCTTTACTCTTTTGAACGGTTTTGGGTTGAATTCTTTATAAAAATCATTGATGACATTGGTGGCGACCACGCCGCTGGGATATCCCAAGGGGAGATCGATTGCCTCCATGGAGGGGAAGACTCCTCGACTGTAACCCAACACGGACCCACCCATATCTGCGATGCCGTCAACGATTCCACCAAAGATTTTAGGGCCTTTTAAAAGGGTTCCACCGGGATAATAGGTTACTTTTACCTTGCCGTTGGTGCGTTTTTCTACCTCTTTGCCCCAGCTTTCCGGTAATATGGACTGGATGTGGGTGGGTGGGAAAAGATTTGCGAAGCTTATTTCGATCGGTTTCTCTGAAGCTGCATTTCCAAAAGGGACAAAAAATAGACACAAAGCCGAAGCCAAACAAAAAAGAACTATCAATCTTCTCGCTTCCATAATATTCTCCTTTCAAGAACTTTTAAGAAAACAACCTCTCGGCCTATCTCCAAAATTTAAACCAACCTCTTATTTGGTCACCTCCTTTCACTGCAGATATTCTGCCCATACGTTATTTTTGATCCACCTGCGGTCCCGGCAAAAACGGACAGGGCCCTGACATCCCGATATATGCGCCAAATATGGTATTCCTTCATATTTGATAAAAACTTGCTTTTTCAGGGAGAAACTG
>PVMK01189026.1_pt2 | contig 78568 bp, 74 predicted proteins | sample 1853481 | NCBI WGS metagenome assembly PVMK01 (sample SAMN08533507, study PRJNA380276) | Marine sediment metagenome, whole genome shotgun sequencing project.
CTTTTTCAATCAAAGCGACTGCTTTATCAAACATTGCCTTGGCTTTAATTCTCCCTTCTTTCTCTCCAATACCTTCAGCTTGGCACACTGGCAATATTGTGGAAGTTGCCAAAATTAAGATACTAATAAAATAAAGAGTATATTTTTTCATTGGGCCTTCTCCTCAATGGTGATTCATAAATTATTGTTAGTTATAGATATATTTTGAAATATTGATTTCGAACAATACTGTCAGAGACATTATATACACCTTATTATTTAACATATAGTCTTAATTGTTGCCTAGATTATGGCTTGATTTAAATAAAATAATTCAATTAACTAACGCTCTCTTTAACAAATCGTTATTGGCGATCTGTTCATTCATTATATCCAGTGCATACTGGTAACCGACCTCTTCAATTTCATGTGACGATCCGAAGTCTAAAAGTTGAAAATTATCTATCGGTGGGCTCATATAGATATCGGCCATCGCTTTTGAAGCATTGAGTGCCTCTATGCTAGACAACATGCCAGAACGCATAAGTGTATTAAATATATTTGGCATTTCCACCTTCTTGGAAAACAGATTTAATGCATTCAACATATAGTACCAGCCTGAATGTGTAGCTTCACTCGCGCCGCCCACATTCAAGTCAACCTTGGGGCTGACATTATTGGCAATAATGACCCCATCACATATCTCACGCATTACATCGACCGGCAGGTTATTGAGTACACCACCATCAACATGAAGTTCTTCATTAAACACGACGGGCGGAATTTGGCCTGGTATAGACATACTCATCCGGCAGCTCTTCCAAACGGTTCCTCGTTCGTGGACCTCCGTCTGTGCGCGTGTCATATTAGCCGAAACTGCAAAGTACTTGACCCATAAATCTTCAATCTGAACATCACCATACATTTTTTGTAAACCTTTATTCAGTTTTCCACCGGTCATCAGTGACACCATGGGGAGCGTGATGTCTTTTATGGGATTGCTATCGCGCGCAATAATGTTGATGTTTGCTAGCATCTCATCAGTGTTAAATCCCAGTGCATAGGCACTTGCCACAATGGAGCCAATACTCGTGCCGCCTATGATATCAATGGGAATATCTAATTCTTGCATGGCGCGAATCAAACCGATGTGTGCGCAACCCCTTGCCCCACCACCACCTAGAACAAGACTGATTGCATTCCCCGTTAAAAAGCGACTGAGTCGTTTGTAATCGTCTGTACTATCAAAAACAATATGATGGTGATCATCCAGACTACGAATATCGAGCCAATTTTCAGTTCCAGAGGGGAGCTTGTTCCTGTTCGGGTGTAGAAGCACAAGCTCTTGCCGGGCGATAACTTGATTGTTCTGTTGGGAAGCGATTTCCTCCTCGATCGAATTTAGAGCAGGGTCATCCCCGGCGGTTCCAACAAAAAGGATCAGGTCTGCCTGGCGTATACATCTATGTGACCAGGAAGAGGGTTCTAATGTTGACTCGTAAATGACAAATTGAAACTTGGTTTCCTGTTCATGCAGCCATTGTAATATTCGCTCATCTTCTGAGCCATCCGTACTGCCTTGACTTAAGGCTTGCTCTGTACTGTTAACATCTAAATGAAGAGTCGTTCCAATTTGAGAAAGAGAGGCAATAAGGCGTTTTGTAAACTCTGATATGGACACATCCTGACCAGCCGGAATGACAGCGATGTTTGATATAGCAGAAGCTACGTTAGCTCCGCGTACTTCTCTTTGATAACGGATAGCGATATTTTTAGAAAATAACAGTATCGCCTCTGGATTGCTTTCTGCAAGCCTGTAAAAAGCCTCTTTGGAAAACTGCAGTAAATTGGAATCCCTTATGGCCCGTGCTGATAGAGGCTGAAGCTCCCCGGTTAAGATCGCTGTTTCACCGATAAGTTCTCCTCTTCCAATTTCCCCGGTCTGACGTTCACTACCATCATCCTGAGTAACAAAAGTACGTATTCGTCCACCCATCACCAGATAAAACGAATCTGCTGAATCACCCTGTTCTATGAGTTGCATACCTCCCATCAATTGCACAGGGTGTGCGTCAGCCGCGATATCTCTAAGTGCAGCCTCATCCAATGACCCAAATAAAGAGGTGGCTTGGAGTAAACCGACAATACTTTCATTTACCTGTTTGCGTGCAGAGATGTCACTCCATGAACCCGCAATCTCTACAGGTTCACCTGCCTCATTTTTAATGACACTTATGTCATCACTAACATTATGGTAAGTGCCGTCTTTATGGAGGAAGCGGTACTCATTGACCAGATGTCCTTCCTTGAACAGGCGCTTTAAATTTTCGTTAACACGTGCCGCATCATCTGGATGGATACGAGCCGAAACAAAATTCCTATCGTCAAGGTATTCACTGGGCTCATAGCCGAACAAGTCACGTATGTTTTCACTGACAAAGGTGGGTGTGTTATCGCCTGTTGCCTCAACGCTGTAGACCACCGTGGGCGAGAAGGCAAGAATTTGGTTCAGGCGCGCATGTGCCGCTTTAATTGTGGCCTCAGCCTTCTTGGCCTCCAGTTCCCGCTGTTTCAACTCGGTGATGTCGAAGTAGTTGAGCATGCGTCCGCCATCAGGCAATGTAATACCCTGGTAGCGGATGAAGCGTCCGTCCTTGAGATGTCGCTCGTAGGGGGGGAAGTCTCCCTTTTCGACCTGCTCAACCCTTGCTGCTACATAGTCGTCGAACTCCGACTCCGACACGTCATAGATGTTGTTGTGCCTATTGTAGTTAATGACGTCTGCTATTGTAGGGCGCGTTTCGACGAAATCATCTGGCAGGCCCCATATGTTGAGAAAAGCGCGATTGATGATCTTGCCCCGCAGATCTGGGCCCATGAACATCACGCCGAAATCAATGGTGTCCAGAACCGCTCTGAGTTCGGTCAGTAGTACACTATTTTGCTTATTGGTCGTGGCGAGTTCCTGCTAAAGTCCTGTTTGATTAGAGCGCTTCACTTGTGGCCCTTGAACTCGTCCATACTCTTATAGACTCCTAAGAGGCGGCCGAAGATGAAGTCAAACAGGCGAATGGGCAGAATACCTTTCATCATGGTTACCAGGTAGACGGTCCATGGTGAGCGGACCACGACCTGGCCTTTCTTCATGGATTCCCAGACCTTCTGCACAAAAGGTTCGGGCTCGAGGATGGGCGTCATTAGCGGTGCCTTGGCTCCGTCAAACATACCGGTATTAACATAGCCAGGGGTGACCGTGGTTACGCAAATATTGTCGTAACCTTCTTGTTCCAGTTCCAGGCGCAAGGAGTCGGACCAACCGTTCACCGCCCACTTGCTCGCACAATACACGGACATCTTTGGGTTGGAGATCAGCCCTGCAGCAGACGCCAGGTTCACGATACGGCCCTCACGCTTTTCTATCATGCCGGGCAGGAACGCCCGACAAATATACATCAGTGCTTCGCTGTTGATACGCATGGTTTTTTCGATCTGGTCATTAGTGTGTTCCCAGAAATAGGCGCTAACGACGATGCCAGCGTTGTTGATCAGAATATCAACTGTGCCATGCTCTTTGAGGACATTCTCCGCAGCTTCCTCAATGGCCTTCCGGTCTGATACATCTACCTTGTAAGTATATACCTCACCGCCGCGACGGCTTAGTTCCTCGGCGGTCTCCGTCATTGTCTGTTCATTGGTAGCCCAGATGATAATCTTTGCGCCTTCCGCCACGCCGTGTTCGCAGAACAGTTTACCCATACCCCGGCTGCCGCCAGTGACAAGCATGGTTTTGCCAGCAATTGAATACATATGTTCCTCAGGTTTATGAAATACGAAGATAGTGGCCTACAATAGCTATCTTCAACTTGCTGTGAATAGCCAAATTATAGCCCATCATGCAGTTCATACGGCGACTGCTTAGGCACACGCTACCCGATTCCAAACATGAAATGCCCGGGCTCGAAAAGCCCGATGATAACATTGGATAAGTACAAATACCGGCATTTCAAAATAGAGCACCTCCTTGTGCCTGGATTCATCCATGATTTTCCCTCACTTGTATAAGAAAATCTTATTTTTTCCCTAAACACTTACAAAATCTAGCAGGAATAACTTGGGACTCCAAACTATCTGTGTTAATTAGCTCGGATATTTTGAATACTGTTGCTCAAAATGTTTTCATAAATTCAATCAGGGCGAGTTTGTCTTTATCGCTAAGCCCTGGTGTTTTCTTCGAATAATCAGTGCCAAAATAGTGTCCACGGTTGACGACGAAATCAGGACATTTACTTACGTCCAGCAGTGGCTGCACCAGGTTAGCAAATCCCTTTCTGGCTTCTTCGTTACTTGCATCTAGCGGCAGCGCCTTCAGATCTTTATATGTCCTGAGCAATATCTTTCCTACTTGATCTTTTTTATCCATATCAATGTTTGCAAGGATATTCACTGGCATTCCTGCACGGATAGGACCAAGCTGGATCCCCTTGTTGCTGAAAAGCCATGGCAGCCAGCGTTGCAACGGATCCATCAATACCTGCAGAAAATCAGGCAGATAACCTGAGCTGAGCATCAAGTAACTCATGGTGGTTGTCAGATCAACCTGGCCGGGATGCTTCTTGCCTGAGTCGGTGATAATTTCAAGATTTCCGCCACGCTTCCCGGGCCATAACAGTTTCTCCATTGAGTCTTTGAAAGACACCATTCGGTCTTCCACTGAACCGGAGCCACGGAATTCACCGAGACTATTATTTAGAAGAAAAGGGGCCGTCGACCAGATACTGACCAACGAGGGGTTGCGGGTATATCCGCGCCCACCCGCAGGCATCGTATATTTCGATGGATCGCCTGTGTAAGGGTTATGAATGGTGATCGTTCCTACGGATGGCAAATCCTTATAGGACTGCGACGAGAAGTTATCCCAAAAATTATCCTTGATGGCGTTGGTGGCCAAAGGACTGCAGGCATTCGTATTTAATAAGGTTAAAGGCACACGTTGATCTGTCGAGAGAAAGTTGTTGTCCAGAAAATCCGGTGCTTCAACGATAGGCGTCATGAGTTCCTTGAATTCGTCGGTTTTGGTAAATTTCCAGTAATTATTCCAGCATTCCAGGTACTTCGAACCAGTGCAGCTATTACCGGATTCATCAATGAAAAATTCGAATGCCTTGGGTGGCAGTTTGCTGGAATGGCAACGAGCACACCTTTCCGCAAAAACAGTCTTGCCGCGATTTAATGTGGAATTATCTGCAGTCAGGTATTCCTCGCCTCCCGGGGCATTGCGAAGATAGTCAGGACGAGCCGAGGCAAGGAAAAAAAGTGCCACATCGGGGGTCAATTTCTCAGTGGCATTCCAGTATGATGAGTGCGCCCTGGCAACAGTGATCTCGAAAGGGCTGACCTGCTTGCCACCGACCAGGGGACGAAAATGCTCAAACGCTTCCTCACTAAACATTCCAACGTTAACGTAAACACGATTCAGTGCACCCAGAGGGCCGACTGAATCGGCGCCATCTTTCAACACGTGAATGGTGGAAACAGTATCCGGGGCCTCATAGAATTGGGCGAGTGGACTGTCCGCAGCGACTAAATCGTTGAACTGGCGATTGTTCTTCGAACCTTTTGCCAGGGTTTCCTTGCCAAGCTTTTTGGCAATTTCGAGCCGTGCCGCCAGGTTGTACATGGCGTTCATGGTCCGAGGATTATTGATGTTATCAGCCGGTAGTAAGGAGGTATCGGTCGTACCGGGACGTGAAGTCCGAAACAGTTGTGAAGCAAAGTTATTTGGCATTGGATCCCACATCAACACACGATCAACCCTAAAATATTGTGCCCCCGGGTTTGAATTCAGGTTTGCCCAGGCAGGATGTTCCGGGTCGTTTGGGGGATTAGTGGGATTAGGCCCCACGTGGCAGAATCCGCATGCCATTCCTACCCGATAAGGCTTCACCAGATCCTTGTCGAGATAGTAGCTGGCGTCTGTGTAATAGCGTTCAGGATCCCAGTGCTTTTGGGCCTTTTCGTCAAAATCAGGATTCGGGAAAAGACGCAGTCCGATCACTCCCGTGGCATACCCATAGTAAGATCCTACAGGTATGTTCTTGCCGCGTGCGCCAATCTTTACACCAGGGTATTTGGTCTCGTCCTCGAATGGGTCAGGCCCGCAGTCCGGATCCCGCACGTCGAGCCAGAGACCATAACGATCAGTACGAGGGCCGGTCCCGCGCTTGAAACAGGGTTCGTTGACGATACCCATATGCTCCCATCGGTTGTCACGGGTATGTGCAAGAATCGGATGATTGGATAGTGTTTTCAGAAAATCGACAGTGTTTGCACTTACGCGGGACAATTCGTCCCACATGCGATCATTGCCTGCTGACCATATGAGCCAGGTGTTGCGTCCGCGAATTGCGGCCTTGACGGCTGCATCTGGCGTTATCCCCGGTACAAAAGGACTTAATCGTGCGGCAACTTCTGCCGGATTGTGAGTGATGCCGTAGTCCATGTCAGCCAGATAGTTGTCTTCAGAACCTGGAAATGTCTCCGCTTCGCGTCCAACGCATTTGGCTTCATCCAGGACAATCCCTGCACCCTTACCGCATGGCGTCGGCTTCGAACTGCTGTTGAGATACAGTAGTCCGGCAAATGAGCCAATCAAAAGCAACGCTATGGCATATTTCTTCATGTGTGTCGTTTTAATATATCGGACTTTTGAAGATCAAATTTAAATCCGTAAATCGTACATCTATTAATGCTAAACCTGTTTCTGTTGGTAGTATACGCTTAAACAACATTCCAAATGTTTATTTAATGTCTGTTCTTAGTATAGAGTAAACAATCGCCGTAGAATAAACTGGAGGCAGTGACAGGCATAAGACCATATTCTTACGACCCTGTGCTTTTTATTTCAAAACGACTTCATAAGCCAACGTAGAAACTTAAATTTTTTACTATACGGTGCATACAACAGAGGATTGTCCATCCATGTTGCTGATTTGAGTACGCTCTTCTTGTGGGAAAAGCGCTCAAACCCAGCAAAACCATGATAACTACCGATACCACTTTCCCCGACACCTCCGAACGGTAGGTATGAGTTGGCGCAATGGAGTACGCAATTATTAATACAACCGCCACCAAACTGTATATTGGAGACTAACTCTTGTTGAATGGATTCGCTCTCACTAAATATATAACATGCAAGTGGATGTTGAGGTAATTGTGCAATGACTGAATAGACATCTTCAAAATTAGTATAATCCAATACGGGTAATACGGGCCCGAATATTTCCTCAGTCATAACATTATCATCCATTGTTACATCACGCATAACTGTGGGTGCAATAAATCTCTCTTTTGCATTGGTTTTACCACCAACAACTACTTTATCTTGTTCGATCATCTTTGATATGCGTTCGAAGTGGTCATCGTTAACAATGCGACCGTATTCAGGACTAGTTATCGCATCTACTCCATAGATATCTATTATTCGCTGTTTGATCTTTTCAAGAAATGATTCTTTAATATTCTTCTGTACTAACACATAGTCCGGAGCAATACATGTTTGTCCGGCATTTAAAAATTTACCATTTACAATACGATTAACAGCAATATCAAGCTTGGCATCATCATGCACAATACATGGGCTTTTCCCTCCTAACTCCAGAGTCACAGGCGTTAAATTCTTTGCTGCAGCACTCATAACGATAGAACCGACCCGAGGGCTACCAGTAAAGAAAATGTGATCAAATTTCTGCGATAACAGAGCAGAGGTATTTTCATTTTCACTAGATATATAAGCAATATATTCTGTATCAAATGTCTCCTCTATCAATTGCCTGGTAATTTCACTGCAAGCTGGTGTCATCCTGGCAGTCTTAACAACCGCTGTATTACCAGCAGCAATCGAAGCGACAAGAGGAGAGAAGGTCAGATAAACCGGGTAATTGAAAGGTGAAATTATCAAGTTAACACCAAGTGGAAAATATTGAACCTTGCTTGTAGCAGGCTGAACCAGCATGGACGTCAAGGTTCGTTTAGGTTTCATCCATTTTCTGAGTTTCTTGATTGTTTCTGTCAATTCGTGCTGACAAAATCCTGTTTCAGCAAGATATGCCTCAAATTCCGATTTACCTAAATCCTGTTTCAATGCGGCATGGAATTCATTCTCATATTTCTGAAGACCAGACTTTAACTTATTTAAACATTCAATACGGGTTTCATATTTATGTGTTACTCCAGTGTTAAAGAAATCACGTTGGCTAGAAAGAACATCGATAATCATCTTTTCAGATACCTGATAAGAATAAAATAATTGCTGTCAATGCTTATATTGAGGCAATTTTTGCAAGAAACCTAATTAAACTAGGTAGCTTATCTCGAACATCATGAATCAACACTCAATAAATGAAAATTTACAGTGAGTTTCTCGACAGAATTTACTGAAAGTCGACATCCATGTATAAATTATAATTGGAAGTTTGCGATGGTGCTAAGGTGCGCGTCTCCGCGCGCCTTATTATAGAAGTGTTTTGTTTCCGTTAGTAAGCTCATACATTGTGTAATGCTCTGAGTATAATCTTTAAATCTTATTCATCCAGTGGCATGAAATATGAGGCCATGACATAGAAAAAGACTACAAAACCGGGATCAGGATCATGTACTCGTTTGACAAAAGCCCTTTTCTTTTCCCGCTTACCTGTTTCGGGATTAAACCAAATCCAGTGAATTTCGCCTGTTTTATCACCTACTTTATCCATATCGGACAAAGCATCCTGGAATGAGTAGTCATCTCTTAGACTTGCACTTTTTTGGGTTGCAAGACTAATTCCTATTCTTTCAGGCCAATAGCTGTGTGCAAAGACTACGCCCTCATCACTAACTACCATTACATGGGTTGCATGATTAACAAATTCACTTCTATTTGTATTGAATTCATAAAAAGATTTATGAAGACCTTCTTTTTCAATCAAAGCGACTGCTTTATCAAACATTGCCTTGGCTTTAATTCTCCCTTCTTTCTCTCCAATACCTTCAGCTTGGCACACTGGCAATATTGTGGAAGTTGCCAAAATTATGATACTAATAAAATAAAGGGTGTGTTTTTTCACTGGGCCTTCTCCTCAATGATTAGTTACAGTTATTCTTTGTAATATTAAATTCGAAAAATAAAAAGCCGGGCTATTATAGCTTGTTATTTAACATATAGCCTTATATTGCTGCTTACATAACGGCATGATTTAAATAAAATAGTTCAATTTACTAAAGCACTCTTCAACAATTCATTTTCATGTAGCTGTTGATTCATTATATCCAGTGCGTATTTGTAACCGACTTCTTCAATTTCATGTGACGCCCCGAAATCTAAAAGCTGAAAATTATCTATCGGTGGGCTCATATATATATCGGCCATTGCTTTTGAAACATTGATGGCCTGTATGCTAGACAACATGCCAGAACGCATAAGTGTATTAAAAATACCTGGCATTTGCATCTTCTTGGAAAACGGGTTCAAAACTTCCTTCAAATAGTGCCAGCCTGAATGTGTAACTTCACTCAATCCGGCCACATTCAAGTCAACCTTGGGGCTGACATTATTGGCAATAATGATCCCATCACATACCTCACGCATTACATCAACCGGCAGGTTGTTGAGTACGCCACCATCAACATGAAGCTCGCCATCAAACACGACGGGCGGAATTTGACCCGGTATAGACATGCTGGCCCGTACGCTCTTCCAAACGGGTCCTCGTCTGTGAACCTCCGTCTGCGCGCGTGTCAGGTTGGCCGAAACTGAATAATATTTGACCCATAAATCCTCAATCTGAACATCACCGTACATTTTTTGTAGGCCTTTATTTAGCTTGCCACCGGTCATGAGCGAAACCATTGGCAGCGTGATGTCTTTTATGGGGTCGCTTTCACGTGCAATTTCATCGATGTTGGCTAACATCTCATCAGAGTTAAATCCCAGTGCAAAAGCACTCGCCACGATGGAGCCAATACTCGTGCCACCTATGGCATCAATGGGAACATCTAATTCTTGCATGGCACGAATCAAACCGACGTGCGCGCAGCCCCTTGCCCCACCACCACCAAGAACGAGACTGATTGCGTTCCCCGTTATAAAGCGACAGAGTCGTTTGTAATCGTCTGTACCATCAAAAACGATATGATGGTGATCATCCAAACTACGAATATCGAGCCATTTTCCAGTTCCAGAGGGTAGCTCGTCCTTGTTCGGGTGCAACAGCACAAGTTCTTGCCGGGCTAAAACTTGATTGTTCTGTTGGCAAGCGATTTCCTTTTCGATCGAATTTAATTCAGGGTCATCCCCGATTGTTCCCACTGAAAGGATCAGATCTGCCTGGCGTATACATCGTTCTGTCCAGGAAGAGGGTTCTAATGTTGACTCGTAAATGACAAATTGAAACTGGGCTTCCTGCTCATGCAGCCATTGTAATATGCGGTCTTCTTCTGAGACATCCGCACTGCCTTGACCTAAGGCATGCTCCGTACTGTTAACATCCAAATGAAGAGTCGATCCGATCTCGGAAAGTGAAGCAGCAAGACGCTTTGTAAAATCTGAAATGGGCACACCGTGACCAGCAGGAATGATAGCGATGGTTGATATATCAGAATTCGCGTTGATGCCGCGTACTTCCCGTTGATAGCGGAGTGCGATATTTTTTGAAATTAATAGCACTGTCTCTGGATGGCGTTCCAGAAGCCGGTAAAATGTTTCTTTGGAAAACTGCAGCAAATTGGTATCCCTTATGGCTCTGGCAGATTCCAGCTGAGGCTCTCCGGTTAAAATCGCTGTTTCACCGATAAGTTCTCCTCTCCCCACTTCCCCGGTCTGACGTTCACTTCCATCATCCTGAGTAACTAAAGTACGTATTCGTCCACCCATCACCAAATAAAACGAATCTGCAAAATCCCCCTGTTTTACGAGTTGCATACCTCCCATCAATTGCACAGAGTTCGCTTCAGCTGCGATATCTCTAAGCGCAGCCTCATCCAGTGATCCAAACAAAGATGTGGCTTTGAGTAAACTAACTATATTTTCCTTCACCTCTTTTTGCGCTGTGATGTCACGCCATGAACCCACGATCTCCGCAGGCTTACCCGCCTCATCGTAAATGACTTTTATTTCATCACTTACACCTCGATAACTACCGTCTTTATGACGGAAACGGTATTCATTGAGCAGGTGACCTTTCTCAAACAGGCGCGACAAATCACTCCCAATACGCGCCGCATCATCCGGGTGAATATGGTCCGGTACAAAATTCCGGTCCTCTAGATACTCACTGGGCTCATAACCAAACACCTCCCGCAGGTTATCACTAATAAATGTGGGGGCGTGATCGCCCGTTGCCGCAAAGCTGTAGAGCACCGCAGGGGAGGTGGCAAGGATATGGTTCAAGCGTGCATGGGCCGCGCCGATGGCCTCCTCAGCTTCCTTGCGCTCTATGACTATGCCAACTTGGGTACCGACCTGCGCCATGACTTCCAGTAACTGCTCGTCAGGCTCAACGGCCTCTGGGGTAAAAAACTCCAGAACTGCAGCAACTTTATTCCCAACAAATACCGGGAAACAAAACGCAGCCTTGACACCAATATTTTCCGCAAGCTTTGCCCTTGGGAAATTAATATCTTTAGTAACGTCGATGATCCACGCCGGTTTTCCACTGCTTAAGACCCTACCAGGTAAACCAATACCCGCGGTAAAGCGAGTCTCTTCAGTGACCTTTTTAAAGGCCTTGAATTCTCCGGGTTTGTCGAGGTGCCAGAGTTTGGCTGTAATGAGTACACCCGCGTCATCACCGGACAGCATATACATATGACCCACTGGCCATCCTGTCAGGGAGCATACCTCATCAAGACAGATTTGCATCGCATCCTTAATATCCGAAGCTTCGTTGGCAGCGACTGCAATCTTCTTCAATAATTGCATGCGCGCATGTGCCGCGGCGATGGCCTCCTCAGCTTCCTTGCGCTCTATCTGGACCTTCACCCGTGCCTCAACGATGGCGGGAGAGATAGGCTTGGTAATGTAATCCACTGCACCAATCTCGAGACCTTTGGTTTCATCGCTTTCCTGCCCCATGGCGGTCACAAAGATCACCGGAATCTCATGTGTTTTCTCGTCCGCCTTGAGCTGCTGGCAAACTTCATAGCCATCCATCTCCGGCATCATGATATCCAACAGGATCAGGTCGGGCGGACTATCGGATTGCGCTGCCTTTAGCGCCTGTCTGCCGTTGATGGCGGCCATGATTTTGTAGTTGGGCTTCAGCAGGTCCGCGAGCACATTGATATTGAAGCGCTCGTCATCAACAATCAGTATTTTTCTGCTTTTTCCCATTGGGTTAAACTTGCAATACGCTCAGTTGACCGGTATGGCCCTGATTTCCACTAGCAACGCTAGTACCTCTTCGAATTCAAACCCACTAACATGTTTCGCCAAGCGTTTCATCAACGTCCTCCTCTGCTTCTTTGCGCTCTATCTGGACCTTCACCCGTGCCTCAACGATAGCGGGAGAGATAGGTTTGGTAATGTAATCCACTGCACCCATCTCGAGACCTTTGGTTTCATCATTTTCCTGCCCCATGGCGGTCACAAAGATCACCGGGATCTCATGTGTTTTTTCGTCCGCCTTGAGCTGCTGGCAGACTTCATAGCCATCCATCTCCGGCATCATGACATCCAGCAGGATCAGGTCGGGCGGACTATCAGATTGCGCTGCCTTCAGCGCTTGTTTGCCGTTGATGGCGACCATGATTTTGTAGTTGGGCTTCAGCAGGTCTACGAGTATATTGATATTGAAGCGCTCGTCATCAACAATCAGTATTTTTTTGCGTTCTTCCATTGGGTTAAACTTGCAATACGCTCATTTGACTGGCATGGCCCGGATTTCCACCAGCAACTCTAATGCCTCTTCGAACTCAAATCCACTAACATGTCGCGCCAAGCGTTTCATCAACTGCAGATCCACCTGATTACCGAACCGGGGAATCATTTCAGTAACCTTCTCTTCTGAATCGGGATCCATTTCTTCCAGCATCTTGGTCAGTTCGTCCAATTTCTGGTTGATCTCTTGAGGGCTGAGCAAATCAACTTTTTCTGCAGGCACCGCCTTTTCAGTTGTAGGAGCCAGTGCCGATAATCCTTCCAGTACCGGCGACATCACCTGTGACAATTGTTCCACCAGCTCTGTGACATTGTCTAATTGTTCTTGCTTAATTGCTGATTCCAGGTCGTTGGCTTTGATGTTGAGTTCGCTCGCACCAATGGTCGCGGCAACTCCTTTTATTGTATGCGCCAGTCGTTGTGCAGTGTCATTGTCTCCCTGTTCCAGTGCGTCGTGGATTGCGCTGATGTCACCTCCATGGTCGATATAAAATTCTCCCAACAATTTTCTGAGCAGCTTGGGATTACCACCAACCCGTTGCAGGGCTGCGTGGATATCGATTCCAAAAAGTTGATCCGGCAAAGTGTCAGTTTCATCCTCTGTGAAGGATGTAGCTTCCGTCACATCAGGTAATTCCCTTTGGCCCGGTTCAATCCATTTCAGCAGAGTAGTAAATAATTCCCTTGGATTGATTGGCTTGGCTATATGGTCATTCATTCCTGCCGCGATGGCGGATTCCTTATCTTCCACCATTGCATTAGCCGTCATTGCCAATACCGGCAATTCCTTATAGCGTTCTTGCTCACGAATCTTGCTGGTTGCAGTATAGCCATCCATCACTGGCATCTGTATGTCCATTAATACGCAGTCGTAATTGTTAGTCGCCAGCATATCCAGTGCTTCCTGTCCATTTTGGGCAATATCAACAATGAACTTCCCCTGTTCCAGAAACTCTGTAGCAACCTGTTGGTTAATGTGGTTATCTTCCACCAACAGGATACGGGCACCCTGAATTGGTCGCATTTCTTCAGTATCGATCTCATGTCCATGCCTTACACCACTGGCTTCGGTAACGGCTTCATGACCGAAGGTATGCATTATTACATCCAGTAATAACGAGGGATTAACAGGTTTATTGAGTTCATTGTCCAGTAATTCAACGCCGGGGATGTTCTCGTATTCACTATGCCCATATGCAGTTACAAGAATAATCTTGGGCGTTTCAGGCAATCTCATCTCTTTGTGGATACGGGTAACTGCTGTCAAACCATCAATGCCGCCAGGCATAATGTAGTCCATCAATATTAGCCCGTACTGCTCTTTGGCATCTTGTAATTTCTCAATCGCCGCTTCACCACTAGTAACGCAATCTGCCTTGAAACCAAACTGTGTGAGGTACTCCCCAAGGATTTCGCGCGCATGTGGATTATCATCTACCACCAGAGCGCGCATCCCTTGCAGATCCAGGGTGGCCCGTATATTACGTTCTGATCCTGTTTTATCTACTTCGAGCACGACCTCAAAGACAAAAGTACTGCCTTTGCCAAGCTCACTCTCAACCCGGATCTCACCGCCCATCAACTCGACCAACTGCTTGGATATCGACAAACCAAGACCTGTACCACCATATTTACGCGAGGTAGAGGTATCAGCCTGGCTGAATGACTGAAACAGTTTGCCCATTTGCTGTTCAGTCATTCCAATGCCTGTATCTCGCACCGAAAATTTCAGCGTCGCCTTCCCTTGTTTCTCTCCCACCAAGCTTATATAAAGCAGGATCTCACCTTCATCTGTAAACTTAACAGCATTATTTGCCAGATTGATCAGCACCTGACCCAGTCGCAAGGGGTCGCCTATCAGATGGGGCGGAACATCCGGGGCACGTGAAAACAGCAATTCCAGCCCCTTTTCCTGTGTTTTTACACTGACAACAGTAGCCAGATTTTCCAGTACAGCGTCCACACTAAATGGCACCGATTCCATATCCAGTTTGCCTGCCTCGATCTTTGAGAAATCCAGGATGTCATTAATAATACCCAGCAGGGCATTTGCCGATGAGTGAACCTTGCTTAGGTAATCCCTCTGCTTCGGACTCAGTTCTGTTCTCAATGCAAGATCAGACAGACCAATAATGGCATTCATTGGTGTGCGAATCTCATGACTCATATTGGCAAGGAAATCAGATTTGGCGCGATTAGCGAGTTCAGCCTGCTCTTTCGCTATGGCAAGCTCTTCATCAATCTTCTTGCGCGCAGAGATGTCACTCCAAGAACCCACAATCTCAACTGGCTTACCCGCCTCATCATAAATAACCCTTAATTCATCACTGACCCAACAATAACTGCCGTCCTTACGACGGAACCGGTACTCATTGACCAGGTGTCCTTCCTTGAATAGCTGCGAGAATCCTTTCTTGAGATCCGGGGTATCCTCCGGGTGGATCCGGGACGGCACAAATTTTGGGTCTTCGAGATAGTCACTTGGCTCATAACCGAACACCTCCCGCAGGTTCTCGCTGACAAAGGTGGGGGCGTTATTGCCCGTCGCTGCAAAGCTATAGAGCACCGCGGGCGATGAAGAAAGGATATTGTTGATGCGAACCTGCACCGCCGAGGTATGCGCCTCCACGGTTACTGGAGAGATCTGAACAGGACGTTTTTTCACTGATTACCTCCCCACACCTTAATATCTATTTTATCCGCATGGATATCCACACGAAAATTTGTTTATTGCGAATTGCTCTTGAAACCCTAAAACATATCTTTTTATTAGTCTGTTGAGTAGATGAATAATCTGATAAACTCATAATATACAAGGAATATATTAACATGCTCTCATTTGGTCGACATAATTGCAATCCACGTCTATCATGTTATGTAGTACTAGTTCGGGAATTCTACAGATGAAAAAATACCAAACACATTTGAAACCTAAAACCATATTCTTTCTATTACTTACGCTTACAGTAACAAACTCATTCGCTGCAGATGACGAAAAACCTTATCAGGTGATCGATGGCAAGATTGATGAAAACACGTTTGAAGGATGGAGGACTTATAATGGAGGAGGTTGTGGACAATGTCATGGCCGTGGTGGTTCTGGCAAATCTGGTAAGAATCTGGCAGAAAGTCTAGTATTCAAAAATAATGACAAGGAAAAGTTCAAAAACTACATAACCAATGGCGTTCCAAATACTCTCATGAAACCACACAAGAATGATGGAAGAGTGATGGCAAACCTGGATAATCTTTATGCTTATCTCAAAGCACGGGCTGACGGGGTACTTGGTTCTGGAAACCTGATTAAACTTCCTTTAGGGAAATAATAAGATTTCCTTACTCCAGTGAGGGAAAACCATGGATGAATACTGTCACAAGGACGTGACTCAAATTGGTAGATTTAATTGTTTTACGTTTAACAGCTCTAATGTCCGTTTAATACGGTGATTTCAACTGGTCAACGCAACACTTTAGTCTTATAGCAAAAAGATGGAGTGTTGACTATGACTTACAGAACTCGAATAAAATATACAGCGGCACACGACTGCATGGATGCAGGAGGTAGAACGAATCAGGAGACAGAGTCGAAAAAACAGAGATGTGGGATCGCTGGCAACGTGGTGAATCCCTTAAAGCCATTGGCCGAGTATTTGATCGACCGTCTTCATCCATACAAATTGCCATTTCCAACTATGTTTATTACAAATAATTATTACTGAAAACAACTGTGACCATAAAGTGTCTTGGTATCAAAACATTCTTCAACATTGGTTTCACCAAATATTTCTTTTAATGCCGACTCAAGATTATCAAAAACGTCCTTAGTCTCACTAGAGTATGAAGTTGACATCATAATTGTTCTTTCCAGTCCGATTTCAACGTCAATACTAATATTAGTGTCCTTGTATTTTTGTTTGAACGTAGCAACACGAGCATTACGTAAAAATGGCGTCAGCCAACCCTGGTTTATCCTATAGCCTTGAGAGACTAGCAGGTGATGTACGATGTCCTCATTGAATATTAGTTTATCTAATCTTCCTTCTGGGGATGGCTCAAATCTCCTTGCACTTTCTGGATAACTTATTTGATAAATTACCCAATGCCCAGGAACTGAGCTTGTCATTACACCACTTAGGCCGCCCACACAGCCTGATACAACCGATGAAGCAATTATTAGAATGACGGCATGGCGGAACATCCTTAACTCCCAGTTCTAAATTGGAATAAGTATAATAGACGAATTACGACATTCATTGCGCCCCTTGTCATCGCCGCTCTTCTGCATTCATGCAGCCGCGGCATACAGTACGTCCTGTACATAAAAAAAGGCCTGCTTTGCAGGCCTTTTAAAATAAATAATGAAGATATGTTTAGCTGGATTTAATTTTTTCTTTAATCCTGGCTGCCTTCCCGGTGCGCTCGCGCATGTAATATAATTTAGCACGTCGTACATCACCACGGCGTTTTACTTCAATGTCTGCAATGGCATGACTGTATGTCTGGAAGACACGTTCAACACCCTCTCCATGTGACATCTTGCGCACAGTAAAAGCTGAATTCAGACCGCGATTTTTCTTTGCAATCACAACACCTTCAAATGCCTGAAGACGTTCTCTTTGTCCTTCTTTTACCTTTACCTGAACCACGACCGTATCGCCCGGAGCAAAATCCGGTACTTCTTTTGTCATTTGTTCCGCATCAAGCTGTTCTATAATCTTGCTCATCTCACTAACTCCGCTTAAATAATTTTATTTCGTATGCTCTTTCTTGAATGATTCCAGTAAAGACTGTTGCTCATCATCCAGCTGTAAACTTTCCAGTAAATCCGGTCTTCTCAACCATGTTCGTCCCAGTGCCTGTTGTAAACGCCAACGCCTGATATCTTCATGGTTACCACTTAGCAAAACATCAGGTACCTGCTGGCTATCAATTTTTTCTGGCCTGGTGTAATGAGGATAATCAAGCAAGCCATTAAAAAAAGAATCTTCACTTGCCGAATCTTCATGACCCAGGGCACCCGGTAATGTTCTGGTCAATACATCAATCAACACCATTGCGGGCAATTCCCCGCCACTCAGAACATAGTCACCGATAGACCATTCCTCATCAACTTCCTTATCAATGACACGCTCATCTATGCCTTCGTAACGGCCAGCAATCAAAATCAGATGCTGCCGTTGTGCCAGTTCCATTACGCCCTGCTGATCCAGTTTCCTGCCCTGTGGACTCAGATGAATCACATACGGGGTATCTCCCGGATCAAATTCACCGCGTGCATCTGTAATCGCTGCACTTAATGGCTCTGCCATCATCACCATTCCCGGGCCACCCCCGTAGGGCCGATCATCCACCTTCCTGTGATTATCACTTGTATAATCCCTTGGGTTCCAGGTGTTGACCTTAAGCAGGCCCCGCTTTACTGCGCGACTGGTGATTCCATATTCGGTGACGGTATCCACCATCTCCGGAAATAAAGTTATTACTTCAATCTGTAACATTCAGGCAGCCCAGCATCGATAGTTAATAATCTGATTGCCAATCAACCCGTATCACACCCAGTTCAATATCGACGTCTTTAATATAGACATCGCGTACATAGGGTATCAAATATCGCTGCTTATCTGCTTCGACAACCAGCACATCATTTGCACCAGTCTCAAGGAGTTCAGTGACAACTCCAAGCATTTCATCCTGTTGGTTAATAACCTGCATATTAATCAGGTCATGCCAGTAAAACTCACCCTCTTTGGCTACAGGTAACTGTCCCCTGTCAATTGCTATCTCTGAACTGACCAGGGCCATTGCCTCATTTCTGTCAGTAATTCCCTGCAGGGATGCGATCAGGCCTTTTCCCTGTGGCTTGCCTTGCAGTAATTGAATTTCCTGCCATTCATTATTCTGTTTAACTAACCAGGGGCCGTAGTTAAATATGTTCTCTCTTGGTCGGGTGAATGACAAAATCTTGAACCAGCCTTTTATGCCGTATACGCCGACAATTTTTCCAATAACTATAAGACTGGCTTCATCCTGCATATTCACCACTCATGCAGTCTTGCTTATACGAACCGAACCCCGTTATAGAGAGCTCGAGAATAAATCAGGCACTCGCGTTAAGTTTGATCAGTTTTGCAACACGATCTGAAATCTGTGCACCCTGACTCTGCCAGTGCTCTACACGGCCGCTATCCATCCTCAGAGTTTCTTCTTTGCCAACTGCACCTGGATTATAAAAACCAACGCGTTCAATATAACGACCATCGCGCTTCATGCGACTGTCTGTGACTACAATATGATAGAAGGGCTTTTTCTTTGCCCCGGTACGTGATAATCGAATGGTTACCATTCATTAACCTCTTTAAATTAGCCTGTTACAATCTCGGCAGACGAATTGTCATGCCCTGAAAAAAGGCGATATTGTACGGCATATTAATGAAAAATAAAGCATTTCAACGTATTAGAGACAGCCAATTCATGCAACAAAACATGCAAGTTAGCCAGCAAAAGGCCGAAACCCGGAAAATGCTCAAGATAGCGCGGGCAAATATACCTGAAGCTACTCGCCTGGATTATAGTAATTCTATTACAGAACAAGTACTTAAGCTTGATGAGATCATTAATTCGAGGATAATTTTCATCTATATTTCCTATGCCACTGAAGTCCACACGCATGAGCTTATCAAGGCCCTGCTAGCCGCCGGCAAGATCCTGGCTGTCCCCAGTATTGTTGATTCTGACTATATGGAAGCAGAAACCTTTTCCAGCTGGGATGATCTGGTCCCCGGAGAACTGGGAATTCTGACTCCTGGCAACTCAAAACCCTGTTCCGGGCCTTTCGATGTCGCCCTCACCCCGGGGCTAGGATTCACCCTATCTGGTCACCGTATGGGTTTTGGCCGTGGTTATTACGATAAATGGTTTGCCCAGAACAAGGTAAGTCACAAGATTGCCCTCGCCTATGAGGCGCAGTTAGTTGAAGATATTCCCGTTGAAGACACGGATGTGCCCATGGAAAAGATCGTCACCGAACGACGCGTGATAAGCATCTGAAGATCAGTTTTCAAGCAATACCGGTTTAGTGCTCAATTGACCTTTATCCAGAAGCTGATTAATTTCCCTGCTTAGATTCTCTGGCTAATCCATGTATTGTCCAAATCAAAGACCTGATGGTGTTTTTTGTGTCAACCTCGTTTCAGTTAATGTCTGCTTAATAAGATATTTAACAGGCTTGAAGTTATTGCTTAATCTCAGCACTGCCTTCCTGATTAATTTTGCCGGCATTGCGTCATTGGTGAATAAATTTACGATACCATTGGTTCCATGATAAAGCGGCCTGGTAATGCGTGTGTGTTTTGTCTGATAATTATTCAATACTTCTGAGCCACCAATATCACGCCCCTGTTTTATAGCCTGTTTAATATCATTGGCAAGTTGATGCTGGCCCCGAAGTCCTAAATTGTAACCATGAGCGGTCACCGGATGCATACCAACCGCTGCATCACCGATCAAGGCATAACGGGTGGTTACGAATTTTCTGGCATGTACAGCCACCAGAGGATAGGGATACCGCTCACTAACCAATTCCATTTTCCCCAGACGATCTTCAAAACGTTGTTGGATATCGACATTGAATTGCTCGTCAGGCAATTGTAGTAACTGTTCTGTTACATCCGTTGGGGCCGTTATAACTATAGAAGACTGGTTCCCTGATAAAGGTAAAACAGCCAGGGTTCTTCCATAGTTAAAACATTCATGGGCAATATTCTCATGCGGTTTTTCATGGCTCATTCGGCAGACAGTAACAGTCCGTCCAAAATCATACATGGATGCTGCTATTCCCATCATCCGCCGTGTTTCTGAAAATCGGGAGTCAGCAGCAACAACAAGAGACGACTCCATTGTTTGACCATTCGACAGCCGGACTACAGCCCTACTGCTATTTGTATCAAGACCTGTTACTGACACATTGGCGATGATTTCAACATTTTCAATCGTACTGACTTCATCATAGAGCGCCTTGCGGATCACATTATTGGATACCAGATATCCCAGCGCTTCAATATCATCTCCCGTGCTGTCAAAATCAAGGGAATACGGCGATGCCCCGTCAAGAACCCTGGCTTGTTTGATAGGAGAAATATCACTGTCCTGTATCCGCGACCAGATACCAAGACCCTGCAGAAGTTTCACAGACAAATTTGTCAGCGCTATGTCCCGACCATCAAAAGCCGGGGCTTTCAGCTGTTCAAGCGGTGATCGCTCTATCACCGTGACCTTCAATTCGGTATCGACCAGTGAACGAGCGAACGCAAGACCCGCCGGCCCTGCTCCAATAATGATAATGTCCTGTTTCATTGCAACTACCCCCATCGGGCAACTATGCCACTTGTATGCAGAAAAAATTACACCCTGAATGAAGTATCTGTTCTGGCTGTATTGACCTGATTCGGTGGATAACTTTTCCATTTATCATCGTAGTATTGCTGTCTCAAATCGCCAGCGGATGCCTTGTTGAAGGTCAGGTAGATATTACGGCGCTGGCTGTCACTGGTATTGGCAGGCGAACCATGCGGCACATAGCTGTCGAAGAAAACAACATCACCAGGTTGTGCTTCCAGCAACATATATTCATCCTCAGGTTGATACGGAGGATCATCCATTGTTAATGGTGTCCACTCTTCAGACATCAGGCTCTTGTTGTAATTACCTGAACACATGAAACTGATGGCAGCATTATCTTTCCTGTTTTCATCAACTACGATGGCCATTGAAATATAAAAGTCAGTATAGGCATTCCAGCCCGCCGCCTGATCCTGATGCAACTTATCGGGCCGACAGCCTGGCAGTTTGTAGTTGGCCTTTTCCTTGAACAAAACAGGGGCCTCACCAAACAGATCTTCCAGGGAAGACAGGGTTCTTTCATTTAACAGAAGATCTGTTATTTCCGGATTGTGTTCGCCAAGCAGATATTCAGCTCTCACCAGCAAATCTTCATCAGAAATTGGGCTCTTCTCGTAATATTTAGCTTCAGCACCATCATCTGGTGCCTTCCGGCTTAATTCATCAAGCCAGCTCGAGAGCCGGTCGACCACTTCAGTATCAAAAAAACCTTTTAATACGATGAAACCACGGTCATGAAAATCTTTTATCTGTTCTTGTGACAATGTCGACATATCAGCTCCTGATAACTGTTTATTAATAACCGATAATTATCACCGGAATAACATTCAACTGATTTGATCAAAATCAAGAAAAGTGGTTGTAGCTAATATGATAAATACTGCAAAAAATAATTAAATTAATTCGTATTCCTAAGCTGCATCTTTTGACTTGCGCGTCCAATAAGCCGCTAATAGTGAACCGGTAATATTGTGCCAGATACTAAAGAATGCAGCGGGTAACGCTGTTATTGCCGTGAAATATTTTGTCGCCAAAGCAACACCCAAACCTGAGTTTTGCATACCAACTTCTATTGCCAGTGTCCGGCATATTTTTTCATCATAACCCAGCCATTTTGCAATAGCGTAACCGCTGGCAAGACCCAAACCATTATGCAAGATGACAGCGATGATGATGGGGAAAGCCAATTGAGGAATCTGCTGTGCGTTTAACGCAACGATAATGCCAATAATAAAAACAATAGCGATGACAGAGACCACTGGGAGAAAATGCTTTAGCTGTAGCAGATATTGCCCGAAGTAACGGTTCAATATGATACCCAGTGTCACCGGCAGAATAATTATTTCGAGCACTGTCAGCATCATATTAACCATGGGGACATGCACCTGCTGGCCAATATATAACCAGGTCAAGACTGGTGTTAAGAAAACAGCAAGTAGTGTTGATATAGCGGTCAAAGTGATAGAAAGTGCAACATCGCCCCTGGCCAGATAACAAATTACATTGGATGCAGTTCCACCTGGACAAGTTCCGACCAATACCAATCCTGCCATCAACGCCGTAGGTAGTGCTAATACCAAACCGATAATAAAAGCGAGCAACGGCATCAAACCATATTGCAAAAGCAGACCCAAACCGATGACTCCGGGTGATTTCATCACACGTTTGAAATCTTCAATACTCAGCGTCATGCCCATGGCAAACATGACAACACCCAGCAAGGGAATAATCGCAGGTTTATAATCGATTAAAAATTCAGGATAGCGGGCCGCAAAGATTGAAAAAATAATGGCAAGGATAGGAAAGCCTGTGATAATCCAGTTCAAGATATCAACCTTTGACTACATGATTTTGCAAGTAATATGGAGATTACCTGAGGTAATCGATCAGGTCACTGTCTGCATCTAGAATCATTTTTATTTTTTCTTTTGGGTAGTCCGGGTAGGCCACAAGGAATTGATTTAGACCTTCTTTGGCAGCCTGATGATCTCCCGATAACCACAGCTCATTAATCTGTTTAAGCCATTGCTCTGCTGACATCATTTCATCAGCTGATGACCGTGCAGGACTAACAAGACCTTCAACAGTAATATTATCCAGCGATTCTTCTTCTACTGTTCTCTTTCCTTTTGCAAAGCTTTCCTTTGCCTGTCTATAGCGTAATGTTGAAGCTGAACTTGCACCTATCTCTGCTTCCTCTTCATTGGCCTTCAGCCCCATTGTTCCTAATTTATTATTCATCACATCTGCATCGAATTGCTTCTGTTTTTTAACATCGGCAGACTCAAGACGTCTCAGGTCATCCTGCCTCTCAGGTAAGTAAGGTGTATCAGACAAAGTTTGTTCCAATGTATCTTTTTTAGGGATATTTTTATCTGTCATTTCTAACTGGATATCAGCATCCATTTCCATTACTTTTTCTCGCAAAAGAATTTTACTCGAGGGTCTTTTCTCTAGTTTAGGTTCTTCTGCTTCATATAGCTCAATTGATGATGGCACTGCTTTGTTTGCTTCCCTTATCATATCCATCGGGATTGCATCATCTTCGTCTTTATATTTTCTATTTTTTTCTCCTGCTGTATTTATCCTGCCTCGCCCAATTGATTTTACAGTTTCAACCGGCACTGTCTGGACATCAATATCATATTCACTCTTTGGTGCTGTCAGTAATGTTTGTCCACTGTCTTTGTAAATAGTGAATACCAGGCCAACACATAACATCAGGACGGCTGCCATCGATGCGGGAACATACCAGCTCCTGGCAAAAGGACTGTAAGCTAGTTTCGACTGTGGTTTTGACCTTACGGCTTCACCCGCGGCCGAAAGAATGACCTTATCAAGATGTGTCGGTACTTGTGCCTTGCCTTCAGCACCATAGGTCCTGGACAAGGCAGAATCACCCTGCAGATACTTTTCAAGTATCTGATCGTCTTGTTTGCCATCTTCCGGTTTCTTAGCCATTTTCTCTCAAACCTGCACGTAATTTTTTCACTGCGTATCGTAATCGACTCTTGGCAGTTTCTGCATTCACGCCTGTTACTTCGGCAATTTCAGCGACTGTTAATCCGGCCTCTTCTCGCAACATGAAGGCCTCTCGCTGTTCATCTGGCAAATCATCAATTAACTCTGCAAGTGTTTCTGTTTGTCTCTGTATCTCTAATTGTTCGACTGCCTGTTTCTGACTATCTGCTGTTATTAGTTCAACATCTTCATCGCAATCTTTTTGTTGAAACACATCGGTACGCGTTTTTCGGTAATAATCAACAAAGTGATTATGTGCGAGCTGGTATAGATAGGTGGTAAACTTGGCACGTACTTCATACCTGTCACGGGCAACAATCAGTTTCATCCAGACATCCTGAAACAGTTCTTCGGCAATCGCTTGCTGATAACATTTGGCCAGTAAATAACGAAACACACCTCCCTTATGCCGTTCATACAAGGCTTCAAAGGCAGCTGCATCACCCTGCTGGTAGCTGAGCATCAAATCTTCATCCGAGTGTTCCTCATTACTGTTGCCTGCCATCATAGCAATGAAGTCTATACCCAAACTACCTGGAAATGCAGGTTTCAGCGAGACGAGAAGCAATCAGATTCAAGGCATGAAACCGAATGACTAGTCATTTATATCCATGGATGGATTGTATGCAGAAAATGCAGGAGCAATTTCCTGTCTAGTCCAAGGTTTTATAACGAAGAAGATGATTGCTTCCCGTCTCACCCTGCGGGAGCTCAGCTAGAAAGCCAGCGCCGCGTTGCAACTCTTGTTAAGGACTAGTCATTCACTGCAAGTTGCGCCTTGCTCTGCCTTCCTACCTGAACTCTGAAGCCTGCATTTCCAGGTAGTTTGGGTATATAACATCCGTTCTATCTGGTTCTAACGATTTTATGGGCAAATCGGGTTAATCTGGATGCTTTTGACTATTCTGCAGACATAAAAAAAGGGCTCAAAGCCCTTTTTTATGAAAACAAGTCAAGTCTACCGAAATCAGGCTTCCTGTATTTCTGCTTCGTTGACCGCTTTCATACTCAAACGGACACGACCCTGTCTGTCGACTTCAAGCACTTTAACTTTAACAAAATCACCTTCACTTAATTTATCGCTAACATTTTCTACACGTTCTTCACTTATTTGTGAGATATGTACCAGTCCATCTTTGCCTGGCAGGATATTCACGAAGGCACCGAAATCCATCAGCTTGGCAACCTTACCTTCATAGATTTTACCGACTTCGATGTCTGCAGTTATCTGCTCTACCCTTAGCAATGCAGCTTCGCCAGCAGCCTTATCAACTGCGGCAATTTTTACCGTACCGTCATCGTCGATATTAATCGTCGCACCTGTTTCCTCTGTGATGGCACGAATGGTTGCACCGCCCTTGCCAATGACATCACGGATCTTGTCCGGATGAATCTTGATGACTGTAATTCTAGGTGCATATTCGGACATTTCTTCACGAGCAGTGGATATTGTTGCGTTCATTTCTCCAAGTATATGAATGCGACCTTCTTTGGCCTGGGCCAGGGCTGCTTCCATGATCTCTTTTGTTATGCCATCGATCTTGATATCCATCTGCAAGGCAGTAATACCGCTTTCTGTACCAGCAACTTTAAAATCCATATCACCCAGATGATCTTCGTCACCGAGGATATCTGAAAGCACGACAAACTTGTCATCTTCCTTAATCAGGCCCATGGCAATACCGGCAACGGGTGCTTCAATGGCAACGCCCGCATCCATTAAGGCAAGACTGGTGCCACAAACACTGGCCATGGAACTTGAGCCGTTTGATTCAGTAATTTCTGAAACCACGCGAATGGCATAAGGATATTCTTCCATGTTTGGCATCACACCGAGGATGCCACGCTTGGCCAAACGTCCATGGCCAATTTCACGGCGTTTTGGTGTGCCAACGCGTCCGGTTTCCCCGACGCAATATGGAGGAAAGTTGTAATGCAGCATAAACGGTTCTTTGTAAGAACCTTCTATCGCGTCAATAATTTGTGAGTCACGTTCTGTTCCCAATGTGGCGACAACAATCGCCTGTGTTTCTCCACGTGTAAATAATGCTGAACCGTGTGCTCTTGGCAAAATACCTACTTCAGTCGTAATCTTTCTGATGGTTGTTGTATCACGCCCATCAATACGACTCTCACCTGCCAGGATGCTGCTACGAACGATATGACTTTCCAGACTGTGAATTTCATCGCTAATTTCTGATGCGGACCATTTAGCATCTTCTGTTTCGGTCATCGCTGCGATGACTTCATTATTAATTTCGCTGATACGATCTTTACGATTGAGTTTATCTGTGATGGCATAAGCTTCACGCAGCAGGTCTGTAGAACGACTGGCGACTTCATCAGTCAATCCCTGATCCTTTTCTTCAGGCTGCCAGTCCCAGGCAACGACACCAACTTCTTCCACCAGCGCTTTAATATTGTCTATAGCTACCTGAAATTGCTCGTGACCGAACATGACAGCACCCAACATCACTTCTTCAGATAATTGTCTGGCTTCAGACTCGACCATTAATACTGAGGTGCTGGTGCCTGCAACAACCAGGTTCAGTGCTGAGTCAACCAGCTGATCGACTGATGGGTTAAGTACATAATTACCATCAATATATCCTACTCGTGCAGCGCCTACAGGGCCATTGAATGGTGCGCCAGTCAAAACAACGGCAGCTGAGGCACCAATCAATGCCGGAATATCAGCATTGATTTGTGGATCCAGTGACATCACCGTGGCCACGATCTGGACTTCATTTTTAAAACCTTTTGGAAATAAAGGTCTGATTGGACGATCAATTAATCGACACGTCAGGGTTTCTTTTTCACCGGGACGGCCTTCTCTTTTGAAAAAGCCACCTGGTATCTTGCCCGCAGCATAAGTTCGTTCCTGATAATCCACGGTAAGTGGGAAAAAATCTCGCCTTGCATCTGCTTCTTTCTTTGCGACACAGTTGACCATAACAACGGTGTCTCCCATGCTGACGATAATTGAACTGGCTTGGCGGGCTATCTTTCCCGTTTCCAATACAACTGTGTGATCACCGAACTGGAACTCTTTCCTGACTGCTTTCATGTTTTTACCTTAGTGTATTTTGATAAGTAATTTGGAGGGATTCTTTGATTAAGACTGATTACAGAAATCTTGTCTCTATATAGTGTTTTGTATTCTATTGCCTATGAGCCTGAAATTTAGATCTGACGTAAACAAATTGCTGAATTATTGCGTTGATTTATTCACGCAGACCTGACTATCTCGCTTATTTACGTAAACCAAGGCTGGTGATCAAATCACGATAGCGGTTCACATCTTTGCTTTTTAGATAATCCAGAAGCTTGCGACGTTGATTCACCATTTTTAATAATCCACGGCGTGAATGATGATCTTTTTTATGTGTCTTGAAATGATCAGACAACTCTGTAATATTTGCCGTTAACAATGCAACCTGCACTTCTGGAGAACCTGTATCGTTTTCCGCACGTTGATGTTCTTTTGCTATGTCAGCCTTATGCTGAGTACTTAATGCCATGTGTAATCGAGCTCCTGAAGTAATCCCGGTCTAAATAAGGCGCGTATTGTAACCGCGCTCTCATGCATGAACAAGCGTAAATCACGAGATGCCAAGATTGTTTTTCTAAAGCCCAGACATGAGCTCTTACCTGATAGTGTTAAGAGTAATTTATCTATAATAATCAATTAGTTAGTTTTATTTGCTGGTTTTCAGTAATCTTTTTGGTGCCACACGACCGTCTTCCAGAATCGTACCAATCCCGATAAAGGTATGATTATGGTCATAAATTCTGACCAATCCGTCTGTTGCTGCCTTCGGTACTGACACTGCCTGGCCCAGGCAAAGGTAGTATGTCATTTCCTCGGTTAAATTAACCTCAGCCAGATGTTCCAGGGCACTGTCTCCCGGGACAAGTAACTGATCCAGAGCATCATCCCCCTGTTTTGACAGCTGCTCAATCATTTCCATACTGACCATTTGCCCTTCATTAAATGGTCCCGTTGACAGGCGCCGAAGTGATCTGACATGGGCCCCGCAGCCCAGCGCCTGGCCAATATCTTCAACCAGTGTCCGTATGTAAGTGCCTTTTGAACAGCGCACCTGTATTGCAAATGAATCCTCATCGAAATGCAGTAAATCAATCTTGTGTATTGTCACAGGCCTCGATTTACGTTCAACTTCAAGTCCCTGATAAGCTAATTTATAAAGCCTTTGCCCATCAATTTTCAATGCGGAGTACATCGGCGGTACCTGTTCAATGTCTCCGACAAACTGTGCTATGACCTTTTCTAGCTGCCGTTGATTAAACTCAGGAACCTGCCTGGTTTCTAATACCTCGCCTTCAGCATCCGCGGTGCTGGTTACCACACCTAGTTTGGCAACTGCGACATAACACTTATCTGCATTGAGAAGATATGACGAAATCTTGGTGGCTTCACCAAGACATAATGGCAGCATGCCTGTTGCAGGTTTATCCAGACTGCCTGTATGACCTGCCCTGGCAGCTCGATAGAGTCGCTTGATTCTTTGTAAGGCATCATTAGACGTAATACCGGCTGGTTTATCCAGAAGTAGAATACCGTGCACATCCCGTTCGTGCGGCTTTCTTTTTCGTCTTCGACCCATACGACAATAATACTTTTCTATTGATGCTTATCTATTTCTGCGGATCTTCTGTATGCAGGGAATCTATCAGGCTGGTCAGTCGATTTGCCTGTTCCAGACTCTCATCAAACATGAATTGAAGTTTTGGAACGGTACGTGTGGTGAGTATTTTGGATAATTGGTGACGAAATTGAGCAGCATTGTCATTGAGCATGGCCAGGACTTCTGCTCTGTCATCCGATAGATCGTGCTTGGCACTTTCCAGAGGTCCAGTTTCTACATGGTCCAGTTCCAGACAAGTCACAAAAATCTTTGCATAAGCCAAATCTGTACTTAATTTAACAGCAGAGATTGTCACCAGACCAAGTCCAGCATCCCTGACCGGCATCTGGATAATTGTGGCCAACTCTTTTTGTATGTGATCGCCTACCCGCTGACTGCGCCTGTATTCTCTGGCCATATTTGCTCAAACCATTCAGCTAGTTGATATCAAATAGTACGTGCGACTTCTACCCGTTCAAACACCTCGATTTGATCACCGGGCTGGACATTGTCGTAATTTTTCACACCAATGCCGCATTCCGTCCCTGATTTCACTTCATTAACGTCATCCTTGAAACGTCTAAGTGATTCGAGTTCACCTTCATAGACAACGATATTATCTCGCAATACTCGGATAGGACTGCTCTTTTTAACAGTACCGCTAGAAACAATACACCCTGCGATGTCGCCAAATTTTGGTGAGCGGAATACGTCTTTAACCTCTGCAACACCGATAATTTGTTCGCGTAATTCAGGCGCAAGCATGCCACTCATGGCTGCTTTCACATCATCGATCAAATCATAAATAATGCTGTAGTAACGAATTTCAATTTCTTCCTCGTCAGCAAGCTTACGCGCTGATGCATCAGCACGTACATTAAAGCCAATGACGACTGCTTTTGATGCAAGTGCCAGGTTCATATCAGTTTCTGTAATACCACCAACACCACTACTGACAACGCCGACCCTGACTTCATCAGTTGACAGTCTGGTCAGTGCATCAACGATGGCCTCAGAAGATCCTTGAACATCCGTCTTAATCAGAACACTAAGCGTTGAGACTTCGCCCTCGCTCATCTGATCCATGGCATTCTGTAATTTTACTGCATGTTGCCTGGCCAACTTGGTCTCACGATTCTTGGTTTTCCTGAGCTCTGCAATCTCTCGAGCTTTTTTCTCATCTGGCACAACCATCATCTCATCACCTGCCTGTGGAATACCGGATAATCCGAGTACCTCCACGGGTGTCGATGGGCCCACAGATGATTGAACTTCATCACCATTGCTATCAACCATTGCGCGGACACGTCCAAATTCTCTACCGCTTAGAATAATGTCACCTTTATTTAATGCACCATTCTTTACCAAAATCGTCGCAACAGGACCACGGCCTTTGTCCAGACGTGCCTCAATCACCACGCCAGTTGCGGCACCTGTTGCAGAGGCCTTTAGTTCAAGCAACTCTGCTTGCAGGGAAATACTTTCAAGCAAATTATCAATCCCCTCGCCGGTGATGGCAGATACATTTACAAACTGAGTATCACCACCCCAGTCTTCCGGTACTATTTCGAGTTTAGAGAGCTCCTGCTTTACACGATCGGGATCTGCATCTGCTTTATCAATCTTGTTAACAGCAACAATAATTGGCACATTAGCTGCCTTCGCATGTTTCACTGCTTCTTCTGTCTGCGGCATTACACCATCATCAGCAGCAATCACGACGATAACGATATCTGTGACACTGGCACCGCGGGCACGCATAGCAGTGAATGCAGCATGTCCTGGTGTATCCAGAAATGCGATTTTACCTTTGTCAGTCTCTACGACGTAGGCACCAATGTGTTGTGTAATTCCTCCAGCCTCACCCTCGGTAACTTTAGTTTTGCGAATATAATCAAGCAGTGATGTTTTACCATGATCGACATGACCCATAATCGTCACAACAGGCGCGCGTGAAACTTGCTCACCACTTTCCTTTGCGGCAAAAACGAGTTCGTCTTCCAGCGCGCTTTCATTGATGAGCTTAACTTTATGACCCATCTCTTCAACAACCAGGGTCGCGGTATCCTGATCAAGCATCTGATTGATGGTGGCCATACTTCCCAGTCCCATCATTAATTTGATGACCTCCGTTGCCTTAACTGACATTTCCTGTGCCAGATCACCGACTGAAATGCTCTCTGGTATCTCAACTTCTTTGACCACAGGTTCTGTCGGTTTTTCAAAACCATGTTGCGCATCAACCGTGGGTATTATTTTCGGCCTGTGTCTGGGTTTTTTCTTGCGTCGTCCTGATTTATCAGAGGCTACATGCAATTCCTGACGACCGTAACGGGTTGATTTATCCTTGCCTTTACCTTTGCCTTTGCCCTTTTTGGCTGCTGGAGATTTATCATCAGTTGCTTCTGCAACTGGTGCCTCGGCAACTGCTTCAGTCGGGCTTTTATTTTCAACATCTGTGTCCGGCTCTTCTGATACTTTTTCGGTATCGGCCTGCCCAGTTTCAGATGTAACTAAACCATCTGCAACTTCTTCATTTACTGCATCAGTGTTTTCTGCTGCTTCAACAGCTTGTGTACTATCGACGATATCTTCAGCAAGATCTTCAGCCGTTTCAGCAGGTAATTCTTCCTCAACTTCCGGCTTTGTCAGTTCATCTATTGCACTACGTTTAATGTAGGTGCGTTTCTTTCTAAACTCGACATTCACTGTTTTTAATTGTGTCTTATTTCTTCCCTGTACGCTCAGTGGTACTTTGATCTCACTGCTGGTCTTTCTCTTCAGTGTGATCTTTTTTGTTTCAGATGAGCCCTTGCCATGTTTGCTACGGAGATGCGTCAATAGATGATTCTTTTCTTCATCTGTGATCATTTCATCGCCAGATTTTCCAGGTAAGCCAGCTTCGACTAATTGTTCCTGTAAACGCTCTACGGGGATACCGACTACGCTTGCAAATTGATTAACTGTGACTTCAGGCATCTGTCGATCCTCCTTCAGCTTGCTCGGCTCGTTCAGCTTCTTCAAACCAGGGAATTCTGGCTGTCATAATTAATTCTCCTGCCCGCTCCGTCTCCATCCCTTCAACTTCCATTAATTCATCCACTGAAAGATCAGCCAGATCATCCATCGTAACTATCCCTTTCGCTGCTAATTCATAAGCCAGCGCTTCTTCCATGCCTTCCATTTGCAGCAGATCTTCTGCTGGATGTGCATCAATTAATTTTTCCTCGTTAACAATTGCGCGCGTTAACATAACATCACGTGCACGTCCTCGTAATTCATTGACCAGTTCATCGTCAAATTCTTCGATTTTTAGCATTTCATCTTCCGGGACATAGGCTATTTCTTCAACACTTGAGAAACCTTCCTGCACCAGGATAAGGGCCATCTCTTCATCTATATCCAGTTGCTCCATAAACATTTTCTGCAGGGTCTGGGCTTCTTCTTCATTTTTCTCTTCTGCCTGTTCAACAGACATCACATTGAGCACCCATTCCGTCAATTCACTGGCAAGCCGGATATTTTGCCCCCCACGGCCGATGGCCTGTGAGAGATTATCTTCTTCGACAGCGATATCCATACTATGAGCATCTTCATCTACCAGGATTGAAGCAACCTCAGCAGGTGCCATGGCATTAATTACAAATTGCGCAGGATTTTCATCCCACAGAATGATATCAACACGTTCGCCACCAAGTTCGTTAGAAACTGCCTGCACACGTGAGCCTCGCATACCCACGCAGGCGCCGATGGGATCTATCCGTGGATCATTTGCCTTAACTGCGATTTTGGCCCTGGCACCAGGGTCTCGGGCACCATTAATAATATCTATCATGCCTTCATTGATTTCAGGGACTTCAAGCTTGAATAATGCGATCAACAATTCTGGCGTAGTGCGACTCAGGAACAGTTGCGGACCACGAATTTCTGAACGTACTTCCTGTAAATAGGCACGAATACGGTCGCCAGGTCTTACTGCTTCTCTGGGTATCAGTCCTTCACGCGGAATAAAACCTTCGGCATTGCTACCCAGATCAAGATAAACATTACCCCTTTCTACCCGCTTCACAACACCACTCAACATTTCACCAACACGGTCGGTGAAAGCCTCGACCACCTGAATTCTTTCGGCTTCTCTTACTTTCTGTACGATGACCTGCTTCGCTGTCTGCGCTGCAATTCGACCGAACTCGACCGAGTCCATGGGTTTTTCAACAAATTGTCCAATTTCAATATCAGGATTATCTTCCAGGCAGTCTTTAAGTTTTATTTGTCTGCTTGGGAATTCAATTTCTTCTTCATCATCACTGATGACTTCCCAGAGACGAAATGTTTCATAGCCGCCTGTTTCACGATCGATTTCGACGCGTGATTCAATATCTTCACGGTTGCGTTTCTTGGTCGCCATCGCCAACGCTGCTTCGATGGCATCGAAGATAATATCCTTACTGACGCCTTTCTCGCTGGAAACAACATCAACTACCGTTAAAATTTCTTTATTCATAATATAGATACTCTCAATACCAACTGCTTCAGGACAAAAAATTAATTAATTTATTATTTTTACTTTCTATATTTCACTTACTTATAGTTCTGGCATTAAATGCGCCGAATCAATCACATCAGCTGGAATCAAATAATCAACTCCATCATCACTGATGAGTACTGCTGTTTCTTCAACTGCCTTGATCACACCCTTGATCTTTCTACGATCTTCTATTTTCTCACGTAATTTCATCTTCACTTTCTCGCCCATAAATCGTTGAAACTGTGCCAAGGTAAACAACGGCCTATCCAGTCCTGGCGATGAAATTTCCAGAAAATATTTTTCTTTTATGGGGTCATGCACATCCAATACCCCAATCACCTGATGATTTACCCGGGTACAATCATCAATAGTGATACCGGCATCGTTGTCTATATACAATCTCAACATTGAGCCATCCTTCTGTCTAAAATACTCGATGCCAAGCATTTCATAACCCAGTGCCGTAACCACAGGTTCTAACAATTCAATCAGCTCATTATGTTGTCTATGCATTCTTTATAAAATTCGCCGCTCTTTCGCATCCATGTAAATCGTCACTCCTGTGCTTCCTGCACTCGTGACATACATTACGTCCCTGTAAACAGCCGCTCTTCTGCATCCATGCAGCCGCGGCATACATTACATCCTGTAAATAGCCGCTCTTCTGCATCCATGCAGCCGCGGCATACATTACATCCTGTAAATAAAAAATGGGCACAAGGCCCACTTCAAATAATTCAAAAAATATACCAGCAGTATAGCTGCCAATCTTGAAACTGCCAGTTTCTACATCGTTCTACAATTACTTGCTGACACCTCTAAAAAAGGCCCCAATAGGGGCCTTCTTGAAACTTTGGTAGCGATGGAAGGATTTAATCCTACAACTTTCGCCTTATTAAATAAACAACCCTGAACAACCGAGCCCGACATGCGCTAGCATCAGGGCGAACCACCAAATTCTTCTACAACTAAAATTTTTGGTAGCGGGGGTAGGATTTGAACCTACGACCTTCGGGTTATGAGCCCGACGAGCTGCCAGACTGCTCCACCCCGCACTAAGGATGCGCATGGTACAGCCACCTTTAAACATAATCAAGACAATGTCTTAACTAAGTTTCATACCTAAACTACCTGGAAATACAGGACTCAGAGTTCAGGGTGCTCGTCAGAGCAAGGCACAACTCGCAGTGAATGAGTAGTCCTTCATAAGAGTTGCAACGCGGCTCTGGCTACCACCCTGAGCTCCCGCAGGGCAAGACGGTAAGCTACCATCTTCTTCGTTATAAACCCTTGGACTAGAATGACTAGTCCTGCGGACTTATGCCTTGAATATGGTAGCTTCTCATTTTGCTGAATCCTGTATTTCCAGGTGGTTCAGGTATATCGCCTGCCTTTTTGCCCCCCATGAGCCCGGTTTCTCCTCAAAAACCCCGGCACATGATTCCCCACAGCTTAGACACGTGCCCTCAGAGGATAAATTCCATAGTTTGAGTTCATACCAGTCTCTGACAATCAGTTTCTCTCCACACTGGTGACAAAAGGTGGTGTCTCCGGCTTCATGGTGCACATTCCCTGTATATGCATATCGAATTCCGTTCTTCAGTGCAATTTCACGGGCCTTGATTAATGTTTCAGGGTCGGTATTACCTTTTTCACGCATTTTCCAGTCCGGATGGAAGGCAGAGAAATGAATCGGCACATCAGGGCCAAGATTTTCTACTATCCATTGCGTCATTTCTTCAAATTCATTCACCGAATCATTTTCTCCAGGAATAACTAAATTAGTTATTTCAAACCAGACATCGGTTTCATGTTTAAGGTACGACAGTGTCTCCAATACAGGAGCAAGGTGACTACCGGTTACACGATGATAAAAACGTTCAGTAAATGCCTTTAGATCAATATTTGCGGCATCCATATATTTATAAAACTCTTCTCTCGGCTCAGGACAAACATAACCCGCAGACACAGCGACCGCTTTGATATTATTTTCATGACAAGCCTGCGCAACATCAATGGCATATTCATGAAAAATCACCGGATCATTATAGGTGAATGCAATACTGCGACAATTTAATTGCCTGGCGACACTTGCCAGTAATTCCGGTGAGGCAGCATCAGCCAGGGTATCGATTTCACGAGACTTGCTAATATCCCAGTTCTGGCAAAATTTACAGGCCAGATTGCAACCCGCAGTACCAAATGAAAGTACTGGCGTGCCCGGCAGAAAATGATTCAAGGGTTTCTTTTCAATAGGGTCAATACAAAAACCACTGGAACGACCATAACTTGTCAGCACAATTTGATGATCTCTGCATTCCCGAACAAAACAAAGTCCCTGTTGCCCTTCCTTCAATTTACAGGCTCGTGGACAAACATCACATTGCACCCGACCATCGTCCAGTTCATGCCAGTATTTTGTTTCAACCACTGAAGATATTGAATTCATCATCATCTCTGCAAGTATTTCAAATACACTCTATAATTATCTCAAGTATTAACACTAAATTTGTTTATATATATGAATGATAGTCAAAATAAAGCAAAAAGCACTATAAGAACAGCTGCAGTCGCAGGACAATTCTATCCAGCCAATCCTGCTGAGCTGGAACACATGGTGCAATCGTTGCTCGATGGCGTGCATGACATCCCGCTGGCCGCAAAAGCGATTATTGCCCCACACGCAGGTCTGGTTTATTCAGGTCCGATTGCTGCGACCGTATATGCCAGTTTACTCGCTAACAGGGAAAGAATCAGTCGTGTCGTTTTACTGGGTCCTTCACATCGGGTTTATTTAAAGGGACTGGCATTAAGCTCAGCTGATTACTATGAAACGCCACTGGGCAAGATTGAAATTGATCAGGATGCCTATGACTCGGTACGAAACTTACCTCAAGTAAGCGTTGCTGATGCCGCCCATGCACAGGAACATAGCCTTGAAGTACACCTGCCCTTTCTGCAACTTGTGCTTGATCAGTTTAAATTAGTTCCCATCGTTGTTGGTGAAGCCTCTCCTGAAGAGGTTGCAGAAGTCCTGGAAGTTTTATGGGGAGATGAAGCCACACAAATAATTATCAGTTCTGATCTCAGTCATTTCCATGATTATGAAACAGCACAGCAGCTGGATTTATCTACCAGCAAAGCCATTGAAAATTTGCAACTGGAAGCCATAGGCTCAGAACAGGCCTGTGGCTGTATGCCTATGCGTGGTTTATTACAACTTGCAAGAAAAAAACACCTGCATGCCAAAACACTCGATCTAAGAAATTCAGGGGACACAGCCGGGACTAAAGACAGGGTTGTAGGTTATGGTGCTTATTCTGTTAATTGATTCATATTAATTTTTAAATATGTATACAGAGGAACAGAAACAGATACTGCTATCCATCGCGCGCTCAAGTATCCAGCATGGTTTGCAAACAGATAAGCCAGAAATAATAAACCTGGAAGACCATGACTCTGATTTACAGGCAATCAGGGCAACATTTGTCACGCTAAAAATTTTAGAGACATTGCGGGGCTGTATCGGCACCCTTGAGGCCAGATACCCACTGGCTAAAAGTGTTTCTGAGTATGCCTATGCTGCTGCCTTTAGGGATCCAAGATTCAAATCACTGGGTGAAGATGAATTCGACAAAATAACGCTGAGTATCTCTATACTGACACCTGCTGAAGCCATTGAATTCGATTCAGACACTGATCTGATTAATCAACTGAATCCTGATATTGATGGTCTGATTATTCAATCCGGTCAGCGCAGTGCAACCTTTTTACCTGCCGTATGGGAATCACTACCCGATGCCGAACAATTTCTGTCACATCTCAAGGCAAAGGCCCAGATACGCCCTGATGAGAATCTGACTTCGGCGTCTCGATATAAGGCAATTGAAATTTGTGAAGATGAAATTTAATCTTTATTTTCTATCATAGTATTGGCCGAGAAATCTTTTATGAAATTAAAGGGGTCGGAGTGATTAAATTTTACCCAGTTTCGGTCTTCCACGATCTGCATATCCTACCTGTCGTTTTAAAGTCACTTCTATCTTTTCTAGAAACCGGGAAAGGGTAGTATGTTGCTGGGAATCCTGATGATCAAGTCTTCTCAGTACTAAAGCGGTCAATCATTTTATTCGCTTCTCTTGCACCTTCCTTATCACCCAATTCTGTGCTTGCCTCGGCAATAATCTGCCAGTTATCTTTCTGTAATTGCTTGTGGCCCGAGGCGAAGGCATTTGATTTTTTAGCCAGCGTGATCGCCTTTGCCCACTTTTTCTGTTTTAAACGTTCTGATGCCAGCCTGTTCCATAGCCAGGGATTTTTCGGCTCAATATCCAGCCCTCTTTCCAGACTCGCGACGGCACGAGCACTGTCTCCGGCTATTGTGTATTTGTCAGCATCTTCCAAAAATGCCAGTGCAACAGGACTGCTTGATTGTGCAGAGATAGATTCCTCAAGACGACTATCTTCAGGTGTAATAGTTGCCTGTATCGATTCAGGCTCTTTTTCTGTATCCTGATGGCTGCTTATCGTAGCAGACCGATCTTCTACCGGCACATTGCGTCCTGATGTTGTCGAGCACGCACTAAGAAAGAAATTAATGAATATTAAAATGCTTACGTATATTAGATTCGTTCTTTTCATCTTGTCTTTCAACTTTGATATCTTGTATATGCTTTTCCCGGATAAAATTCTGAATAATATCATTTTGACATGTTCCGGATATTTCAGGTAAATATGCTTGCACAAAAGGATAGGCAACTGCTCCCAAACAATCATCCTGAACACGTTGATCATGTAATGTTTTGGACCATTCGATACCTTCAGGTGTGATAAATGACAAAGGTCGTGGTTTCAGGCCCTGCATTATGTCTATCCATAGCTGTAAAGCACCACTAGCACCTGTTAAGCGTGAAGATTGATTGTCATCACGACCTAGCCATATCACACCAAGCACATCGTCGCCAAACCCTGCAAACCAACTGTCTCTTAATTCATTTGTTGTCCCGGTTTTCCCGGCAAGTGGTAAGGAACCGGGCAATCTTGCTGTAATCGATCTGGCCGTACCAGAGCTTGCCACCTCGGAGAGAAGATGACGTGTCATGAAGACTGCTTTTGACTCCACTGTTTGTTTTATCTCTAGTCCATATCTTTGTAATGGCTTGCCATCTTTATCGAGTACTTCCTTGATGGTTCTTAGTGGCACCTGGAAACCGCCGCTGGCCAATGTCTGGTACATTTGCGTGACTTGTAGAGGTGATAGATTCAGTGCTCCCAGTAACAATGATGGATATTCCGGTATCTCAGCTTCTATTCCCAGGGCATGTAGTGTGTTAACAACTTTATTCAGCCCTAGCTTCAGTCCCAGATTAACCGTTGCCAGATTATACGATTTGGACAATGCAGTATGTAAAGCGACATTACCATGTGTTTTTTTGTCATAGTTTTCAGGTTCCCAGACTGAGCCATCATATTGTTTCAGGCTGACGGATTTATCTTCTATCAAGGTCAGACTATTATATTTATCAGCCTGCATCAGCGCGGTTAGATATACCGCAGGCTTAACCAGAGAACCAATCGGCCGGATTGCGTCCAGCGCCCGATTAAAATCATTGGAGTTTTTATTTCGACCCCCGACCAGAGCGAGCACTTCTCCTGTTTCAACACTGGTTATCACAGTGGCGGCCTGTAAAGTCCCTGCGAATAATTGTTCCCGTTTTTCAAGACTTGCCAGACGCTTCTGTACTGACTGTTCAACAATGTCCTGATAGCGGGTATTCAAGGTTGTAAAAATACGCAGGCCTTCATTTCTTAAATCTTCAGCCTGATAGTTTTTTTGTAACTGTCTGCGTACCAGATCAAGAAATGCAGGATATTTGGCACTGCTCCATGAGGGTTTGTCACTGATGCGCAATGGCCTGGCAATGGCCTTGTTTGCTTCTGCAGCGGATAAATAACCCTGTTGTTGCATCAAATTCAGGATCAAATTTCGTCTTTTTAATGCCCTGTCTGGATGCTTCCTGGGATTGTAGTAAGAAGCCCCCCTCACCAGGGCAACCAGCAAGGCAATTTCATCATTTTTGAGCTCATTTAAAGGTCTGGAAAAATAAAATTCAGCGGCAGTCCCAAAGCCATGGACACCCCTGGCACCATGCTGTCCCAGATAAATTTCATTGATGTAAGCCGACATAATTTCTGCCTTGGAATAGTGTTGTTCCAGCAGTACCGCCATAATTACTTCATTGATTTTTCGACTAAAGGTTCTTTCTCTGGTCAAAAAATAGTTCTTCACCAACTGTTGTGTCAGTGTACTGCCTCCCTGACGTAGCCCCCCGGATGTGATGTTAGTGATCATGGCCCGCAAGATGCCTTTTAGATCGATACCAAAATGACGGTAAAAATGTCGATCCTCAACTGCAACCAAAGCTTCAACCAGAAAGACAGGAACTCCATCATAAGGAACCAGAACCCTGTCTTCATTGTGTTCAGGATATATTTTTCCTATCAACTGCGGTTCGAGACGCAATATGACCAACTGTTTTGTATTGGTTTCGTCCGTGATACTTTGAATTTTTCCTGCAGAAAAGTCGATTTGAATTCTTTTTGACTGTTCCCGTTTGTCCCAAAAATCAAAAACACGGCTAATAAATCGAATTGAGTTAGCCTGTTTATGGTATTGACCAGAGCCGTTAAGAGATGCCACATGTTGGTAAGCTAATGAATTAAATACCCGACTCAATTCATTTTTAGTAATAGCAGCGCCAACATATAACTCAAGTGGCCTCGCATAAACCCTGGCAGGCAAAGACCAGCGTTTACCCTCAAACTCTGATGTCACCCGGTGATCCAGCCAAACGACATAGGCAATACCACAAAGCAGTGAAATAATAAATAATTGCAGAATTAAATACTTATAGGATGATGAGGTTCTACCAGTACCGGATTTCCTCGTTTTGGATTTCCTGGAGGTTTTCTTTTTTGTCTGTGTCCGCTTTTTTTTGCGTGTCATCTAGAAAATACTACTTAATAGGGAATGAGATTTCATCATGTTGCTGGATAAAACGTGAAATTATTCTCGGAAATAGAAAATTAAAGGGAAACAAAAGGAAAGGCCCCTTTTCAGGGGCCTTTATATTCCAGAGGAGCTTCATCTTGAAGCCTGAACTTACAATCTAGCCAATATTCTGGCTATTTTGCGTCGATGCTCCTTTTTTAGCCTATCTCAGCGCTAAAACAATTTACTATCTTCTTCTTTTCTTAGCTGCTTTTCTTTTCGCCTTCTTTTTGGCTACCTTCCTTTTGGCCTTTTTCTTGGCTTTCTTTTTCGCCTTCTTTTTGGCTACTTTCCTTTTCGCCTTTTTCTTGGCTTTCTTTTTAGTCTTCTTCTTGGCTTTCTTTTTGGCTACTTTCCTTTTCGCCTTTTTCTTGGCCTTCTTTTTAGCCTTTTTCTTGGCTACTTTCCTTTTAGCCTTTTTCTTGGCTACTTTCCTTTTAGCCTTTTTCTTTGCTACTCTTGTCTTCTTCTTTGCTGCTCGTTTTTTCGTCTTCTTTCTTGCGGCCATAATTTTAGACTCCCCTAGAATCTTTAATCGATTAAACAGAACTCAACTACAACATAAAACAACACAAACAAAAAACACGCCATCATTATAGTTATGTTTTAAATAATTTCTACGTGTTTTAACATTTTTTTTAGTAATTAATGATAATAGGTAAATTTATTTAATTTTTACTGTAATAAACTGAAAATAGTCTCACTTATAACTTTCCATTCACCAGAGCCATTGGTTCTAACATAAACAGGATCTGTTTCTAATCTTTCATCTTTATTTGTTGAGTAATAATCTATCAAAGGTGCTGTTTGTTTATGATAAATATCAAGACGTTTACGCACCGTTTGTTCTGCATCGTCTTCACGTTGAATTAATGCTTCACCTGTTTCATCATCAATGTTTTCTGTCTTAGGCGGGTTAAATTTCACATGATAAACACGGCCTGATGCAGGATGAATACGTCTACCACTCATTCGTTCAATAATATCTTCATCATTTACCTGTAATTCCACGACAAAATCGACATTAATCCCCAGTTTTTTCATTCCTTCTGCCTGTGCAATTGTTCTTGGAAAACCATCGAGCAAATAACCTGAAGTACAATCATTCTCAGAGATACGATCCTTAACTAACTGTAAAATAAGATCATCTGAGACCAACTCTCCTGCATCCATTACTTTTTTTGCCTCAATTCCAAGAGACGTTCCGGCACTGACGGCAGCTCTTAACATATCTCCTGTTGAAATCTGTGGTATTCCGTATTTTTCGCAGATCATTTTCGCCTGCGTACCTTTGCCAGCACCCGGTGGGCCAAGTAGGATTAATCTCATTACTTTACATTCTCCCCTCTATATACTTCTCATTTATCGTATTAAAAATTAACTGGCCAATTGTAAACCTTTCATGAAAATCGAACTAGATAGCTCACTGACCCATCCCTATCGTATCAATTCATATGAACAGGGTTCAATTGTGATCGGTGATGAACGTTTCGTCTCCAGTTTGATCATTACATCTTCAATTGTCATTAACGATTGGCCGCCACAAAATTTACAGATATTGCAACGCATCATCTGGATCAAATTATTGATATGAAACCTGAATTAATTCTGTTGGGTACAGGCAGCAAACAACACTTCCCTGATGCAGATCTTCTTTTAAGTGCCAGCAAACTGAATATAGGGATTGAAGTTATGGATACCGGAGCTGCATGTCGTAGTTATAACATTCTGCTACAGGAAGGTCGAAACGTTGCAGCAGCTTTACTCATGATCGAATAACTATCGACTAACTTTCCATATACAAAGTATCTAGCGAGAACCCTTCCTTCTCCAGTATCTTTCTCAAACGTTTGATCGCTTCGATTTGGATCTGCCTTACCCGCTCGCGGGTCACACCAATTTCGTTACCTATCTGTTCCAGTGTGGAAACTTCAAATCCGTGCAAACCAAAACGACGTTCTACAACGGCACACTGTTTCTCCGTTAATTGTGACAGCCAGGTATCAATATGAGCCTGGACATCACTGTTTTGTAGTAATAAGGAAGGGTCAGTATTGTGTTCATCCGGGATGATATCCAGTAGTGACGTCCCGGAGTCCTTGCTGGTAGGGCTATCAACCGAAGTAATGCGCTCATTCATACCCAACATTTTTTTAACGTCATTAATCGGTTTATCCAGCAATTTGGCCACATCTTCCGGGGTGGGTTCTCTATCTAGCGTCTGAGATAATTGACGTGCAGCACGCAGATAAATATTGATCTCTTTTACAACATGAATCGGCAGACGCACGGTGCGGGTCTGGTTCATTAAAGCCCTTTCTATGGTTTGTCTGATCCACCAGGTGGCGTAGGTAGAAAAGCGGAAGCCTCGTTCAGGATCAAATTTCTCAACACCTCGGATCAAACCAAGGTTTCCTTCTTCGATTAAATCCAGTAATGCAAGACCGCGGTTCATATAACGCCGGGCAATCTTGACCACCAGCCTCAGATTACTTTCAATCATACGCTTGCGGGCTTCTTCATCACCTGCCTGCGCCTTTCTTCCGTAGTAAACTTCTTCCTCGGCGGTTAATAATGGCGAAAAACCAATTTCGTTTAAATACATCCGGGTGGCATCAAGATCTTTTTGTGGAATAACACCGGGAGTGTAGCTTTCGACATCCTTGACCTTTTCTTCAGTCGAATTAGTGTCAGGTTCTTCCGGGACTTCGTCTTCAACCATGACATCTTCCTCTACCATGTCCCCAACGACCTCTGCTTCCAGACTTATTTTTTAGGACCATTCTGGATTGTCATGATATGTTAACCGAGACTATCAAGTCTGGGATTTGGGCAAGTATTTAGCAGGCGCGACCGGATTGCCATTTTTTCTAATTTCAAAATGAAGTAAAGCCTGGCCATTACTGTCCAGTCCCATTTTTGCAATTTTCTGTCCGCCTGAAACATTATCTCCTTCCTTCACCATGAGTACGCTGTTATGTGCATAAGCACTCAGGTAAGTTTCATTGTGTTTTATGATGATAAGCCTTCCATAACCCAGAAGTCCACTGCCACTATATACTACAACTCCTGATCCTGATGCCTTGATGAGCTGTCCTTTTTTACCCGCTATATCCAGACCTTTTTTTGATATAGGTGAGTTTGATTTAATCAACTTCCCCCTGGTTGGCCACTGCCAGTTTATATTCCTGGCATATTTAACCGATTCATCTTTTTTGCTCACCTTTTTGGCAGCTTCAGCCTGCTTTTTTACAGGTTTTTCCCCTACAGGTTTTGTCTTGGATGGAACTGTTTTTTTAACTACGGTTTTCTTTACCGGGGGTGCAGTCAGGCGAATCGATTGCCCAGGGTAAATGACATAAGGTGCTCTGATATTGTTCCACCTGGCAACTTCTTTGTAATCAAGATTGAAATTCCATGATATGGAATACAGCGTATCGCCACTTAGCACTTTATGATGAGATGGTTTCTTTACACCTGCAGATGGGGATTTAGCAGCTGTTTTTTTGACGACAGGTCTGGATGTCTTTTCCTGCTCACTACTGCGGCTGGATACGGGAGCTGGACTTTGGCTGCTACATGAGGAATTTAACAAGCTAATAAACAAGCACATGAACAACAAGAGAAGAAACCGTTGTTTTTTACTCTTCGTCATACATTGTCTCTAGAACATATTGGCCCTGGATCATTTTTATCCGGGGCTTCCTCAACCAACAATACCCTCCAACATGGGTACAAAACTCACCATATCGAGCTGTTGTTCTTCAAAACCGGTTTCTGTTCGAGTGATCAATAGTAATTGCTGCCGGCCGGCCGAGCCAACAGGGATGACCAGACGACCATTCATGGCTAGTTGTTCGAGTAAAGTTTCGGGGACTCCGATCGGCGCCGCAGAAACGATAATGCCATCAAATGGGGCGTATTGAGACCAGCCCACATTACCATCACCACATTTTACCCGGACATTGTTGTATTTAAGTAAGCGTAATTTTCGACGTGCCTTCCTTAACAAGGCATCTATACGTTCGATACTGTAAACATGATCGACTAACTGCGCCAATACAGCGGTTTGATATCCGCAACCTGTACCTACTTCCAGGACATTTTTAATATTGCCGGCGGCCAAAAGTACCTCAACCATTCTTGCAACAATATAGGGCTGAGATATTGTCTGGTTATAGCCTATGGGTAATGCTGTATTTTCATAAGCCCTGCTGGCCAGTGCTTCATCTACAAATATGTGTCTGGGTGTGTTCATAATCACAGACAACACTTCTTCAGAGACGATTCCCATCTCTCTGAGTTTGGTGATGAGTCTGGAGCGTGTTCTTTGAGAGGTCATGCCTATACCTTGCAGATCGACATTCATCTCATATTTCCTGATTTTTTATTCAGTTTTTCGCCTACCCACTGGGTAACATCTTCAATGACGCTATATTTGGTTAAATCTACCTGCATTGGTGTGATTGACACATTGTTATGGTTTATTGCATAAAAATCTGTGCCCGGGCCTGCATCCTGTTCCGGACCCACTGGACCGACCCAAAAAATAGGCCGTCCTCTGGGATCTTCTGTTTTAATCGCTGGTTCAGATTTATGTCTGCTACCAAGACGCGTCACTTCAAATGCGCCAATGTCTGCATAGGGCATATCTGGCACATTCACATTGAGTAATAATTCGGATTCAAAATTTAAGCTCGGCAATGATTCGATCAATTCTAATACCACCCTGACGGCGGTATCGAAATGAACGGCTTCCTCATTTACTCCTGCTTTACTTGCCAGGGATATAGCAATCGCAGGACAACCCAGAAATCTTGCTTCCATCGCAGCCGCAACTGTTCCTGAATACAGGACATCATCACCCAGATTTGCACCGGCATTAATTCCGCTCAGCACCATATCAGGATCCTTTTCAAGTAAACCCGTAATGGCCAAATGGACACAATCTGTGGGAGTTCCATTGACATAGATGAAGCCATTATCAGCCGTGTGCATATAGATGGGGGCATCAAGTGTTAGTGAATTACTGGCACCACTTCGATCGCGTTCTGGTGCCACAACTGTGACCTCACCAGATTTTTCAAGTGCTTCTGCGAGAAGTTTTAATCCCGTTGCCTGATAACCATCATCATTACTTAATAAATAGTGCATGACCAATAATTACTTTGTGAGTAAAAATTCCAGCAAGGCTTTTTGTGCATGCAGTCGATTTCCTGCCTCATCCCAAACCACACTTTGTTTACCATCGATAACATCAGCAGTGACTTCTTCCCCCCTGTGTGCTGGCAAACAATGCATGAACAATGCATCATCATTGGCCACGGCCATCAATTCGGCATTCACCTGATAAGGAGCAAAAAATTTGGCACGTTCTTCAGCCTCCTCCTCCTGCCCCATACTCGCCCAGACATCTGTCACGACTAAATCTGCATCCTTGACTGCGGCTTTGGCATCAGAAAAATATGTAACATGAACAGATGCCGAACTGACAATATCTTCGTCGGGCAAGTAACCCTGAGGACAAACATAGCGTAATTTAAAGCCATACAACCGTGCCGCATTAATATAGGAATGGCACATGTTATTACCATCTCCTAACCAGACAACTGTCTTGCCTTCGATTGAACCTCTATGTTCATAATAGGTTTGCATATCGGCCAACAATTGGCAGGGATGATAAGTATCTGATAAGCCATTAATAATTGGTACAGATGCATATTTGGCCAGGCATTCAATTTTTTCCTGTTCAAAAGTACGGATCATAATGGCATCGACCATGTTCGATAGCACACGTGCAGTATCTTCAATAGGCTCACCGCGACCAAGTTGCGTGCCCTCTGGAGACATGAAAATTGCGTGCCCACCAAACTGCGCCATGCCTGCTTCAAAAGACACGCGCGTACGTGTCGAAGATTTCTCAAATATCATCGCCAGTATTTTGCCTTGCAAGGGCTGGTACAGAACTCCCTTTTGCAAATCGGACTTGATTTTAATGCCTCGTTTGATCAAGGCCTGTAATTCACTGCTACTCAAATCTGCCAGGGTAAGAAAATGTCGTAGGGTCATAGACTACTCCTGCTTTAAAAATACTTTAACGATGCGGACAACCTTTTCAACAATCTGTTGCGCGATAGCTTCATCAATAATCAATGGTGGTAACAGACGAATGACATTACCCGATGTAACATTAATCAAAAGATGCTCTTCCAGTGCCATAGTGACCAATTGAGCGCACTCTTTATCCAATTCTATACCTAGCATCAATCCTTTACCCCGGACTGATACTACGCCTTTAATTTCGCTGAACTCCTGTTTTAAAGATTCCAGCATTTGTGTGCCAAGTTTCGCTGCATTTTCGTATAATTTCTGCCTGGATAAAACCTCAATCACTGCCAAAGCTGCTCGTGATGCCAGAGGGTTACCGCCAAACGTCGAACCATGACTGCCTGGTTGAATCAACTCGGCCGCCACACCTTTGGCAAGACATGCACCAATCGGCATACCATTTCCCAGGGCTTTGGCCAAAGTCATCACATCAGGCGTGATGTTTTCATGTTGAAAGGCAAACCATTCTCCGGTACGGCACATACCCGTTTGAATCTCATCCAGGATCAACAGGCAATTATTTTGATCGCAAATCTCCCGAACACCTTTAAGGTAACCCTCATCGGGAATAACAATCCCTCCTTCACCCTGTATTGGCTCTAACATCACCGCAACAACATTTTCGTCTATAACACTATTTATTGCTTCTATGTCGTTATAGGGAACATGTATAAACTTTTCGACCAGTGGTGCAAAACCCTTCTGTATTTTTGGGTTTCCTGTAGCGCTAAGCGTTGCCATGGTGCGACCATGAAAGCTGTCCGTGGCGGTAATAATCACTGGATGATCGATACCCTTTTGATGCCCGTACAAACGAGCAATCTTGATGGCTGTTTCATTTGCCTCAGCGCCAGAATTTGCGAAAAAAACCTTACCCATCCCGGCAAGCGATGTCAGCCGCGCAGCAAGTTCTTCCTGCAAGGAAATATGATACAGGTTCGAGGTATGCAATAACTTGCCAGCTTGATCTGCAATGGCCTGTGCAACATCGGGATGGGCATGGCCCAGCCCACACACAGCAATACCACTTAAGGCATCCAGATATTGCTGTCCATCTTCATCGGTCAGCCAGACACCTGACCCACGTTCAAATGCAACAGGTAGCGGTTGATAACTCGACATTAATTTATCACTCAAAATATTTACTCGGTTTTATTGCTTCTGGAAATTAATTAAAAAACATTTATATCCATCAGTTATAAAAATTGACATACCCTTAAACGACAAACCCGGCCAGTCAGGCCGGGCTTTATTGAATAAATTTCTTCCTGCTAGAAAGGTAAGCCGTGACCATAACCAACCATACACATAATCATGGGGATGGATAAAAAAGTGTTGGTTCTTGATGCCATGAGCGCTACCACCTTGCCTTTTGCAATCTCATCAGCACTGGCCTCGACCATGCCCAGTATTTTCTTCTGGTTCGGCCAGATCAAGACCCAGACATTGAACAACATGATGGTACCCAGCCATGCGCCGATACCAATAATTTGCCCATCACCAGACAGGGTAAAGGCATCTTTTAAACCGATGCCCATGGCCTCAAGCGCAGATGCGCCACTCAACCAGGTAAGTAAAGCGCCCCACCTGAACCACCACAGTGCGCGTGGTGCGACATACTTGTTAATGGCAGCAGGACCAGGTCCCACTTCATCAGTATGATATACACGATATGTTCCACCCTGCTTGTTAATGACAGCAGGACCAGGTACCCCTTCATCAGCCAGTGCCTCACCTACAGCTGGAACCTGGACAAAATTGAAGTAATAAAGTAGCCCAATCCAGATGATGCCAAAAAAGACGTGTAACCAGACAACCAGTGACAATACATTTAAACCATTACCTCCGAACGCAAGCATAATCGCGACCGCAGTAACAAAACCAAGGATTATCGTGCCATTAACCGACTTGAGTGGATTCATTTAAATTCCCCATATATTGAAAAGCTTGTGACCAGCGAAAACAATCTGAGGCGAATTATACGTCGGGAACTGGGTGCTTTCACCCCTTATTCGATAAAATTCAGCAGAATCTGACTTTATGGATAGTCCCGAAAACAGCCAGTCATGGACTGTAGTATCGGGAAAATAGATTATTTAACATGTATAATGCTCGGCTGTAGTTAATATTATTTATCAAGAGGTTGTTAAGAAGATGGATGTACAAGAACGTATCAAAAATGTAATTGAAGAAAATGATGTCATTATTTTTATGAAGGGTTCGCCTGAAGCACCACAGTGTGGCTTCTCCATGCGCACATCAGAGGCATTAAAAGCCTGTAACGCCGATTTTGCGTATATCGATATACTCGCAGAACCAGAAGTCCGCTCTGGCCTGCCACAATATTCCAACTGGCCCACATTCCCACAATTATTTGTCAAAGGCGAATTGGTAGGTGGTTGTGACATTGTTATGGAATTGTTTCAGAAGGGTGAATTACAAACAATGATAGACACGGCCTCTGCAAGCTGATTTAAATGATTCTATCCTGAGCTGTGGAATGGTTATTCCACAGCTCATACAAGCTGAAAATTTATGATATTTCTTCCATTTTTTTCCACAAACAATTCCCATTACTTTCCTTATCTACTGTTTCAAGTTTTTTATAATGGGCTTGCAGTTCTTCGCCGGTCGGTTCAATCACGCGTAATTTAGGACGATCTGGATCAAGTTTTCTGGCTTCTGCCAAATTTTGACTATTCCCTGGCTGATCATCATGTAATAGAAGATCTGTTTGCCCGCCTGTCATCGCCAGATACACATCCAGTAGAATCTGCGCATCCAGTAAGGCACCATGAAGGTCGCGTTGTGAATTATCTATTTCATATCTTTTACAAAGTGCATCGAGACTATTTTTCTGGCCGGGATGCATTTCCCTGGCCATGACCAGGGTATCGATAACTGTGCAGTGATCTTCAACTTTTCCCCATTGCCGGCCCAGTCTTTTAAGTTCAGCATTAATAAAACCGACATCAAATGGCGCATTATGGATAATCAATTCACTGTCTCTGATGAAATCAATAAACTCCTTGGCAACATCGGCAAAAACCGGTTTGTCCGCCAGAAATTCATTACTAATGCCATGCACATCATAGGCACCATCTTCAATTTCACGCTCGGGATTCAAATATTGCTGATAGTGATTGTTGGTGTTGCGTCGATTTTTCAATTCGACACAACCAATCTCAATAATACGATGGCCCTGTTTTGGTTCAAGGCCCGTTGTTTCAGTATCAAGTATTATCTGACGCATACCACGAATACCTTTTGTTTGGCATGGATCATACTTAAAACATACCTGCGTTATTTTCTGACAACAATTCATCCACTCCTTGGTTGGCAAGCGCATCTACCAGTTCATTTTCTCTATGGCCACTATGACCTTTTACCCACTGCCAGTTTATCTCATGTTGATTACGGGCCTGGTCCAACCGTCGCCAGAGATCCTCATTCTTGACAGGTTTTTTGGCCGCCGTTTTCCAGCCTCTTTTTTTCCAGTTCTCAATCCAGTCTGTAATACCATGCATGACATATTTTGAATCAGTGGTTAAGGTAACACTGCAAGCCTCATTGAGTGATTCCAGTCCGATAATTGCAGCCATTAATTCCATCCTGTTATTCGTCGTTTCCAGTTCACCACCATGCAATGTTTTTTCCTTACCCTGAAAGCGCAATAGCACCCCCCATCCTCCCGGGCCAGGATTCCCCCGGCAGGCACCGTCAGTAAATATTTCAACCTGGTCTTTCATTTTACCGAATCCTTGCTTGTGTGCTCATGCGGCGTCATTCCCGTTGTGGTTCCAGCAACGCCCGTGGCTATCATTTGCCTTCTGGCTCGCCATTGTAGTTTTATTGGTGTTAAAGGCACGACACGTTTCTTGGCAACCAATAGATAGACCCCGCCAAACCATGGCCAACAATAAGATCCTAATTGATCCATAAATTCAAGCTTCTTTAGCAGCTTCATACTTCGTAGTGGTGGCCTGAAATAAAAGCGCTCGATCCCAGAGATTTCAAAATCCAGTAATTGCAGCCAATCCTTGATTCTTGTTAGCCCGATGTAATGGCCCTGCCATGGCGGTTTCTCACGCCAGGACAAAAGTAGCCGCCATAATCCCCAAAGGCTCCATGGATTGAAACCCAGTATCACAACATGACCTTCTCCAATCAATACTCTTTCCGATTCCCTCAAGACCTGATGTGGATTAGCTTCAAATTCCAGCACATGGGGCAGGACAACAACATCAATACTGTCAGGTGCCACAGGCAGGTTGCTACAGTCACAGCAGAAACCAGTATTTTGCCCGGACGCCTCACCGGGAACCAGGCTGGCCAGTAACTTATGAGAGATTTTACTGCCATCAAGAAAATGCCGATCACCAATATTCCCAACTTGCAGAATATGATAGCCAAATAAGGCATACAGCCTCTGGCTTAGTTTTTTTTTCTCTTCCTCCAGCAGCAAAGCACCCTGCCCACCCGCAAACCAGACCTGTATCCCTTGTCTGACTGAGAGATTGTTCTTGTTTGTTATTTCATCACCCATAGCAAATGTTTGTTAAGCAATCAGTTTTACTGAGCTTAACACAATGAAAAACATCACCAACAGGGCTGTTTTAGCTTGACCAACCAGGCCCTCAGCCCTAGCATTGCCCAATGCAAAAATTACTCGCTGTACTATTACTTGTTCCAGTCTTTTTCCTCAGCGCATGTAGCAGCACATCACCACGTGATGGTGCCAGTATGACTCATCAGAGATCTGCGGACATTAATGCTGCAATACCCGGCCCAGATATTGGCAAAAATCCAGGGTCATCAAGCGTTGCAATCTCTAATAAAGCTGAACAACACACTCAAAAAGAAACAGATGTCTGGAAACGCATTGGCTCAAACCTGAGACTGCCCAGGGATATTTCAGAAAAGACCACCGCAAGTAAACTGGCCTGGTTCGCCAGAAATCAGGCCTACATTGACCGAGTATCAGATCGCGCTACACCTTATCTCTATTATATCGTTGAAGAACTGGAAAAACGTGATATGCCACTGGATCTCGCACTCTTACCCATTGTTGAAAGTGCATACAACCCATTTGCCTATTCACCCAGCCGCGCCTCGGGGATATGGCAGTTTATCCCTGGCACGGGCAAACATTATGGCTTGAAGCAAAACTGGTGGTATGACGGACGTAGAGATATTGTCGCAGCAACAGATGCCGCCCTGAATTACTTACAGAAACTCCACAGTGATTTCAACGGTGACTGGATGTTGGCCCTGGCTGCCTATAATTCTGGTGAAGGAAATGTTGCCAGAGCCATCAGACGAAATAAGAAAGCGGGGAAACCAGTTGATTTTTTCTCCTTAAGATTACCGAGAGAAACACGTGGTTACGTTCCAAGCTTATTGGCCATCGCTGAAATCGTCGCCCACCCGAAAAAATACAAGGTAACGATCAAACCGATTAAAAATGAGAAATATTTCGAACAGGTAGATATTAATAGCCAGATTGATCTTGCCACTGCGGCAGAGCTTTCCGGATTATCAATCGAAGAACTGTATACATTGAACCCGGGCTTTAATAGATGGGCCACCGATCCCATTGGTCCACACCGTTTATTAATCCCCATTGCCAAAGCCCCTGCATTTGAGAACAGACTTGCCTCACTGTCACCTGCTGATCGCATTAAGTGGCAACAGCATAAAATACAGAAGGGTGAATCCCTCGGCCGTATCGCAACACGCTATAGAACTGACGTTTCAACACTGAAACAGATCAATCGTCTTAAGGGTAATACAATTCGTACCGGGCATTCACTTTTAATCCCAACGGCACAAAAATCTTTAAAACATTACAGCCTGAGTCTCGACAATCGTCGCTACAAAGGACTTAAGCGTAGTGGTGATGGCCAACGCTATGTCTATATCATCAAACGCGGTGACAATTTATGGGATATTGGCCGACATTATGGCATCAGCGTAAAACAACTCTGTGCCTGGAATGGCATCTCCAGTAAATCAATATTACGGCCCGGAAAAAAACTGGAAATCTGGGTTGCAGAAGAAACTGATAATACCGCAAAGGTCGTGCATGTTGCCGCCAATAAAACATCCACTGCCAAGCCAGAGCATATCAGTTATCAGGTTGTGGAAGGTGATTCTCTATGGCAGATCTCCCAACAATTCGGTGTTTCGGTTAATCAAATCAAAAAATGGAACAATCTCACGAATAAACGCTATATAAAACCAGGTCAATTACTGGATATCTACACAGGAACTCCACCCAAGGGCGCATAAGGTTTTCAATCACAGGCTGTCACACCCAAGCTATCTGGGAATGCAGGTTTCAGCATTTCCAAATAATTTAGGGATAGTGTAAGTTAGCAGTCTATGATTAAACTTCTCAAGTTCTTCCTCCGCTGCCTACTCAAACTTTTATATCGCGTTGAAGTAACCGGAATGGAGCACCATCAGGAAGCGGGAGACCGTGTCCTGATTGTTGTAAATCATACATCACTGCTTGATGGCATATTGCTTTATGCCTGGTTACCAGAGACACCGACTTTTGCCATCAACACACGTATCGCCAGAAAAATAACTTCCAGGTTTTGCCAGATGTTTGTTGATTTATTCATCATGGATCCTACAAATCCATTATCGGTAAAATCTATGGTCAAATTTCTTTCTCAGGATAAAAAAGCCATTATCTTTCCCGAGGGAAGAATCACGACCACCGGTTCTTTAATGAAGATATATGAAGGTCCGGGAATGATTGCAGACAAATCCGGTGCCACGGTACTGCCTATTGCAATAGATGGTGCAAAATTTACCCCATTTTCATATCTGCAAAAACAGGGCTGTATTGTCTGGTTTCCGCGTATCAAACTGACCATTCTGCCCCCTGTAACTATTGAGATAGATGACAACATTCATGGACACAAACGTAGAAAACATGCGGCAACCATAATGCAGGACATTATGTATTTGCTGACTTACAGTTCTTTTAATCATCGCACGACCATCTTTGCTGCGATGTTAAATGCTGCAGAACGTTACGGGAAAAGCAGACCAATTGTTGAAGACATCAATCGTAAACCTGTTTCATACAAACAACTCATTACCAAGGCAATGGTACTTGGCAGTGTCCTGCGCAAGGAGACAGATGAGGATGAACACATCGGCATTATGATGCCCAATGTGATCGGGACCCTGGTGACTTTCCTTGCGGTTCAATACGCAGCTCGTGTCCCGGCAATGATAAATTTTACCGCAGGCACCCAGGTTATCCTGAAATCCTGTAAAACAGGCAGAATCAATACAATTTATACTTCGAGAAAATTTATTGAAAATGCCAGTCTTCAAGATCTGGCAAGCGAACTGGAAAAAAATGTACAGCTGGTTTATCTGGAAGACCTGGGTGCTCGCATTTCTGTCTTTGCTAAGCTGGCAGGATTAATGAGAAGCTTTTATCCAGAGGTCCACTACCGTCGGCTAGCAAGAGATATCTCACCTGACAGCCCTGCTGTGATCCTTTTTACCTCTGGCTCGGAAGGTTCACCCAAAGGTGTCGTGCTTTCACATAGCAATACCCTTTCTAATTATGCCCAGGTCAGTTGCCATATTGACTTCAGGCCTCAGGATATAATTTTTTCATGTTTGCCGCTATTTCATACATTTGGTCTGAATGCCGGCTTCCTGATGCCGCTGTTTGGTGGCAGTAAAGTATTTCTTTATCCAACACCCTTACATTACCGAATCATTCCCGAACTGATCTACGAACTGGAAGCAACCATCCTGTTCGGCTCAAATACATTTTTCAGGGCTTATGCACGTCATGCCCATCCCTATGATTTTCATACCTTGCGTTATGCTGTAGCAGGGGCTGAGAAGTTGCGTGATGAAACACAGAAAACCTGGATGGAAAAATTTGGCATCCGCATTTACCAGGGTTACGGCGTAACGGAGACAAGCCCGGTAATTTCGGTAAACACCCCCATGAAAAGTAAACCTGGCGCTGTTGGACGCCCTGTGTCAAAAATGGAATATTATCTGCAGCCAGTAGAAGGAATTGAAGAAGGTGGCAGATTGTTTGTTAAAGGACCAAACGTCATGTTGGGTTATTTACTTGCCGAGTCAGATGGTGAAATACAGGCACCGGAATCTGATCGTGGTCCAGGATGGTACGACACCGGTGATATCGCCAAGGTCGATGAAGATGGGTATTTTTATATCCTGGGAAGGGCAAAACGTTTTGCAAAGATAGGCGGAGAAATGGTGTCACTTACTGCGGTGGAAGAATTGGCCACGAAAACCTGGCCAGGGTTTAATCATGCTGCCGTTAGCCTGCCAGATGATAAAAAAGGTGAAAAAATTATCCTGATAACTGACAACAAGGAAGCCCTGAGAAAACATTTTCAGGAACAAATCAAAAAAGACAAGCATGGTGAATTGTATTTACCAAAGAAGGTATTGCTGACTGATGGATTACCAGTCCTGGGTACCGGGAAAACGGATTACATCACACTGACACAGATGGCACAGAAAGCAGAAGATGAAGGTACCAGCTGGATCAAAAAGTTAACATCACTGGTTAAAAATGTTGGCCTTCACGAAAAAAACAAACAGGAAGAAGAATCTGAAGCAAGTGATGAAAGTGCTACTGATAATGTCACTGCTGCAGAAACCCCGGAAGATAAAACTGAGACAGACACCACACTCTTACCTCCAGAAGACCTGGAAGATAATATTGATGTCACCATCCGTAAAGAACCTGGACAGGATGTCGATGTAGAAGATAATTAATTTTTTAAAAACTGGTAACTCACTACACTGGAGATTATTCCATGGAGCGGCTTAAAGCTCATATTCGCAATATCCCTGATTTTCCCAAGCCGGGAATACAATTTAAAGATATCACACCACTGGTCAAAAACCCGATGATGTTACGTTTGGCCGTCCACCAGTTGATACACCCTTTTCTGGGCGAAGAAATAACAGCAATCGTTGGCATGGAAGCAAGAGGTTTTATCTTTGGCAGCCTCGCCGCATGGGAAATGGGCATCAGTTTTGTGCCTTTGCGCAAACCCGGGAAACTACCCTATGACATTCAAAGTATTTCTTATGACCTTGAATATGGTTCAGCATCCCTGGAAGTCCATACAGATGCACTGGATAGCAATGACAGAGTTTTGCTGGTTGATGACTTAATTGCCACGGGTGGTACCGCCGCTGCCAGTTGTCAGTTGATAGAAAAACTTGGCGCTGAAGTTTCCGCCTGCGCCTTTGTTGTAGAACTTGACGAATTAAAAGGCAGAGACCTGCTGTCACAATATCGAGTGCATTCCCTGATTCATTATTAAATATATCATTACTAACTAAACAAGACATATGTAAAGGAAAGCAAAAAATGAAAATAGCCAGCTTTATTCTTGTTTTACTCGTTGCACTTCTGCATATTTATTTCCTGGTGCTGGAAATGTTTCTATGGAACCACCCCATTGGTTATAAAACCTTCGCAACAACACCGCAGTTCGCTGCGGACTCTGCTACATTGGCCATGAATCAGGGACTCTATAATGGCTTCCTGGCTGCGGGCTTGATAGTTGGTCTGCTAAAAAAGAATTTAAGCTTCAAGGTATTTTTTCTCAGTTGCATTATCGTCGCCGGAATCTTTGGTGCACTGACAGCCAAGCTGAGTATTCTGTTTATCCAGGCGGCACCGGCATTATTGGCTTTGGTCCTGGTTTTACTGGCCCAAAAATATTCGTCAGAGAATGCACATCAGTAGAAAAATAATTCCACCTGTATATCTGCTGATATCATTGATACTTATGTTTGTTCTCAACAGGTACATACCTGTTGAAATTATCATCACATCACCTTTTAATTATTCAGGTATTTTTGTGGGGTTCTGTGGTCTTGCCCTGGCCACAAGTGGTGTAATTTCTTTCAAAAAAGCTGGAACCGCACTTAAACCTTTTGAAGCCTCAACGGCTTTGGTGACAGATGGTCTTTATCGGCATACACGGAACCCAATGTATCTTGGCATGGTGATATTGTTGATCGGTGTCGCAAGCTATCTGGGCAGCCTGACGCCTTATGTGGTTATTCCTGTTTTCTTCCTCGTTATTCAGCAGTGTTTTATCAAACACGAAGAACCGTTTCTTGAAAACATCTTCGGTCAGGAATATCTGGATTACAAGAACAATGTCCGACGTTGGCTTTAACGCCAATAATCCACAGGGCATCGCTATTGATTAAACCAAACCACCATTGATATTGATGATCTGAGCAGTAATGTAGGATGCTTCATCTGAGGCCAGATAAAGCGCAGCATTGGCGACATCTTCGGGCTTGCCAAAACGACTCAACGGGATTTCACTGATACGTTCCTGATAATAGGTCGTTTTCATCAGTTCTTCTGCAAATGCCGTTTCGATCCATCCTGGCGCCAGGAGATTCACTCTTACATCAGGTGCGACGCTCTTTGCCAATGATTGACTAAAACCACGTACCCCCGCTTTGACCGCAGCAAACATTTGCGGGTTTCTACCCTGAAATCCATGAATCGCCAGATCCCAGGTCATATTGATGATGACACCATATCCCGCCCGTTCCATCACGGGTAATACACCCCAACAACAATTAATTGTCCCTTTCAGGTCAACATCGATGAGGAATTGCAATTTTTCCTGTTCACTTAATTCTGCGCCTTTACCAGTCAAAATATCTGCGCCGGCGTTATTCACCCAGATATCAATCTGCCCGAATTCAGACAGCGCTTTATCAATCAAGAATTTCACATCTTTCGGATCAGAAACATTGGCCCTGATGGCCACAGCTTTGCCACCGGAGTCATTGATTTGTTTAACGATATGCTCTGCTTTTTCCGTGGAAGTATTGTAGTTCACCACCACATGAGCACCCTCACGGGCAAAGCTGGTGGCGATTGATTCACCAATACCGCTGCTGGCACCAGTAACAACGACAGTTTTATGTTCAAGACGTGGCATTTATTGGATAATCTCCGAATACAATTTCATCAGTCAGGTTTATTTTAACCATTTATAAAAGATTCTGATATGGCTTCTGTCTCTGTCGTGATACCAACATACAATCGGGTAAACTTGCTGGAACGTGCCCTGGCCTCCGTATTGGAGCAAACACTGCCTGTGGATGAAATTATTGTTGTCGATGATGGATCAACAGATAACACGGTCTCAACACTCAAATCTCTTCATCCGGAGGTCAAACTGATACAGCAAGACAATCTGGGGGTGAGTGTGGCACGCAATGCGGGCATATCGGCTGCCAGGCATGACTGGATAGCGCTACTGGACTCTGATGATGTCTGGCACAAGCACAAACTTGAACGACAGATAGCAGCACTGAACAGTATGCCGGAGTATCTTATTTGCCATAGCGACGAGATCTGGATTCGTAATGGAGTTCGAGTCAATCAAATGCACAAGCACAAGAAGGCAGGTGGACACATATTTCAGCACTGCCTGCCCCTGTGTGTCATATCCCCTTCTGCTGTCATGATTCATCGTTCATTGTTTGAAGCAACAGGTTTGTTTGATGAAACTCTACCTGCATGTGAGGATTATGACCTCTGGCTGCGGATTTGTTCACGCTATCCTGTGTTATATATTGACGAAGCATTGATCACAAAGCATGGTGGTCACGATGATCAATTATCTGCTAAACATTGGGGGATGGATCGCTTCAGGATCCAGGCATTGAATAAAATTATTTCAGGCAACGAACTGAATGACAGTGACCGTGATGCTGCGATAAATATGATGGTAAAAAAAATCAGTATTTACCTGGCAGGCGCAGATAAACATGGCAATACTGAACACGTCGAGGACTTTAGACGGTTATTGAGGAAATATACCAGGAATATGGTTGCGGCCTGATGAGTGCAGATCCAAAAAATAATGCATTGGAACAAATCGTCAATTTTTATCAGATTGATGAAAATATTGGCACCGCAGGTCAGCCAGAAGCCGGGCAATTCAGTGACATAAGCACTGCAGGTTATGAAATTGTGCTTAACCTCGCCTTAAGTGATTCACCAAACGCGATCGAAAACGAAAACAATATTATCAGTAAACTCAACATGAGCTATGTGCATGTCCCTGTAGATTTCAAGACGCCAGCCCTTGAAGACCTGGAAACTTTTTTCGATCATATGCAGAAACACAAAAATAAAAATATATTCGTTCACTGTGTCATGAATTGGCGTGTTTCGGCCTTTATGTTTCTTTATCACACAATAAAGTGTGATATGTCATTCACTGATGCCCTGCAACACATGAATGCCGTTTGGCAACCAGAACCTGCATGGCAGGAATTCATTGATAATGCATTAAACAGCTATGGCATAAACCCTGATTGATTCCTCCTGACTGATTCAACCTGACTGATTCAACCTGACTGATTAAACATGATCCATTTTATTTGTGCCCTTAAATGCGAAGCAAGATCACTGATAGCGCATTATCGATTAAAACATTGTATTGATTCCGGATCTTTTCCCTTATACATAAGTGCAGACAAACAAATATCCCTGACGATTTCCGGTATCGGCAAGATCAACGCAGCTGCGGCAACCGCCTTTACCCATGCTTTTCTGCACACAGAGAAACAGGATATCTGGCTTAACGTGGGCATAGCGGGTCATAAAGAACTCGAAATTGGTGAAGCCACGCTTGCCCATAAGATCATCGATCAAACCAATCAATGTGTATGGTTTCCGCAAATTATTTTTAGTCCTCCCTGCCCATCCGTGGAAATACTAAGCTGTGATAAGCCGGCAACAGACTACACAGATTCCCTGTTTGAAATGGAGGCAGCAGGCTTTTATGCAGCAGCCTGTCGTTTTGCAACAAGTGAATTGATTCATGTGATTAAAATTATCTCGGACAATCAACAACAGCCGGCCGGGAAAATGTCTGAGTCTTTCGTTGCTGAACTGGTAAAGGAGAAACTGACAGTCGTCGATCAAATAGCTGAATCACTCAGCCTATTGGCAAATCATCTGGATAATTCAAATGAGGCACCCAGGTATTATGAGCAGATTATCGAACAATGGCGGTTTACGCATGCAGAGCGTGCTTTATTAAAATCATGCCTGAATCGATGGCATATTTTGTGCCCGGATGAAAACCCGATAAAGGAGATTAATAAAGCCTTGCATGGCAAGGAAGTTATTTATCAAATCACACACAAGCTTGATGCGTATCCAGTTCGTTTCTGATGATAGAAACCATCTATATCGAAGAGCAGGTTGCCGATCATCCCAGAACGCTAGAGATACTCGCACGCTTTCCTGCTGCCAGGCAGATCCCATGTCAACGCTATGGCGAAATCTTTAACCGCAAGGCGCAAAACTTCAGACTACAAAAACAACAACCGGCATTAATTCTGGCAAGTAAACATAAAGGCTTTGTTCTGCCTGCGCCTGTGAACTATGGCATCGGGGTAAAAGAGAATTATTATTTTTCACATATGATGAATTGTCTTTATGACTGTCGTTACTGTTTTTTGCAGGGCATGTATCAATCTGCTCATTATGTTTTGTTTGTAAATTACGAAGATTTTGCCAGGGAGATTGAAGATAAAATTCAGACTAGCAAGAAGGAAGTACATTTTTTTTCCGGTTACGACTGTGACAGCCTGGCTCTGGAACCAGTAACAAGATTTCTTGATTATTTTTTACCTGTGTTCAGAAAAAATTCTGGGGCCTTACTCGAGATCAGAACCAAAAGCACACAGATCCGTAGTCTGCTTAATACCGAACCACTTGAAAACTGCGTACTGGCCTGGAGTTTTACCCCGGTAGATATAGCAAAAGCACTGGAACATAAAACGCCTTCTATTGATCGAAGGATTGATGCAATTGAGAAACTACAGAAAAAAGGCTGGCGTATTGGCTTACGTTTCGATCCCTTGATCTATTCAAGTGAATATCAAAATCAATATAAAGAATTGTTCACCGACACCCTGGCTAAATGTGATCCTGAATTGTTACATTCAGTCAGCCTGGGGAGTTTTCGTCTGCCAAAAGGTTTTTTCAAATCATTACAAAAAATGTACCCGAATGAAAAACTGTTTGCCTCACCCCTGGAAGAAGAAAATGGAATGTTCAGCTATAAAGCAAAAATACAATCCGAGATGCTGGAATTCTGTAGTAATGAAATTCTGAAATATATTCCTGAAGAAAAGTTTTATCCTTGCCAGGATATTCTCTGACAAGATGACGCCTGATCAAAATTATTTATTTTTTACATTTACCATCTATCTACTGCTGATGTTGGGCATAGGCATTGTTGCCTGGACCAGAACAAATGATTTATCAGACTACATCCTCGGTGGCAGAAAACTGGGTTACTGGACTACGGCCTTAAGTGCCGGGGCATCAGATATGAGTGCCTGGTTACTACTTGGCCTACCAGGTTATGCCTATGTCGCAGGTTTTGAAGCTATATGGATTGCTGTCGGTCTAATGTTGGGAACAAGCTTGAACTGGTTTCTTGTGGCGCCAGGATTACGACAACAAAGTGAAGCCATGGGCAATGCGCTGACCATCCCTGAGTTTTTTGAGAATAGATTTGAGGACAAAACCCATGCCATAAGAACTATCTCGGCCATATTTATTTTATTTTTCTTCATTTTTTATACCAGCTCCGGACTGATCGCTGGTGGAAAATTATTTGAATCTGTATTTAATCTCCCTTACCACTGGGCCGTGATTACGGGAACCGTTGCCATCCTGATCTATACAACGCTGGGTGGATTTCTGGCAGTCTCCTGGACAGATTTATTTCAGGGTTTGCTGATGTCTCTGGCACTCGTAATCACCGCACTCTATGCACTGGACATGACTGGTGGCTGGCAAGCAACACAGTCTGCCATGACCACGCACAATATTGCATTGACTGATTTATTTTTAAGGTCAGACAATCAAGCACTCAGTATTATAGGGATTGTTTCACTACTGGGCTGGGGACTGGGTTATTTTGGCCAACCACATATCCTGGCAAGATTCATGGCAATTCGTTCTCACACTATGATACCGAGTGCCCGAAACGTTGCACTTGTCTGGACCTCAGTCGGTTTGATCTGTGCATTGCTCATAGGCTTCTGCGGAATCGCACTTACAGAAATAAACCTGACAGGCTCCGACAGTGAAAAAGTATTTATTGAAATTGTTCAACTGTTATTTCATCCAGTTCCCGCAGGGATTTGTCTGGCAGCCATACTTGCCGCCATCATGAGTACTGCAGATTCGCAATTACTGGTTGCTTCAACGGCCTTTACTGAAGATTTATACCAGGCCCTCTTTAAAAAAACGGCCTCACAGACAAGATTAATCGCAATTGGACGCATGATGGTGATCTGCATTGCCCTGCTGGCATGTTTAATGGCATTGCATCAGGAGGAAACTGTGCTGGGAATGGTTGCCTACGCATGGGCAGGGTTTGGCGCTGCATTCGGACCTGTGATATTGCTCTGCCTGTTCTGGAAAAAACTGACACTGGCAGGGGCAATCGGTGGAATTATAACCGGGGCAACAATTGTTATTCTATGGCACCAGTTTGATGGTGGCATTTTCATACTCTATGAGCTGGTTCCTGCCTTTTTCCTGTCAACTATCATCTGTATCTCGCTAAGTCTGGGTAAAAGTTGATTCTTAAATTTACACTTAACTACAGTGTGTTAGTGCTAAATAGTGTCTCTTCTGTCTCTATTGAGACACAATTGCTAGTTAGTTCCTACCCTATATGGGGTGTATATTTGGAGCTATAATCAAGACGTTGTAACTGAAGGTCTAAAGTATGATTCGAATCACAAGTTTGCTCTATATTCCGTGAACTTAATTACATTAAGTGTATATTCTTTCCTGGTTTGAAGAATTGGCCTTTGATTTGCAACATAAGCAACTAATTAACAACAAATAGTTACAACATCATGACAAGTGCTATGCAAAAAAAAATAAAAGCAAAAAGACTGGAAATATTATACGGTCAATCGTATTCAAACCTGTTTTTATCAAGCTTACTCGCCGTTTCCATGCCGTTTGTTTTCAGAAATCATTTATCTCAGGTATCTATCCTCGCATGGCTGTTAGTTTTTACCTGTTTAACCGGGTTTAGACTGTATCGTTCAAACGCATATTTAAACTCGGAAAATACCTCATCAAATCCAGACTACTGGTTTTCGTGGCATCTCGCTGGTGTCATCATATCCGGGCTTATCTGGGGTGGTTTTATCCTCCTGCTAGTGCAGTCTGCAGATAATACTTACCTCAGTCTGGCGACAATGTGTGCCGCTGGTCTTTGTGCAGGTGCTGCAATCGCTTATTCAGCATCCTTAATTTCATTTTTGGTGTTCTCAATTTCCTTGCTATCTCCAGTAGGTGGATTTCTTGTTCTATCTGAACAGCCAACAACCAGTACCTTGGGTTATTTTGTTTTTTTATTCCTGATAGTCATTATTGCTCTCACATATCGATCAAATAAAACAATGACATCCTCTTTGGGATTAGAAATAGAAAAAGAAGAACTGCTCGCTGTCCTGGAAACTGAAAAACAACAGATAATAGATGCCAACAAGAATCTTGAGATAGATATACAGAAGAAAATACAAACAGAGGCAAAATTACTCTATGAAAAGAAAAGCGCAGAAGATATTTCTGACAAATTAAGGGCATTGTCTACCCAGGATGGTTTAACGGGAATTAATAATCGCCGCCGTTTCGATGAAGCACTTTACGATGAATGGTATCGTGCCGTGCGTCTTTCAACTCCTTTATCACTTATCATATGCGATATTGATAAATTCAAGGAATATAATGATACTCACGGTCACCTGGCTGGAGATAAATGTCTAATCAGGATTGCACATCTGATTGATGACTACGCCAGACGTACAGTAGATGTAGCAGCCAGATTTGGAGGCGAAGAATTCGCTGTTATTTTGCCCGACACTGACACTGAAGATGCTAAAAAAGTCGCAGAACAAATACGCATTGCAATCATCGACCTTGCTTTACCACATGGCATGTCGTCAGTTGCAGATATTGTGACCGTCAGTTTTGGTGTTCATACGACTACACCTGAAAAAGATGTTGTTCCTGAAATCTTGATTGACTCTGCCGACAAGGCCTTATACCAGGCCAAGGAAGAAGGTCGTAACAGGGTTATTGTGTACAAAGATAATACTGAAAACCAGGACTAGCTCAGGCTGAAGATATCATTGAAGATATTTCTTGTTTTTTGGGTCGTGTTTCTATAATCATGCATAAATTGCCCTGCCGCATTTTCAAAATTGTCATCCTGATAATTCATTGAACGCACCAGTCCAACACTTTTAGCAATATCCTTTGGAAAGCTGCTGATTGATTTCATATCAAATACCCGTATATGACTTTCTATAGTTTTCAGATAATCATAAGCCTCTAATAAAAACTTACTAACTTCATTATCAATTTTCTCTGCCGCTGATAAATTTCTTAATGCTGTTCGGGTGCTGGACGTCCGCAGTGACGTATCCTCATGGCCATGCAAGAGTTGTAGATAATGTGTCAGGAAATCGATATCCATAATTCCCCCTTGCCCACGTTTTATGTCATACCTTCCCTGTTTACTTCCCAATTCATCAACCACCAGTTTGCGCATATCAATAATATCAGTGCTTAAAGTCTTCCCATCATATTTCTGGTAAATAGAAGATTCAATTTTAGCTAATGCTGAACTTGCGATATTTGCATCATCGAACACTGTACGGCAACGCGTCATCATCTGCCGTTCCCATATCTCACGTTCGCCTTGGTGATAATCAACGAAAGATTGCACACCCGTAACCAATAAGCCTGAATTACCGTGAGGTCGCAAACGCATATCTACTTCATACAATAATCCAGCGGGTGATAATAATCCGATAATACGCATTAATTTACGGACGAATGAGGAGACCTTATAGGCCAGATCCTGAGAGCCGCCCGGGTAAAGAAATATCAAATCCAGATCAGAACCAAAATTCATTTCATCTCCAGCCATCCTGCCCATGGCAAGAATGGCAATATTTTCTTTTATCTCAACATCATTGGCTGCCAGGATATGAATGGCACAGGATAAGGTAGCTTCGGCAAGTCTGGTAAGCGCAGATTCAATTTCCTCCTGTTTATGCGACCCTGAAAGTTGCGCCAACAGGATTGCCAGCATGATTTCATTTTTGCGTATTTTAAGTATTTCGAATTGAGTTTCCTGATCTGCGCCCGGCGACATCTTCATAAAGTCATCTGTCAAAGATGCCGATGTAAAGTCCAGCATCCGTGGTTCATCAAAAATGTCTGCAATTTCACGTCCTCGATAAAACACAAACCGTGTGAAATACCAACTGGCCCCGAAAAGCAAGATAAGTAAATCCTGATTTTCCGGGCATCGTCCCCATTGATTTTTCTCAGACAAGACCAGCCATCGTTCCAGACTTGAGTTTGCGACATCCTGGTGCCAGGCCTTTGCAAGCGCGTCTTGAAAAGAATCTGTAGGTGGCATTATATTTCCTGTCCTTTTAACAAGATCTTGTCAAAACAGTCTTTCGCAACATTTCTCTGACTGCTCAGATAATTATCAAAATTATCCAGACTCACACTGTTGTCAGCATCAGTAAAACCCAATGAACGAGCAATGACGAGTCTTTTTACTTCATCATCAGGAAGATCATGCACCTGTAATTCATCAACCATTTGCAAACGATTTTCCAGTCGTCTTAAAAATAAATAACTCTCACGAATATTTTTTGCTTCATCGGCATCAACCAGGCCTATTTCCACCATACAAGTCAAAAGCTTCAAGGTATTCGTCTGTTGCAACTCCGGGTGTAGTCTGGCATTGACTATCTGCAATACCTGAACAAAAAACTCGATGTCACGGATACCGCCATCGCCCATTTTTACATTCCAGGATCCCTGCTTCTGTCTGATCTCTGCCATCTCTGTCTTGATGCCGATGAATCTTTCCAGATCATCCAGCCCGAGGATATTTCTATACCTAAATGGATGTAGACGCTCAAGCAGATCGTTACCCAATGGCGATGAACCAGCAACAAATCTTGCGCGTAACCATGCGAATCTTTCCCACGCTTCAGTACTTGCTTCATAGTAATGCTCGGTATCATCTATAGGCATCACCAAAGGTGCACTTCTACCCCAGGGCCGCAGGTTTAAATCAACACGGTAAAGAAATCCTGTTGCTTTAATTTCTTCAAGATAACGAATAAAGAGGCGAATACGTTGTATGACTGCAGAGTGATATTCATTCACATCACCATTAATATCTTCTCTGTTGGCACAGACAAAAATCAGATCAACGTCGGAACTATAATTCAGTTCCTGTGCACCCAATTTACCCATTGCCAACAGGGCCATGGGCACCTCCTTGTCTGACCACTTGAGTTCATGATCCGCATCGATCAGCTTCAGTGCCTTGTCCAATATCGCATCAGCCAATTCACTCAGTGCCAATAATATCTGCTCATAGGCAAGCTGATTATAGATATCCAGAGAGGTAATTCGTAACAGCTCCCGGTATTTTAATACCCTCAGGCCTTCTATATCTGTTGCTTTTTCAATATGGATCAGTTCGCTGTTTTCTGAGCCAATCAGGTGAATTGCTTCTGGCTCACGACACAGGTAGTGAAAAAGAAAATTAGACACGGCAATGATATGTACAAGAACCCGTGTGAATTCAACTGGTTTTTCACTTAAAACATCACGCACTGCATCCTCCTGCAGCAGGCGTTCCAGCCTTAAACTCGCAAGCTCAGGGTTGGGGGATTGATCCAGTAGATCTTTATATTGAGAAATCACAAGATTGATGACTAGTCTCTTCAGAAAATTAACCCGAGAAACTCATTCTGGCTAGTCTACCGTATTGTATATCTCACCACCTTTCTCTCTAAATTCTTCAGCCTTTTCGCTCAAGCCTTTGTCCAGGGCCTTATCAACATCATCAATACCCAGGCTATCTGCATAATCCCTGACATCCTGTGTTATTTTCATTGAACAAAAATTAGGTCCGCACATAGAACAAAAGTGCGCGACCTTGTGGCCTTCTTTAGGCAAGGTTTGATCGTGAAATTCTCTTGACCTGTCAGGATCCAGACTCAGGTTAAATTGATCTTCCCAGCGAAATTCAAATCGTGCCTTTGATAAGGCATTGTCTCTTATCTGCGCAGCAGGATGCCCCTTACCCAGATCCGCTGCATGCGCTGCGATTTTATAGGTGATAATCCCGTCCTTGACATCATCCTTGTCAGGTAAACCAAGATGTTCCTTGGGGGTGACATAACACAACATGGCTGTTCCATACCAGCCAATCATCGCAGCACCAATAGCAGAAGTAATGTGATCATAGCCGGGGGCAATATCCGTCGTCAGTGGCCCCAATGTATAGAATGGCGCTTCCTGACAATCTTCAAGTTCCTTTTCCATATTTTCCTTAATCAGCTGCATCGGCACATGGCCGGGGCCCTCAATGATTACTTGCACATCATGCTCCCAGGCAACACGAGTTAGTTCCCCCAGGGTTTCAAGTTCAGCAAATTGTGCTTCGTCATTGGCATCTGCGATGCAACCGGGGCGTAGTCCATCACCCAGTGAAAAAGATACGTCATAAGCCATCATGATCTCGCAAATGTCTTCGAAATGTGTATATAAAAAACTTTCCTGGTGATGTGACAAGCACCATTTCGCCATGATAGAGCCACCCCGCGAGACTATTCCTGTCGTACGTTTGGCAGTCAACGGGACATAGGCCAGGCGCACACCTGCGTGAATGGTAAAGTAATCGACTCCCTGCTCAGCCTGTTCAATTAAAGTATCCTTGAACAATTCCCAGGTCAGATCTTCGGCCTTACCATTAACTTTTTCCAGGGCCTGATATATTGGCACTGTACCAATAGGCACTGGCGAATTCCGGATAATCCATTCCCTGGTTTCATGAATATTCTTGCCCGTTGAAAGATCCATGACTGTGTCGGCACCCCAACGAATCGCCCAGGTCATTTTTTCGACTTCTTCTTCAATTGATGATGTCACAGCAGAATTACCGATGTTTGCATTTATTTTCACCAGAAAATTTCTGCCGATGATCATCGGCTCAATCTCAGGATGATTTATGTTTGCTGGAATTATCGCCCGACCTCTGGCGACTTCATCACGCACAAACTCAGGGGTGATCACATCTGGAATTTCTGCACCAAAACCCATGCCCGGATGCCGCTGCAGTAGATATTGTTCTTTATAAGAATCCAGTTTCTGATTTTCCCGAATCGCAATGTATTCCATTTCAGGGGTAATCATTCCCTGCCTGGCATAATGCATTTGTGAGACATTCTTGCCCGTCCTGGCGCGCCGGGGTAATGCTGTATGTTCGTAGCGTATCTGTTCGAGTTCCGGGGATTGCATGCGCTGACGACCATATGCAGATGAGAACTGCTGCAAGGCTTCAGTATCATCCCGCTCATCGATCCATGCGTTGCGCAGGTGATTCAAACCCTTACGAATGTCAATCTGAACACCTGGATCAGTGTAAGGTCCGGAGGTATCGTACACAGCAATGACCGGGTTCTCTTGCTTGACTGTTCCAACCAGTGTGGCTGATTGACTGATTTCACGCATGGGAACCCGAATATCATCTCGACTGCCCTGAATATAGATTTTTTTTGAATTTGGAAACGACTCAATCGCCAGGTCGTCTACTTTGGCTTTCTCACTAAGGAAGGATTCAGGGTTTGCGCTCATGTCATGATGCCTCTGTTGTAATGATGGTGAGCACATGGCGCCAGAGCGGAAAATGTCTGCTTTCCTACGCCGGTACTAACCGGTTCAGGTTCGAGGGTTAATCTCAGCCATTTTCAGGCACCCCTAGCTACACTGCTCGTGCTTTGATTTATATACCCAAACTACTTGAAAATACAGGTTTCAGCAAGTTGAAAAGTAGTCGTATTCAAGGCATAAAGCCGCAGGACCAGTCATTTATGTCCATGGATGGATTGTATGCAGAAAATGCAAGAGCAATTTTCTGTCTAGTCCAAGGTTTTATAACGATGAAGATGGCTGCTTTTCATCATGCCCTGTGGGAGCTCAGTCAGAAAGCCAGTGCCGCGTTACCTACATGGATGTAGGTAAGGGGCGTGAGCAGGGAGCGGAAGCTTTACAACTCTTATGAAGGACCAGGTCATTCACTGCGAGTTGCGCCTTGCTCTGACTTCCTGACTGAACTCTGAATCCTGTATTTCCAAGTAGTTCGGGTATAATACCCCAGATGAACAAATTGAAAGTAATTATTTGAGAATATTTTAATGAATTTTGAACAAGCCCGCTCAAACATGATTGAGCAACAAATCAAGCCCTGGAATGTCCCAAACCAGTCTGTACTGGACCTGATTTCTGAGCTTCATCGTGAAGATTTTGTGCCTGATGAATACAGGCGTCTGGCGCTCTCTGATACACGCATACCACTCACCCATGGTCAGGCCACCATGACACCCAAGGTTGAAGCGCGTTTACTACAGGCGCTGGAAATAAAACCAGAAGATGAAATTCTTGAAATCGGTACGGGATGCGCCTATTTAACCGCTTTACTGGCAAAATCCGGCCATCATGTTCTGAGCATAGATATCCATCCTGAATTTACAGTACAGGCCAAATTAAAGCTTCAGCAGCATGATATTCACAATGTAACACTTGAATCCGGTGATGCGGTTCATGGTTGGCAACCATCTTCACCATACGATGTGATTGTATTCACTGGCTCTGTTCCATTCCTGGAAGAATCTATTCAACAGCAGTTGCAACCTGGTGGACGCATGTTTGTAATTACCGGACAGTCACCGGTCATGGAAGCAAGACTGATAAGGCGTATTTCTGAAAATGACTGGCAAGATGAAGTATTATTCGAGACTGACCTGCCGGCACTGGAAGGTGCGGTCCAAGTAGAAGCCTTCAAATTTTAGGAAGCCAGTAATGGAATCAATGAGTGTAGTAGAACTCAAAAGAGAGCTGGAGAACGGATTACCAGCTGTACTCCTCGATGTCCGCGATAATTGGGAATACGATATTTGTCATATTGATGGCTCCATCAATATCAGCCTATCTGATATTACTGTCGCGTCAGTCTTTAAACCTCACGACATTTAAAAATACATCTATCTGGTATTACCACATCATATTGTGGTTTATATACTACTTGACCACAGCCTGTTGTAATGCTATATCATTTGAGCAATTGATTAATTCATTGCCAAATTACGCATATGGCATTGATAAATGCGATGGCTGCTGAACATATTATTTTGGAAGGGTTTGAACAAATCGTGAATCTTGAAGGAGGTATTGATACCTGGGCAAATACTATAGATCAGAGCATGACAAGGTATTAGATTTAACTAATTTAATAATACGACTCTCTATTCTTAAAAATAACGATATTCGACAAACATTATGATTTTGCGTAAATGTTATGAGTTTTTCAGGTACGGCTCTGTATTAATATTGCTTAGCTGCAAAGTTTCAGCGATGGATTTGGTGGAGGTCTATGCACTTGCCGAAACAAACGATCCTAAATACAGACAAACTGTTTATTCCACTTTGGCAACGCGCGAAGTAAGACCACAAGCGCGATCACAATTATTGCCTAATGCCAATTTCAATGGTGATACAACTTACAATGATCAAGAAATCGGTGGTTCCGGGCCAACGACTGTAGATGGAGATGTAAGTTTTAATAGCCGTGGCTACAATGTCAGTGTTACTCAACCTCTATTCAGATGGGATCGCTATCTCACACTAAAACAAACCGATAGCATTATCCAACAGTCAGAAGCTGAGCAACTATCCGCACAGCAGGAATTAATCATTCGTGTCGCAGAAGCTTATTTTAATATTCTGGCTGCCATAGACAATATTCAATTTGCCAAGGCAGAAACAAAATCATTGGGCCGACAGCTTGAACAGGCAAAACAACGATTTGAAGTCGGCTTAACAGCAATCACAGATGTAGCTGAGGCGCAGGCAGGGTTTGACAGGGCAATCGCAGATGACATCCTGGCTGAAGCTTTGCTTGATGATACTAAAGAAGATATGCGAGCAATAACAGGTGAATATATCAATCAATTAACCGGTCTGGGTGAGTCAATGCCACTTGTCACCCCGGATCCGAATGATATTGAACAATGGACAAAAACTGCCGAATCACAGAATATGATTATAATCGCCTCTAAATACAAACTGGAAAGTGCGCGGCAGCAGGTCAATATAGAGAAATCAGAACATCTGCCTACCATCGACCTGGTTGCAAGTCACGGCTACAACAAATCAGGTGGCCGTTTTGGTGACTCCAGTGTTAGAGCAACGGGAGTCGGTGTGGAATTAAATGTCCCGCTCTTTCAAGGTGGGCTGATTACTTCCAACACAAGGGAAGCCAGACACCTTTACGATCAGTCGCGTCAGGAGCTAGAGGAGGCTTTTCGTGCTGCACAAAGAGATACTCGTCAGGCATATCTGGGCATCATTGCTGGCATCAGTCGTGTTAAGGCACTCAAACAAGCACTTGTTTCGACTGAGATAGCACTTAAAGCAACAGAAACCGGTTTTGAAGTAGGCACTCGAACTGCTGTTGATGTCGTCGCCTTCGAACGAGCCACACTCGAGGCAAAACGAAACCATGCACGTGCAAGGTATAATTATTTACTGAATACTCTACGATTGAAACAAGCTGCCGGAACACTGACCCCGGAAGACCTCAAGCATATTAGTGCCTGGCTTAAACCTAGTGCCTGGCTTAAACCTAAGGGACTAGGCCCTACAGAACCTGAAATTGTCGAGTTATTCCCGGATGCTACCCTGAAACTCGAGGAAACCTGTTTTTCATGCACTGGTGCCGAGCAATTTCTGCAGAAACTTGCAGAAACCGGGTCGTAATTAGGAACACGGTTGAAGACTAAAACAGCATGTCTGATTTTAATATTGATGCTCATCTGTGTAATGCCGATAACAGTTGTCTTGTAGTTATTGATATCCAGACACGGCTTACTTCGGCGATGCCGATCAAGGTCCTGGCCAGACTAAAGAGAAATATCAATATTCTGCTTCAGGGTGCGAATACTTTATCCATACCGGTATTGGCAACTGAACAATATCCCAAGGGACTGGGTCCCACAGAACCTGAAATTGTCGAGTTATTCCCGGATGCTGCCCTGAAATTCGAGAAAACCTGTTTTTCATGCACTGGTGCCGAGCAATTTTTGCAGAAACTTGAAGAAACGGGTCGTAAACAGGTTATTCTTGTTGGTATTGAAGCTCATGTCTGTGTCTTACAAACAGCTATTCACTTAATCGCAGAAGGTTACCAGGTATTTGTTGCTGCCGATTGCATTTGTTCGAGACACAGGGAGAATTATGAGGCCTCACTAAAGCGCATGAGTCAGGCGGGAGTGGTTATATGTAACGCGGAGTCTGTGTTGTTTGAATGGATGCGCGATGCCAAACACGATAGTTTTAAAGAGCTGTCACAGCTGGTTCTGTAAATAACAATATCGAAGACTTGCTCTCTCAAGGAAACCTCTCAAGTCGCATAATCCTCAATAATTCCAATCAAAGTAGATTTCTTGATGGGTTTCCCAACATGGGTGTCACAGCCCGCAGCCAGACATTTGTCGATCTCTTCTTTGATGGCATGAGCTGTTAATGCGATGATTGGTGTCGTCGGGCGACCATTTTCTACTTCCAGCACCCTTATTAGCCGGGTGGCCTCATGACCATCCATGATGGGCATCTGAACATCCATGAGGATAAGGTTATATGAATTGTTACGATACATATCCACTGCAATTTTACCATTTTCAGCTTCATCAACTATATATGGTAATTTCTTGAGATAAGTTCTGACTAACAGGCGATTATCTTCATTATCCTCAACCAGCAATATATGTTTCTCTTCTACAGATGTTTCATCAGTCTCTGAATCAATCTGCTCTTTAGCCAGGTGGCTATCTTCTTTATGCTGATCTTTGCTTGAAAAGACATGTAGCAACTCGGATTGTGTGACTGGTTTGGCAAAATAACCAGCCAGCCCCAGGTCATTAACCCTCTGTATTTGCTGTTGTAATGTAACAGGGTCAAGCATTGCAATAATCACCGGAGCAGAGTCTGACTGAGTTGATTGCCGAATTTGTTCAGTTTCCCCATCATCACAGGAAAATAATATTTTATGATCCAGAAATACATACTGATATCTGGATTCATCCCACATTTTAAACTGTTCAGATTCAACACATTCGGCACCAAATGCACTGAGCAGGTTACAAATCTTGGTTCTGTTATGCTGATTGCTATCCATAACAAGCACATTCTTGTCTTTCAGAAATCCAGTTATTGTGAGGACATCATTCGTTGTTGATTTATTAACAGGTAATTTAGCGGTAAACGAGAATGTGCTCCCTACACCTTCTTCACTTTCAACTCGGATGCTGCCATTCATCATTTCTACCAGACGTTTGGATATAGTCAGACCCAGACCGGTTCCACCAAATTTACGCGTCGTTGAAGAATCAGCCTGCGTAAAGCTGGCAAAGATTGCTTGTTGTTTGTCTTCAGGTATACCAATACCTGTATCGGTTACCAATATTTGTACCTCTTCTGCATCAGTAGCTCGCACCATTAGAAGAATATGACCTTCTTTTGTAAACTTGATTGCATTACTGATCAGATTAAGAATGATTTGTCTGAGTCGGGCCGGATCACCAGTCCGTTTCAAGTTTGATTCTGGTTCAAAATCACTGATTAGTTCAACATGACCCTCAGCTGCCTTGATGGCATAGATTTCAACCGATTCTTCTATAACATCAAGCAAATTAAAAGGTGTATGTTCCAGCACCAGTTGCTCTGCTTCAATTTTAGAAAGATCCAGTATGTCATTAACCAGACTTAGCAGGGTATCTCCTGCTCTCCTGAAAACCTTGACATATTTATCCTGTTCACTGCTCAGCTCTGTCTCAGAAAGCAATTCAGCCATACCAATAATGGCCGTAAGAGGCGTACGTATTTCATGACTCATGCTTGCCAGAAAATCTGATTTCATACGCGATCCGTCAACCGCTTGATCCCTGGCTATAGCTAATTGTTTAGTTTGATTTTTTACCTGTAATTCAATCTCTATATTACGTTCACTCAACTCCTTTTCACGTAGATCTTTTGCCCTGACTAATGCCATGAGTAAAAGTGTTATGCCCAATCCAATAAACAGGGCAATGTATATCGAATTCCGATTGACATCGGGCCAATATATATCTTTTGATATTGATAATTTGACAGAATACAAGGGGAATTGAATCGAAGCATCTTCACTGAAGCTGGATGCCAAAAATCCACTTTTCTTTTCCAGTGAAGGGCCACTGGTAAAAATTAATTTTCTACCACTTATATTTGATGATTCACTATGTAAATTAACCAACATGGTACTGGAAATAGTAGCAAGTCCAACCAATGTTTCAGGATTTATCAATAAACAAAGAATCCCTTGAATTGGACTTGTGGAATCTTCGTCATCAACGGTAGAGTAGTCTTTATTCAACACAGGTTTGAACAAGATGTAATATCTATTTGACTCCAAGCTCACAACGGAAACAACAGGTTGACTACTCTGATCAAGAAGTAAAAATTTCAGCATATTCTCGAAATTCTCATTCTTTGTTATGTCTTGTACATTCATTGACATTTGTGTATCACGAAACCTTGAATTCACAATCTCTAGCTCAAGTTCTGAAGTTGTGCTATCTCCGGTTTTTTTGGACATGGGAGTAAAAAAGACCCTCTACGAAATGTTGTTGTTCCAGTATTCCTCTCGCTGACGATTGAAAAAATTGATCATCTAAATTTTTGTTTTCTGTTATTAATGATGCAACGGTATTAATAACATCATTGCTTACCTGGATATTATAAGTAATAAATTCCCTTATCTTGGAGGCCTCAAAGGAAAACTCTCTTTTGTTCTCATCCAGGGCATTATTCCATGCAATAAAAACCAGTGTCAGACCCAGTGCCAAACCTGAAAGCAAGGCAACAGCATAAATCAACCAGCGAGGTGAATAACTTTCCAGCTTATCGTCCATTACTTTATTTTTATTCTTCCTGGTAATTAATTTCTACGTTAGCAAGGTAATGCGACAGCTTTTTGACATTTTCATTAATGATCTCCACATTGTTTCCCTTGGCACCTTCTTCAATTGCTGCACCTAATGTCGTCATCTCATGAAATCCATAACCACCGCCAACACCTTTAAGGTTATGACCAACAGACCTGAGTGTTTCAAAATCCTGTTCTTCAATTGCCTGTTCAAGTTTCAGTATATCTTTTTGCCGATTCTCAAGGAATCCGGGGATAAGATCTTCCAGGTCAATATCTATATTAACAACTATCTTTTCATCGCTCATTTGATAATCCCTACCATATGGTTAATTGGAATTTACGACTTGTCTTTTTTACGAAATTTCCCTGGCTCAATACTATGGGCACCCAATAGTTTATAAAATTCTGTGCGATTTCTTCCTGCTATTTTTGCCGCATTTGCAACATGACCCGCTGACATTTTAAGCACTCTGATTAAATAATTTTTTTCAAATTCTGACTTGGCCTCTTTCAGCGTTTTCATCTGAGGACTTCTATCCTGCAACCCTGATTTAACCAGGCTTAAGGCAATGTTTTTTGTTTTACTTAGTGTTGCGCACAATTCTATAACATTATTCAACTGCCTGATATTACCAGGCCAATCTGCGGACATCAGATAATTTAAAGCTTCGGGTGATAATTTTTTCTTCCTGGTATTGTTTGCCAGTGCAAATTGTTCCAGGAAATGATCAACCAGCAGGGGAATATCCTCATAACGATCCGAAAGTTTCGGTATTGCTAATGTAATAACTTTTAAACGATAGTAAAGATCTGATCTGAACTCACCTGCTTCTACCATCGCCTCAAGATTTCTGTGTGATGCTGAAATAATTCTCACATCAACGGGAATATTTTTCGTTGAACCTACTGGACGCACTTCCATATCCTGCAACACTCTTAGCAATTTTACCTGTAAGGATAAGGGCATATCGCCAATTTCATCAAGGAAGATTGTTCCCCCACCAGCAGCCTGAAATAATCCATCATGTTTGCTTGCCGCACCTGTGAAAGCACCTTTCTCGTGTCCAAACAACTCGGATTCGAGCAACTGCTCAGGTATGGCCCCGCAATTAACACCAATAAAAGGTTTGTTTCTACGCTCGCCAGATTCATGAATAGCCTTGGCAAAGATTTCTTTACCTGTCCCTGTTTCACCACTAATAAACACAGTGACACTGGTTGCAGCGACTGCCACGACCAGATCAACCAGCTCCTCCATGATATTACTTTTATAGATTATGTTATCCGAAAATTCCTTGTTCTTTTTGCCACTGGCGGTTGTATCTAGAATCTGTCCTACTTGTTCAAGCAGTTTTTCCTTGCCTATGGGTTTGGTTAAAAATGCAGCACTGCCCATATGGGTGGCCTGCACTGCATCCCTGATTTGGGCCTGACCACTTAATATAATCACCGGAAGTAATGGCAAATTCTTATGTATATTTTCCATTAATTGCATACCATTCATGCCCTCGCCCATAAACAAATCTGTAATCACCAGATTGGGCATATTTTCCTGCATCTCTGTTAGTGCATCTTCGCCGGATAAAACAGTTTTTACATCATAACCTCCCTTTTCCAGTATGCTTTCAAGTAATGCAAGCATATCCTGCTCATCATCAACAACTAACAGACGATATTCCTTTTCCATTTAATCGATAGCTCGTTTTAAGTTATACAGGTTAGTTATCAAACATAGTTATTCTACGGTGACAGATTTTGCCAGATTTCTGGGTTGATCAACATCGGCTCCTTTCAGGACTGCAACATGATAGGAAAGCAATTGTAATGGCACAGTATAGACAATTGGAGATATATACTCATTAACCGGGGAAATTTTTAATAGTTCAACATCCGCATCCGAATCAATCTCGGCACTTGTGTCAGTAATGACATAGAGTTTTCCCCCTCTGGCCTTGACCTCGTGCAAATTTGATTTCAGTTTTTCCAGAAGTGCATTGTTCGGTGCTACAGCAATGACAGGCATTTCCTCGTCCACTAATGCTAATGGCCCATGTTTCAATTCCCCGGCAGGATATGCCTCTGCGTGGATATAAGAGATCTCTTTTAGCTTAAGTGCGCCCTCCATTGCCACGGGCAACATCGTACCTCTTCCCAGATAAAGCGCATGGTCCTTATTGGCAAACTGATTTGCCAGCCTGCTGATTGACTCATTGAGTTCGAGCACTGTATTAATTTTTCCAGGCAAATGTTCAAGTTGGGAAACAATTTCTTTTTCAGAGTCACTATCCATGCCATGCCTCCTGGCGATAGCCAGAACCAGTAACAGCAGGGAAACCAGTTGTGTTGTAAATGCCTTGGTCGATGCGACACCGATTTCTACACCTGCCCTGGTCAGAAAAACCAGTTCAGACTCACGTGTCATCGAACTCTCTGCAACATTACATATGCTCAAGGTACTCAAATAACCTGATGCCCTGGCCTTTTTCAACGCAGCCAGGGTATCGGCGGTTTCGCCAGACTGTGAAATAGTCACAAATAAAGCATTTTCTGGAACAAAAATGTCTCTGTACCTGAATTCACTGGCAACTTCTACCTGGCACGGGACTTTTGCAAGTTCTTCCGCCCAGTATTTTGCCACCAGGCCCGCATGATAGCTGGTGCCACAGGCAACAATTTTAATTGCCTCAACTTTATCAAAAACATGACTCGCTGTTTGACCAAAGGCATCTTCAACCATTAAACCTTTATCCAGTCTTCCCTCAAGGGTATCGGTGATGGCCGTTGGCTGCTCGTATATTTCTTTCAGCATGTAGTGTCTAAAGCCGGCCTTATCAGCACTCTCCGTGGATAATTCTGACAAGCTGACTGGACGCTTAACAACATTACTGTTTTTATCGTAAATGGTAAGGTGATTTCGGCTGATATCTGCAATATCGCCTTCCTCAAGAAAAATAAATTTTTGCGTCACAGGCAATAAAGCGAATACATCTGAGGCAATGAAATATTCACCGATGCCAACACCAATGACTAATGGACTGCCGCTTCGGGTTGCAATGATTCGATCAGGCTCACCCTTATTGATAACACCAAGTGCATAAGCACCTTCAAGAACCTTCGTTGTTTTCACCACCGCGGCAAGCAAGTCTGCACCCTTATCAAGATAGTGATGGATTTGATTCACAATGACTTCACTATCTGTCTCGGAGCTGAATTTATAGCCAAGATTTAATTGTTGTTGTCTGAGTTTCTCATGATTTTCTATAATGCCATTGTGGACTAATGCAAGTTGATCGCGACAAATATGAGGATGGGCATTCTCGATTGTTGGTTTTCCATGTGTTGCCCAACGTGTATGGGCAATTCCTGTTTTCCCCGATAATGGATCACCTTCCAGAGCGCGCTCAAGATCCTCGATTTTCCCTGCGACCCGGGTTCTTTCAAGCAAGTGATCACTATTAAGTACAGCGATTCCGGCGGAATCATAGCCTCTGTATTCCAGACGTCTTAAGCCTTCGAGTAGAATAGGCGTTACATCCCTTTGTGCAACCGCGCCAACTATGCCACACATATTGAAACCCTATTTATCATCGTACATTACAATCATGATTGATTCGATAGTATTAATAATCACCATCCTCAACCCCGAGCGCTTCATTTTTAATATATTCTCTGGCTTTTCTCTTTAGCACAATCTGGTTATTTTGAGAATGCGTTTATTTGGTTTTACGCAGC
>PVMK01171802.1_pt1 | contig 78565 bp, 97 predicted proteins | sample 1853481 | NCBI WGS metagenome assembly PVMK01 (sample SAMN08533507, study PRJNA380276) | Marine sediment metagenome, whole genome shotgun sequencing project.
GGTTCGAGTCCCTCAACGCCCACCACCCGTCGCGACGGGCTGAAAGGCGAGAAAGCCCGATTCAACACACGCGCCAGACATCAGCCGGATACACCCACTTGACACAAAGAGACTTCGTTATGTGCCAGGTGGGGATGGTGATTGGGGTCTTTGGTCTCTATCGAGCTAGAACCGACGCAGCATGATTGTGGTGTTGGCGCAACGGGAACCGAAATATGCGCGTCGACGCCGGCGGCCGGGAAGTGACAAGAGGTCATCGTGTTGGTCAAATCTGATAGAGCGTTGGTCCGAAGGGGCAACACGAAGACCAGCCTGTGGCGCGGAGTTTGGGCTCTCGCCGACCCGAAGATCTCTCTTGCCTCCATGGCCGCCCTGTTTCTCGGCACCTCTGCCGCAGCCGCAGTCGGAGAACTGCATTGGGGCTGGCTGGCGGTAGCCGTCTTAGGCATCTACGCGGTCGAGGTAGCAAAGAACGCCTCTGGCGAGATCTTTGACTTTGATTCGGGTACGGACCTCGCGGTTTCAGCCTCAGATCGCAGTCCCTTCTCGGGTGGCAAAAGGGTGCTTGTCGACGGATTGCTGAACCGGATGCAAACGAAGAGGATCGCATCCGCCGGTTACATCACAGCGATTGTCAGCGGCCTCGTGATCGTGGCTATGCGTGAACCCTCGGTGCTCTGGCTAGGTCTCATAGGGATTGGCGGCGCGTTCTTCTATCACGCGCCTCCTTTGAAACTGTCCTATCGAGGTCTGGGGGAGCTGACGGTTGGGGTGCTTTATGGGCCGCTGATCTGTAGCGGCGCATACCTTGTTCAACGCGGCTCCATCACATCGGAGATGATTCTGGTCTCCATGCCGTTGGGGCTCCTGATCGGCAACTTCCTTCTGATCAACGAGTTTCCCGACTATCAGGCTGACAAATCGACTGGCAAGCGAACGCTGGTCGTGTGGCTGGGCCGGACGGCAGCGGCTCGCCTCTATGCCCTGGTTGTCGCGGCTGCAATGCTGCTCTTGGTGCTTCTTCCATTTCTTGGTGGGACTCCAACCACCGTCTGGCTGGGCTTGGTGGCTTTACCGTCCGCCGTTCTTGCGTCGCGTCGGCTCTCGGCTTATCCCGCCAACACGTCCCGCCTCGTTCCCGCCCAAGCTGCATCACTGGTGACGTTCGTTCTCTATGCGCTGGGGGCTGGATTCGGTCTGCTGGCTGGGTGATGCCCGGGATCCCGACTCATTAACGGCGGCATTCCTAGATGTGGTGATAGAAGATATTGCTCGCCTTACAAGGCATGGTTGACGAGGGTCAGGACTACTTCTTGGTCGTCTTCGGTTCGAGCGTTCCTATCCACTCTCTTGCCTTCTCGAGCCACGAGCCGAGTTCCTCGGTGTCGCCGAGGAGATCGTCGGGGACAGATACGTAACCTCTCATGACGCTTCCGTACTGAATGACCGGACCGCTGTGGTATCTGGAGAGAAATTCATCGGCCAGTTCATCCGACAGACGGATTGCCATTGTTCCGTCGACATCGAGAAGACTGAACATATGTCCATTACGTGAGGTGTAGGGGTTCTTTGCACCTTTTACGACTTCACCCGCCTTCTCTACGACGGCGGCATACCGTTTCAGAGCGTCAGAGGGTCCCTGATATTCAGAACCACCGGGCACGATTGGTCCTTTCGGAAGAAGCAATCGAACCTAGCATTTCGCCTGTGCGAACTCTTTCCCCGGAGTCGACCGTTCCGCAGGTCCAGGCGATCGTCGGGCATGTGGATCCGACGGCGATTCTCCGCGTCTACACACAGGTCACGTCTGACACCCTCCCAGAGCCGTCAAGCGGACACTTCGCGGACACCCCGGGTGCGTAGAGGGCCAAATAGCCAACTAAATACTTATGATTAGCGTTTCTTAATCGTTGCGCTTGCAGGGCAGAGGTCGGCGGTTCGAGTCCGTTAACGCCCACCATCGCAGTCTTCGTCAAGATTACGAGTTGTCTGTAACGTGTAATCGTGTTACGCTGTGCCTGTGAGTGACGTGTGGACCCAAGTCAGCAAGACCCTCGAAGAACACGGTATCGACTTCCGAATCGGACTGGGAGGCGACGGTGACCTCGCCAACTGCACCGTGTTGTGCCTGGCGGGTGACATGAAAACCACTGTCGCAGAAATGGGCCGCACATCCCGAGATCAAGTAGTCATGGTGCGCATCGACGAGGACACCAAGAGCGACCTGGACGACTGGGTCGAGACCGGGGCGGTTAGAAGCCGGTCAGAAGCTGCCGCTCTGTTCATACGGGAAGGGATCAAAGTCCGATCGGGGGAGCTCGACCAGCTCCGAGAGGCCCTCGAAGACGTCGGTCAGGCCAAACAGCGTCTCGAGGAACAAGCAAGACAAGTGATTGGGGACATACCCGACCTCACCACCTGAATATCAAGATCTGTTACAAGACCAAGCGAAAGGAGAGCGAAATGAAGAGATTCACGATTCCCCGTGTAGCCCACTGTTCCGACGGCTGTAGATCTGAGTCCCGGGCATGACCCAAAACTGCCTTCACAACCAGAAACCCCCAGCCTGAAGCTGGGGGTTTCTGGTTGTCGAGATTGATCTGGTCGAGACCTTGGCTCAAACGCCGGCAGCGACCGCCTTGCCGGCCCCGATGCGACCGCCGGACGTGGGGTCGAAGAAGTGCAGCTTGGAGGTATCCACCACTAGTTCGACCGTATCCCCATGCTTCACCCTGATGTCGGGATTGACTCGAGCAACGAATTGTGTCGTGTCACCAAGTGAAGAGACGCTCTGGCCGGTGTCTGCGAGCAGTTCCTCGATGTCCGGCGTGACCACAGGACTTCTGTCGATGGAGAAGTGAATGTAGGTGTCGGCTCCGAGCATCTCGGTTACCTCCACCTGCGCTTGCAGCGTACGCTCGGGGTCTTCTCCTACCACCGCGGCGGCCTCCAGCCCACTGGGACGGAGCCCGATCACGAGTTCTTCATTCATGTGATTCTCCAGACCGGGATGATTGTCCAGCGTTGCCTTGTCCACAGCGAGACGAGTGTTGGGCAACACCGCGATGACCTTGTCGCCCTCGCTCTCCAGGTGGCAATAGGTGAGATTCATCGATGGGCTCCCGATGAATCCCGCGACGAAGAGATTGTCCGGATGGTCGTAAAGCTCTGTGGGATGGCCCACCTGCTGGAGGTTGTAGGGACGGGCTTCCGATACCGAGCGAAGGACGGCCACCCGGTCGCCCAGAGTCATCGCCTCAACCTGGTCGTGGGTGACGTACACCGTGGTAGTTCCCAAACGATTATGAAGACGCTCCAGCTCGGACCTCATCTGCACTCTGAGTTTGGCGTCGAGATTGGAAAGGGGCTCGTCCATCAGGAAGGCAGCAGGCTCCCGGACGATGGCCCGGCCCATGGCCACTCGCTGCCGCTGGCCACCGGACAGGGCTTTTGGCTTACGCTCGAGGAGATCGACTATCTCGAGTACGTCTGCGGCGTCTGTGACGAGGCGATCGATGTCCTCCTTCTTGAACTTCCGCAACTTGAGCCCGAAAGCCATGTTGTCGTAGACCGACATGTGGGGATAGAGGGCGTAATTCTGAAAAACCATGGCGATGTCTCGGTCCTTGGGTGCGACATCGTTGACCACCCGGTCCCCGATCATCATTACCCCTTCCGATATCTCCTCGAGACCGGCGATCATCCGCAGGATCGTCGATTTTCCACAGCCGGACGGCCCGACCAGGACCAGGAACTCGCCATCGTGGATCTCGAGATCGACGTTGCCGACCGCCCGGGTTCCTCCTTCGTAGATTTTCCCGAGACCCTGCATTGTTATTCCGGCCATAGTTGTCTCCTTCTATGATCAGTCGAGACCGAAGTCGATCCGCTGACCTTGTTCGGTCCGAACGTCAATCGCAAACGGAAGCGTGCTGAACAAGTCGTGGAAGAGTTCTTCGCCCATGTGAGCTTGTCTTCGCTGATCTCCTCCTGGCCGACCACTGTGCAGCACTCTATATTCGAAAGTCGACGCTGACGAGTGACCCTGTCGGCGGGTCTGTTAGTCGAAGCGGGCATAGTCGATGAGCTCCTGGAGGCTGCAGGTGGCGAGGCCTATGACGTGGTCTGCGGCGCCGTGATAGACGTGGACGATGTCCTTGATCACGGGGTTGGCTCCGGGGAGACCACAATGCTCTCATGCCATTTCGGGTTCTCTCCCACACCGCCGACACCGGGATCGAGGCCACTGCCAACACCCTGGGCGACCTGATCGGGGAGCTCTGTGCCGGAATGTTCGGGCTCATTGGCTCCGCCGAGCCGGCATCAGCCAAGAAATGGGTCGAGGTGGAGGTGGTGGCGCAGGGTATCGAGGAGCTGGTGGTCGACACGCTATCCGAGTTGCTCTATCACTCCGAGGTCGAGAACCTCATCTTCTGTGCCTTCCGGGTATCGACGGGCCCCAAGGACTTTGCCGTCAGGGTGAAGGCAGGTGGTGTTCTCGTTGGTGCAGTTGAGCCGGTTGGGCCTCCGATAAAAGCAGTCACCTACCACGATCTGGTTGTAGAGCAGAGGGATGACGCCTGGTACGGCCGGGTGTACTTCGACGTCTGACCTTTGGCCCTGGCAAACACCAGGCGAACCCGGCACAGTGGTGATATGGAGTACCGACGCATCTCTGACGTTGTCTGGGAGCTCCCTGCCACCAACGGGATGGCGGTTCCCGGCCGTATCTTCGCCTCAGAAGCCCTCATGGATTTGGTCCGGTTGGAGCATGCGTCCACCCAGGTCGGCAATGTCGCCCACCTGCCCGGGATAGTGAAGGCCTCTTTTGCGATGCCCGATATTCATTGGGGTTACGGATTTCCCATTGGAGGGGTTGCAGCCACCGCCATCAACGAAGGAGGAGTGGTCTCCCCTGGCGGCGTCGGTTTCGACATTTGTTGCGGTGTCCGACTGCTCGCATCGAGCTTCACAGAGGCCGACTTCGATAGTCACAAAGACACGGTGATGGACAATCTCGACAGGCGGATTCCCCGCGGGCTTGGCAAGGGAGCCATTGCCGAGGCTCGCTTGGTGCCTGACGTGCTCGCCAGAGGCGCCGCGGCGGCTCTCGATGCCGGCTACGGCTGGGAAGACGACCTGGAGAAATGCGAGGAGAGAGGCACATCGGCCGGTGCCGACCCGTCGGTGATCAGCAACCGCGCCGTCGAGAGGGGACGGGGCCAGTTGGGCTCGTTGGGCGCCGGGAACCACTTTCTCGAGGTTCAAGTAGTCGACGAGATCCACGATCCCGAAGCGGCGAGTGTGTTTGGTTTAGCCGAGGGGATGCTGGTGGTGATGCTGCATTGCGGATCCCGTGGGCTTGGCCATCAGACCTGCACCGATCAGCTGCGGATCATGGGCCCTGCGATGGGTCGCTACGACATCGCCCTACCCGATCGCCAACTTGCCTGTGTGCCGGTAAACACACCCGAGGGGCGTGAATACCTGGGGGCGATGGCTGCATCGGCCAACTTCGCTTGGGCCAACCGCCATATACTTGCCCATACCGCTCGAGAGGCGTTTGCCGATGCCTTCGGTGTGTCTCCGAGAGCGACCGGGATGAGCCTCGTCTTCGATGTGGCCCACAATCTGGCCAAGATCGAGACTCATGAGGTCGGGGGCCGGCCCACGGAACTGTGCGTGCATCGGAAGGGGGCCACCCGCGCCTTCGGACCGGGGCATCCCGACCTGCCCGAGGACCTGATCGCTGTCGGCCAACCGGTACTTGTGCCGGGGTCGATGGGAACGGCTTCCTGGGTGCTGCGCGGCGTGAGCGACAACCCGGCCTTTGCCTCCGCAGCCCACGGAGCAGGACGAGTGATGAGTCGCAAGATGGCGAAGAAGAAGGAGTCGGGTCACACCGTGCGCGAACAACTCCAAGCCAGAGGAATCTCGGTACGAGCCGGCTCGATCAAACTGCTCTCCGAGGAGGCTCCGTATGCCTACAAGGACGTTGACGAAGTGGCCGACGTATGTGCACGAGCGGGTCTGGCCGCCAAGGTGGCGCGGCTGCGGCCTGTCGGCGTGGTCAAGGGCTGAGTTTCACTCCCTCCGACCCGCGGGCATCGGCGATTTCTGAGCTAACGCGCTCCAGCCGCGGCTTTCCGTCTCCTATGTTTGATCACGGCGTCGCTTCCCGGCCAGACAACAGCCTCATGTCCGTCCTCGGACCACCTCACCTCGTAGGGGGGCCCGCCACGTTCTCCGCGGACTTCCAGGATTTCGGCGTGCCTTTCGCGTTCACCGACACGATGACCCTTGATGACCAACTGGTCTCCAGGTTTGGCGCGCACTGTGACCTCCAATCACTGAACATCACGACCGTAAACCCGGCCAGTCCAAGTCCTCTAGAGGCCAAAGACCCATCTGCGGGGTCCGGCCCGACAGATTTGCATCATGCGACGCGCATCTCCTCGACCGTTTCGAGATCCGCGCCGAGTGCTTGCAGCGTCTCGGAGATGAATCCGGACAGCCGATGTTCGGGAAGGCCGATCAATTCCGAGATCCTCGCCATCGTCTCCGGTCGCCCGTCTTCCAATCCGAAACGCAGAGTTAGTGCCCGGCGCTGGAGATCGGGGAGAGCGGCGAGACTGTGTGCAAGTGCCTCCTCGAGGACTCGCTGCTCAACTACGAGTTCAGGATCCGGGGTATCGGCATCGGCAATGAAGTCACCGAGTTGGGCTCCATCATCCCCGATCGGAGTCTCCAGAGCGACCGTGACGCCCACCGACATCGCCTTCTCTACTTCTCTCAGACCGATCCCGGTCTCTTCAGCGATCTCCGCTGGCGTGGCTGAACGGCCGAGCGTGGTGCGAAGCACCTCGGAGGCGGCGCGGACGGAGGCAAGGTTGTCGAACACCCCTGTCGGAATGCGGATCGAATCGCCCAGACTGGCACGGGCCCTTTGCATCGCCTGGCGGATCCACCAGGTGGCATAGGTGGAGAACTTGAATCCCTTGCGCCAATCGAACCTCTCTACCGCCTTGATCAAACCCAGGTTTCCCTCTTGAACGAGATCGAGCATGTCGACGTTGCCCCCCGCATAATGCCGGGCGTTGGCGACGACCAGACGCAGATTGGCCGCGATGAACCGCTCGCGCGCCTCGCTCCCGAGACGAACTGCACGTTGTAGACGAGCCCGTTCGGCTGCCCCTCCTGGAGTCCCGGTGTCCAAACGGCGCTGGGCCTCGCCCGGCCGTCTCCATGGCCTGGGCGAGACGAACCTCATCCTCTGCGGTGAGCAAATCGTACCGGCCGATATCGGCGAGATACTGCTTGAGGACATCGGTAGTCAGGCGGCCACTCTCGTCAACGAGCCCACCTGCCCGGGTTGTGTTGCCTGTCATCTGATCCTTCACAATAAGCCGAACGTCTGTTCGACCAAAATTGTTCCCACAACGGCAAATTGCCGACCAGGCCGGGACCAAGGACCCTTCGCAAGCGAGTCATCGCCGCGTACGTTCGATGTGGCCCTCGAAAAGGCGCGTCGATCGATGGAAGACGGGAAATGGCCGATCACCTCCAGAAAGAATTGAACAGGCTGATGGGGATCGAGAGCCCGTCGCTTCCCATTCTCTCGGTGTATCTCGACCTCTCCGCCGAACGCATCGAGAGACGCTCCATCAGTCCGCGGCTGCGTGACCTGTTATCTCCGATCAAGAGGCTCGCCGCTTCAGGCGAGCTGGATCACGCCTCTTCGATGTCGCTCCGCGCCGGGGTAGAAAAGGTGCTGGAGACGGTTCCCAAGTTCGAGACGTTGCTGGGCTCCAGCGTGGCGGTGTTCCTTTGCGACGGCCTGGAGCTCGAAGAGCAGTTGACGATGCCGAGGGGAGTCTGGGACTGCGCCATGGTCGGGCAGACGCCCTATTTGCGTCCCATACGAGCCTTGCTCGAGCAATACCGAAAGGTGGCGTCGGTGGTACTCGATGCCCGTACCGCTGAGATCGCGGTCTACTACATGGGCGAGGCGCTGCACCGTGAGGTGATCGAAGTCGAGGAGCTGCGGAAGTCGAACCTGGCCGGTTGGTATGCGCTGGAGGAGTATCGTCATCGCCTGCACGCCGAAGAGGTGCGTCACCAACTGTTCCGGGAGGCCGCCGAGCGACTCCACCGGCTACGTCGCGAGTTCAATATCGAATTGGTGTTCGTTGGTGGTCAAACTGAGGTGACAGCAGCTTTTCTGCCATTCCTCGACCCGAAGCTTCGAGCCATCACCGAGACGTTCGTGATCGACCTGCACACGCTCACTCCGGCGATCCTGGCAGCCAGGATCGCCGAGCTCGAGGAGACGTTCGAACTGAAGGAGAAGTCGGGCCTGGTCGATGAGGTCTATGCCGTTTTCGACGCCGGTGATCTGGCCGCTGTCGGGGTGGAGCGGGTGCTGCGGGCGGCAAACCGCCACGCCGTCGCCCATCTGCTGGTTCATGACGGCGCGGTGATGGAAGGGTCGTTGTGTCCACGTTGTGGCGGGTTGTCCCCAAGAGTCGACGTGTGCCCCGAATGCGGCGCGCAGACCGAGGACATCCCGGAACTCTTTGAAGCACTGACACGGACGGTGGTCGACGCCGGAGGAGCTGTGGAACACGTGATGACTCCTACCAGATTGTCCGAGGATTTGCTTGCCGCCCGTTTGCGTTATTTTCCCTGGTGACCAGCTTGGCTGAGGAACCAGTCAGAGGCCAGCACAGCCACCTCTTCCAACGTCCCGGGCTCCTCGAACAAGTGGGTGGCGCCGGGCACGACCACAAGGCGCCTCTCGCATCGAAGCTTGTCTAGGGCCTGTCTGTTGAGTTCCTCCACGACCTCGTCTCGGCTTCCGACGATAAGGAGGGTGCGGGCTCGGACCTCGGAGAGACGTGCCCCGGCCAGATCGGGTCGACCGCCTCTGGAGACGACCGCGGCTAGCTGTGCCGTGGGCTCGGCGGCGGCCCAGAGCGCGGCGGCAGCGCCAGTGCTGGCGCCAAAATACGAGATGGGGACGTCCAGAGCCTCGGGCTGAGAGCGCAACCAGTTGGTGACCTTGGAAAGACGCTCACCCAAGAGCTGAATGTCGAAGACATTGGTTCTGTCTCTCTCCTCGGCAGGTGTCAACAGGTCAAAAAGGAGAGTCCCCAACCCTGCTTGGTTCAGTATTTCGGCCACGAAACGGTTGCGCGGGCTGAGACGACTACTTCCGCTCCCGTGAGCGAACACCACCAAGCCCTTGGGGTGGCGCGGGATTGTCAGGTGTCCGACGAGGCGGAGAGATTCGACGGACACGACGACCTCCTCGTCACGCGCCGAACGTGTTTCTGCCGGTTCCCCTGCCGACACTCCGTTACGTTTCTCGGCTTTGTCCAGCAATTCGATGGCCTCGTCGTCTTTGACCCGGGCAAGTCTCCGTAGAACTTGCCGACGGCCCACAGTGGCTCTGCTTCGTCCAGCCAGATTACGTCATCTGCATCCCGTCGGAGTTCTCTGAAGATGGCCGGTGGCGCGGTGGTAACCACCAGGACGACTGTCCAGGCACCCTGAGCTCGTGTCCGTCTGTCATGATTGACCAGCCAAAAGAAAGGATGCTCCATTGGCAGAACTCGAAGGGAGAGTCGCCATCGTTACCGGGTCGTCAAGCGGGATTGGCGAGGCGGTCGCCCGTCGTTTCAGCGCTGCGGGCGCTCAGGTCGTCGTCAATTCGGCAACCTCGGTCGCGGCCGGTGAAGATGTCTCCCAGTCGCTCCCGGGTGAATCGATCTACGTTCAGGCCGATATCAGTGATCAGGACCAGGGACGAGCTCTGGTCGATGCCACGCTCGACCGCTTTGGCCAACTCGACGTCCTTGTCAACAACGCCGGGTGGACCACTCAGGTTGCTCATGAGGATCTGGATGCTCTCACCGACGAGATCTTCCGGCGCACCTTCGAGGTCAATGTTTTTGGGACCTGGTGGCTGACCAAGTCCGCAATGCCCCACCTCGGAAAGTCTCCCGACGGCAACGTGGTGATGGTCACCTCGATCGCGGGTGTTCGCCCGATCGGCAGTTCGATTGCCTACTCCATGAGCAAGGCGGCTCTCAACCAATTGACCGTGTTGCTGGCCAAATCGTGTGGTCCGGTGCGGGTCAACGCAGTGGCGCCCGGACTCGTGGCCACCCCTTGGACGTCAGATTGGGAAGGAATGCACAAACACGTGTCGGAAACAGCTCCGCTGGGTCGGTCGGCAACACCAGACGACATAGCGCACTCCGTGATGGCCCTGGCCACCAACACCTACACCACGGGAGAGGTGATGATTGTCGACGGGGGGCTGAGCCAGGTTATCTGAACAATTCCTGAACCAAACGGAGAGTTCGATCCGACCGCTCGCTGAATCTTTCTAAGCTGTGATCGGTGTCAGATGAGAGAGTGATGACCCAAGATCAACGAGATGCTTCCACGCTTCCAGAAGGCGCAGACGAATATGTCAGTTACGACACGCCGGCCGGGGCCGAGCACTACACCGATGACGGCCGTCTCAAGAAGCGTTTCTACGAGAGCGAACTGGCCCAACTCCAGGAAGAACTGGTCAAACTCCAGTACTGGGTGGTTCAGGAGGGACTTCGTGTCGCGATCATCTTCGAAGGACGTGGCACGGCCGGCAAAGGTGGTGTGATCAAGAGGATCACCGAGCGCACCAGCGCAAGAATCGTGCGTGTGGCTGCCCTTCCCAAACCGACGGAACGTGAGTTGACCCAGTGGTATTTTCAGCGTTATGTCAGTCATCTGCCGGCGGCAGGCGAGATCGTTCTCTTCGACCGCAGCTGGTACAACCGGTCCAACGTCGAGTGGGTGATGGGTTTCTGCACAGATGACGAGCATGACGAGTTCTTGCGATCCTGTCCCGAGTTCGAGCGGATGCTGGTCCGTTCGGGGATAACCGTGCTCAAGTACTGGTTCTCGGTGGGTTATGACGAGCAACGCAAACGGTTCGAATCACGGAATCGGGAACCCCTCAAGCGTTGGAAGCTCTCCGACATGGATCTGGAGGAGCATCGCCAATACGTGCGCTATTCGATGGCCAAGGACACCACCTTCCAGTTCACGGACATCAAGCAGGCACCCTGGTACGTGGTTCCGTCCGATTACAAGAGGCGGGCACGGCTCAACTGCATAAGCCACATCCTTTCCCAGATCGACTATGCCGACGTCACACCTGATCCGGTCGAGATCCCGGTCATGGAAAACCTCCCCTATATGAGACCACCCTTCCAGGAGCAAACCTTCGTCGATCAGATCTATTGAGGCCGAGGGTGAAGAGGGCTAGGAATCGACGGTCGGGTTCTATCTGATCAGGAACCCGGGATTGAGAGCGTCGTCCGGATCGATCCACAATTCACTCCTGCCCACGATGTGGGCGGTGCCTGAGATTTCCGGTATCACGGCCTGGTAGTCCCCGGTCGTAGCCATGTCGACGATCCGGCCGGTGAATTCGCTGCCGACGACACTCTCAACGGTAATCCTCTGATCGATGTCGATCTCGCCCCGGGCGTGAAGGATCGCCAGTCGACCACTGACGCCGGTGCCGGTCGGAGAACGATCGACCTCGCCGTCTGCAAACACACAGACGTGTCGGCTGTGGTTGGCCGGGTCGACCGGTTCTCCCGTGAAGACCACTCCGTAGAGGAAACCGAGTTCGGAATCGTCGGGATGCTCGATCGACTGGCTCGCGCTGATGGCTCTCTTGATCGCCCTACCTGATGCGACGAGTCCCGCGGCATCGGAAAGGTCGACACCGATGGAGTCAGCGTCGACGTAGGCATAGAAAGCTCCCCCAAAGGCAAGGTCGTAGGTCATGTCGCCGATTTCTTCGACTGTGATCGTCGATGTGAGTTCGGTGACGAAAGAGGGAACGTTCCGGAACTGAACCGAGGTCACTTGCCCATTCTCGATGCTCGGCATGGCAGTCACCTGGCCGGCGGGCGTGTCGATTCGGATCGTGGTCTCGTCCGGTTGGAGCTGAAGGATTCCGGTGTCGAGAACGACTTTGGTCAGAGCGATGATCCCGTGACCACACATCGTGGAGAAACCGTCGTTGTGAAGAAACAACACAGATAAATCGCTGTCGGGTTCGACCGGTGGCCCGATCCAACCCCCGTACATGTCGGCGTGTCCCCGGGGTTCCCACATCAGCGCGATCCTCAACTCGTCGAGGTTCTCCTGAGCGAAACGGCGTCTCTCCAATACGGTCTCGCCAGGGATGGCCGGCAGGCCCTTGATCACCACCCTGAATGGCTCGCCACCGGCATGTGAGTCGACAACGATGAGCTTCTGCCAGTGGTCGGGTGGTTGCCAACCGAGTGCGGGGGAGAGGTCCATTCCGCAGAGGAGGATACGTCGGTCTCTACGATCCTGGGTGTGTTACAAGTTCGTGATCTCACCGAGGCGCTGGCAGAGCGCACTCGACCCGAGAACGCTGCCTCCTGGGACCCGGTCGGTCTCCAACTCGGCGACCCGGACGCGTCGATCGCACGTGCCGGCGTCTGTCATGAGGTGAACGAAGAGGTCATCGAGGCTCTGGAGCAGACGTCCGTCGATTTGCTGGTGACCTATCACCCGCTTCTCTTCGAGCCGACCAACCGGTTGCTGGCCGGACGCTCCGCCGAGGCTCGCGCTTTTCGCCTGGTGTCGATGGGGGTGAACCTCCTTGTGACTCACACCGACTTTGACGCCGCCCCCGGCGGAACCGCCGATGCCCTCGCAGCCACACTCGAACTCCGGAGGCTGGAGCCGTTTGGCGGCGACCCTGCGGAGGGCGTCCCCGACATCGGCCGAGTGGGTGACTTCGACGGTACCCTCGCCGCGCTCGACGCCCTTGTTTCGGATGCCTTCGGTGCCAATGGTCTGCGAATCACCGGCGATCGGCATGCCCATCTCGACCGGGTGGCAGTTGTCCCCGGGTCCGGTTCGGACTTCATTGCCGCCGCAGCGGATCGAGCGGACGCTCTGGTGACCGGCGACGTTCCTCACCATCGGGCAGTTAGGGCGGCAGATCTTGGCCTTGCGATCATCGATCCTGGCCATACGGCCACCGAGCGGCCCGGGATGCGGGCCCTTGTCGATCTCATTGTCAGTGTCTCTGATGTGGAGGTGGTCGATCTGACAAACATCGACCCGCAAACATGGACCTAGATGGCCACTAGCCTCCCCAACTTGATGGAGCTACCGAGTCTCGCCGATCTCCTCGATGTGCAAAAACTGGATCTTCAGATAGATCGTCTCCTCGAGAAACGACAGTCACTTCCAGAGTTGGAGGCCTATAAGACCGTCGACTCCGGGCTCAAAGAACTCGAGGCGAAGAGAGACGCCTCGGCCGACATTCTGAGACAGCTCGATCTTCAACTGGACAAGTCTGATGGCGAACTCGAGATCCTCGAGGCCAAGCTGAAGGAGCACGAGACACGGTTGTTCGCCGGTGGAATGAGCGCCCGAGAGACCGAGTACATGCGTCTCGAGGTTCAGGGGCTGAAAGGACAGGATGAGGCAATGGAGGAGAGGGTCCTCCAGATGTTGGAGGACATTGATCCGGCCCGGGACGAGGTAGCGGCTCTCGAATCCGAGATCGCGGTTGCGACCAGCGAGAAGGTGGAGCTTGAAGCATCCATCAAGGAGCAGTGGAAGAAGATCGACGCGGAACTGGCACGCAAAGAGGAGCGGAAGAAGGAAGCCGTACGTCCGATAGACGACGACCTCATGGAGCTTTACGAGAAGCTGCGACGGATCAAAGAGGGCGTGGCTGTTGCCTCATACGATCACAACGTCTGTGGCGGATGCCACATGGCTTTCTCTCCCGCAGAGCGGGAGGAGGCGTTCAGTTCCGATTTGCCTCGGTGTGTGCACTGTCGCAGGATCCTCGTCGCCTGACCCATGCTGTTCTGGCACCTTGGGGCGAGCCTCTGGCTCTTCCGGTGGATCTTTCGTGACCCCAAGGTCGATGTCCGGTTTCTGTTCCTTGGTGCGATCCTTTCCGACCTGATCGACCTTCCGATCGGGACCTTTTTTCTGGCCGACCGCTACTCAACAGGAGAGCTTTGGTTTCACTCCCTGATCTTGCCCAGCCTCTACATGGCTCTGGTTCTCGTGCTGACCCGGCGAGGACGCCGACGACGCGCCTGGATGGCATTGGGGATCGGGTGGCTGTTTCATCTCGTATTGGATGCCATGTGGGTGAACCAGGATGTCTTTCTCTGGCCGTTCTTCGGTTTGGAGATTCCTGCCGGGGAGGCTCCGTTCTGGTCGCTGGCATGGGAGCGCGCCCTGTCCGACCCCTGGCGTTGGGTAAAGGAGGTAGCAGGTCTCGTCTACCTGACTTGGCTGTGGCTGGCGTTGGGTCTCAACGTCGCAGAGCGACGCCGGAGCGTGTGGACGGCAGGGAAGCTTCCCGGGTATGTGGGCGATGAGAGTTAGCCGATTTCTCCTGGTGGTTGCGGTGGTGATAGCCGCTTGTGGCGGAGGTGGTGAGATCGTCTCACCGACCAACACCGTCGGCCCTGGAGCAGACAGCCCTCAAGATGCCGTCATGGAGCTCATCGAGCATCTCAACGCCCCGGATTTCAATGCGGCCAGTCACCTTGCCATGCCAGATCATGCCGCTCTGGCCTCTCTCGCCGAAGGAGCGACCCTTGGTGAGGTGGCCGATGCTCTGAGAAGCGGCGACGTCGCGGTTGCTGCGAACTTCTGGGCAGGGTTTGCCCAGGGCTCGGGGAGTTATCTCACAGGGACCGTCACCACCGCCGAAGGCCCCACGGTCAGTCAAGACGGCGAGGACTTCGAGACGATCGTCATCACCCCCGAGACCGGCGGTGATCGTGTGATGATGCTTCGAGACGACGACGGCTATCGGGTCGACCTCTTTGCCTCATTTGGTCCAGGGCTCGCAGACAAGATGCTCCCCCCTGTAGAGCGACTGCTCAGCACACAGACCGAAGACGCCCTGATGATCCTCACCGAGTTGAGGAGCATCGTCCCGTCACTTCTGGTGGCAACCACTCTGCCCGGGCTGTCACCGGTGGTGATACAGCAACTCGTCCAACTGGTCGAGCTGATCACCCGGGTCGGCTGACCCTGTTTCTATGGGGTAAGCGATTTGAGGGTGGGGAGAACCTCGCTGCCCAGGAGGTCGATGAGGGCGGGTTGGTCGAGGGAGGCCATCTGGAAGGTGACGATGTCGGCCTTCAGGACCTCCACGAGTGGCCGGTAGACCTCGACGATCTGATCGGCTGTATCGACGAGGCTGTAACGACCGAGCACCTCTTCACGGGGGAGTTCGTCGGCTCGTTCCCTGAGCGTCTGCGGATCCACTGCCTCGAGCCTTCCGGGAGCACGCAAACCTCGCCAGGAGTAAAGCGCCTCCCAGGCCTCGTCTTCGTTGGATGCGAACAGCGACCAGCGTGTCGTCAGCACCGTCGGATCAGGGTTGCCGGCCTCGGAGGCAGCGGCCCTCAGGGGGTCGGTCACCCGCTCGATGGTCTCGGCGGGGTCTTTGACCGATGTGATCACTCCCTGGGCGAGCTGACCGGCGAGAGTGGCCGACTTCGGCCCCCCGGCCGCCATCAGGATCGGCACCGGTCCGAGTGGGGGCGAGTAGAGCCGGGCCCGATCGGTTCGGTAGTAGTCGCCGTCGAATGTGAGCTTGTCGCCGTCGAGAAGCCGTCTCATGATCTGCAATGCCTCGGACATGCGGGCGTTGCGCTCGGCATACTTCGGGAACTGGTAGCCGAGGGGCCCCTCGTTGATGTTCTCGCCAGTGCCGACTCCGAGTGTGAATCGTCCACCAGACAGCCGATCAAGCGTCGCAGCGGCCTGGGCTACCACCGCCGGGTGATATCGGAACAAAGGAGTGGTCACCCCGGTGGCGAACTCGAGACTCTCGGTTGCCTGCGCCATCGCTCCGATTGTCGAGAAGGCGAAACCAGAGGCCGAGGAGTCATCGACCCACGGGTGAAAATGCTCTGATACGACAACCATGTCGAATCCGGCCTCTTCGGCAAGGACGGCATGGGAGACTAATTCCTCGGGCTGCCACTGCTCGTGTCCACAGAAGTAGGCAAACTTTGTCACGAGAGTCCTTTCAATGTGAGGTGTGAGCTGGAATGCCTGCACCACATCGTGATGCCATTAGCCACCTGGAGCTCAACGTCAACCCTCCGGGTGAATTGTCATCTTGCACCGTAACCGGAGTGCCTTTCACTTTTGGCCGCCGATGGTCGATGAAGCACAAGCCCGAATGGGCCCGTGGAGAATCCCAGGTGTGATGGCTTGGAGATGGGCGTATACCTGAGCGTTGTCCTGATTGCGCTGGTGGTCGGGCTGGAGCAATCCCTCGATAACGGCTAGGAGCTACTGCTCATTTGGGGGACGTCGATCGGTGCCATCGTCCTTGCTGCGTTTGCAGTAGGTGCCACGGATTCGATCCCAATTGCGGATCAGTTTCAGTGATCAAGTATCTGCTGACCCATTGAATGCCGAAACGCAGTGGGGCACCCGACTGAGACGACAGCCTGGGGTTCGAGCTCAAAGGGGGTATGGCCCAAGTCGCCCCCAGAGGATCACCAATAATCCCAATACGATCAGGAAGGTGAGTGCCGCATATGCGCCGTTCCTGGTTCTCCGCCAATGAAGCACTCCCTTCCAGGTTTGGAGGACCACGAGAGCAGCCGCTGCCAGAGGTGCCAGCATCTCGACGCCTCCGATGAAGATAGGGAGTAGCAGGCCTATCGATGCCGCCAGTTCGACCCCACCGAGGGCGCGGAACCCTGAATTCGAGAAGTCCATGGCGTGGGGAAGAATCGAGGAGAGTGCTTCTCTTGACCAGAAGAGCTTGGAAGCTCCGGACGCGAAAAAGAAGAGTGCGAGCGCTCCCTCGAGAAAGAGTATGAACAATTCCATCAGTCTGTGACCCAGTCGTTAACCGTGGTTCGCCACGCTAGCGCCCAGGGCATTAGTGCACCTTCGCGGAAGTTGGGAACGGTTAGGCAAGAGGGTTCTCTACCTTCGGAACGTTGGTCAGAACAGGGTTTCCGCCTCGACTGCCTCTCTCAGGTCCTCGTCGTTGTTGCGTACCGAGTTGACCTTCCTGGAGACCGCGTGTTCCATCAGAACATCCTCCTTGATCGGGGCCAGGAGGGAGCGTGCCGCCTCCGGATCGGTGAGGTCCCGGTCGAGCCAGGCGTCCCACACCTTGGCAGGCAGCGACACCGGCATCCGATGATGGATGGATGCGATGACACCCTCGGCAGCGGTGGTGATGATCGAACACGTGCGGCGCCAGTCGTTGGTCTCCGGGTCGATTCGGGCGGCCCAGATTCCGGCGAAGACCATGGGGTGGCCATCCGCGCGGTAGACCCAGTGGGGAGTGCGCCCATTCTCCGGAGGTTCCCACTCGTAGAACCCGTCGGCCGGGATGAGACATCTCTTGGTGGCGAATGAGTCCCGAAATGCCGCCGTCGTGTCGACTGTTTCGGCACGAGCGTTGATGTGGATCGTCTTGGTGTCCGCGGCCCAGTGGGGGACCAGACCCCATTTCATCGTCCCGAGTTGTCTTTCGCCGTCCTTCTCGCCGACCACATACACAGGGTCGGTGGGTGCCACATTCCAGCTCTTCCCCAACGACTCCGTGACCACGTTGTCCACCCCGAAATACTCGGCGTAGAAGTCGAGATCACCGGTGATCGAGAACCGTCCACACATGACATCCAGCCTAAAGTGCCCCCCAACACAAATACGATGACGTTTCGACGGACAGATGACCCCGCTCGCGGCGTCCTCGTCCTCGACGCACCGCACCGGGTGCGTCTTCGTCCTGCGTCCTGGCGAGGCGATGCGATGCCCCTGTCTCGCCGAAACATACGACCGTACTTATGTTGGAGGGCACTAAGTTCCCTGGTACGCGTACTGGCGAATCGTCCTTTCCAGATACCGGAGAGCAACGTCATAACCATGGCCGGCCACTTCGGCGGTGTAGGCCAGGACTCTCACCACCCACACCAAGAACAGCACCTCCTCCCAGTCGTCGTCACCTTCGATGTACTCATCGAGGAGAGCCAGATAGACATCGCGCCAGAGAGACTCATCCAGAAAAGTCAGGTTGCCGGTGTGGGCCAGGAGCATTCCCTCCGCGGCGGGGGTGGGGAGGGCCGACAGGAGGTCCATTTGGCGAGGGGTGAAGGTTTCGGGGACGAGTCTCATGGTGGATTCGAAGTCGTATCCGGTCTTCTCGGTGATCGCCGCGGGGACACTTTCTGCGGGTTGGGTCTCATGGGTGATGGGTCGGTCGAGAACCTCGCCCCTGAGGGCATGGATGGCGGAGAAGCACTCGATCACCATGCGGCGGATGTCGGTGAGTTGTCCGTAGAGCTTGTGAATCTTGCCCTGTGGTATGTAGACCTCGGAGATCGACATGCCATGGCGCACGGCGCTGAAAGTGATGACCGTGTCGATGCCCCAATCGCTCTGTCGTGCCACCCTGGAGTCACCGGCAAGGGTCTCGGCTCCTTCCCGGCTGAGTAACAACTCACCGCCAAGTGGCTGATGGATCCTGGGCAGTTCGCTGTCCGGGAAGAGTATGGCGAATCCGGGACGGGTGATCATCCAGGTCACCATTCCGTCGGTGGCAGCGCGGGGAAAGTAGTGACGCACCATGTCATATCCGAGGTCCGCGGATGTCTCGGCTTTTGTGATCCAAGTGGCGTCGAAGCTGGTGATGTCAGCGTCGTAGAAGTGGAGACGGTGGTGGTCGGAGTCAACGAAGTGGCGAAGTCCTGTGTTCATCCCGTCTCCTTTGCCAGGTCGCATCGTCCCGATCCGATCTTGCAGAACCAGGCCCACCGGCGTGCCGGTCTTCGAGACGATTGCTGGAATCGCCTCCTCGACTGCCCTGTAGGTGGACTCGGGTTCGGACCCGACACAGAGAACCTCGTCGACCGATCTGTGACGCGCGGCAATCTCGATGTTCTTCAGCACGACGTCGGGCTGCTCGGTCTTGAAAGGAAAAACGACGAGACTGCCCATCGCAGGTCACGGTACCCGGCCCCCTTCCTTTTGAGGGGGTGTCGGGGCCCGAAGGCCCCGACGATGCGAGTCAGTCTGTAAGCCGGATTCTGTCGAGGACGGCCATCCATCTGGGCGCTCCGTTACCGACGCGCTCACGCGGCCTACCCGGGACTTCGGCGGGCCACCGGTCGTCCCTGCTTGGCCTTGCTCCGGGTGGGGTTTGCCTAGCCGTCACGATTGCTCGTGACGCTGGTGGGCTCTTACTCCACCGTTTCACCCTTGCCTGTGCAACCTGGTCGTCAGACCAGGCGCCATCGGCGGTCTGCTCTCTGCTGCACTTTCCGTCGGGTCACCCCGCCTGGGAGTTATCCAGCACCCTGCCCTGTGGAGTCCGGACTTTCCTCAACCGATGGCTTCAGCCATTGGCCGCGACCGTCCAACGGACTCGCACAGGTGAGTCTACGGCCTGGTCAGCCTTTCTTCTGCCCGCAAGCCAGCCGGCGACACCCGAAACGAGTATCGAAAGCACCGCCAGCCAGACAACGGTGGGAGTCGGGGCAGGGCTGCCCCCAAGGCGGGCAACGGCCACTATCAGGAAGGCAATCAGCAGACCAGTCACTGCACCATGAAATCTCCCTGAGTGTCTTGCCTTGGCTCCGGCAACCCAGCCCCCCACGCCAAGACCAAGGAGAATTCCTATCACGAGCCCTATGTCGGAGCCGGTCTCAACACCGGCGATGGTCAATCCTCCGCCAACCACAAGGGCGAAAACTGAGGCGGCGAGGCTGCCAGAGGCCACGCCGAGGGCAACGGCACCTATGTTGAGGGCAGCAAGCACAACACGATGTTGGCAGGAGTGGTCTCCAAATCCACCGATCGGCGGGCGACAGAAATAGCCTGACCCGGAAACCTTTGGCAATCATGTCGAGTCGAACAGACCGAACTCGTAGAGGAGGAGACCACCTTGGTTATCAACAAATATCTGGCCGAGCTATTGGGGACGTTCATTCTCGTTGTCCTCGGATCTATGGGAATCCTGGCAGTTGGGGGAGCAAACGGAGCGGCCGAGATCATCGCCATCGGCTTTGCCTTCGGTCTCGCTCTGCTGGCAGGGATCTGGGTTGTGGGCCATGTGTCCGGTGCCCACTTCAACCCGGCGGTGACGCTGGCCATGCTTCTCGACAAGCGTATTTCGTTCTCCGACGCCATCGGATACTGGATAGGCCAGTTCGCAGGGGCCGGAGTCGCTTCTCTTGTGATTTGGGCGGCGTCGAGCAGAGAATCAGTCGGTCTGACGGCGACCACCTATACCGATCTCAACACGGCAATCCTTGTCGAGGTCCTGCTCACGGCGATCTTCGTCTGGGTGATCATGGTGGTCGTGCAAAGGGGCCACAACCATGCGCCCGCCGCGATTGCCTTGACGTTGGTCGCGGTCCATCTGGCTGGCATTCCGTTCTCTGGCGCCTCGGTCAACCCGGCCCGCTCGTTCGGCCCGGCTGCGGTCTCCGGAGGGGACTTTGGCCAACTCTGGGTCTACATTTATGCGCCGCTGATCGGGGCCATCATTGCCTGGGGTCTGTACAGACTGTTCCCCGTTGAGGACTCTGGATAGAGAACTATGAGAAGAGGGGATCTTCCTCGAGATCCTCGAGTCCCATGACCCAACCCGCCGGGAGGCTCCAGTGTCGGGCGCCTCTGATCATTGTCTCGAGATACTCGGTCGTCGGCAGATAGTCGTCGTCGGGCGGACCGGCGGCAACAAAGACGAGACAGTCGTATTTGTTGCCCTCCCGGTCGACCGCCTTGTGGTCAAATCCGGGAGACCTCCCTTCGTGCGCCTCGGCGCTCACCAGGGCGTCGACCTGGTCTTCGGGAATCTCAAACACGCCGCCCCAAACCGTGTGTGCCGGGTCACGCGTGAGTGTCGCCGTTGCTCCGTTGTTACCTGAGTCGACGAAGCCGAGCTTGGTTTCCGGATAGTGCGCCGTAAAGAGAAACTTGGCTCCGGGGGCGACTTCTCCAATGCGGTCCGGGTCAAGAAACGAGGCGTAGGCGAAATACAGAGTCGGGTTGGGCACGGGAACCGAATCTTACCGGGAGTGGCGACTTTGCTGTGCATCGGCCGCCACATCATTTACCCGCATTAAACGTCGGCTGTCCTACCGTTTCGGATCGTGCGTCGTCTCGTACCCCTATTCGTATTGATCGCTGCCTGTGGAGGAGCTGCCTCTGACCAGACTCAGGGGAGTCAAGATGTGGTGGCTCCCACCTCGTCCGTGGCTGAATCCCCGGCGACCACGGCCGATGACGGCTCCACGCCGACAACTTCGGATCCGGAATCTCCGCCGACGACAGATTCGGGTAGACCGGTTGGGCCCGATTTCACACTGGAGTTGGGCGAAGGCGGCGAGTACACCCTCTCTGAAGGATCGAAGCCGGTGTACATGGTGTTCTGGGCCGAGTGGTGACCCAGCTGTCGACGGGAGTTGCCCGTCGTAGATGCTCTGGCGGCTGAGTATGCGGACGAGGTCGACTTCATTGCTCCTGCCTGGAAGTCGAATTTCGAGGCAACCCAGGCCAGGGCCGATGAGTTGTTCCAATCCGGAAGAATCCAGTGGGGTCTTGACGACCAAGAGACAATTTTTCAGCTTTATGGAGTTCCCTACCAGCCGGTGACTGTCCTCATCGCCGGCGACAAGACCGTTGTCGAAGCCTGGGCGGGTCTTCGCGGCGAGGAAGAGCTTCGCGCGGCCATCGACAACCTGATTGCACTGTCCGGGTGAACCCTTCCCCTTAACCTGTTGACCGCCCGAGGAGGGACGCGTGACAGGTATCGGAAGGTTCAAGGCCAAACAGCACAGGTGGTTCGACGAGTTACACGAACTCGAGATGGAGATGCTCGATCCCGGGGCCCGCGGTGACCCTGAGCGGCTTAGCGACCTCCTACGGGATGATTTCATCGAGTTTGGAAGCTCGGGCCGCGTCTATGAGAAGCGAATGCTGATCGAAATGCTTTCCAGGGAAGAGCATATTCCCGTGCTCATTCGCGACTTCGCCATAAGGGAACTCGCCCCCGAAACGGCTCTCATCAACTACCGCAGCGTTGGCCAGGCCGGGCAGGAAGCGCGACGCAGCTCCATATGGATCAAAGACAATGGCCGCTGGCAAATGGTGTTTCACCAGGGAACCCGTATCCCAAACAGTTGGGGAGCGATCTCATAGGCGACAAGCACGCTCACACTCTTAATCTCGTTGGAGCTTGAGACAGTTCGAACTCATCCTCTTCTTCACAGTGGTCTTTGCTGTCGTCTGGCCCGCAGTTTTTGGTGTCAGGCCAAAGAGGGGGATTGCTGCCGGTCTTCTGTCGATCGCCATTGTTCTCCAGATGCAGACCGAGGGGTTTCGATGGCAGATGGTGCCGCTCTATGCGATTGCCGTGGGTCTTGCCGGCGGAGATCTCCTATTCATCGATCGCGAGGTGGCTCTGTCGAGACGGCTTGCCCGAGGTTTGTTCGGCCTGGCCGGGGTTGGGGCTTGCGATAGTCATGGCTGTCATCCTTCCAGTGCCGCAACTCCCGGTGCCTTCAGGGCCGGAGACGATCGGAACCTTGACGGTGCAACTCGTCGATGTGGAGCGAGAGGAGATCTACGGGGACACCCCGGGCGTCCCACGGCGCTTCATGGCACAGGTGTGGTATCCGGCTCAGCCGAGCCAAGGGATCGACCCTCTGGTTTGGAGTGAAGACTGGGATGTGGTGGCGCCTGCCATGTCGCGTCAGCTTGGAGCACCGTCATGGTTCCTCGACTACACGAAGTACACCTTCTCCAACGGGATTCCCTCGATTCCCATTGCAGACGGCATGTTCCCGCTAATCATCTACAGCCACGGCTGGACGGGATTCCGAACGATCGCCATCAACCAGATCGAGACCCTCGTCTCCAACGGCTACATGGTCATTGCCATCGACCACACCTACGGCGCCATTGCCACGAGGCTGGCGAATGGCGAGGTGATCGAGCATGATCCGGCAGCCCTGCCGGACGAGGAAGTGGTCGGCGAGGAAGCCTACGCGGAGGCCTCCTTCAACCTCGTGGAGACCTTTGCTGCGGATATCGTCACCGTGCTCGATACCTTGGAGCTTGGCGAAGCCGATGTCTTCGGGGCCGTTGCGGCGAGCGCCGACCTGAACAGGATCGGTGTTTATGGCCACTCAACGGGTGGGGGAGCGGCAATCAAGGTGTGTCTGGAAGAACCGCGTTGCGGAGCTGTTCTTGGGCTGGATCCGTGGGTGGAGCCATTCTCGGATCGCGTGATAAAGCTCACGGCGACTCGTCCGGCCCTTTTCATGAGATCTGATGAGTGGCGTGGCAACGAGAACGACAACCTCCTTCGCGGAATCGCCGGCCGCAGTGAGAGCGTCACCTACTGGCTCGGTGTCGAAGGCGCCGGGCACAACGACTTTGTGGTGACTCCGTTGTTTTCACCGATCGGTGCTCAACTCGGATTGAAGGGCCCAATACCCACCGGTCGCATCGTTCCCATCATCGACAACTACCTGCTTGGCTTTTTTGACGTGTTTCTTCTGGGGACGGGCTCAGCGGCTCTGGACAACGTCAGTTTCGAGGAGGTCTCGGTTGAGGTGATTTCCCCCCAACGGCCCTAGTGGCACGTTCTCGCCCGGGGAGGGGGCCGCTGCCCCTATGTAGGTCGGACCAGTTGTTTGAGTTTGGGGTCGAGTTCCTGTTTTGGACCGGGGAACGGTGTCCAGTCCGGTTTCCGGAAAACCTTGTTCTCTCCTGGCCCACCGGTGATATGCCAGCCTTTTTCGTGGAGGTGCCGGTGGTGAAACCCGCATAGGAGGATCAGATTGTCCAAATCGGTGGTCCCGCCTTTCGACCAGTGGACAATATGGTGGACCTGAAGCCAGTTGGTGTTGTCACATCCGTGAAACCGGCATTGTCTCCCGTCGCGGTGGTAGACGAGTCTCCGCAACCAGCCGGGGACGGTACGTGAGTTTCTTCCTACTCCGATGACAGCCGACCCGTCGGTGATGACAGTTTCGACTACGGCGTCACAACACAGTCTTCGTGCTGTCTCGTTGGGGATGAGAGCACCCGAACCAAGTTCGTGGGGGCCGGGTTTGTCTTCGGTCAACGCATCAAGGTCGATATAGGCCGACACCTGTGGAGGCGACGTGGTGTCTCCGGTGGTGGCACACACTTCTACCAACCCATCCGCCATCCGGGTCGAATAGGAGTCGAACAGACCGGTTTCGGGGTTGACAGGAATCTTGTCGGCTCGGTCGCGGATAGCGGTCTCCACGATTTCGAGTTCAACGTTGGGTAGATGAGCAGTCAAGCTTCCTGAGGCACCGTCGAGAGTCCGTTGTATCCACAGTGCACGCACCCGATGAGCCTCTTTCTCTTCTGAAACAGAAGGAGGGTCCGCCCTCCGGGCTTTCCTATCCAGGAGAGCATTGGACAACCCGAGAGCCTCTTCGATCAACCCGGCTTCGGTGTCAGCAGTCGCCATACGAGAAACAGCATCGACCTGGTCGAGGGAAAGGTCACCGGCCGCAAACCGTTCAGACAGAACAGGCAGATCTGACAGTCTGCGGGCAACCGAAACCAGTTACCGTGCCGTGGAAGGACGGAGCCGAAGCCTGGCCGCCACCCAATCCGTCAAACTCCGAGCACCATCGCTCATCCAGGTCTGGCCAACGTCGGAAGCCTGAATCAGAGAGCACAATTCCGCCGTGCCGGCTGCGGTTAGACCGCCGAACTGATCGAAACCCCGGTCGATCTCATCCGAAGTGGCTTGAGACCAATCCATACATCGAACATACGTTCGATCAGAGGCAAAGTCAAGAGGTATATGCCAAATACGCAAGAAATCTGAAGAAAGTGGCAAGCCAGGAGTCGGCTGGTTGGGGGCTATTACCTGTCTGGCGCCTGCTGGGTGTCTCCGGTGACAGACTGCCCCGGCCGCTCGCCGCGCTTGATCGCATCGATGGTGGCCCCCAGCGTGAATGCGTCACTCTCGCCGATGATCTTTCCAACAACCACGCCATCGGGGTCGATGAAGAAAGTCTCGGGAATGCCGAACACTCCGTAGGCAATGGCAGTTCGACTTCCCGGGTCTGCCAGGTACTTGGTCCATTGCGACGTGCCGACCTGTCTCAGCCATTCCAATGACTCAGACGGGCTCTCCTGGTATCCGATCTGAACAAATGTGACGTCGTCCTCGCCAAACGCGTCCGAGGTCGCAACAAGATCAGCATGTTCGGCCCTGCACTGGAGACACCACGAGGCAAAGAAATTGATCACGACGATGTCACCTCGGAGATCCCCCAGAGCCACCTCGTCACTGCCGTCAAGTGTCGTGAGGTCGAACTCGGGTGCGGGCTGACCGATCAGCGGTGAGTCAACCAGAGCCGGATCACCACCGAATCGGGAGGCGAGAACAACGGCGAGAACCACAGTTCCGAGAGCAATCCCCAGACCCGCCCAGCGAAGCCATCTGCCGCTCATGCGCAAGGCTCTCCGCGGGTCACGGCTTCGAAACTAGATCCGACCAACGCCTTCGAATCTTCGGACAATTCGGGATCCGCCAGTACGTCAGAGAACAAGTCGGCGGCAGCATTGCTTTCTCCGGCGCCGCACCATAGGACCCGCCCCTTGAGGAACATTGCCGTGGTGGAGTCGGAGTCGATGATGAGAGCCTGATCAAATAGCCCGATCGCGGTTTCGACCTCACCATTGCCGTCCCACGCCATCCACCCGAGCCGGACGAGGGCCGTAACCACCTCCGCATTGGATGCGCCGGCTGCCTCGGCAACGGCAAGGTAGTGGGGAAAGGCGGAGCTGTAGTCTCCGATCTCGTAGTAGCGCTCGGCGAGAGCAAGACGCATCCCATTGATTTGGGGGTTATCGAGGTTTGCCGCCACAACTGCTTCCATGGTTTCGTTCGACACCTCCGAGAGATCTTGACCTTCGAGGTTGGCAACACCTGCCGCCGGTCCTTCACGATCCTGGAGAAAGAAGCCGGCGACTATCACCACAACGGCGAATGCTCCCGCCAGGATGAGTCCGCCGACCAGAGTCCGGCTTCGGCTCCGACTCTGAGGCTCAGCCTCGGGGGACGCATCGGCCCCAGGGTGACGGCGCCACCACACAATGATCGATACTCCCGCGGCCAGAGCCACCAAGGGCGCCACCCAGAGCACGAGCGTGGCTCCGCTTGCCGGTGGGTCGAGGAGCACGGCCCCGCTGTACGCCGAGAGGAGCTCGTCGATGATCTCGGTGTCACTAGCTCCCTCGGCCACACGCTCGGAGACGAGAGCCATCATGTCTCGCGCCATCGGCGCAGGCGAGTTGGCTATCGATTCGCCCTGACAGACCGGGCACTTGATCTGAGTGCCGAGATGCTCCACACGATCTGCCTCGGTCGGGCTCGAGGCAACGACGACGACGAGTATCACGGTCATGAGGACGATTGCCGTGATTGAGAGAAGATTGCGTGTCCGCTCAGACATCGGCTTTTTGACGCTCCTGACCGGCTTTGCGTTCCCGTTTGCGCACCGCGATCGAAGCGAAACCACCCGCGGCGGCGATCAATCCGCCCAACCAGAGCAGGCCAATGAGCGGTGATGTGTCAAAGGCCAAGGTTGCGCTCTCCGAATCGAAATCAACCAAAGTGGCATACAGGTCGCCATCAGGCCGGTTGAGAACGTCGGGTGTGCTGATTCCGGCGCTGTCTCCGAAAAAGTTTGCCGCCGGTGTCATTGTCGCGACGAAACGCGCACCCCTGTTGACACTGAGTCGAGCGCCCCGGGTCGTCTTGTTCGGATGCTGCTCCTGGAAGGGCGACTCATAGGTGATGGTGAACCCGGCGAATTCGACAGATTCACCGGGCGTCATCTCTACCTCGGCGTGGAGGCCGAGGTTGGCGGAGAAGGCGATTCCGACGGCGATCAAGACCACTCCGATATGACTCAGCTGGCCCGCCCAGAAAGGCGCGTCCCCGGCGACCAGATCCTTTGTCGCCTCCCATCGACCCACTTCGAGCTTTGACATGCGTCGTCCGGTCTGCTCGAGGAGAAGCCCGACGATCGCTCCGGTAACGAAGGTTCCGAGTGTGATCGCCAGGATGACCCATCCGATCCGGGTGACGGTGAAAGCAGTTACCAGGCCCGCGGAAAGCCCCAGAATCAGAGGTGTCCTGGTGCGTCTCCAAATGATCCCGACGTCAGCCGAGCCCCAAGGTGTGACCGGTCCGAATCCCATTACCAGCAAGAGCAGGAAGGAGAGGGGCACGGCGAGTCGGTTGAAGAAGGGCTCTCCCACCCCTATCTGAGTTCCTGTGAACGCCTCGAGGATGAGGGGGTAGGTCGTTCCGATCAGCACCACGAATGCGTAGACGGAGAGCAGCAGGTTGTTGAACAAGAAAGTTCCCTCGCGGGAGACGAAGGATTCGATGCGCTGTGATGAGGCGACCAGGTGCGCCCGTGTCGAGAAGAGAGTGAACGATCCAACGAGAACAAGAACGAGGAATCCCAGTAACGCTGGGCCGATCGCCGACTGTGTAAACGAGTGGACCGAGTTGATGGTGCCTGACCGGGTCAGAAATGTGCCCAGGATCGTCAGGGAAAAGGCGCTGATGACCAATACGAAGTTCCAGGCCTGGAGCATGTTGCGACGCTGCTGGACGATGGCGGAGTGAAGGAAAGCAGTGGCCACCAGCCAGGGCATCAGCGAGGCGTTTTCGACCGGGTCCCAAGCCCAGTATCCGCCCCACGAGAGAACCTCATAGGCCCACCAGCCGCCGAGCACGATGCCGAGAGTGAGAAAGGACCAGGCGACGACTGTTGACCGGTGGCTTCGGCGCAGCCATTCCGGTCCGGGGACCTTGAGGGCGAGGGCGCTTATCGCATACGCGAAGGGAACGGTGAGACCCACGTATCCGATGTAGAGAAGTGGTGGGTGGATCGCCATCATGAGATGGTTCTGAAGAAGCGGATTCGGTCCGGGGCCTTCGAGTGGGGCATCGACCGCGGCGAAAGGCCAGGCACTCGAGGTGAGACACCGATTCTGGGCCGCTTCGACACACACCTCGAATGGGTTGGCGACGGTGAGCATCAGGCCGAAGAAGAAGATGCCCACGCCGCCGATCACCGCAAGGGCCCCCGCCCCCAATTGGTCGGGCGAACGGCCGTAACGTCGGGCTACTGCCCATGTGAACACGGCGAGGACCAAACCCCAAAGGAGGATCGAGCCCTCCAACGCCGCCCATGCCGTCGCGACATCAAACGGGAAGGGTGTTGTCGATGCGTGGTGGTTGGCGACGTAGGCAAGGGAGAAGTTGTCCGTCAGGAGGGCGATCTCCATGGCGCCCATCGCCACCACCGACCCCACGAGCATCAAGTTGGCGGGGCCCAACCAGATCGGCTCTCGCGTCAGATCGTGAGGCCGCTATGCCACGCCAAACGAGAAGAGAAGCACCAGTGAGCGCAGCAACGAGACCGGCAGTGCCCAGGAAAGCAAGCATCAACTATCCGGGTAGGCCCCGCCCTCCTCGGGCAGCTCGTAATTCTCGTCATGACGGATGAGCGCACTGTCGGCTACGAACACATTCCCGCTCCACGCACCCTCGACGAGAACCGGAACCTGCTCGTCGAACAATGGAGGCGGGAGTATTGGTGAGGACGACGGGAATCGTTGCACCACCGTCGGTGACGTCGAATCTGAGATCGTCACCATCCTCGGTCAGGGTTCCGTCGACAACAAGCCCGGCGAGCCTGAAGCGCTCACCGTCGGGGAAGTCCGATCGTTGGTCGACAGCCTCAGTCGGATACAGGTAGTAGGTGAGGTTGTCGTTGAGCCCGGCCATGGTCAGGGCGACGACGAGGACTATCACTCCTCCAATGCCAAGAAGCACGAACCGGCGATGGGCCATCGGTCAGCTCCTGGTGGTGGCCCTGCGTCTCCGCAGATGCAGGTACACCGAGTAGGCGATGATCATCCCGTAGGAGATCACGAATACGCCGGCGACGACGACGGTGTCAGACATCTCCGACCTGACTCAGTTTTGGTGGCTTCACCGCGTCGCCCGCGAGCAACTCGGTTTCTCGATTTGCCTCCTCGATGCGTGCAACATCGGTCCGAGCCGCCATCAGGGCCACGTAGAGAATGGTGAAGGCCGCGACATTTACGAGCATCGCAATCAGCATCTCCGCTGGGCATCGTCGAGCCATCGGGTCTGATGGATTGCGTCTGGTGGAGAGTCCTGAAGAGGTTGACCGAGAAATACACCAGGGGCACCTGGACGACAGCTACAACACCGAGGATGGCCGAGCGCCGGGCCTTGACCACAGGGTCGTCCACCGCATTGCGAAGGGCGATATAGCCCAGGTAGACAAAGAACATCACGGCTGTCGACGTGAGACGAGGGTCGCCCCAGTCCCATGCCCTGCCCCACACGGCCTGGCCCCAGACCATGCCGGTGAACAATCCGATACCGGTGAACAACACGCCAATCTCGGCAGATGCCGAGGCGAGACGGTCCCATCGTTGTTTCTTCTTCCACAGCCACATGATCGAACCGAGGGCCGTCACGCCAAACGCCAGAAATGCCAGCCACAACGAGGGCACGTGAACGTTGATTATTCGGCTGTACTCGCCCTGTAGCGCGTCAGGAGGTGCGGTGAGAGCGAACCACAATCCAACCGCCATCGCAGCAGCAGCAACGCCAAACAGCACTCGTATCCGGGTCATCGTGTCGCTTCCTCTAGAGGTCTCGCCATACCTACTCCGATCACGGCAAGGGCGAGGTCGGTGGCGAGCATCAGCAATACCCATGGGAGGATACCGGCACCACGGGATAGTGCCTCCAACGACTGGGAGGCGCCGATCACGAGCGGAAGCGCCAGGGGAGCCACGATCAGAGATGCGAGAGCCGTGCGATTCCTCAGCCCGGCCGTTATCTCACCGGCGAGTGTTCCGAGTTCGGTGAGTCCGATGGAGAAGAGCACTGTTCCCAGAAGCACCGTCGACCAGGATCCGGATGGGAGAGTTGGCCCATAGATGAGCACCATCGCGATGAACAGCACCACGAGGAAGGCCAGCATGAGGACACCGCCGGATAGCACCCGACCCACGAATCGAGCGGCCGGATCAACCCCGAGCAAAGCGTGCAGATCTCTCCGCTCCTGTGTGTCGGCCGCCGACTGCCGAAGAGCCACCTGCATGCCGAAGAGGATTCCAAGCGCCCAGAACACCGCCGGACCTATTCGACTTATGGTCGCAAGCTCAATTCCAAGGGAAAGCGGAAACACCATGAGTGCGACCACGGCGAAAGGAAGCACGATTCTGAGGGTGTCTCCGAGTCTTCTCTCAACACGGAGATCCACTCTTGCTATCTCCAGCGACTGGTTCCAGAAGCTCATCGAGCACTCTCCAGGCGCCCGGAAACGAGGGCCATCACCTCATCACAGCTCGCGTCGAGCCGTTGTTGGTCATGAGAGACCATGACAACTCCGCCACCATCGGCAATCGTTCGGTCCTTGAGTGCGTCTATGAGCTCGCGGGCCGAATTGTCGAGACCGGATGTTGCCTCATCGAGGAGTAACAGCCTTGGCCTGGTCAGCAGCAGATGAGCTACCTCGATCCGTCTCCGCATTCCAAAGGAGCTTGCATCCGCCCTTCTGTCGGACGCCTCGTCAAGACCGACCACCTCGAGGACGGGGTCCACTCTCTCCTCGGCCAATCCCGCCAGCCGGACAACATGAACGAGATTCTCGCGAAGTGTCAGCTCGTCGATCAGAGCCGGGTTGTGGCCGATCATCCCGATGGAGGGCCTGATCGCGAACACCTGGTCGGAGGTGACGTCGGCACCCAATACCGATCCTGCGCCCTCGCTGATTCTGAGCAGTGTGGTCAACATGCGAATCAAGGTGGTCTTGCCCGATCCGTTGGGGCCGGTAATGCCCGCAACCTGGCCCGGTTGCAGGCTGAAATCAACATGGCGAAGGATGGGCTTTCCCCCAAGGGAAACACCGGCGTTTTCCAGATGGACTAGTGGATCCACATTTGGAGTCTCATCACCGGAAGGAAGAGTCTCAAGTTGGCGCTGTGACCCGATGGCCGGCGAGTCTCGGACCGAGCCACGCGGCAAGTCCTCCAAACGCCACAGCGGCGAGGTACCAGCCGACCGGGCCGCCGGTGAGACTCGGTCGCATGGGCTCGGTGAGGAGACGGACCAGCCCGACCAGGGCAAGCGCCGCACCCGCTCTTGTGAGAAGGCGCCAGGGCAATCTGGAGACCAACCACGCGGCCAAAATCAGACCTGCGGCGGCATAGAGCTCAACAGGATGCCGGGTGACCGCACTTCCCGGCTCAGCCCATGCCCAGGGAAGACCAGACGCCGTTCCCAGACATGCGCCCCGCCAGAGACAACCGGCATGCCAGCCGGCGAGACCAAGTACCGCAGCAGGCGCGGTCGCGTCCAGATCGGCGATCCTCCACTTGTCTGCCCACAGATAAGTCACGATGGCGCCAATCGAAGCTGCTCCTGTGTGGACGCCTCCCCGAACGATGATGATGTCGAGAGGGTTGACGAGGGGGTTGATGCCCTGGAGCATCATTGCGACGAGTCTGCCCACGACAAGCCCTCCCACCGCTGCCCCAATCAAACGATCTGTCGGATGATCGGGAAGATGGTCGCTCCAGAGACGGGTGCCCACCCAACTGAAACCGATCGCAGTGAGCGCCGCCCACAGCAGGGTGAACTCCAACTAAGTGCTTTCCACTAGGAGCCCAGTTGAAGCAGTTCGTCGATGTTCAAGGCGAGTGTCCTCTCATCGAGAATTCCACTGTGCGTCTTGAACAGCTCACCGTTCGGGGCGAAGAAGAACGTGACCGGTGTGCCGATCCCGGCATAGAAGTTGACGACCTCGCGGTCGCGATCGAAGAAGTGATCGAACTCGAGACCGAATTCGGCCAGGAAGGCTTTGGCGTCTGTCTGGTTGTCCTGGACATCTACGCCTATGAACTCGATCTGCTCTCCGTATTGCTCGAATGCCGCGTTGAGAAGTGGGGCCTCGGAACGGCATGGCAGACACCACGACGCCCATACGTTGACAACCGCAGGTTTGTCGATACCCCCGATGTAGGCTTCGAACTCATCGGCCGTGGTCGCCGGCAGATCCGGGCGGCCCCCCACCTCCTCGGGTCCTGCCGTGGCAGTGCCACCGCATGCGACCAGGATCAGCATGAGCACGATCGAACGCTTCAACATCGTGAACGATTGTCCCAGTGGTCGGTTTCTATTTGGCATCCAAGCCTGGAAACGCCCCCGTCGCGACGCTTATGCCGCGTGACGGGAGGGAATGATCAGACGCACCGCTCGTCTGATCGGGAGGCTGAGTTGGCCGGTCGAGTCGACCAGACGTATCGAGTTCCCGTTCAACCACCGCCAGATGATCTCTGCTTCCTCTCCGGCCTGCACATTGGGCGGAACCTCGGTTGCAGACACGTCGGCCGCCCGAGCCTGGGCGATGAGGCCAGGGGGGTCGCCAGGTTGTCGCGTCTCGACCAGAGTGCCGTGGTCGATGACAGTCCGGCGGCCTTGTGCATCTTCGATCTCGAGGAAGCCGGCTTCGGTCAATGCCTGCCAGCGGTGCTTCCTCTCGATGGCCCGGGCGAGAGCGTCGTGGCGATCACGCAACCAGGCCGCTTCCTCGTAGCGGCGTTCGTTGGCGAATCGCGTCATCCGATCGACAAGAGGATCGAGAAGCAAATCTGGCGAACTCGCCATCCCGGTGAGAAGTTGATCGACGACGACCCGGTATTCGTCTTCCCCCAATTGCCCATCACATGGACAATTGGCTACGCCTATCTGGGCGGCTGCACACTTCCCCTCCTTGGAGCCGGCGCGGGCCCGGCACCGTCTGATGGGGTGGGCGTCCCAGATGGCCGTCACCACCAGATCGGCCGCTCGTTTGGAGCGAAACGGACCCAGATAAGAGATCCCATCGTCCTTGAGGGCCCTGACCACTGAGAGCCTGGGGAACGGCTCGTCAGTCAACTTGACGAAGTGCGATGATTTCGGCGGGCGTGACCGCCGGTTGTAGCGGGGTCGGTGGGCGTGGATGAGCCTGAGCTCGGTGACCTCGGCCTCGAGTACCGTTTCACACACCTGGTGGTCAATGGAGTGGAGCTCCTTCATCAGATTGGCGATGGTTCTCCGCTTGTCCCCGTAGAAGTACTGGCGGACTCGGGTCCTGAGATTGGTGGCCTTGCCGACGTAGATCGGGATGTTCTGCCTGTCCTTGAAGACGTAGATTCCCGGCAGTCTTGGCAGGTCTTCGGTCAGCTTGATCTTGGAGTAGTGGGCCGAGCCTTTGGCCGTCGGCAGTTGGAGCAGGTCGTCGAGGTTGGTGACACCCAGCGATCCGACACGTTCCAGAAGCCCGTGGAGGACATGTGCCGTTGCCTTGGCATCGTCCAGCGCCCTGTGAACCGGCTTCACCGGACTCCGAAAGTGGTCAGCCAGGGTTTGAAGGCGAAGGTTGCGAACCTCGGGTCGAATCAACCTTCGGGCCAGCGCTGCGGTGTCGACCGACTTGTTCTCGAGATGCCCGTACCCGAGCCGAACTGCCGCGGCGTTGAGAAACGAAAGATCGAATCGGACGTTGTGTCCCACAATGATGGTGTTGCCGATGAACTCCAGAAATGGTGGCAGCGCGGATTCGATCCGTGGTGCGTCGAACACCATTGCATGGGTTATCCCGGTGAGGATCGTGATCGACGGGGGGATGGCCAGGCCGGGGTCGACCAGAGTTTGGAACGAGCCGAGCAGTTCGCCGCCCTTGTACTTGACGGCGCCGATTTCGGTTATCTCACATTTGGAGGGGGAGCCGCCCGTGGTCTCCAGGTCGAGGACACAGAACGTGACGTCGAAGAGGGGGGTTGACAGGTCATCGAAGCTGGGCTGAAAGGCTGTCTCCACTGCCGCCAGAGACTACATCGAACATATGTTCGATGTCAATCAGCCGACACGCTGTCTCACCGCCTCATAAGCGAGCAGGGCCAGGCTCACCGACGTATTCAGTGAGTCAGACAACCCGAACATGGGGATAGCGACGAGGCTGTCGCACAACTGCTGTCGCCGATTTGCTGAGACCCGTGTCTTCTGCGCCGACCAACAGGGCGGAAGCGCCCTTCATGTCGGTATCCCACAGTGCGTTCTGAGAGTCAGGCGATGCCGCAATCAAGCGAATCGAGTGCTCCACGAGCCACGGCCCAAAGTCGTCGAGCCCGCACACAGCCACCGGCACGCTGAACAGCGCACCCGTTGATGCCCGAATCACGTTGGGGTTGAAGACGTCAACTGTCTCGCCCACCGCGACAAAACCGTTTGCTCCGGAGGCATCGGCCGTGCGCAGCATGGCGCCGAGGTTGCCTGGTTTTTCGATCGATTCCGCGGCGAGGACGAGAGGTGCGTCGTCCAGATCGATGTGGTCGAGTGTGAGCGGAAACTGCTCAAAGACAGCTATCACACCCTCCGACTGACTTCGATACGAGGCGCGACTCAGGACCGTCGGCTCCACCATCAGCGCATCGGCAGTGGCCAGATCGGAGGTCGGGTCGTCGATGTAGGTCTCGAGTGGCTCCAGACCGCTCTCGATTGCGCGGCTGACCAGACGAGCACCCTCAACGACAAAGATGCCCTCGGCGTCGCGATGCCTCTTCTCCCGGAGCCGGATCAGTCGCTTGATCCGCTCGTTGGTCGGCGATGTGATGTCGTAGGCCATCGTTGCGGAGTATCGCAGTCGAGTCTCATACAATTCGACCATGAAGCTCAGCCGATTGGGTACCTACTCCACTCTGACCGAGGCCACCTTGGTCAAGGCGAAGCTCGAGACGTTCGGCATCGACGCCATCGTCGAGGCGGATGTGGCATCGTCGTCAATACCTACATTCGATCAGATCGAAGGTGTCAAGGTCCTGGTTCGGGAGTCCGATCTCGGCGCCGCGTACGAGGCACTCGGGCGAATGCTTCCGTCTGCTGAGGATCAGCCGCCTTCATCCCAGTGATCGTGGTGGATCACCGAATCCTTTGCCTTTCTGGGCCGGTCGAGACTTGCCGACCGTCGATCGGGAGCCGGGTGGCCGATGGTGACGACGCCGATCGGCGTGTGTTCGTCCGGCAGCCGAAGGGCGGAGGCCAGGTCCGGTACCGAGTGAACGCCGAGAAAGCCGGCAGCCAGGTCTTCGTCCACAGCAGCCAGCAGCACCGCCATGAGCGCCGCCCCGGCATCGACCCACCAGTAGGGGATGGGCCACTCGATCATCTGGCCATCCGGCCCTAGTTTGTCGGGCTCGGAATATCGGTCCCGGTAGATCTTCTCGCTGACCGAGATCACGATGTGTGCCGGAGCCCGGGAGATCCAGGGGTCGAACCCGGCGGACACATACGAGTCCTCTCCGGCGAGTTTGGCGATTTCGCGCCGCACCGACGCGTCGGTCACCACTACCACTCCGATCGCCTGGCTATTACCCGCAGAGGGAGCCCTCAGCGCCGAAGCGGCGATTCGGTCGAGGGCATCGTCGTCCACCGATTGATCTTTGTAGTTCCTGACCATGCGACGGCGAGCTAGTACCTGTGAGTAATCCATATCCCAATCTTGTCACCTCCTGACGGCCACGTTGAGGCATTGGGAACAAAGCACTCGTCATCAGAGGTTCATGCCCATAGGCTGTGATGCGGTGGGGTTTGAAAACATGAGTGGTGTGGCACAATGAGGAGCGGAGATGAATCTGACATCCCCCAAAGCGGACACTCCGACGGTCGTTTGGACCCGGGGAAAAGGGTGTGCCGAACTTGCCGACCTCCTTGCAGAGGGTGAGCCCACCCGGGTTTCGGGAGATCCGGGCGTGGAATGCATCAGCCGGCGCGCAGATCTCTTGGTTGCCAGGAAACTGTCCAACAGCTTCGACCTCGTCAGTGTCGCCGTTCCGGTCGATTTCCAACCCGAGAACGTAACCCGAGTAGTTGCCACTGTTGCAGGCGGACCACACTCTCTTCTCGCCGCCGAAACCGCCACTCAACTGGGTTCTGCCCTCGGTGTCCCTTCTGAGATGGTGTCCGCTTCCGGGCCTGACCACGACGTAGTCTCCGCACAAGGGATTCTCGACGAGATCGGGTCCCGGCTTCCCGGGTTGGGAGGTCGTGTGATCGAGGTAGACGGTATCTCAGAACTGGTCGAGACTCTCGATGACGGTGCCCTTCTGGTTCTTGGTGCCTCCGGAGGTTCGTGGCTGCAACGGTCGATGTTCGGACCGGGTGCGAGGCTTCGCCGAACTGCTCAAGTCGGGGCAGTGATAGTCCGCAGCGCTCCCGACAGGGTCTTTCGTTTCATGGGGGACCCTGTCTACGTGGCGCCCCTGCGTCAGGCTGACGACACCCTTCGCTTTCACACGGAGAACACCCTGGCGGTTGCACACGACGGTCTTCTCGTCGGCTTGGTGCGGCGACAGAGACTCATGGAGGCCGGCCGGGATCCGGTCGAGTCGGTAATGGAGGATGCAGTCTCGGTGAGAGTGGACGAGACCATTTCCGAAGCCTGGGAGTTGGAGCCCACGTTCGGGGAGGATCCGATTCCGGTGACCGACCACGAAGAACATCTGGTCGGCGGATTGTTATTGCCAGTTGGCTGAAACCGGCAAGAATCAAAGCCGATGTCAACCCGATCACTTTTTCGTGGTGTCCTCTGGACGCTTGTTGCTCTTCTTCTCGTTGCTCACATAGGTGGCGGCTGGTTCTTCTCCAGTGAGCTGATCGCCGACGGCTTCGTCCCTGACCCCGACCCGATCGTGACACCAACCGGCGATTACGAGATTGTCGAGGTGTCCTATCAGACGCCTCTCGGGCAAATGGATGCTCTCCACCTGCCCGCCAGCGGAGCCACGTGGGTGATTCACGTTCACGGCAAGGGTGCCACGCCGGCCGAGGCCGAACATCTCTTCGCCCCTCTCCAGGAAGCCGGCTACCCCCAGCTCTCGATCACGTATCGCAATGACGAGAATCAACCTTTCGATCCGAGCAGCTACTACCAGTACGGCGGAACCGAGTGGGAGGACATCAGAGGCGCGATGGAGTTTGCAGAGTCAAACGGCGCCGAGGCCGTTGTCTTCAGCGGGTTTGGCACTGGCAGTTCGCATGTCCTTTCGTTTCTCTACCGCCACAACTTCGACGAGATACGAGGCCTGATCTTCGATGCCCCCAACATCGATTTTGGTGACACAGTCGACTTCGCCGCCGGCCAGCGAGACATGCCTGTCCTGCCGATGAAGGTGCCGGCAACGATCACCTGGGTGGCCAAGTTCATCACCTCGCTGCGCATCGGCGTCAACTGGAAGGCGATTGATTATGTCGACAAGGCCGAGTTCTCACTCCGCACACCGGTGCTGGTTCATCATGGGACCGACGATCAGAGTGTTCCTGTCACCCAGAGCGTCGCCTTCGATGAGGCAGCCCCGGACCTGGTGACACTCATCCAGGTCCCTGGCGCCGGCCACATCGAGTCGTACGAGACAGACCCGGAGAAATACATCGATGAGGTCCTGGACTTCCTACAAGTAGTCGGTTGACCCTTCTAGACCTTTTGTGAAGATCTTCGCGGCCATAGCCCGCGCGAATCTTCACAAAAGGGATACCACTGCCTCAGACGTCGCCATTCCAAACCAGCAACGGGATGCGCAACTCGTCTTCGGAGAGGCCACCGTGGTAGCCGACGAGGTGGATCTGATTCCCCGGATAGTGGAGGGCGACGTTGTCGTCGGCGATGACAAGACCCTCCGGCAGCCTGCTCTCGAGCTGTGGGTGAAAGGGGCCCGGTCCCCATAGATGCCGGGCCTCGTCGATCGGCAGCCAAGTTGCCGGGAGACTGGCGGCGTACTCGGCGGCCAACCCTGGTTCACCGTCCACATAGATGACGCGATCGTCCCCGTAAAGGATCAGTGATGATGGAGGATCGAGGTCGATGCGATCGTCGGGAGCCACGTCGACCATCCCATGGTCAGCGGTTCCGATGAGAGCCGCGTGGGAGGGAAGACCCTCACCGATGGTCTGCCACTCGCTGGTAACGGCGCGAAGAGCCTCGACGTAGGCCCCGGACCCGGTGCCCTCGGCGTGCCCGGCTACGTCGACGTGGGGCAAATAGCAGATCACCAGCCTGCCGGGGCGGGACGCCTCCTCGAGGACGGTCTCAGCGATCGACGATCCGTGTTCCACACCCCGGGTTTGGGCTCCCCGGTAGAGCACCCGGTCGAGGGGGCCTCCGAGATAGATGGCCGGTTCGACCACCACAGCCTCAGCGCCCCGGGACGCCAGGCGCTCCGCCATGTTGGGAGCGGGAAGGAAATCTTCGAGATCGACGTCGACTGTCGCGCCGCTGACGTCTGACCACCAGAGCGTGCTGACCGGAGTGTCACACTCGGGAAGCCGCATCAAGTAGGAGACAAGACCGTGGCGCGAAGGCGGGAGTCCCGTGGCGAGCGTGGCTGTCGCCACCGAGGTTTGAGTAGAGAACGGCGCGTCGAGAGCCCCCGCCCGATGCTCCTTCAGATCGGCCGCCGCCGGGTGCGAAGCGATTTGGAGATCACCGAGACCGTCGAACAGCACCAAGACGTATGTCTCGGCGTTGGGGATCCGTGCGGCAAGCTCCGAAGTCAGACCCGGCGACACCGACCCACCCCCCAGACGCTGCTCGAGCTCTGCACTGAGGTTGACGAGCCCTCCACCCACGTAGTCCGGCGACCGCATCGTCCCCATAAGCTAAGCCCTCCCCGTTTCATACGTTTTGTGAAGATTTTCGCGGGTTATAGCCGCGCGAATCTTCACAAAAGGCTATTTCTCTTCGGAAGTTGGTGGTTTGACCGTGAGTTCGACCTCGCGAACCCTTCTTCCGTCCATGCGTCGAACCCTGATGTCGAAGCTTTCCGTGGCAATCGAGTCACCACGTCGAGGGACCCGGCCCAGTTGGGCCATCAGGTATCCGCCGACGGTCTCGTAGTCGCCGTCTGTGAGCACGGCTCCCACGTCGGCGAGTCGATCGAGACGCGTCTGTCCGGCCACGAGAAATCGGTTGCGTCCCGCTGCTCTGATCTCCATCACCTCGCGAATGTCGTGCTCATCGCGGATGTCGCCAACGAGCTCCTCGGCGATGTCCTCGAGTGTCACCAGACCGGCGACACTCCCGTGCTCATCGATGGCCACGGCGATGTGAACGCCCTCGGAGCGCATCATCTCGAGCAAGGGTGATACCGGCATTGATTCCGGGACAACAGGAACAGTGCGAATGAGACGCGCCTCAATAGGTCGGTGGTGGCGGTCGGGGTCGACAGTCAGGAGGTCCTTTGCGTGAACAAAACCTCTGATGTCATCGAGATCCTCTCCGTGCACGGGAATCCTGGAGTGTCCCGTCTCCACCACAATGTGCTCGATTTCCGCGGCCGACTCCTTTGTAGACACGGTGATCAGATCGGGACGTGGAACCATGACCTCCGACACGACCGTGTCCTGGAACTTGAGTGCCGATGTGAGGAGTCGCGACGAGCCAGGATTGATGATTCCTCCAGCACCGATCGTCTTGACCAGTGTGGCGATGTCTTCTGCCGACTGGGCGATCTCGACGGCTTGCCGGGGTCGCACGCCGAACAGTCTCAACACTCCGCCGGCCGTCCAGGAGAGGGCGAGGATCAACGGCCTGAGAATGGTGACGTAGCCGCGGAATGGAGCGGCGACGATGAGCGCAACCCTCTCTGGCGCCGCGATCGTGGCGTTCTTCGGCGCCATCTCTCCAAACACGTTATGGGCGAAGGTGACGATAAGGAGCGCCGTCACCAGGGACAATGTTGTGACGACTCCGCTGGGAAACCCGAGTGTCTCGTAGAGGCCATGGAACGCCACCTCCAGAGAGTTCTCGATTACGAAGCCGAGAACGAGCGATGTCCCGACGATGCCAAGCTGAGCGCCGGCGAATGTGACCGGGAGCTCGTTCATCGAGGCCAGTGCCCAACGGGCCAGCTTGCTTCCCGATGCCTCACGTTCCTCGAGGATCGGTCTGCGGGAGGCAGTGAAGCCAAACTCGACGGCAACGAAGAAACCGTTGATGAATATCAAGAAGACGACCACAACCACGGCCAGAACGCTCATGAGTTGTCCTCGGCCGGTGGAGTAATCTTGACTCGGTCCACCCGGAATCCGTCAACTCCGACCACCTCGAACAGCCAGCCATCGATTTCCACGGTGTCACCGAGGTCAGGGAGATGCTCCAGCAATGCTGTGATCAGACCGCCCAGTGTCTCGTACCGACCCTCGGGCCACTCGAAGCCGAGGGCCGCTTCAACTTCGTGCCGATGGAGGAGACCGGAAAGCTCACCGGGCTTCGAGGAAACGGAGGATGACAGATGGTCGTGCTCGTCTCTGATCTCACCAACGATCTCTTCGAGCAGGTCTTCCGACGTGACTATGCCCGCCGTACCCCCGTATTCATCGGTTACCACGGCCATGCCCGAGCCCCTGGTTCGGAGCTCGAAAAGCACAGCCTCGAGCGGCTGGCTGTCCGGGATAACGAGAGCGGGTCGCATGTGATTGACGATCGGTTCTGAACCACGCTGCTCGACCGGGACTCGCAAACTGTCCTTTACGTGGGCTACCCCGAGGATCTCGTCGAGGTCGGAGCCGAAGATCGGGAAGCGGCTGTGCCCGGACTCGATGGAGGCAAGCTGGATGTCCGCAACCGTTGCGGACGAGGGGAGACCGACGATCTGCACCCTCGGGACCATGACATCAGATGTGAGGTTCTCTGCGAAGGTTATCGACCGGGTGAGCAGACCGAGCTCGTGATCGCTGAGGAGACCACCCTCTCCGGAGGCTCGGATGATGAGCTCCAGCTCCTCTATCGAACGCACACCGGCCAACTCCTCTCTGGGTTCGATCCCCATCATCCGCACTGCCCGGTTTGCAGCGGCGTTGAGTATCCGGATCAGGGGAGAGAAGGCACCGTTGACCATCAGCATCGGTATTCCGACTCGCTGAGCCGTTCGATAGGGGTAGGTGATGGCGAGGTTCTTGGGGACCAGTTCGCCAAACACGAGTTGCATGGAGGTGCCGAGGGCAAGTGCGAGAACGATGGTCAGTGTGGGTATCAATTCCTCCGAGAAAGGGAGCCACTGAAGAAACGGCTCGATCACCGGGCCGAGAGTCTGCTTGATGACGAGGCCGAGAATCAGCGATGAGAGCGTTATTCCCAGCTGAGCCCCGGATAGATGAAACGACAACTTGGAAAGACCGGTGAGAATGCGGCGGGCTCTCCGGTCGCCCTCTTCGGCCTTTCTGGTGACCCGACTTCGTTCAACGGTTATGAGCGCGAACTCGCCGGCAACGAAGAAAGCGTTGATCGCCAGAAGAAACGCGACGAGAGCCAGACCGGCGGCTGTACTAATGGGTGGGCGCCTTCTGGATCACGGTTGGGGGGTCACACTAATGCCCGCGAGTTTCCTGTCACACCCCTCTCTTAGGGTGAAGTCAGGAGGTCAGAGATGTTGATTGATTGTGAGCAATGCGCCATGTTGGATACCAGCGCCTGTGACGAGTGTGTCGTGACCTGTCTTCTCGGGGCCGGCCCGGTGGATCTCAGTGACAGTCAGACCGAGGCCATCAAGAATCTCGCGGATGGAGGGCTCGTGCCCCGTCTGCGTCTCATTCCCGCGGAGCGCCGGGTGTCCTGATCGACATGCGCTCCACGTGCAAAGGGCCCGGTTACCCTCGGTCTTCATGGTCAAGGTGTACGCGGTCGTCCTCGTTGTCGGGATCATCGGTCTTCTGGTGGTGATCATGGGTGGTGCCTTCGCCGAGAACGTGGGCCATCCGGAGAGAGACCCCGGTGAGTTGATGGGAGTCAGAGGCAAGGCCGCGATCGGCGCTCTGGTCGGTTTTGGCATGGGTGGCATGTCCGCGGAGTTTTCTCCCCTCGACTTCACATGGCAGCTTTCGCTTCTCCTTGCCGTCATAGCGGCTGTTCTGTCGGTGGTGTGGGTTCGTTATGCGGTCGGTCAGACGGAAGGCTGATGCTCTTCGTCTCCGATGTCCACGGGGCCATGAAGCCACTCCGGCGACTCGTTGAGAGTGACGAGCAGGTGATCATCCTGGGTGATCTGGCCAACCTGACCGACTACAGAAGTGGCGAGGGGGCGGTTGCCGAGGTTCTCGGGCTCGAATTTGCCCGCGCCTCGGCTGAAGCTCGAGCCTCAGGGGACTATGCCGGGATGCGAGCCCTCTGGATGGAGCGTGTCGGCGAGAAGGTAGAAGAGGTTCGAGCCGAGATCGGCCGGGCAATTGATCGTCAATACGACGAAGTCGCGGTGGCGCTCTCGGGCGGCAGGGGTCTTGTGATCCACGGGAATGTTGACCGGCCGCGCCGGCTGAAGGAGTCCCTACCGGATGGCTTTCGATACGTCCACGGCGAGGCTGTCGAGATAGACGGGCTCCGGTTTGGGTTTGTTGGCGGCGGGGTCGAGACACCGCTGAAAGTTGAAGGTGAGGTCTCCGACGAGGAGATGTCTTCGCTTCTCGACGGGTTGGGTTCGGTCGACGTCTTGTGTACCCATGTGCCTCCAGCGGTTCGTTCGATGCGACACGATGTGATTACCGGAAAGGACGAACGAGGGTCGGGTCCGATCCGGGACTACCTGGTGGAGCATCAACCTCGTTTTCATCTGTTCGGGGATGTCCATCAGCCGCAAGCCGCCACCTGGCGGGTGGGTGCGACGCGATGTTTCAACGCCGGGTACTTCCGTGCCACGGGCAGGTTTCTTCGTCTCGAATCCGAAATGGTTCATGTCGGCCGTATCCGTTAGCGACTCGCCGCACTAGCCTCGGCGATTCGATGACGAGCGGGGAACATGCCTGAAGGAACCTTTTCGACTCTGGAGATCGATGCCGCGCCCGAGGCGCTCTACGACGTTGCTGCGGACGTGGCTGCCTATCCGGAATGGGCCACGGGCGTCAAGGAGGTCGAGGTCCTGGAAAGTGACGAGAGTGGTCGGGTGGACCGTGCCCGATTCGTTCTGGAAGGCTTCGTGAAAGAAATCAGGTACGTCCTCAAATACACCCACCACCGACCCAACGTGCTCAGTTGGGTTGCCGAGCCCAGCGACGATCTCGAGATGCTGGAAGGCTCCTACCAGTTCACCTCTCTGGACGATGCGACCGAGGTTGTCTACTCCCTGACGGTGGAACCCAACTTCAAGGTTCCCGGCTTTCTCAGGCGACAGGCGGAGAAGCAGATTGTCACAACGGCACTCCGCGGCTTGAGAAAGAGAGTCACCGAAGAGCACCAGTGAGGATCATCCTGGTTACCGGCAAGGGCGGAGTTGGAAAGACCACCGTGGCCGCATCTACCGCCCTGGCATCGGCTGACGCCGGATACAGGACACTCATCACTTCGACCGACCCTGCGCACTCCCTGGCCGACGCAATCGCCATCAGTCTCGGGTCCAAACCGACACGAGTGGTTGAGCGTCTCGACGGTCAGCAGATCGATACTCAGCAACAACTCGACAAATACTGGGGCGCCATCCGCGACCAATTGATGGATGTCCTCGATTGGGGCGGCGCCGCCGGAATCGAGGCTGAGGAGTTTCTCGTTTTCCCGGGCATGGACGAACTGTTTGCCCTTCTCGAGGTAAATCGTCATGCCAGGTCGGGGGACTATGACGTGGTGGTCGTGGACTGCGCGCCTACAGCCGAGACGCTTCGGCTCCTTTCGCTCCCGGAGGTGTTGTCCTGGTATTTCGAGAAGGTCATGCCGACGGAGCGACGCATCATGAAGGCCGCACGACCCCTGTTGACACGGCTGACGGACCTGCCCATTCCCGAGGACGAGGTGTTCAGCGCAGCCCAGACGGTGTTCGAGGGCATCGAAGAGGTCAAGGAACTCATGTCCCAGCCCGAGATCACTTCGGCACGGCTTGTCGTGAACCCTGAGAAGATGGTGATCGACGAAGCCCGCAGAACGTATAGCTACCTCAGTCTTTTCGGCTACGGCGTGGATGGCGTGGTGATAAACCGGGTTCTTCCAGACATGGTGTCAGACCCCTATTTCGAGCGATGGCGGGCCATCCAGAAGGGGCATCTCGACGAGATCGATGATGCGTTCGCGGATGTGCCTCGTTTGCGTTTGAGACTGTTTGACGACGAGATGATCGGGGTCGACAGGCTTCGACTGATGGCTTCGGAGCTCTACGGCGATGACGACCCGGTGTTTGGATTCAAGGCAGTCAGTCCGTTCCGGATCACGGAGCGGGACGGCGCCGTCACCATGGAGTTGGATCTTCCGCTGGTCGAGAAGACGGATCTCGATGTGTTCCGGCACGGTCGCGAGCTCTATGTGCGCCTGGGCCCCTACCGGCGATCCTTCATACTCCCAGATGCTTTGCATCGGAGAGAAGTGATCCGTGCACGTCTCGAGGGCGGAGGGTTGCATGTGACGTTCGGAAACCCGGGTGAAGGCTGATGGAATCCTCCCCGACAATCACAGCCCTGGCGCGGGCGAGCCGTCGGGCCGTATACCACCTGCTCCAAGCCGGCATCGAAGGTCTGAAGGCCATCGAGGCGGTCATCGAGGAAATAGGTGCAATAGGGAACGAAGATGGCCATCATGAACGAGACTCCAGCCGACAGAAGATTGAGATCGAATGACTGACGAGCCCAAGAGCCTTCGACCCGACGATGTTCTCCCTCCCAAGGGAGCGAGCATTCAGAGCAAGCGTCTGGTGGCGGACGCAGCCCTGATGCTGCCGAACATCCTCAAGCTGGTCGGGCGGCTACTGCTGGACCCGCGTGTGCCTCGCCGGGCGAAGATCACTCTGGGAATGGCCGCCGCTTATGTGGTGAGCCCTATCGACCTGATCCCCGATGTGATTCCCGTCATTGGCTGGGCCGACGATGTCCTACTTGTCCTGTTCGCCATCGACTCGTTGATCGAGCGAGCCGGTCCCGAGATTGTCGACGAGCATTGGGATGGTCCGGGTGATCTCCTCAGTCTCGTTCGGGAGGCAGTCGGGCTCTCGCGCTCCATCATGCCAAAACGCCTCACCGCCATCATCGACCGGCTCTCTGGCTGACCAACCACTGCCGGTGGTCCGGCGCTGAATCTGCAGAGGTTGCCTGGCTCCCCGGATGTCCCGGTCTAGCTTGACAGACTCCTAATGAACTTCCGCCGCATCGTATCACTGCCCCCTTATGCCTTCGCCGAGGTGAATCGGCGCAAGGCAGAGGTTCGACTCCGTGGCACCGATGTCATCGACCTCGGATTTGGCAATCCCGACATCCCCTCCCCCGATCAAGCGGTTGAGACCCTGATTCGCGAGGCGCGTCAGCCGTCCAATCACCGCTATTCGGTTTCGCGGGGGATTCAGGATCTGAGGGAGGCCCTTGCCGGTCGTTATTCGAGGAGATTCGGGGTCGAATTGGATCCGGAGACCGAGGTCATTTCCACGATCGGCGCCAAGGAGGGTCTGTCTCACCTCATGTGGACCCTGGTTCAGCCCGGTGATGCCGCCATCGTTCCGGAGCCTTCGTACCCGATCCACATCTACGCCCCGATCATCGCCGGCGCCGAAGTACGGAAAGCGCCGATCGGATCTGAGGAGGACTATTTCGAGACAATCAACAGGATGTTTCGCAACTCCTGGCCTCGCCCCCGGGTGATCATCGTCAGTTTCCCCCACAACCCGACCACCAAGACCGTGGACATCGGTTTCTTCACGCGACTTGTTGATTTCGCAAAGACGAATGACGTCATCCTCGTGCATGATTTCGCATATGCGGACATCGCCTTTGATGGCTACCGCCCACCTTCGATCCTCGAGGTTCCGGGAGCCAAGGATGTGGCGGTTGAGCTCTACTCGCTGACCAAAGGCCACTCGATGGCCGGTTGGCGTGTCGGATTCCTCGTCGGCAACGCCGAAGTGGTGGGTGCGCTCGCCAGGCTCAAGTCGTATCTCGACTACGGAACGTTCCAGCCGATACAGATCGCCGCGGCCGAGGCGCTCGCCACCGGTGATGGTTTTGTCGCCGAGGTCAACAGGACATACATGAAGCGTCGAGACGCACTGGTAGATGGACTGGCAGACATCGGTTGGAAGGTCGAAAAGCCTGCCGGGACGATGTTTGTGTGGGCGGAGGTTCCCGGCCCGTACGATGACATGGGTTCCTTGGACTTCTCCATTCACCTGCTGGAGCACGCGGGTGTGGCCGTTAGCCCCGGTGTTGGATTCGGACAATCAGGGGAAGGGCATGTTCGCTTTGCCCTTGTTGAGGATGTCGGCCGAATCGAACAGGCCACCGATCGAATCGGCGAATCTCTGGATCGTCTCTGACCCTCGCCCAAGTCGAGAGGACCGGAACCGTCGACTCTTGTTTGGGCGTACCATCCGGGGATGGCCTTTGCAGATGGGATAGCCGACTTTCGCTCGGACACAGTTACCCGCCCGACTCCCGAAATGGTCGAGGCGATGGCATCGGCCCCGTTGGGGGATGACGTCTATCGCGACGACCCGACCGTGAACGCCTTGGAAGAGGAGTCAGCGAGGGTCACCGGCAAGGAAGCAGCCATATACGTGCCGACCGGGACGATGGGCAATCAGCTCAGCATCATGCTCCACACCAACCCCGGGGAGGAGATACTGGCGCACGAGTTGAGCCATGTGCGCTCGGTGGAGGCAGGAGCGCCCCAGGCTCTGTCGGGCGTGGCGTTTCGAACAGTGTCGGGCGACGGGTGGTCAGATCACGTCGGCGGACGTCGACCAGGCGATGTCGATGGCCGGGTTCTATCCGAGAATCGGACTCCTGATCTGGGAGAACACCCACAATCTCTCCGGCGGACGAGTTGTTCCCATAGAAACGATGGAGGCAACCTCGTCGACGGCGCGGGGACATGGACTGACCATCCACATCGATGGTGCACGCATATTCAACGCGGTAGCGGCAACCAGCGTGCCTGCCGAGCGATGGGCTGGGGTCGCCGACACGATCCAGTTCTGCTTTTCAAAAGGGTTGGGCGCCCCCGTCGGGTCGATCGTCTGCGGAGAGCGAGCGGCCATCGATGAGATCAGATACCTGCGAAGACGGTTAGGCGGCGGAATGAGACAGGCCGGTGTCATCGCAGCGGCTGCTCGAGTGGCGCTTGACGGGCGGGATCGACTTGTCGAAGACCATGTCCTGGCCCGGAAGCTGGCGACGTTGCTGGCCGATCGACTCCCCGGCAGTGTCGATGTCAGCTCGGTCGAGACCAACATGGTGAGAGTTGATTTCTCCAAAGTGGGGCTCTCATGGGCTGAGCTCAGCGATCGTTTAGATAGCGCCGGGATCATTGCCAGCTCCCCCAGCAGTGGAGCATGGCGCATCGTTACCCACCGGGACGTCGACGCCGCAGACGTCGACCGGCTGGTAACCCAACTGGTTTGATTGCGGTCGGATAGCAGGTGAGTCTCGGAGTTCTCTTCCCGGGTCAGGGAAGTCAGTTTGTGGGTATGGGCGCAGACCTGTTCGAGGCGCGTCCCGGCCTGCTTGGTGACCAATCGGATCAGATCCTCGGATGGTCACTTCGTGAGATGTGTCTGGAAGGCCCCGAACAGGATCTCACCCGAACCGAGCATGCCCAGCCCGCACTCTTCGCACTCAGCTATGCCCTGTGGGAGATCCTTTCCGAAGCCCTTCTGTCACAGCCGGCAGGAGCCGCGGGCCATTCCCTGGGTGAATACACCGCGCTGACCGCAGCAGGTGGCTTCGGGTATGAGACGGCGCTCGATGTCGTGGCTCGGCGAGGCAAAGCAATGGCGGCCGCCGCCGACCTGGATCCGTCGGGGATGGCCGCTCTGATGGGCGCCGACGAGGATCTGGCAAAGTCGATAGCCACCCGGCGTCAGGAAGATGGGGGTCGGCTCCAGGTGGCCAACATCAACGCTCCCGGCCAGGTGGTCATGTCCGGAGGTGCTGACGACATCAACTGGGTCGTCGCCAACGCCAGGGATCTGGGTGTGAGGAGAGCAATACCTCTGAAGGTGGCCGGAGCATTCCACTCGTCGTTCATGGAGCCTGCTGCTGACGAGATGGCCGGTGCGCTAACCGAGCTCGAGGTTGACCGTCTCGCTTTTCCCGTGTGGTCGAACACGACTGCAACCCAACATGATCCTGGCACGGTATCCGAGTTGCTCATCCGTCAGATGGTGTCACCGGTGCTATTCAGCGATTGTCTACTCGGGATGGCGGACGCCGGCATCAACACCTTCGTCCATGTCGGACCGGGAGACGTCACGGCGGGGATGGCTCGAAGATCTGTGGAGAACTCGACCGCGGTCGTCGTGTCCACGATCGACGACATCCCGACCGCAGTCGAAGTCATCGGTACGATGGCGTGATTCAGGAGTGACCATGCAGAATGTCGAGATAACTGGCTGGGGCAAGTGCATGCCCCCCAACATCCTCTCCAACCATGATCTAGAGCAGTTGGTCGACACATCTGACGATTGGATCACGACTCGCACCGGGATCAAGGAGCGTCGGATCAGCCATGTCGAGGCTTCCGAATTGGCTGCCGTAGCCGGTTTGCGAGCTCTTGCCGCCGCCGGCAAGAGCGTCGAGGACGTGGATCTTCTCCTGGTCGCCACTTGCTCTGGTGACTCCATCATCCCGTCCACCGCCTCTCTGGTTCAGAAGAGGATGGAACGTGGAACGCTGCGGCGATCGATGTGAACGCGGCATGTTCCGGGTTTGTCTACGGGTTGGTCATCGGCGCCAACATGATCCGCGGTGGCACCCACCGGACTGTTCTTCTCATAGGTACCGAGAAGCTGCACCATCTGCTCGACTTCACGGACCGCTCCACCTGCATCCTGTTCGGTGACGGAGCCGGCGCCGTGGTGCTCGAAGGCTCCGATGAGGGAGGTCGGTGTTCTGGCTTCCGATCTCGGGATGGACGGAGCAGCCGGACACGTGTTGGAAGTGCCCATCGACGGGACGATGGGAGATCGAGTTCATCCCGACCCGGCAATGTGTGGGATCAGCATGGAGGGCCAGGAGATTTTCCGAAGAGCGGTCACCAAGATGGGTGAGTCTTCGCTGAAATCTCTCGATAAAGCCGGCCTTGGGATTGGAAGACGTAGACCTCCTCATTCCCCACCAGGCCAATTCCCGGATCATCGACGCCACGGCTCGTCGTCTTGGTCTCGACGCGGGCGAAGGTCTATGTCAACATCCAGTCCTACGGCAACACTTCGGCCGCCACCATCCCGGTGGCGCTGACCGAAGCGCTGGAGGACGGGCGGATTTCACCGGGGGACACCGTTCTGTTCATTGCGTTCGGGGGTGGTCTCACCTGGGCCTCTCTGGTCTACAAGTGGGGGTCGAGAGTCACACCCCTCGGGGAGAGCGACGCCGAGCTTCCGCCTCCCGATCGGGACACACTGGAATTGCTTCAGCCAAACTTCGACTTCTTCGGACTGCCGGAGAAGATGACGTGAACCAGGGGAGCGAGGGGAGGGTTGCCCTGATAACCGGCGCCTCCCGGGGCCTGGGGCGGGCGATGGCTGTCCGGCTTGCCGGGTCAGGGCACCGGGTCGTCGTCAATTACGCCCACAGCGTTGATGCGGCGGCTGAGGTTGTTGCCCAAATCGGCGAATCCGGTGGTGAGGCAATTGCAATACAGGGCGGACGTTTCCGATGGTGAACAGGTGGGCGCCATGTTCGATCAGATCAAGGACGAACTCGGGGCCGTGGCCGTTCTGGTCAACAACGCCGGTATCACCAGAGACAACCTGTTACTTCGGATGAGTGAGGACCAGTTCGACGAAGTGATCGCCACCAATCTGCGCTCTGTCTTCCTGTGCACCAAAGCCGCGATGAGAGGCATGCTGAGGGAGAGATGGGGTCGTGTGATCTCGGTCGCCTCGGTGGCCGGACTGGTCGGCAACGCCGGTCAGGCCAACTATTCGGCCTCGAAGGCCGGCATTGTCGGATTCGCCAAGTCGGTGGCGAAGGAGGTCGGGTCGCGCGGCATCACCGTCAACGTTGTCGCCCCGGGGTTCATCGACACCGACATGACCGATGCCCTCGGAGACGACATGAAGGAGGTCGTCCTCGGATCTATCACTCTTGGCAGGTTCGGGAACCCTGAGGATGTGGCCGGTGCGGTCAGTTTCCTGGCGTCGGACGATGCTTCCTACGTCACCGGTCAGGTGATTTCAGTCGACGGGGGCATTGCCCTGTAGGTTCTTCCAGATAAACAGACAAGCGAGGAGAAGAAAATGGATAGAAACGAGGTCTCGAGCCGTCTGAATGGCGTGCTCGTGTCGGAACTCGGCCTGGATGCCGACAAGATCAACGACGATGCCCACTTCGAGGAAGATCTCGATGTGGACAGTCTTGGTGTCGTTGAGCTTCTGATGGCTCTCGAGGACGAGTTCGACATCAAGATCCCGGACGAAGAGGCCGAGTCGATCATGACCGTCGGTCAGGCCATCGATCTGGTCAACAACAAGCTGGGTGCCTGACCTGGCACACCTCTAGTGTCCCGTCCGGCTGATCATGTCGCGAATTCGACGGGTCTGAACGCCGCTCGCGGCGTTCTCGTCCTCGACGTAGCTTCGGCTATGCCTGCGTCCTCGGCCTTGCGACCAACGCCCAGCCCTCGCCGACTTCATCAACGGAACAGCCGGACAGGACCCTAGCCAATGCCATCGAATCGGCGTCGGGTTGTCGTCACCGGGATGGGAGCGATCACACCGGTGGGTCTCGATGCCGCTTCTTCGTGGGCGGCCATCAAGCGGGGAACATCCGGGATTGGCCCAATCACCCTCTTCGATACGGCCGACTATCGGACAAGAATCGCCGGCGAGGTCTCGGAATGGGACAACTCGTTGCATTTCGAGCGAAAGGATGCCAGACGTCTCGACCGATTCTCCGAGTTCTTCATCGTTGCCTCCCGTCAGGCGATCTCCGATGCGGGCCTGGACTACTCGGGCGATCCGGAAGCAGCTTCGCGAGTCGGGTGTCATGGTCGGTGCCGGCTTCGGGGGCATGGGCTCGTTCATAGAGGAGATAGACACGCTGCGTGATCGAGGGCCAGGGCGGGTCAGCCCAATCGGAGTTCCCCGGATCATTCCCAACATGGCGGCCGGTCTGGTATCGATCGAGCACGGCCTGACCGGACCCGTCTCTTGTGTGGTCACGGCTTGCAGCGCCTCGGCCAACGCCATCGGGGATGCCGCCGAGTTGATCCGAAGGGGTGCCGCCGACGTCATGGTCGCCGGGGGAGCGGAGGCTGCGATCACGACATTTGGGGTGGCCACATTCGCACAGGCGAGGGCGCTTTCGATGCGCAACGACGACCCGGAGTCTGCGTCACGGCCCTTCGATGCCGGGCGCGATGGATTCGTCATGGGCGAGGGCGGGGCTGTGCTGGTGCTCGAGTCGGTGGAGCACGCAGATGCACGTGGAGTCAAGCCGCTCGCCGAAATCACGGGTTATGGCATGTCTGCCGACGCGTATCACATCACCCTCCCCAGGCCCGGGGGATCAGGGGCGGCACGAGCGATGAAGGCCGCCATGGACGACGCCGGTCTGGCCCCCGAGGAGATCGGCTACATAAACGCCCACGGGACCTCGACGTCAGCCAACGATTCGACGGAGACAGCAGCTATTCGTTTGGCGCTGGGAGCTGAAGCCGATACCACGCCGGTTTCGTCGACGAAGTCGATGACAGGTCACATCCTGGGAGGAGCGGGAAGCGTGGAGGCTGTTTTCAGCATCCTCGCGCTGGCTGACCAGGTGCTGCCGCCAACGATCAACTACGAGACGCCAGATCCGGAATGTGATCTCGACTATGTGCCAAACGTGGCGCGAGAGGTCGAGTTCGACCATGCCATGTCCAACTCCTTCGGTTTTGGCGGTCACAACGTCTCGCTGATCTTCAGCAAGGTCTAGTGCCCCGACCACCAACGTTTGCCGCGTTCACGACGGCCAGTGACGCCCCTGGCTGTGTCCTCGTCCTCGACGAACAGCCAGGTGCGCCTTCGTCCTGCGTCCTTGCCAGAGACACCCCTGCCTCGCCCTCAACATCGCCTACGTTGGTGGCCAGAGCACTAGCGAGACCTCTCACTTTGTCTTCTCACGCCATTCGGCAAGGCTGCGATAGACCAGCACCAGGACGAGCCCCACCCCAACAGTCACCGCTACGAAGGCGATAACGGCGACCGCGAAGGCCCACCCGTTGCAGGATGAGATCTTTCCTGCGCTATCGGGCTGGCCGCAGCTGACAACAGTTACGACCCAGCCAAGCGTTCCGGCGAGAAGCCCGAGGATCAGCGAAGGTATCGCGATCCAGGGATTCGGGGATCGCCTCACGGGTGGTCACTAGGTCTACCACGATCGTCGATCCCCGCCTCGTCGAGGATCTCCTTTGGAGCAAGCTCAGGCGGGATCGGGTGGGACGATCCGATCTCTCTGGGAGGATGAAAGGCGGTCTTTACCGTGGGGTCCCAGGCCAGGGTGGCGATCAGGACGCCCAGACTGACGCTGACGAAACCGCCGGGCGCCCCCATCGGGTACGCCGCGATGATGGCTAGCGCCGGCCAAAGGAGTCGGACCGCCAGAAGACCCCCCGGGAGAACCCGTGAGTAAGCGAAGGCGGCTAGAGGAGCACTGAGGCCCACGACCAGGATCACCCAGGGTCGTGAATTGCTGTTGGCGATGCCCAGCAGAAAAGGTGTTCCGAGAAGAATCAAGGGAACCAGCACCGATCTCGTCGGAGGGCCGGCCGCGGCCGGGAGTTCGCGCACCCGGTTGGTAACGGATGCCGTGTTGAGAGACAGCCCGGCCAGCGCCGTCGCGACGAGACCGATGATCCAGAGCAAGTCGATAGGTCGAACAATTGCCAGCAAGGCCGTCGCTGCAACCAGGACCAGGCCCAGCCTTCGGGCCCACCGGCCACCAGCAACCACCATGCCTGCCACCGACGTCGTCGCCACGCCCAGAAGACCGACGCACACCAGGAACACCGATGTGGGGTCAAAGGGCCCCCCGTCGACTATGAGGGCGACCGTCCAAGTCACCGCAGCCACCAAGGGCATGGCCGCCGGCAGAGGAGACTTCACGCCGGAGTCGGACGTGTCGGGGCCGTCGCCGGCTCTGACCACCCTCAGATCTGACTTCTCGCCGAAACGGGGCGAGTCTCCTGGCTGCCACATCGTTTCCTCTTGCCATGTGCTCCCAGGGCGGAGGGTGACGATGGCGCCGTTCCCGGGTTTGTGGTCATGCAGATCGGATAGAGGTGATCCAACCAATCGGAGACGTCCCGCCTGGATCGGATCCTGATGGGACACGATCACAACATCACCGTGCGGATGCTCCTCATCCAAACGACGGGCGACGCCGGCGACACGATCGCCCACGTCACCGAGACTCTCATCTACGAAATCGAGCTGGTCGGGGTGCTCCAGATAGGCCTCCAACTCGCCGGGGAAGACATCCGGTAGTGACCCCCAAGTGTGACCTTTCCATCTGTCGGAGATCGACCACTCCGTGAGGCCCTCATCAACACGCACCGGCACACCGGATCTGGCCGCTATCTCCTCAGCCGATCGGAGCGAGCGCTCGAGGGGAGACGACCAGATAGCTACCACCGGTCGTGGACCGAGATATCTGCCCACCCGTCTCGCCTGATCGAGCCCATGGGGAGAAAGACCGAAGCCTGGCATTGAGCCACATACGAGGTGTTGCGGATTGTCGACCTCCGCATGTCTGACAAGGTGGACCAATGCCGCCATCTGCTCAGTTTGGCCGGTTGTCTCCACAATCGGGGGTAACTTCGGGGGCCGTGTGGTCAGAGCCAATCCTCCATGTCGACATGGATTCGTTCTTTGTCGAAGTCGAGCGTCTTCGAGATCCGACGCTGGTGGGTCGTCCCGTTGCCGTGGGGGGAACTGGCAAACGCGGTGTCATCGCCAGCGCCTCGTACGAGGCTCGCCGGTTTGGAGTTCATTCGGCTCAGCCGACCGCGTCAGCTCTCCGGATGTGTCCGGATCTGACGATCGTTCCGGCGGCGCACGGGCGTTACAGCGAGATTTCGGTTCAAGTGTTCGTCATCTTTCGCTCATTCACTCCGCTCGTGGAGGGTCTCGGTCTCGACGAGGCGTTTCTCGACGTGACCGGCCTGAAGAATCACTACAGGTCGTCTATCGAGGTTGGAGAAGCCATCCGCGAGTCGTTGAGGACAGAGCTTCGACTACCTGCATCCGTGGGTGTCGCTTCAACCAAGTTCATCGCCAAGCTGGCCTCCGAAGAGGCGAAACCAGACGGACTGCTCCATGTCGCCACGAACACCCAACTCGAGTTTCTTCATGAACTGCCTGCCAGCTCTCTTTGGGGTGTTGGCCCGGCAACTCTCGGGGGTCTCGAGCGCCTCGGTGTGAAGACCGTGGGCGACATCGCCGAGATGCCGAGGTCGGCCTTGGCATCTGCATTCGGCCCAACCGCTGGACGCCACCTTCATGATCTTGCCAATGGGGTCGACCCACGACGGATAGAACCGGATGTGAAAGCAAAGTCGATCTCGGTGGAGCAGACCTACGAGGCCGATCTGGAAGGTGTCGAGGTTGTCGAGGCTGCTCTCCTTGCTCATGCCCAAAAGCTTTCGGGGCGTTTGAGACGGAGTGGGCTGTCGGCACGAACCATCACACTCAAGACCCGTTATGAGGACTTCAGCACCGTGACCAGGAGCCATACTCTCGACGGGGCAACCGACGGGTCTCGCGATCTGTACAAGATCGGGCTCGATCTTCTGGGTGGCGTTGATCTGACACGACCCGTGCGTCTGCTCGGTCTGACCGGCTCGTCTCTCGAGGAGTCGTCAGAACCAAAACAACTGGAGCTGGACAAATCTGAGGTTTGGGATCGTGTGGAAGATGCCATCGCCGAGATACGAGACAAGTACGGGGATCGTGCCGTTTCCCCGGCTCGATTGCTCGATCGACCCAACCCGACTGATCCAGAAGATCAGGGCTAATTGCCTCGCAACTCGGTGTACTGTTGTGGTGGGCATCGAGCTTTGACCAAGCCCGGGTGAACAAATGGGCCTCGACGACAAAGAACAGAAGATCCTGGCGGACATCGAACGTCAGTTTTACGAAGAGGATCCGGAACTAGCCCGCGCCGTACGACAGATCGAGCGACCGGCACGGGTCGGGCTGAGGTTGTCTCTTGTGGGCGTGGTGGCAGGACTTGTGATTGTGATCGCATACGTGTCAACGACCTGGGTGGCCGTCCTTGGATTCGCTCTTCTGGTTGTCTCAGCCACTGCTCTCGTCAACGCTCTTCGCGCTCGAGGATGGAATGTTCCTGTCAAAGAATCGGACGACGAGCCTGTCGATTAGACAACCCCCGATTCGTCCGACGCTGAGCTGTTCCAACCGGCTATTGTTCCAGTCCCCAATCGACGCGCTCGCGGGCTGGCGCCGATCATCGGGAGACTAAGACGGCCCCCGCCCCGGGTCTGTTGGCAAGGTTTAGGAAGGACAAAGTGGAGCAGGCATTCACCGCCGAGCAAGCATGCCGACTCAGTAATTGCACTCATCACCAGCTGCGCTACTGGGACCGCGTCGGTTTGGTCGGACCTTCAATTCAAGGGACCGGCGGTAGGCCTGGTGTCCGACGTCTCTATTCGTTCAGAGACCTCATCGCATTGCGTGTCGTTCGGAGTCTTCTCGACAACGGCATGTCTCTTCAACGGGTGCGCCGTGCCTGGGACTATCTGCGTCGAGAAGGAGGCATGGACGGTCATCTCTCGGATGTCAAGCTCGTAACTGACGGGCTGACGATCTTTCGTGTCAGCAGTGACGATGACGAGTTGATGGACGCCCTTCGTGAGGGGCAGTTGGCCTTCTTCGTTGCCATTGATGAGATCGCTCGAGAGGTTGAGGAAGATGTCACTCACTTTGAGTTGGATCGGGACACTTTCCTGACAATGCTGCGCCGCGTCGAAGAGGATGTCAGCGAGGAGCGCACCGCCTACGGGGGCTAACCCCGTCCGATCAGAGACCGGGTGCTGATCGCTGCCTTCGCCCTGCTTACTCCGTCATAACGTCTGAGTATCCAACCTTCGACCTCGAGGAGGTCCGACTCTTTGGCTTCTCCCGTTTGAGCTCCGTAGATGGCGGCCGAGTAGTTGCCGGCCAGGGAGAGAAGAGCAGGATCAGTCTCGGCAGCGAACTCCATCGGGGTCTTGGAGGGGTGAACGGTCTCACCGAGGTCGGTGAGTTTGTCGACAATCTCGTCCCAGGCCGCGGTGATATCCCCGTTTCGGATCGTCTTCAGACGGCGTCTTCTGCGCAAAGACTTGAGGAGGGGGATGACACCGGCCAGAAGGGCGATCACCGGAAACACGAGAATCCACCAGCGGGGCCCCTCGGTCGCGAACTCGACTGGAGGCTGATCGATGATGCCGGCCAGATCACCATTCTCGGGCACTAACAGCGACGGCGCCTGTTCGAACGCGTTTACGTCGTCGCCGGGTACGAAGTTCGTCGGATCGAATCCCGCGGTGATGCTCGTGGGCAGAGAGTCACTCCGGGGAGTGGGATCGAAACGTACCCAGCCGAAGCCGTCAATCCACATCTCCACCCAGGAGTGCGCGTTCTTGTCCCTGACCTCGATAGAGCCATCAGCCATCACGGTCCCGGGCGTGAAACCCCACACGACCCTGCTTGGTATGCCCAACACCCGACCCAGTACGGCCATCGACGTGGCGAACTGCTGGCAGTATCCGATTCGGTAGTTGATGCTTGTCGAATCGCTGAGCCAGTCTTCCAATGCGAGCGCATCGTGGCCTGTGGTGACGTCGAGCGAGTAGGTGAAATCGCCACTGTCCCGGAACCAGTATTGGAGCATCCAGGCTTTCTCGAAATCGGTGAATGCGCCTCTGGTCTCGAGTAAAGCGGTACCTCTGATGGCGGCAGGAAGGCTGTCGGGCAGCTGGGTGTACAAGCTGAGATCGTTGGGTTCGGCAATGTCTTCCTGGTCCAGAGAAGGTGCCTCGTTGAACAGCCCGGCGTCGGCCGCCCCCGGCGAACATCGGGCTGAGCCGGCCAAAGGCTCCTGTTGCCATTGCGCCAAGATCTTGTTTCTGCAACGGGTAGGTGCCCACCAACTGGTACTCGTCCCCAGGACGGAGTCTCGGGGTGTAGATCAGTGACGAGTCCGTGGCGACCTTCACCGATCGTGGGTCGATGGCGCTGCCTGCATCGATGGCGACAACCGCGCGGCGATACCCGCGGTGGGCATGACCTCGCCACGCAGCTCCTCTATCCGTATGCGCTGTGGGACATCTGCCGTGGTGCCCTGATATCGGTGATCCGGGGCTCCGATCGTCTGTCCCGGTTCGTAATTCCTGATCGATGTGCTCGACCGGCCCCATCCAGTCCCGTCGAACTCGTCAAGGGATTCCATCCGCCAGTAGATCTGTTCCGGGGGCGGTGACCCTTCCGCCACGGTCGCTCTGAAGACAACCGCATTGGTGGGGCTGAGAAGTCGTTGTCTGAGGTCGACGAAACGGTCGTATGCGATCCCGCCACCACCGACGCCATAGCCACTTCCTCCCGACCTCCAGGGAACGTTGCCGTACTCCGATACTGCCCCGGCGGCGCCGTTGGCAGTGACAATGGCGAGCACGCCGACCAGTCCCGCCATGACCAGGGCAGTTGCCCCCGATCTTCGCGGCATCGGGCGGCCTTCGAGGTCTCGCGCCCTCCCAGCATCCTTATTTCGCTCCATGCCCAGGGCTGTAACTGTGAGGGCCAGCATGATTGCAGAGCCGAGCATCCATCCCAGTCCCGCCGGAGCTCGGTCGAATATCGCGAATTGGAGATATATCACGATCGAAGGAACCACCATGGCCGCTACCGGTCCGCTGACCATGCCCCATACGTACAGGGCAGCAACCACCCAGACGAGACCGGCGAGTATGGCGATGACACCCTCAGTGGGAACGATCGGCGGAATCCCCGTTCGGATCAGACGCAAGGCCTGTTCCATTTCAACGGCAAGGGCCGACGGGGTGTCCATGGAAGGAAGAATGCCGGCGATGAGGGTTTTGGGAACACTGACCCGCAGGAAGAGAATCAGACCCGTCATCACGAATACGACCAAGGAAGCGAGACGGCTCGTGAAGAGCTGGCGGAGCAACCACCAGACCACTCCGCCGAGGATGGTCGAGGCGATGAGGATGAGACGCCACTCAGGAACCCCAGGCCCGCTCTGCATGAGTCTGCCAAGTCGCCCCAGAGCGAGAGCGAGAGCGAAAATTCCGGCTAGCTGGCCGAGACCGCGACCCATGATGACCTCGTTGCGTTTACCCAGGCGTCGGCCCATTCCCCTGTTGGAGAGACGGTGACAGTGGCCACTCCAAGACGATGAAAGCCGACGATGGTCTGGGAAGTGGTGCTCGACGCTCCCATCAGCACGGTGGCCCGGTACTCGTTCGATAGAAGCTGTTGAACCGAGAGCAGGCTGCGGTCTGCCACCCCCGTGACCAGGACCAGAGCACCACCTCCGCCCCTCTTGCGGATTCGGCTTGCCACCGCCTCGATGTCGATGTCGTCATTGGATTCCACCAGAGCGAGCCGCTCCATTGCAGCGGAGTACTTCGAGGCGTCTATTGGATCGGGGTCTCCGGCCCAGAGGTCTGCGTCGAATCCTGACTTCACCAGATGGGTCACAACGCTGGCGGCGCCTGACACCGCCATCTCGAATGCGTCGTCCGACTCGTAGACAGAGGGTCTGACGTCCAACAGGACCAACGCCCGCGATTGCCAGGGGGTCTCCAGTTGCCGGATCATCAGCTCGCCGGTTTTTGCGGAGTACGGCCAGTGGACGCGACGCATGTCGTCGCCACGCTGGTACTCGCGGAGTGTGTAGAAGTCCTCACCGCCTCGTTGGCTGTGCTCGGGTCGGGAGGCGTTCATCGCCGGGTCCTGACCCCTGATGACAGGGAACCCGCTGAGGCTCTCGACCGTGGGGTACACGATCAGCCGGTCGATCGGGCCGTCGGCTGCAGACAACTCTGCGAGTCTCAGAGGATCTGAGGTGGTTACCCCGGCGGGCCCAACCCGGTAGACCCCTCGGGGGCGACAGGTAACCCGGTAGGTCGCCGATGCCGATTCCTGTCCCTTCAGCTTCGCGATCTCGAAGGCGGCCAGACCCAAACTCTCCACCTCGTCATGGATGCTCAGTTGGCGGAGAGGCCGCTGACCCCGGTTGCGAATGATCAGGGTCACCGTGGTGGTGTCACCGTTGTGCACGGTTGTCGAACCGAGCCGTCTTCCCATATCGAGTTGTGGTTTGTGAAACCGCACATACCCGATCGCAGCCAACTCGGCCGCGATGAAGAAGGTCCCCGCCAAAAGCAGCTCCGGATCTCCGAAGATCCACCACAGAATGATCAAAGCGAGGCCGGCACCCAACAGGGCCCAGCCTCGAAGCGTGGGCATCAGGTGGCGATCCGGGATTTCGTTCCCGGCACACGAAGACGGCCAAGGACATCGTCGATGAGGTCGGTCACTGTCTCACCGCGCATCTGTGCCTCTGGCCGCAGGGCAAGTCGATGCTCGAGAACAGGGTGAGCCAGTGCCTTGATGTCATCGGGCATCACGTAGTCTCTGCCGGTCGAGGCAGCGCGGGATCGGGCTAGGGCTTGGAGAAACAGGGTGGATCTGGGTGATGCGCCCAGCATCACGTCGGGGTGGAGACGGGTGCCCTCAACCAGGTCGACGATGTAGCTCTTGACGGATTGTGAAACCGCAACCTCTCTTGCGATGGCAATCATTTCGTGGACCTCTTCTACACGGACCACCGGTTGGAGGTCGAGGAATGTCGACCGGATGCCGTGAGTGTCGAGCATCTCCAACTCCTTCTCTCGACTCGGGTACCCGATGACGACCTGCATCATGAATCGGTCTAGCTGCGCTTCGGGCAGTGCATAGGTCCCCTCGTGCTCGAGCGGGTTTTGGGTGGCGATCACCATGAAGGGCAACGGCAACTCCCGGGTGACACCGTCGGAGGTCACCTGACGCTCTGCCATGGCCTCGAGAAGCGACGACTGTGTCTTTGGGCTTGCTCGATTGATCTCGTCACCAACGACGATGTTGGCGAATATCGGTCCTGGCTTGAACTCAAACGCCCGTTTCTCACGGTCCCAGACCGATATTCCGGTCACATCTGAGGGAAGAAGGTCGGGAGTGAACTGAATCCTGTTGAAAGCGCCTTCGACAGATCGTGCCAGCGATTTTGCCAGCTGCGTTTTGCCGACGCCCGGCACATCTTCCACAAGCACATGTCCTTCGGACACCAATCCGAGCAGAATAAGATCGATTACGTCCCTTTTACCCTGGATGACGGTCTCGACGTTGGAAGCAATCTTCTCGAAATGCTCACCAAATACGTCGATATTTCCTGGGTCTGACTGGCTCAAGACCTTTCCTTCGTACTGAGAACATGACTCTAACTGCGGGGCTGACTTGGGGGAGCTAGACTTTGCACGGGGAATCTATCCGGGAGAACCGTCGTGTCGGCCAGGTTGGGGCTTGGAGGCCACCTGAAAGCACTGATCAGGGAGCCTGTTTTGTTGTGGGAGGCTGTGCGGGCCGGCTTCGCAATGCGCCGCCTGGGGCGGCTTCTGCCATCGTCGGCGTACCTCGATTGGCGCACCCACACCGCATACGGTGATGCGAAAGCCTCAGTCCCCACGATCGACATGGTTCACTATCTCCGATGGCGCAGGGAGATGAGAGTGATCAGTCGGTGGGAGAGAGTGGCATGACCCCCAACCTCGCCAGCCGTCTCCAAGACATTCCGGGAGTCGCCTCGGTAACTGTGGATCTCACCGACTCCGGTGGCGGAATCAACGTTCGATTGGAACCGGGCGCCGATGAAGCGGTGGTGATGGAGAGACTCCGCGCTCTTCTTGTCGCCTACGGAGTGAGATCCCCCAACCCTCCCAAGCTGCGGCTGGGACGTCCGATCAAGTATCTCGATGACAGTCCGCTCGATGTCGACGTGACTATCACGCCGATAAAGGCCGGTGCTCGCGTTCAGGTCGCCTCGGCCAAGGTGCGATCCTTCCGCGTGGTGCCCGCCACCCCTGAGGCCCTTGCTCAGGGACTCTCTGACGCATGGTGCCAGGTCGTGGCGAAGATACCCGTCGAGATAGTCTCGGTGACGATGGGTGATGAGGGAGATCTCACCGTCGTGGCCTCGGATGGAGAGCACGAGACGAGTGCCAGCTCCAACGTCGCCGGCGGTTGGGAAGAGGCGCTGGCCCGTGCTGTTGGTCGCGCTATTGGCGTTGTTGACTCATCGGCTGGTGCTGATCCAGTTACGGTCAATTCCTGAATCCGCCCGGATTGGCATCTCCCAAAACCGAAAAGTGCCCTCGGGCACTAGCCTTGTCGCAGGCAAATCGGAGAAATTGAATGGTCAGAGCCCTTGTCCTCAATGCCAGCTATGAGCCTCTCTCCGTCGTCAGCGAGCGGCGGGCGCTCGTTCTCGTCCTGACCGACAAGGCGAATGTCGTCGTCAGTAGGGATGAGATCTGGAACTCTGAGACTCTTTCGATTGAGATTCCCTCGGTGGTGAAACTGATCAGGTATGTGAGGGTGCCCTATCGGAGAACGGTCCCTGTCACCAGGAGAGCCGTCTTCGGGCGGGATGGTCATCAGTGCCAATACTGCGGTGGTCCCGCAGAGTCCCTGGATCACATCAGGCCACGATCAAAAGGTGGGGACCACTCCTGGGAGAATGTTGTGGCGTGTTGCCGCGCCTGCAATGTGCGCAAAGGCGACAGGCTGCCGGCCGAAAGCGGTTTCAACCTGAGAAGCAGACCCGGTCCGCCCCGGCGATTCGCCTGGATCTACGCCTCGATCGGGTTTCAGGTGGATCCGTCATGGCAGCCCTATCTGTTGGCCGAGTCAGCCTGAATTTCGTTTTCTGTCCCGAAACCGTTCCTTTCACACCCCCTTGCCCCCCTCGAAGCGTTCGCTTCGCATCGACGAGGGGGGTTTGTCCACACAATGGGAGATGGTGGGGCTAAAGGGTTGACATGTGGGGGGAAGTGGGCCATAGTGGCGATCAACCCCGGTGCTGAGGGGATTCGACGGTGAGGACGGACGGGAAAGATCTGAAGTGTTCCTGGGTGAGTACTTCCATAGCCTCGACGGCAAAGGACGGGTAGTGATGCCCTCCTCTTTTCGTCGTCGTCTCGAAGACGGTTGTGTCGTGACCAAAGGACAGGACGGTCAACTGGTCATCTCCTCGGCCGAGGACTTCGAGAAGAAGGCCTCCGAAGTGATGGAACGCCCCCAGGATCGGGGTGGGAGACGATTCTCTCGAACAGTCTTCGGTGGCGCCGACCTTCAGACGCTCGACAAATCCGGTCGCGTGCTGGTCAAGCCCGACCTTCGTGAGTTTGCCGGCATCGAGACCGCCACCGAGATAGCCGTCGTCGGCGTATTCGATCATGTAGAGCTTTGGAGGAAGGACCTCTACCTGACCGACCGTGAGACAGGCGACGAGACCTATCGGGACGAGGAGGCCTGACCCTGAGATAGCTGCCTTGGCTCATTGCCAGCCCCCCGGAACCAATTGGAATGCCCCTGACTCCGCCCGCTTCTAGTTGGTACCAGCGCCCGGGGGGCTGGCAATGGACCAGGACCGGAGAAACGAGGACAGCGAGTACCACAGGGCGGTTCTGGTCGATGAGGTGACCGAGTTGTTGGCACCCGTCATGCCGGGAGTCGTGATCGACGCGACGTTCGGGGGCGGCGGTCACAGCCGACGTTTGTTGGACGAGTTCGGAGATGAAGTGACGGTTGTTGGAGTAGACAGAGATCCTGAGGCTTTGGAGAACGCCGGTGAGCTCGGTGTTGTCGCTGTTCAGGGCAACTTCGGAGACTTGAGCGATGTTGTTCTTCCGCATATCGACGAACCACCGGCGGGGGTCCTGTTCGACTTTGGGGTTTCGTCACATCAACTGGACAAAGCGAGCCGCGGTTTCTCCTACAGAAACGACGGCCCTCTCGATATGAGGATGGGGCCGGATGCGAAGCACCAGGCTTCAGATATCGTCAATCGTTGGAGCGAGAGCGAGCTGACCAAGATCCTCCGCGACTACGGCGAAGAGCCGCTTGCCCGCCGCATCTCCCGGGCAATAGTGCAGTCGCGACCTATCAATTCCACTGCCCAGCTATCCACCGTCATTGCACAGGCAATGCCTGCGGCCAGGCGTCGGGCGGGTCATCCCGCCCGACGCACTTTCCAGGCGATACGCATTGCGGTGAACGGCGAGCTGGACGCTGTGCGTTCCGGGATCGACCAGGCGATCGAGCTGGTGCGACCCGGGGGACGGGTGCTGGCGATCTCGTATCACTCTCTCGAGGACCGCATCGTCAAGCAACGTTTTGTTGCCGGAGCCAAGGGCTGTACCTGTCCCCCTGATCTCCCGGTATGTGGTTGTGGGATGACCGCGGAACTCCGGATCTTGACCAGAAAGCCGATTCGAGCGTCAGCAGCCGAGGTGGAGTCCAACAACAGGTCCCGCTCGGCAGTGCTGCGCGCAGCAGAGAGGCTTGCGGCGTGACTGCCCGTCCTCTCCGTAGTCCGGCCTCCGAGGACAACTTGCGTCTTCTGAAAGGGCGACGTCTCCGCCGCCCGACTCTGGCGCCCTGGATGATCATGGTTCTCATCGGCGTCGTCGCGTTCCTCGGTCTTGGATTCGCCAGGACGAGCCTCGATCGGAGTGCCTTCGAACTTGCCGAGTTGGACAAGGCCATTGGTGAGGAAACGGCCCTCAACCGTCAGATGAACCTGGAGATCGCTCGTCTCGTGAATCCGGCGCGGATCGCACCTCTGGCCGAGGAGCTCGGGTTGGTGATCCCCGACACTACAAACCAGCTTCTCGTCGATCTGACTCCGGAAGGACCTGTTGTCGCCGGAACCGAAGGGGAGGACAGAAGCCAATGATGACCCGTGGTCGTGCTGGTACCGGGTATGAGATCGGGGTTGGGTGCCCCGGTCCACCGGAGAACCGGCCGGGGAACTGAGCCATGGCCGCCCCCAAGGCCGGCCGGCGTTTTCAGCCTTCCAAGGTTCGTGTGGCAGTCATCGGGCTGGTTGTTGTCACGGCATGGATGGGAATGGGCTATCGATTGGTCCAGATCCAGGTGGTTCAGGCCTCTGACCTGGCAGAGGAGGGCCTGAGTCAGAGACTCGTGTCCCGGGACCTGGCTCCTCAGCGGGGGAAGATCTTCGATCGCAATGGCGAGCTTCTGGCGATGACCGTGCAAGCCCAGAGCATCTTTGCCGTCCCCGATCAGATCGAGGAGCCGTTGTGGGTCGCCCAACAAATTGGGGGACTGCTTGGGGCCGATACCGATGTTCTCTACGAGCGTCTCACCAGCGACCGCGACTTCGTCTACATCAAGAGACAGGTCGAGGATGTGGTGGCCAACGAAGTTCTTGGTCTCGAGATCCGCGGTGTCTTCTCCCATCCTGAGCCGACGCGAATCTACCCGGCGGGTGTCGTGGCCAGTCGTGTCACCGGGTTCGTCAACATCGATGGCGACGGCCAGGAGGGTCTCGAACTGGTCTATGACGACGGGTTGGCGGGCACTCCCGGCAAAGCGGAGTTCGAGAGGGATCTGCAAGGTCGTGTCATCCCTCAAGGGTTCAGCCAGATAGTCCCTGCCATCCCCGGTGTCGATCTGAACACGACTATCGACCTTCCCCTCCAGTACCAGGCGCAACAGGAATGTCTTCTCGCCCTGGAGCAGACGCATGCCCTCTCGTGCTGGGTGGTGGTTCTCGAAGTGGAGACCGGCGCGGTACTTGCCATGGTTGGCGCCCCGGTCTTCGATCCGGTGACCCGGCAGACACAGGATCCGCGCTGTGATGATGCCGAAGACCCCGCCTCCTGTAGAGCGTTCTCCAACTTCACCGTTCGTGGAATCTATGAGCCGGGGTCAACCCAGAAACTGATAACTGTGGCGGCGGCGCTCGAAGAAGGCGAGGTGTCGATCGGGACCGTCATCCCGGAAGTCTCCTACGAATTGGAACTGAGAGAAGACGCCTGTCGTTTCGCTGATGACGAGCTGTTTGGGTGTTATCGCGATTTCAAGAAGCACGCCACCGAGGACATGAGTGTGGCTCAAATATTCACGAAGTCGTCGAACATCGGAACGATCAGGATCGCCGAGACACTCGGTCAGGACCGTCTGATCCAGTACATCGAGGCCTTCGGACTCGGTGCCAAGACGGGCATCGACTACTCCGTCGAGGCGGCTGGAATCCTCAACTTCGAGGCAGGATGCATGACTTGTTGGGCATCGGCCGCCATCGGGTACTCGGTCGCCGTCACGCCGCTCCAGATGGCTGCCGCCTACGCCGCTATCGGAAATGACGGCATCTGGATCACTCCCCATCTGGTGTCCTCGAAGACCGACGTCGACGGAGAAACTCAAGTGGCGGGAATGCAAACGAGACGGGTGGTGTCATCGGGCACCGCGCTCCTCATGCGCGAGTTGTTGGCTTCGGTGGTCGAGAAGGGCACCGGGGCGGCGGCGGCCATCGACGGCTACAGGGTCGGAGGCAAGACCGGAACGGCGAACAAGCTTGGCGCCGACGGTCGCTACACGGAGACAACCAGGGCTTCTTTCGTGGGCATCGCGCCTATCAACGATCCAAAGATCGTTGTCGCTGTTCTCATCGACGCGCCTTCGTTTGACTACCGCACGGGAGGATTGTCCGCAGCACCGGTCTTTGCCGCGGTGATGGAGCAAGCCTTGCACCGGCTGGGAGTGACCCCCGATGGTCATGAGCGGTAGCAGCGTGCGACAGCTCGCTGATGTGGTGGATGGGCGTCTTGAGGCACCAGAAACAGGGCAAACCGAGGTTTCGGTCGTTGACGTGACCCACGACTCCCGCCAGGCGGGAGAGGACATCCTCTTCGTGGCCGTTCGAGGCGCAACGGTCGACGGACATGGCTTCGTTTCCAGGGCTGTGGCAGCCGGCTCACCGGCCGTTTGTGTGGATCATCCGACCGGATCGAGCGTCATGGAGATCGTTGTTCCGGACACAAGGAGCGCTCTGGGGCCACTAGCCGCATCCGTTCATGGTGATCCGTCCCGGACAATGAAGGTGATTGGTGTCACAGGGACGAATGGCAAGACGACAGTCACTCACTACATCGAATCGATCGCTTCGTCGGCAGGGCTGATGACCGGTCTGATCGGCACGATCCATACCCGGATCGGCGACAAAGGCGTCAGATCGATCCACACCACGCCCGAGGCATCAGATTTTCAGCGACTGCTGGGGAGGATGCGTGATAGCGGAACCGAGCTGGTCGCCGCGGAGGTGTCGTCTCATGCACTTGTCCTGGGCCGGGTCGCAGCCACGACTTTTGCTGTGGCTGCATTCACCAACCTCTCTCAGGATCATCTGGACTTTCACGGTGACATGGACAGTTACCGGAGCGCCAAACGAAGGTTGTTTGACGAGTACCAGGTTGGAACCGCTGTCGTCAACGTCGACGACGAGGTCGGAGAAGAGATTGCTCGGACATTCCACGGCTCTGTTCTACGCGTCGGATCGGATGGCGAGATCCGCCACGCCGACATTGTGCCGACCTCGCGGGGTACGTCGCTCAGACTGATCACACCATGGGGTTCCGCCGAGCTGCTGCTTCCCGTTGTGGGACTCTTTCAACATAGACAATGCGGTGATGGGCAGCAGCCTGCGGTCTGGCTTCCGGTATCGGCTTCGACGAGGTGGTCGCCGGTCTTCAATCTCTCCAAGGTGTGCCAGGAAGATTCGAAGTCGTCTCTGGGGGTGATTCGGTCCGGATCATTGTCGACTACGCCCACACTCCCGAGGGGATCTCCGTGGCAATTGCCACAGCACGGGGTCTGGGAGGGCGCCGTGTGATCGCGCTGATCGGAGCGGGCGGGGACCGGGATCAGGCGAAGCGGCCTTTGATGGGCTTGGCAGTCTCACGAGCAGACCTGGCCGTGGTCACAACTGACAATCCCCGTGCCGAAGACCCGGGGGCAATCGCCGATGCTGTCGTGTCCGGCATGGACCCTTCCACAGAGTCGATATTGGATCTGGATCGAATGTCTGCCATCTCGAGGGCGATCAATGCGGCTGACGACGGTGACATCGTTCTGATACTCGGTCGGGGTCACGAGTCACACCAAGAAATCACGGGCGAGATGGAACCGTTCGACGACCGTGAAGTAGCTCGAGAAGCTTTGAGCCATCGTCGGATGTCCGCAGATTCGGCCTTCGGTTCAGGGAGCCTAGAGCAGTGATTCCCCTTCTGGTTGCTGGGGCCGTGGGCCTGACGGCGTCAATATTCGGGACGCCGTATGCGATTCGATTCCTGCGCAGGCGGGAGATTGGCCAGTTCGTCCAGGAGGACATCAAGGGTCACGCGCACAAGCAGGGCACTCCAACGATGGGTGGGGTGGTCTTTGTGACCGCTGCCATCTTCGGATGGCTCCTGGCACACGTTCGGATATGGAGCCCCGATACCGGTTTCAGTCTCGAGATAAGACCGTTCAGCCCTGGTGGATTGTTGGTGGTGTTTGCCCTGATCGGGATGGCTCTTGTCGGGTTTGCCGACGACTGGGCGAAATACAAGAAGAAACGGAGCCTCGGTTTATCGAGATCGGTGAAGTTCGGTTTGCAGTTGGTGATTGCCGCCCTTTTTGCATGGGGGGCTTCGCTCGCCGGCGTGGTTACCGAAATCTCTTTTGTCAGACCACTCGGGATCGACCTCGGACCCTTCTTCTTCATCTGGGTGCTGTTGATGCTCACGGGAGCGGCCAACGGGGTGAATCTGGCGGACGGCATGGATGGTCTCGCCGCCGGCTCGTCGTCGCTGGTGATCGCGTCGTACACGGTCATTGCCTTCTGGCAGTTCAGAAATCCGAATTTCTACGCAGGCGTCGACCCACTCGAGCTCGCCATGGTCTCATCTGCGATGTTCGGGGCACTGCTCGGGTTTTTGTGGTGGAACGCTCCTCCGGCCAAGGTATTCATGGGCGATGTCGGCAGCCAGGCCGTGGGCGGGTTGCTCGCTGCCCTCGCTCTTCTCACCAACACACACCTCCTGTTGGCTGTCCTCGGTGCGATCTATGTCGCAGAGGTGCTGTCGGTGATACTCCAGGTCGCCAGCTTCAAACTGACCGGAAAACGAATCTTCCGGATGTCGCCGCTTCACTTTCACTTCGATCTTGGCGGTTGGCCTGAGACCACAGTCGTGATCCGGTTCTGGATTCTCACCGGCATCGGCGTGGCTCTGGGTCTCGGGTTCTTCTATGGGGACTTCCTTCGTCTCTCGGATCTCTTGTGAGCCGGTTGCTCGTTCTTGGTGCTGGGATCTCGGGTCTGGCTGCCAGTCGTCTCGCACGGAGAAAGGGGGCTTCGGTCACCATCTATGACGAGAAGCCGTCTCCGGAGGCTCTGGCGGAGGGATTCGCCATCGCCAACGGTGGTTGGGATCCGGTGCTTCTGAACGGCGTTGACGTTGTGGTTGCGAGCCCCGGTTTCTCCGAGCGGTCCATGCCGATCGTCGAGGCTCTCGAGTGGGGCATCCCGGTGTGGAGCGAGATCGAGTATGCGTGGCGTCATTTGCAGCTTCCGGTGATCGCGATCACCGGTACCAATGGCAAGACCAGCGTTACCGAGGCGACGGCGGCCATGCTGGACGCCTCGGGCCTCAACGCTCCAGCCACGGGCAACATTGGAGCACCCTTGTCTGATTTCACCGATGACGGGTATGACGCTCTGGTTGTGGAGGTCTCCAGCTTCCAACTCAAGTTCACAGAGTCGTTCCATCCGCTGGCCGCTGCGATAACCAATGTTGCCGCCGATCACCTCGACTGGCATGGGTCTGAATTGGGTTACCGATCCTCGAAGGCACGCATCTATGCCAATCAAACCGGCAGTGACCTTTTGGTCTACGACTGCGACGATGGGGGCGCCACCGAACTCGCGATGGCGGCTCCGTCGGAGACGTACCCGATCTCCGGAACCCATCTTCCCTCTGGGGGCGCCGGGGTGCATGAAGGGGCGCTCGTCGTTGGGGAAGTCGTGATCGATATCACCGAGTTGACATCCCAGGACCCGAGTCATCTGGCCAATCTCGCGTCGGCGGCAGCCTTGGCGTTGCGGGTCGGCGCCACAGGGGACGCAGTGGTGAAGGGCGCAACGGGATACTCACCCGGACCCCATCGACGTTCTCTGGTCCACGAGGGGAATGGAATCCGGTGGATCGACGACTCCAAGGCAACAAATCCCCATGCTGCCCTCTCCTCGATTCGTGCACACGACTCGGTGATCCTGATCGCTGGGGGTCTGTCCAAGGGTCTGGATCTCACAGCCATCGCCACCGAGCCGAATGTTCGAGTTCTCATCGGCATAGGTGAAGCGGGACCGGGGCTCGTCGCCGATGCCGGCGAACGGGGGAGACTCGCAAAGACTCTGGACATAGCGGTTGAGATGGCTGCTCAGGTGGCCGGGAGCGGTGACACGGTGCTCCTGGCTCCAGGTTGCGCCAGCTTTGACCAGTTCGACTCGTACGCCGCGCGTGGCGAACGCTTCGCCGAGTTGGTAACTCAAAAAATGGGAAGCCACTCGCGATGACGGCCAACGTCACCTCAATCGCCAGGGTGCGAGCTGCTGCGCGAGACAAGGCGGAACTGGCGAGAGTCAACAACAGGGCGGCAACGACACTTCTGGTGGTGGTCGTGGTACTCGTGGTCGTGGGTCTCGGTGCAACTCAGTCGGCGTCGTCGGCCGTCGCCCTCGACAGGACCGAGGACAGCCTCTTCTTCTTCAAGCGCCAACTCGCCGGAGTCGGAATTGGCACCCTCGTCTTGCTCCTCACCAGCCGTATCCCGTATCGGCTCTATCGCCGGATCGCGATACCACTCTTCTTCGTCACGCTTGGACTCCTCATTGCCGTTCTTCTGGTCGGGACCGAGATCAATGGAGCCACGAGATGGCTGTCGCTTCCGTTCGTGAGTTTCCAGCCGTCCGAGGTGGCCAAGGTGTCCATCGTGTTTGTGCTGGCCTACATCCTCGAGCGAAAAACCAAGTTGCTCGACCGGTTCAGTCACTTCATCGTTCCGGTAGCGGCGACCTTGGGATTAGTGGGGTTGGCAGTCATCTTGCAACCTGATCTGGGGACGCTCATCGTTATCGGAGCAGCAGCTCTGGCTGTGATCATGGCTAGCGACGCGCCGATGAAGTATGTATTTGTGCTGGGCCTCGTCGCGATCCTTGCTGCCACTCTCCTTGCGTTCTCCGAGACATACAGGGCCGATCGGATAACCGCCTTCCTCGATCCGTACGCCGATTCGTCCGGCGACGGGTACCAGGTGATCCAGGGGTACTACGCCTTGGGCAACGGGGGGCTGTTTGGTGTCGGCCTCGGAGCAAGTCGGGCGCGATGGTTCTATCTTCCTAATGCACACACCGATTTCATCTTTGCCATCATCGGAGAGGAAACGGGCCTGGTCGGCGGTCTCACCGTGCTTGGCCTCTTTGTCGTCCTCGGGCTCGCAGGCTGGCTGGTTGCGGCCCGTGCTCCTGACCCGTTCGGCCGAATGGTCGCCGCAGGTATCACCGTGTGGCTCTCGTTCCAGGCTCTGGTGAACATCGGCGGCGTTCTGGGCGTCGTTCCGATCACCGGGATCGCATTGCCATTTGTTTCCTTCGGGTCGACTGCCCTGGTGGTTTCGATGGCGGCGCTCGGTGTGCTTGTGAACATCGCTCAAAGCGGTGTCCATGGGAAGCCATGACCTTCATCATCGCCGCAGCGGGTACGGGAGGTCACGTCTTCCCGGGTCTCTCGGTTGGGGAGGCGTTGATTGACCTGGGAGTTCCAAGGGATGAGGTCCTCTTCGTCGGTGGGGACCGGCTTGCGGCCAAGGTCTATCCCGATGAGGGCTTTCCGTTTCTACAGGTGGAGCTTCGCGGTCTTCAGCGGTCTCTCACGCCAAAGAATCTCTACCTGCCGAACATCGTTCGCAAGGCAAAGAACCGAATCCATCGCGCCATTGTCGAAGAGTCGGTGCTGGTCGTGCTCGGAATGGGCGGTTATGTCACGATCCCGACGGGCATGGCGGCGAAAAAGGCGAAGATTCCGTTCCTGGTTTCGGAGCAGAATGCCCAAGCCGGCCTGGCCAACCGCATCGCCACCCGTTGGGCATTTCGAACGTTTGGCTCTTTCCCACAAACCTCTGGTCTGCCAGAGGCCGAGTGGGTCGGCAACCCGGTACGCGAGCCCTTCTGGTCGTTTGATCGTGACGCGCTCACAACCGGAGCGCAGAGACGCTACGGCATCGAACCAGGTGTCCCGGTACTCGGTATCTTCGGCGGGTCGCTCGGAGCGGGAGCAATCAACGAGGCCGTCTCGACGATGTTGGCCGATTGGGAGGGGCCTCCGATGGCGGTTGTGCATCTGACAGGCGCTCGAAACTTCGAGAGTCTTCAATCGCTACCGCATGCTCCGAGTGTCCAGTGGCTGAGGGTTGCGTTCGAAGAGTCGATGGAGACCTTCTATGCAATCTCCGATCTTGTCGTATCACGTGCCGGGGGAGCGGTAGCCGAGTTGACTGTGACGGGTACCCCCTCGATTCTCGTTCCGGGTGTCTTCGGCTCGGCCGGTCATCAGATCGGCAACGCCCGCTATTTGACTGAATCTGGAGCGGCCGTCACCTTGTCGGAGTCCGAGATCGGTCTGTTGTCCGACGTCGTCAAGAGCACCCTCTTCAACGGTGATTCCCTCCAGGTGATGCGCGATTCGGCCCTGGGAATAGCGAAACCCGACGCAGCCGCCACGATCGCCACGGCGATGATCGAAGCAGTTCGATGAGTCTTCCCTACAAGCGGATACACATCGTGGGCGCCGGCGGAGCCGGGATGAGCGCACTTGCCAAGGTTCTGGTAGCCCAGGGATACGACGTTTCAGGGTCCGATCTCCGTGGTGGCGCCACCCTGGAAGCTCTGGCCGGTATCGGCGTTGCCGTGTTCACCGGTCACCATCCGGAGGTGGCCGTATCGGCTGATCTGGTTGTTGCTTCCTCAGCGGTACCCGACTTCGACGAGGAGCTGGTTGCCGCAACCGAGGGAGGCATACCGACGTGGCGTCGTCCCCAACTTCTGGAGGCTCTCACCTCCGAGGTGGCAACGATCGGTGCTACCGGGACTCATGGGAAGACGACCACCACGGCGCTGATGATCACCGCCCTCCAGTCGATAGGCCTGGATCCATCGTTTGTCCTTGGTGGCGATCTCGCCCACTCGGGGACGAACGGTCATTTTGGATCCTCCGACTTGCTGGTCCTGGAGGCGGATGAGGCGTTCCGCACGTTCGAGAGCCTTCATCTCGTTGGTCTTGTTGTCACCAATGTGGAGTCCGAGCACCTCGAGCACTTCGGAACAACCCAGGATCTGATCGATAGCTTCGTCTCGGTGGCGGATTCGGTGTCCGGGCCCGTTGTGGCGTGTGTCGACGACAGCGGAGCAGCCGAAGTTGCCTCACGTGCGGGGACACTGACCTATGGCCAGTCAGACGCTGCCACATGGAGAGTCGAGGATCTCCAGAGGAAGGGGTCCGGAAGCACCTATCGATTGGTCGGTCCCGACAGAGATGTTGATGTCGAGTTGCCTCATCCAGGGAGACATGTCGCCCTCAATTCGGCAGGGGCGCTGGCGCTTCTTGCTGAGCTTGGTCACGATCTGGAAGGGATGGCACGGGGGCTTTCCGGATTTCGTGGAGTGGGTCGGCGCTGGGAGCATCGTGGAACGATTGGTGGAGTGGTGCTGTTCGACGATTACGCCCATCACCCAACAGAAGTCAAGGCCACTCTCGAGGCTGCCGGCGGGGTCACCCAGGGCCGTCTCTGGGCCGTGTTTCAGCCACACCTGTATTCGAGAACAGAGCGATTCAGCGACGAATTCGGGGTCGCTCTCTCATCTGCTGATGTGGTCGTTGTCACCGACGTTTACGGCGCCAGGGAAGCGCCGGTGCCCGGTGTGAGCGGTGAACTGGTTGCAGACGCGGCCAGGTTGGCCGGTGCCGAGGTCTACTACGTACCCCACCGCGCCGATCTTGCCGAGTTCCTCCTGCCGAGGGTCAACAGCGGAGACCTCGTGCTCACCATGGGGGCAGGTGACATCACTCTTCTCCACACAGAATTTGCCTCGAGACTCGGTGCATTGAAATGACGCCGCTGGAGCATCTGATAGAACAGGGCAAAGTGGCAGAGAGCGTGCCGTTGGGGCCTTTGACCACCTACAAATCAGGTGGGCCTGCCCGCTATTTCGCGGAGATCGACGACATCGACTCACTCCTGGAGTTGATAGCGTCAGGTGTCACGGCGAGTCATCCCCTTCTGGTTTTGGGTAGGGGCTCCAACCTGGTTGTTGCCGATGCCGGCTTTGGAGGTCTGGTAATCCACCTCAGCGGTGGTTTTGCCGAAACCGCCATCGAAGGAACCACAGTCACAGCAGGCTCGGCTGTTCCGCTTCCCAGGCTGGCCCGTACTTGTGTCGATCAGGGGCTCCGGGGCCTGGAGTTCTTTGTCGGTATCCCTGGCTCGGTTGGGGGTGCAATCAGACAGAACGCCGGGTGTTTTGGCTCCGAGACCAGGGATCGCCTCGTCGAGGCACGCATAATCAACCTGAGGACCAGCACGATCCGCGCCGACGGTCCCGACGTCCTCGAGTTGTCGTACCGCCACTCCAATCTGGGGTCGGACGACCTGGTCATCGATGCCAGATTCGAGACCGATCGAGGCGATGCTGCGGAGGGTCGTCGAAAGATTCGCGAGATCACACGATGGCGACGCGACAACCAACCGGGCGGCACGCTCAACGCAGGGAGCGTCTTCAAGAACCCTCCTGATGTCTCGGCGGGGGAGCTGATCGACTCCCTCGGTCTCAAAGGCCACCGCGTCGGTGATGTGGCGGTATCCGACAAACACGCCAATTTCTTCGTTGCCGGCCCGGAGGCAACCTCCGAGGATGTGCGGGGGCTCGTCGAGGAGATCAAAGACCGGGTTTTGCAGCTCAGCGGCACCATGCTGGAGCCGGAGATCCAGTTCGTGGGATTCAGGGAGTGACAATGGACCCGAGACTTCTCGAACGCCGCAAGGTAGTTGCCGAAGACTCCGCTCAGCGCAACGTTGGACGACTGCTCAAGTTCATGGTGATGATGATCATCCTGGGGAGTCTCGTTTGGCTTGCCTTCTCACCCTGGCTGAGCGTCAGTCAGGTGAGAACAGCCGGGATCGTCTCCAGTCATGCCAACGAGACGCTGGCAGAGAATCGGGTCGTGGCAGGAACGCCGATGATCATGCTGCGACCTGAAGCGGTGGAACAGGTTTTGGAGTCGGACCCGTGGATTCGAAGCGCCCGCGTTCATCGTCAATGGCCCGATGAGGTGATCGTCCGTGTCGACGAACGGGTTCCTGTCGCATGGTTCCAGACCGCCGGTGGGTGGGCCAGGCGTGACATCGAAGGGGTCGCCGTACCGGGACCAAGCTCACCCGACGACACCATGCCCTGGATACGACTGCCGTGGCTCGACGACGACGATACCGAGAGCTCGCCCTTCGTTCGCGGGGCGGCCGAGTTTGTGGTGAGTCTTCCCGACTCGGCGCACAGCGATTTGACGATGCGTGTCGAAGATGGCGAATGGTGGGCCGTCGTCGATGGTTATCAGGTTCGTCTCGGTCGTCCGATCGAGATGGCGGCCAAAGCCAGGAGTCTCTTCGTTCTTCTCCAGGAGTCACTAGCCGAGGATTCGATCCTGGTTCTCATCGCACCGACCCATCCTGCGGTTCAGCCGGCCGGTGTCCTGGCGGTCATCCCTGGAGAAGGAGATGAGAATCAGGACGGCGAGGGGAGCGCCGAGGCGGAACAGTCGGACTCTGGCGAGTCGGCCACGAATAACAGCGAACCCTAAGGTTGTAGTAAAACCTTAGGTATTTGGGGTTTACTTAACGCCGGTCTAACGGTAAACCTCTACTTTAGAGTTCAAATCTTTGGCTAAATGGAGGTAATTCGGTGAGCAATTCAAGTGGCGGATATCTGGCCGTCATCAAAGTCGTAGGCATTGGGGGCGGCGGGGTCAACGCCGTCAACCGGATGGTCGAGGCCGGTGTCCGCGGTGTCGAGTTCATCGCACTGAACACAGATGCTCAGGCACTGCTGATGAGTGACGCAGACGTGAAACTGGACATAGGACGCGACGTGACTCGCGGTCTTGGTGCGGGGGCAAACCCCGAGATAGGTCGGGCGGCAGCAGAAGAGCATCGCTCCGAGTTGGAGGACGCCCTCAAAGGTTCCGACATGGTGTTCATCACCGCCGGCGAGGGAGGGGGAACCGGGACCGGTGGCGCCCCGGTGGTCGCCGAGGTTGCCCGATCGGTGGGCGCCCTCACCGTTGGTGTCGTCACCCGACCTTTTGGCTTCGAAGGCCGTCGCCGTGCCGTCTATGCCGAGCAAGGCATCGATGCACTCAAGGAGGCCGTCGATACGCTCATCATCATCCCCAATGATCGTCTTCTCGACGTGGGCGACCCATCGGCCCCGATAATGGAGACCTTCCGTCTCGCCGATGAGGTCCTCATGAGTGGTGTCACCGGGATCACCGACTTGATCACCACGCCAGGTTTGATCAACGTCGACTTCGCCGATGTGAGGACCATCATGTCGGACGCCGGCTCGGCAGTAATGGGCATCGGTCGAGCCACCGGTGAGAACCGGGCCAGTCAGGCTGCCGAGCGTGCCATCTCGAGTCCGATGCTGGAGAACTCGATGGACGGCGCCAAGGGCGTTCTGCTCTCGGTTTCGGGACCGTCCTCGATGACCCTTCACGAGGCGACCGAGGCTGCTCGTGTGGTTTCCGATCACGCCGACGCCGAGGCGGACATCATCTTCGGGGCCATCATCGATGATGACCTCGCCGAGGAGATGAAAGTCACTGTGATCGCCGCCGGGTTCGAAGGCCGTCGCCGCCCGAACAAGGCCGCGGGCTCGAGACCGAGTCAGACGCTGTCTGCCGTCGAGAGCGGAGATGACATGCTGGACATACCGAGTTTCGTTCAAGGATGATCGTGCCGCCCCGGTGGTCTGGGGCAGCTTTCAGCGAGGCGTCGGATGGTGATATCCGCAACGACCTCGACGCCCGCTCCGCGCTCAGCGAGAGGCTGGGTGTTTCGGATTCGTGGGCCACGGTTCGTCAAGTTCATGGCAGGGTTGTGGTGAGGGCCTCGGGCCCGGGTGATACCGGCAACGCCGACGCAATCTGGACAACCGAGCCTGGTTTGCCGGTGGCCGTCTTCACGGCCGATTGTTTTGCAGTGGTTATGACCGCACCGGAGGCGGTCGGTGTGGCTCATGCAGGCTGGAGGGGTGCGCTCGCGGGTGTCGTCGGCGAACTGAGGTCGGCGATGGTCCGAAGCGGTCACACTCCTACCAGGGCCGGCGTTGGGCCCGGGATAGGACCGTGCTGTTTCGAAGTGGGTGCCGAGGTGAGACGCGAGTTCCCTGACGACGCCGCGATGACCACCTGGGGCACTACCTCGGTGGATCTCTCGGGCTCGATCCTTCGCCAACTCGAGGGAATCGAGACCTGGGTCTCCAACGGCTGCACCTATCACGACGACGGTTGGTTCAGTCACCGGAGAGACGCCAGACCCGATCGTCTGGCAGCAGTCGGCTGGGGTCTAGGAGCACCATGAGCTACCAGTCGGTGAAGGAACGGGTATCGGATGCTGCGGCGAGATCGGGGCGCGACCCCGGTGAGATCGCGCTTGTCGCAGTTTCGAAGACCAAGACCGTCGAAGAGATCATGAGTGTCTACGAGCAAGGTCATCGCGACTTTGGAGAGAACCGGGCCCAGGAGCTGGCAACGAAGGCGCCGTTACTCCCGGACGATATCCGCTGGCATTTCGTCGGCTCGCTCCAATCAAACAAGACCAGGGTTGTCCGGCCTGTGAGCCATCTGCTCCAATCGATGGATCGGCGATCCCTTGCGTTGGCGTGGGTCAAGGGTCAGGGGATGCCTCCTCCGGTTCTGCTCCAGGTGAATGTTGGTGACGAGGGGCAGAAGTCCGGCGCCAAGATCGAAGAAACTGGTTCGCTTGTCGAATGGATGAGCGGTCTGGGTCTCGATGTCAGGGGTCTCATGGCCATCCCACCCATTCCCGACCGGCCAGAGGCCAGCCGTCGGTATTTTGTGATGCTGAGGGAGTTGCGAGATCGTGTCTCGGTCGAGAATCCATCGGTTGTGGAGCTCTCGATGGGCATGACCGACGATTTCGAAGTCGCCATTGAGGAAGGAGCTTCTATCATTCGGGTAGGACGGGCTATCTTTGGTCCGCGTAATTGACCGGAGTCACATCCATGTCCTCACTGTTCTCAAAAGCACTTGTCTATCTGGGTCTCGTCGACGAGGACGAGGCCGAAGCCGAGGCCATGGCCGTCACGTCGGATAGTGCCATCGGGAGGAATGGTGTTGACTCGATGCCTGAAGGCCGGCGGGTGGAACCACCACCAACCTCGCGGGCAGCAACACGGCCCCAAGGCCGGTCGGAGGCCGGCGTTGCCGGTGGTCCGATGGTTCAGCACGTTGAGATCCAGTCGGACATTCTGGTCGTTGAGGAGTTTGCCGATGCCCGTGTTTTGGCCGACAGGATTCGTGAACGCACACCGGTCGTGCTCGACATGAGACAGGCAGATCAGGATCTCGTCAGACGGGTTGTCGACTTTTCCTCCGGTCTGATCTATGCGCTCGACGGATCGATGCGGAGGGTCGGGGATGGTCTGGTTGCGGTTCTGCCGCCGCGGGTGACCCTGAGTCGCGACGAAAAACGACGTCTGGCTTCTCTGGGGGCTTACGAGCTCGACGATGTCGACTGAACGGTGAGTTTCATTCGGGAGATCATCGACATTGCTCTCACCCTCTATTTCTACGCGGTGTTTCTCTGGGTGATCCTGTCGTGGATACCCGCCTCAGCCGCTCACGCCGTGGGCAGGCTTCAGACCTTTCTCGATCGGATCATCTATCCGGTGATACTGCCGATACGGCGTGTGATCCCGCCGGTTCGGATTGGCGGAGGGGCCCTTGACCTTTCGCCGATAATCCTTCTCATCGGTCTTTCCTTTCTCCGCCGGCTGGTCTGATCCTTGGAACTACGATTCTCGGTTCTTATCCTGGTTCTCAGAGCGAAAGGTTTTAGACAATGGTGATGACACCCTCGGATGTGGAGCAGAAGACCTTCTCGACCGCCCTTCGAGGTTATGACCTCGACGAGGTTGACGACTTTCTCG
>PVMK01123596.1_pt1 | contig 78373 bp, 67 predicted proteins | sample 1853481 | NCBI WGS metagenome assembly PVMK01 (sample SAMN08533507, study PRJNA380276) | Marine sediment metagenome, whole genome shotgun sequencing project.
TGTCGGTGCCGTCGTCGGTTTCATAGACGTGGACGCGGTTGAACCACACGCCGGTGGGACTGCTGCCGTAGGGGTTATGATCGGTCAGCGGGGCCGAATGACCACCGGCGTTCCACTCCTTGCAACTGACCGCACACGCATGGCAACCGACACAGGTGTCAAGATCGGTTACCAGTCCCAGCTTCTTGCCGCTGTTTTTTGGCAGGCTGGTCATCCCTTGTCCTTGCGACGCCAACTGCCGGGCGGGAGGAATTGCTCCCCGAAACGAAGGATTGCGGGTCTTTTGCGGAGGCCCGGCACCGGCTTGAGTTTGTCGAACTGCGGCTCGCTTGTCCCATCGCCAGTCGCATCTGCCTTTGTAATGCGAACGCGAAGATCGAACCACGCGGCCTGTCCCGTGACCGGGTCAGCATTGCCGAAGCGTCGCCCCTTGCCCGGGAGCAATTCTGAGATCAGGTGGTTGAGTAGAAAGCCCCGGGTGGTCTCCTCCGAATTCTCGTCGAGGTTCCACGCGCCTTTGCGTTTGCCGATCGCGTTCCATGTCCAGACGGTGTTGCGGTTGCAACCGGTCATGGTACGGATCTGCGCCTTGATGCGACCGTTATGGCTATCGACATAGACCCAGGCGTCGTTATCGAGATCGAGGTCCGCTGCGAGATCGCGGTGCAGGAACAGCCGGTTGAAACCATGAATCTGCCTCAGCCACGCATTCTGGGATCCCCATGAGTGGTACATGGCCATCGGTCGCTGGGTGATGGCGTGGAGGGGATATTCCGTTGCCGAAACAGCGTCCTCTTCGAGTGGCTGATACCAGATCGGCAAGGGGTCGAAGTAGGTTTCAATCCGTTCCCGGAGAGCGTCCGGAGGCTGTACCTCACCATGCCCACGTGCCGCCTGGCGGAAGCGTTGCAGGGGTTCTGAATAGAGCTGCAAGACGATCTGTTCGGTTTCAGGTATCCATCCCATCTGGTGCGCGTAATCGAGGTAATCGCGATTGGCATGCTTGTAATAGCGTTGCGAGGGCGGCAATGGCTGGTGCCAGAAACATTCGTTCTTTATGTACTCGTCCAGCTGACGCGGGTTGGGCTCGCCGCGTCCGTGCTGGTCGGAATGCGGACCACGCCAGCCGGCAAGCGGACCGATCCCCGGCAGCCGTTCATGATTGACCAGGTAATCGGGATAACCCCCCGGATATTTTGCGGACCCGTCCTCGTTCGTAAAGGCCGGCAGTGACAGACGCGCAGCAAGGTCGATCAGTACATCCTGGAAAGGCCGCACATCGCGATCCGGCGCGACCACCGGCTGCCTGATCGAATCGGCGGGACCGTCGGCGCAGCTGATGGGGCGGTCGAGAAGACTGATGCAATCGTAGCGTTCCAGATACGTTGTATCCGGCAGGATGAGATCCGCGTAGGACACCATTTCCGACGAATAGGCATCCGAGTAGATGATGTGGGGTATGCGGTATTCGCCGGTCGCTTCATCGATGTCGGTCAGCATCTCCATCGTTTTCTTCGTGTTCATGGATGAGTTCCAGCTCATATTCGCCATGTACATAAAGAGCGTATCGATGGGATAGGGGTCGCCCTCCCAGGCGTTCCTGATCACCAGGTGCATCAGCCCGTGGGCGGCGATCGGGTATTCCCACGAATAGGCCTTGTCGATACGACGTGCGCTGCCGTCCTCGTTGACAAGAAGATCGTCCGGCGAGGTGACAAAACCCAGCGGCGGGCCCGGCAGCGGTTGCCCAGCAATCACCTCGCCGGTCTTGCCGGCCGGTTTGGGTCCCGGTGGCGCCGGTTTGGGGAAGGGTGGTTTGTAGCGGAATCCTCCGGGGCAGTCGATGCTACCGAGCAACATCTGCAGCAGGTGGATGGCACGGCAGGTGTGAAAGCCATTGGAGTGGGCGGAAATGCCGCGCATCGCATGCATCGCGACCGGCCGACCTTTCATCGTCTTGTGTTTGCGCCCCGCCCAGTCGGTCCACTCGACCTCCAGCTCGATTTCCTGCTCGAATGCCGCGTGGGCCAGTTCCGCTGCAATACGGCGAATCGTCGCGGCGTCCACACCGGTCGCTTCGGCCACCCGGTCGGGTGAGTAGGATTCGTCGCTGTAGCGATCGACGAGAAGAGCAAAGACCGGCTGTACCCTCGAACCATCCGGCAGCTGGTAGGACCCGCCCATCGCAGGTGCGATGTCGGCAGCCAGTGCATTGGTCGGTCTTGTTGCAACCGTATCCCATGCGAGGGGTCGCCCTTCATCGTCGCGTACAAAAAGCCCTTCCTGGGGGTGGTCCTTGTCGGTGCGCACCAGCCATGGCGCGTTCGTATAACGAACAAGAAATTCCAGATCGACCTTTTTCGCCGCCAGCAACTCGTGGATCAGGGCCATCACGAACAAGCCATCGGTACCGGGACGGATGCCGATCCATTCATCCGCAATCGCGGAATAACCGGTTCTGACCGGGTTGACCGAGACGAATTTCGTATTCTCGCGTTGCTTCAGTTTCGCCAGACCCATCTTGATCGGGTTGGAGTCGTGATCTTCCGCTACGCCAAACATCAGGAAGTAGCGGCTCAGTTCCCAGTCCGGTTCACCGAACTCCCAGAACGAACCGCCGATCGTATAAATACCTGCGGCCGCCATGTTGACCGAGCAGAACCCGCCATGCGCCGCGTGATTGATCGTTCCAAACTGCGAAGCCCAGAAACCGGTCAGCGCCTGGCTCTGATCGCGACCGGTGAAGAACGCCAGCCGTCGCGGATCGGTCGCACGAATATCGGCCAGCCATTTGGTGGCCGTCGCCAGCGCTTCATCCCAGGAAATTTCCTCGAACTCTCCGCTGCCGCGCGGACCCTTGCGCCGTAACGGTTGCGACAGGCGGGCAGGGGACAGGTGCTGCATGATCCCGGCCGATCCTTTCGCACACAGCACGCCCTTGTTGACCGGGTGATTCGGGTTGCCTTCGATATACCGGACTTCGCCGTCGCGCAGGTGTACGCGGATTCCGCAGCGGCACGCACACATATAGCAAGTCGAGTACTTGATCTCGTCGGAAACGTGCGGCGAGGTATCGACCTGTTCCATTTCAGTCGTCATCCAGGCAGGCGGTACAGTCTTTGGCTGGTGTTCGTGGCATCCGTGTCACTGAGCCTCCCATTCGCGTTTGAGCAAACCATATAACACAGAGTCCATGACCTTTCCGCCGACATGCCAGCGTTCCCGCAGATAGCCCTCGCGCTGGAACCCGAGTCGTTCGAGACTCTTTATGGATGGAAGATTATCGGGATCGACATCGGCTTCTATTCTCGTCAGTCCCAGGTCCTCAAAACAAAATTTCAACAGCGTCTCCAACGCCTCGCCCATGTATCCTTTTCCCCAGTATTCCCTGCCAAGTACGTAGCCGATCTCGGCACGGTGATTGGCGGCATCGAGTTTGAACAGGGTACAGGTTCCAATGACTGTATCGTCTTCGTTGCTCACCACTCCCCATTGGAAAAGGGTTTTTGCAGCGAATCCGTCATGAATCTCAGACAACAGTGCCGCGGCCTCTGCGACATCACAATAGGGCGTGCTGCTCCAGTAGCGCATGACTTCCGGGTTCGAAAATACTCCGAACAAAGCCCCGGTGTCCTGATCCGTAAGCCATCGGAGCGAGACACGCGACGCCTTCAAAGTCGGCAGCTGTTCCGATTCAATCATTTCCTAATTCTGTGTTGGGTTGAAAAAAGGTCGCCGCAGACCTGCTGCGGCGACCCCATGATGCACGGGCCAATTTCATCTTTCAAAACAAAACGTTTTTGAAAGCAACCCGGTTTGGTCAGCCGATTATTCGTCAGCCAGCCATTTGAAAATCAATCCCGCAAGAATCGCTCCGATGATCGGCGCGATCCAGAACATCCATAGTTGCGATATGGCCCAGTCGCCCACGAACAGCGCCGGACCCGTGCTCCGCGCCGGATTCACCGATGTGTTGGTAACGGGAATGCTGACCAGGTGAATCAGGGTCAGGCCCAGCCCGATGGCGATGCCGGCGAAACCAGCCGGCGCTTTCTTATGGGTGGCGCCGAGGATGATGATCAGGAACATCATGGTCATCACGACTTCGGTGACAAAACCGGCGCCCAGGGAGTATCCGCCCGGCGAATGATCCCCGTATCCGTTCGACGCCAGTCCGCTGGCGACATCGAATCCGGCCTGCCCGCTGGCGATGTAGTACAGGATCCCGGCGCCCGCGATGGCGCCCGCCACCTGCGCAAGGATATACGGCAATAGTTCGGACGCCGGGAACCTGCCGCCGGCCCACAAACCGACGGATACGGCCGGATTCAGATGACAGCCCGATATCGGCCCGATCGCATAGACCATCGTGAGCACGGTCAGGCCAAAGGCCAGCGCGACGCCTAGCAGGCCGATACCGACATCCGGAAACCCCGCGGCGAGTACCGCGCTGCCGCACCCGCCCAGCACCAGCCAGAACGTGCCGATGAATTCAGCACCTAGTTTCTGAGTCATGACTCTCCCCTTTCTTGCAGCAAAGAAACCGCGCCGAACCTCCCCTTGGGTTCAATCGCACGCAACAGTATAGCTGAGGGTGTGACTGCTCCTGCTCCACATTCCGAAAAGAGGCTGGGGTTGTTGGCGCGGAAGAGGAATGGGTTGGGTAAACAATGTAGCCTCTGGTCGAAATGAAGATTCCATCCCTGGCGCTCATTCTAGTGATCGTCCTGTTTACGGCGGGCCAGGTCGTGCATGCGGACGATGATTCAAGCAGGCAACGAATCGAGTTCATCGAAGACCGGCTGGACGAAGGCCGCGCCGATGCGATGCTGTGGCAAAACGGATGGACCTCCGTTTACGCCGGGGTGGCGCTGGTACAGGGAACCCTGGCTTTTACCAGTGACGAGCACGACGATCGCGTGAAGAACTCAGTGGGCGCACTACGCGCGATCGCTGCCCTGACCCTCATGCGGATAAGACCGGACCCCGGACGTCATGGTGCAGGCCCGATCAGGTCGGCGGGTCCGGAAGGTTCCACACAACGTCTGTATGCAGCGGAAAACCTGTTGCGCCGGTCAGCCCATCACGCCGCACAACGGAATTCACCAAAGAGGCATTTTCTAAACCTGGGAATCAATGCTTTTTTCGGTGGTCTGATCTGGGCGTTCGGAGATTTGGACGATGCCATCCAGTCAACCCTGCTCGGAATAGTCGGTGGCGAAGCTGCGCTGTTGACGCGATCGCAACAACCGATCAGAAATCTTGATGATTATGGTTCGAGGTTCGCAGCTCGCATCGCTTGGCAGCTAGTGCCTGTCGCAGGGGGCATCGCCTTCCGGGCGAGATTTTAGGTTCAGAGCAGATTTGTTTAGCAACAGCGATTGATCTATTTTATTAGAAAGTAACGATAACACGTTGATAATTAAGAATTGAATATACGAAAATCCTCAGCCCTTTACATCAATTCTTAATTCTTATTCATCAAAGCGCTCCTTTATCTGACGGACCTCAAGCCTTAGCTCATCGACTAGCTTTTCGAGATCGTCCAGTCGCTCGCGTTCGGAAAGAGTGCTTTGATTTCGACCGGCGTGCGAAACCGGCACCGTGGCGCTAGCTATGTCATCAACATTGTCGCCACCGAAAAGATGCATATAGCGCGACTCTCTCTTTCCGGGCTCGCGCGGTAGCTGGAGGACGAACGGGCCGTCAGCATGTTCTTTCAGAGCAGCCAGTGTGGACTCCAGGTCCGGCATGTCGGAGAACGAACACAGCCGCTGGGTATGTGCGCGTAGTTCTCCGGGTGTCTGCGCGCCGCGCAACAGGAGGGCGCAGACGACACCAAGTTCCTGGTCGGAGAACTGGAGGGAACCGAACTCCGTATTACAAAAGCGATGCTTGTATTTTTTGACGCGGCCGCCGAAACCTGACTTGTCGCTGACGAGATATCGCTTGGTCAATCGGTCGATAATGTCCTGGACCGATTCCTGGCTCAGCGTCAAAACGGGTTCACGGTTGCTTTTCTGGTTGCAGGCATTTGTCAGCGCGTTCAGAGAAAGCGGGTACTGATCCGGCGTCGTCACCGCCTTCTCGATCAGGCACCCGATGACACGCGCTTCAAGCGGGTCGAGTTCAACAGCCATGAGTATCTACGCCGATCCGGTTCGCGTAGTTCGTATTCCCTGTGGGATACGCCCAAAGAATATTGCTCACCGGAGTTCTCCTGTCGCAAAACATGCTGGTCAGGCAATCCCCCAGACTATACCGATCTGCGACGCGGGACAGAAATCCGGACAGCATCGATATACACTGCCGGTCGATGATGATGACGAGCGAAAAATCCTGGCGTCGCCCGGAGGTGCTGTTGCTGTTGATGGCGGCGGCGGTGCCATTGAGCTTTTCCACATGGCAGGCGCTGGTCAATAACTTCGCGGTGGAGCAGGCGGCGTTTACCGGTATCGAGATCGGCACCTTGCACAGCTTGCGTGAAGTACCGGGGTTCATGGCCTTTGCCGTGGTCTTCGTACTCCTGATTATCCGCGAGCAGACGCTCGCCCTGTTGTCGCTTCTGTTGCTGGGCATCGGCACGGCTGTCACCGGTTTCTTCCCCAGCGTTGTCGGTTTCTACTGTACGACAGTACTCATGTCCCTCGGTTATCACTACTACCAGACCATGCAGACGTCCCTGACCTTGCAGTGGGTGGACAAGGATCATGCGCCAGAAATGCTTGGCCGGCTGATCGCCATCGGTTCGTTCACGGGGCTGATTGCCTATGGGTTGGTCTGGGTGGCGTTCGAATACCTGGCACTGGGATTTACCTCTACTTACCTCATCGCCGGAGGACTGACAGCAGTTATCGCGGTCGCGGGGTGGCGTTTGTTCCCTCACTATCCGGAGAGGGTCCAGCAGCACAAGAAGATCGTCTTGCGACGCCGGTACTGGCTCTACTATGCGCTCACCTTCCTGTCGGGTGCGCGGCGCCAGATCTTCATGGTTTTCGCCGGGTTCCTGCTGGTGGAGAAGTTCGGCTACAAGGTCGCCGATATCGCGTTATTGTTTTTGCTGAACGGAGTGCTGACCACGGTGCTTGCACGACGTATCGGCAGGCTGGTCGGACGCTGGGGTGAGAGGAAGGCCCTGGTGTTCGAATACGCTGGTCTTGTGATCGTATTCACAAGCTACGCATTTGTAACATCGTCTGTCTGGGCCGGCACGCTCTACGTCATCGACCATGTTTTCTTTGCGTTGGCCATCGCGATCAAGACCTACTTCCAGAAAATCGCAGATCCCAGGGACATTGCGGCGACGGCGGCTGTTGGATTCACGATCAACCATATCGCAGCGGTTGTCATACCGGTTGTCTTTGGCCTGATCTGGCTGTCATCACCCGGCGCTGTTTTCCTCGCCGGCGCCGGCATGGCCGTGGGGTCCGGATTGCTGGCGCTGCTGGTGCCGAGGAGTCCGGCGCCCGGAATGGAAACCACGCTGACCCCGGTGACGGTGTCAGCGTGATCTTTTCCCGGATCGATGGTGCTGTGACACAAACAGTCGTTGTTTCGGACTCCGGCTAGGGATTGATCAGTTTCAACGCCAGCACCACCCACATAGCAGTCAACACCAGCAGACTAAGCCCGAACACACGGAACCGCCACAAGACCACGTTCGAAGTCAGATGAATGACGGAATGGACAACGCGCGTCAGCACATAGAACCAGGCCAGAACCAACAGCAAGGGGCTGGTCTGAGCGGTCACGTAAACCAGGATCGATACTACGTAAAAGATCACGGGTGATTCGAATAGGTTGACCAGGTGCCGCGACAGGATACGCAAGGGTTCGGGTTCGTCGAACGACCCGTAGCTTTCGAAAAAGCGGATGTTGATCTCGCGGCGTGAGACGGCAGCCCAGCGCACGAAACCCAGCCGGAAGACGACAAAGGTCGTCAACGCAAACATCGCGAAGATCGGGTATAGAATCTGTACCTGGTTCACGGGAAGCCCCTTAGACAGCTAGCCCCTGATGTAGTGTTCAAGCTGTTCGATGACCGTCTGCTGATCGCTGATGATCGCCTTAACGAGATCCCCGATCGATATGACACCTCTGAGCCCATCGTCGTCTTCCACCGGGAGATGCCGAATCCGTTTGAGTGTCATCAATTCCATACATTCTTCGATGGTTCGTTCGGGTCGCACGGTAATCACGGGTCGCGTCATGATTTCTTCGATCGTTGTTTTGTGTGACGATCTGCCCTTGAGCAGCACTTTTCTCGCATAGTCGCGCTCCGACATGATGCCGACGGTCTTGCCTTCATCGATTACCAGCAAGGCGCCGATTTCTTTTTCCGCCATCAGCTTGAGTCCGTCATATACCATGGCCTGAGGGTCGATGGACCAGATGTCGCCGTTTTTTCCCGCGAGTAGATTTTCGATTGTGTTCATCTTGGTTCTCTCCGGCGTGTCGGAATCATTACTGTTGTCTATGGAAAACGCCCCGGGCATTCATGGTCATGCACGCAAGGCTCCCGTCTAAGCGAAAGCGTAGACGTCCCCGACCAATTCTGCCATGCGATATTTCGTAGTTTATCTGTAACAATTCGATACTGAAGGCGGTCATATTCGAAGTACTCGGCAGATTTTCACGCTATCGGAGATTCACATGTTGATACGGAAACCGCCGCAGATCAGATCCAGCGACATCACGGATGAAACTAACTATCTGAATCGGCGGGAATTCCTGAGGGTTTCTGGGATTGTTACTGGCGGTTCGATACTCGGAACTGCAGGGAAAGCCTGGGGTGCCTCGTCAGCTTTCAAAGAGGGCGCATTCGACAATCTGCGGAACAGCGATCTGAGCACGGATGAAACGCCCAATTCCTACGAAGACGTAACAACTTATAACAATTTCTATGAATTCGGGACCGGCAAGGGAGATCCGAGCAGGTATTCGGGGGATCTTTTGACCGAACCGTGGAAAGTCGAGATTGGCGGTGAGTGTGATAAACCGGGTACTTACGACCTGGAGGATATCCTGGCGCCCCACAGCTTCGAAGATCGGATTTACCGGCTGCGCTGTGTCGAAGCCTGGTCAATGGTGATCCCATGGGTCGGTTTCCCCCTGGCTGACCTCATCAGGCGTTTCGATCCCAACTCGAGTGCAAAATACGTCAAGTTCACGACACTTTATGATCCCGCGCAGATGCCGGGTCAGAGACGCCGGGTACTCGACTGGCCCTATGTCGAGGGACTGACGATCGCCGAAGCGATGCATCCCCTGACTATCATGGCGGTAGGTCTCTACGGAAAGGCACTCCCCAATCAGAACGGAGCGCCGATGCGCCTGATCGTGCCGTGGAAATACGGCTTCAAGAGTATTAAGACGATCAACAAGATCGAATTCACAAGGCAGCGACCGGTCGGCAGCTGGGAAGAGGCGACTCCGAACGAGTATGGTTTCTATGCCAACGTGAATCCTGAGGTCGATCATCCACGCTGGAGCCAGGCGCGGGAACGTCGAATTGGTGGCGGGATTTTCGCCGCCAAACAGCCGACGCTGGCATTTAACGGCTATGCCGATCAGGTCGCGGGACTGTACAGTGGTCTCGACCTTCGCAAGAATTATTAGCATGAATGTATTGATTGCTATCCGGAGGCTGGACGAAAGCCAGTTACTCGCGGCAAAAATAGTGACATTTGGTCTTTGCCTGTTGCCGTTTGTCCAGATCATCGCGGCGACTTTCAATCTTGCAGGGCTGAGCCTGGGCGCGAATCCGGTCGAAGAAATTATTCACCGCCTGGGCTTGTGGGGTCTCAGGTTGTTATTACTGACTCTCGCGATCACGCCGCTGCGACAACTGACCGGTATGAACTGGCTTGTACGATTGCGTCGAATGCTGGGACTGTTTTCTTTCTTCTATATCCTGATGCATTTCCTGTCCTACGCCTTGATCGATCAGCACCTGGATCTGTCGGCCATCATCGAAGATATCCTCGAGCGGCCTTACATCACCCTGGGAATCACGGCTCTCACGCTAATGTTCCCGTTGGCCATGACGTCTACAAACAGGATGATGAAACGCCTGGGTCGCAAGTGGCAGCAACTGCACCGTTTTGTCTATCTGATCGCTACTCTGGGTGTCTGGCATTTCTACTGGCAGGTAAAGAAAGACGTCCTCGAACCACTGGTCTATGCTGGACTTCTCGCGCTATTGCTGGGATTCAGGATTATCCACCGGCGCCGGCAACTTCGTCGCCGCATGGTAGCTGAGGGTCTCCGGAGCCCTGGTTCAGAACAGGGGCGAGTGGGAAGGCAGAAACGGACTCACGCGTCGGCGTAATCTTCGCCGTAATACTTGCTCGTAATCCGCGTGTGAAATTCTTCAGCTCGTATGGGTTCGTAGCGAGGCTCACCCAGGCCGGGTAACACCTCCAGCATTTCGTCTTCCCATACATAGATCGCCATCGGTAGTGAAACCCTAGGCAATTCAACGCAGGCCGGATCGCGGGGCTGGCTCACACGGTGTGTCGTCGAAGGCAGACGATCGTTCGTGATCCTCTGCATGTAGTCGCCGGTGTTGAGGATGATGCTGCCTTCCGGCGGCTGCAGACGGATCCATTTCATGTTGCGTCGGTTAAGTACTTGCAGACCTTCCTGGTTGGGCGCTGGCAGGAAGGTAAACAGGTCGACGTCCTCGTGCCCCAGCATTCGACCACCAGTGGCGTGATGGTCGTCATTCGAGGTCGCGGGGTAATAGTTGAGTCGGAAGCCGAAATTGGTGCGATCGAGTTTGTCGTCATAGAGGCCGGTATCGCATCCGAGATATGCGAGTATCGACTGCATTACCGGCGCTATCAGTTTTTCATGTGCCGTGACCAGGCGACGAAAAACCGGCTCGAATCCTGGGCGAGGCCAAAAGTCGCTCTCCGTGTATCCCGGATCGCCATCCATATTGAAGGCCCTGCGGCAAAACACCCATCCCTCAACCATGTCGGGGTGAATGATGGTCGTCTCCCTGACCGGGAAGTAACCCTGGTTGACGGATCCCTGTCGTTGTGCCACATAGGGTTTGCGGTCTTCTTGCGGGATTGTCTCGAAAAAGTCGATCGTCTTGTCCGTCAATTCCCTGTAAAGACCCGGATCGACGCCGTGACCGGTGAGTATGGCGAAGCCGATGCTTTCGAGGGCCGATCCGAGCTGTAGGGCGAACTTGCGGCGTCGTGCCGGGTCGCCTGAAAACCACGCCGACATGTCACAGGTCCGGATTTCAAATTCCGTGTCGAATTCCTCTCCGGCCTGCTGTTCCGACAGGTGGTAGTTCTGTTCTTTCCGTACCTGCTCGAAGCGGCTGAATGCCTGGTTTTTCTTATGAACACCGGACTGTTGTTCCTGCTTGTCGCTGTCGCTCACTGGATTCGGTACCTGGATGCCAGGCTCAATATCTGACCGCAGGACTGCCGGCAGGGTAAAAGTGACCGACCAGATACATGCCGTCGTCTGTCTGGCATTCAAGGCAGTGGGACTGCTTTCGAGGCAGTTGGATCATGCTGCCCGGCCGGATCGGAGTTGAAGTCTCATCCGCCCACATCAGACCTTCACCGGAGAGAACCGTGATCACTTCGTCGTAGAGGTGAAAATGATCGGGAGCCCTGGATTTCGGAATAATTCCTATGAACTGGGTGATCTGCGTCGAGCCTACCCGTTCGTCCACAAGTCGCTGAAAGAACCGGTCGCCTGTGGCTTCACGTTCCTGCTGGTCCACGGCTACCACACGTTCGGGAAAGTCAGGGTCGAACTGCTCCGACAGTTGGTCAGGCCAGCAGTCCTCCTCCGACAGGGGGCAGACGGTCGCCAGCAGATCGATCGCACCACCGGCGGGAATCAGCCTGAAGGTCTCCCCGGGTTTTACGAAGACCCCACAGGGCGCTTCCACGGCAAAGCAGCGACTACCGATTTCTATGTGACCGGAGCCGGTCAGAAAAAACAATACGCAATCACTGCCTGGGAAACTTCGCACAGGAGATGCGGAACCGGAAACTGAAATCCGGTACTGGGACATGGCAATTGCGCCGGTTTCACGACCGGCGAGCAGCGCTTCACTCCAGCTACCACGCGTTTGCCAGGACAGCTGATCCGGATCGGCAACAAAACAGTCCTTTCCCAGCTGTGTATTCGGAGACCTGTCGTCGGCCATTATCTGTCCTGCCCCCAATTCTCGCGTCAACACAGGCAATATAACGCAACACAAAGCCACTGTGGCGACTGAAGTTGTATAGGGAATCTCTGATCTGTTAGTGGTTCAACTGCCTGGGGCGCATTGAGCAGGCAATCCGACCCGGTGTTTATACGGATCGCGGCTAAAGGATATAATCGGCTGGTTGTCCGGCTGCGGGGTGAAGTGACCGCCTGGGAAGCGATGCGATGCAACTAACCGGTGGTAACTTTTGTCTCAGAATAGATCAGAGGTTCCCTGAGAGAAACAATTGCATGAAGGGCTTGCTGGCTTCGTTTCTTTGCCTTGCGTTGGCGGGGTGTGCGATCACCGGACCGACATACGTCACTGTCGATTCGATGGCTTCATATGCTGCGGCGGAAAAGCGGACGTATTACCTGTTCTCCGCGCGTCGGGGGCTGACCCTGAAGAACGCTCAGTACCGCAAGTACGCCGGGCTTACTGACGAGATCCTACAGGCTGCCGGGTTCACCAAGACCGACAGTCCCGACACCGCTAACGTGATTGTGGCCTTAATCTATGGCGTGGATCGAATTCGCGATGGCAATCGCATGAGGAGAACTTCCTTCGTAGAACTTTCAGCATACGACTGGGTCGCCGTGCGTGATGAGGGTGTTCGAAATACCATTTGGCGAACGGAAATTTACACGGCCGGCAGTCACGGCGGATATAGCCGCAATATCCCGATGTTGCTCAAGGCTGCAGGCCCGTACGTCGCGACCAACATGCTGGATCCGGTCGAGGTCGTGGGCGACGAGCCGGTTAAGCCGGCGCTGACCTGTATCAGATTCACGCCCGAAATCCAGGGATGAAGTAGCAAGAGGGCGACAAAAGCGGCCAGCCCCACGGCAATCGTTGTGATGTCATTCTTGCGAGGCTGCTGGCCTGGTTTTTGCCACTGTCCATCGCGCCGGTTGATAACGATGATTTCAATCGCGGCCCACACACCGAGACCACCAAAAAGCACAAGCGAAGCGGCGTCGCCATTGGAAAGAAGGTGTGCGACGCTCCAGATGATTACCGCGATCATTTGCGGGTGTCGCAGGCGCCGTCTTAGATTGTTCTTCGTCGCTGAGACGACAAACAAGAGCATGGAGATCAGCATCAGCAGGAGGGTGACAACACGCAGCGATGTCGCAGCCTGGTAAACGGTGACGTAATCCGCCTCCTTCCAGCCGGTGATCATGAGGCCAAGCGACGTCAGGATGACGATCGTGAAGACGAGCTTGTAGCGCGGTTCACCGATTCTTGCGACCAGTTCGTTGCGTTGGCCTGCGGCGAGCGCCGGGAGCAGGTGGGCGGCGCTCCAGATCGCGATACCGAGTATCAATAGCGTCATGGTGTTCTCTCCATTGCTGCCACATCGGGAACAGGCTCAAGAGCAATACTACACTCCGCACCGGGCCGACACGTTCTTTTGCACCATGGCGTTCCATTGCGCGACAATGGTTCCGATACGACTCAGGAAAGTGAGCGGGAGTTTTGCATGAAATTATTCTGGTGCCCCCGGACGAGGGCTGCACGCGCGCTTTGGATGATGGAAGAGTCCGGCCTGGAATACGAGCCGGTGCTCATCGACATACGGAATCCACAAGCGCGGGCCAACCCGGATTTCCTGGCGGCGAGCCCGATGGGGAAGGTGCCCGCGCTGGAGGATGGCGAGGCGAAAATGGCCGACTCGGCGGCGATCTGTCTTTATATTGCCGATCGATATGCTACCGACCTCGCCCCGGCCGCCGATGATCCGCGCCGTGCCACTTTTCTGTTCTGGATGTTTTTCGGTCCCGGCGCAATGGAGCCGGCGATGGCACAGAAAATGGCGGGCTGGGAATCCAACCGTCATGCCCATGGCTGGGGTGATTACGAATTGATGATCGAGACGCTGGAGAAGGGGCTGCACGAAGGCCCGTGGCTGTTGGGAGATCACTTCACAGCCGCTGACGTCATGGTCGGGTCGACCGCCTACTTCATGCGTCTTTTCGGTATCCTGGCGGAAGACTCGAGTATCAACGCCTATGTCGATCGGTGTCTGGAAAGACCCGCCTACCAGCATGTTCTGGCAATGGACGAAACGGCCTGAGAGTTACGCTGGTTCGGGCCCTGGACCCAGGGGCTGACCAAAACTGAACTCGACGAAGTTGCCATCGGGATCCCTGACGCCGCAGTAATAGCCGACCGGGAAAGGCTCCTGAACCGGTTCCCAGACAAGGATTCCCATGCTTCGAGCCTTGCCGGCAATCGTGTCGACTTCCCCCTTGCTGTCGAGCGCAAATCCGAGATGGGAGAAGTCGTCGGTCGATTGCGTCCGCCCCGAACCGCCGGGCAGAAGGACGATGACAAAATCCCTCTCCTGACCAGGCGATGCGAGCCATACGACACGGTTTGCCTCGCGGGTCCGGTCGCGAACGATACGCATGTTGCAAAAGTCCGTGTAGAAGTCGACGCAGTCATCGAGGTTCGCGACCTGCAGGGCGAGGTGTGTGAGTTGTGCCCCCATTCGCGGCGCTAATTATCAACCGGCAAGTAGCTGTAGTCCCTCTCGTATCCCAGCATCTGTCCCGCAAAGTCGTCCGGGTATTCCACCGTTACGTCTACGATCTCCCCCTCTTTTTCAACAGCGATCAGGCGTGGCTGCATAAAGCCGGTATAGGGAGCGATATCCAGAGGCTCGACTCGTGCAAGAACTTCTTCGTGCAATTTCCTGTCGACATTTACTCCATAGGTCTCTACCAGATTCTTGCCCGCCACATAGTCGCCTTCCGATTTGATACGTTGAATCTCATTCAGCAACTGACCGAACAGTTCGCGCAGCGCCTCATGGTCGCGGATGACAAAATAGGTCTTGCCGTTGTCCACGACCATCTCAATGACGTTGTCCGGCAGACCCTTCTCGTATACCCAGTTTGCGATCAGCTGGCGGTTACGCATGTGCGCCTGCTCGAGGTCATCGCCTGGCTCGATTCTCTGCAACTGGATCAGCATGCCGTTGCGGATATTGCGATCGTAGGTGGTCTTGCCAACTTCGAGCGATGGCATCAGTCCGAGTTCGACCAGTTTGGGATCCATCATGAAGTAGAGCGCCACCAGGTCCGCGCGCGCTTCTTCGAGCGGTGAGGAGTAACTCTTGAGTGTCTCCTTCGGCGTGCCGATGCCGGGATTTATTTTTCCGGATGCGTGGCCGATGACTTCGTGCATGTCGACATCGAGGAAATAGGCCAGCGTTCCGTACTCGTGAAAACGCGCCTTTTCTTCATCGGTCAGCATGAACTCGTCATGCAAGCCGCTACTCGCCGAGGCGATCTCCAGGGTCTCGATGATGTTGCCGAGGGTGACGGACTTCGATCCGTGTTCCGCCCGGATCCAGTTTGCGTTTGGCAGATTGACGCCGATCGCGGTCGAGGGTGCGCTGTCGCCGCCTTCGACCACGATGGTGATGACCTTCGCCGAGATACCGACGACTTCTTTCTTCTTGTGCGTGTCGTCGATCGGCGAGTTATCTTCGAACCACTGTGCGTTGGCACCCACTGTGGCGATCCTGTCGGTCGCCTCAAGATCGCGGATCGAGAGCATCGATTCCCACGAGCCCCTATATCCCAGCGGGTCGCCGTAGACCTCGGTAAACCCGTTGACGCTATCGATACGTGAGTCAGCATCCCGGACCCACGCGATGTTGTAGTCATCGTAGTCGGACAGATCGCCGCTGTTGTAGAAGAGAATCAGCTTCTCCAGCCAGGCTCTTTGGGCGTCGTTTTCCGCCACATCGACGGCTTTCTCCAGCCAGTAGACGATCTGCTCGATGGCGGGCCCGTACATGCCGTCGACTTTCCAGACTCTTTCGACAATTTCCCCGTCGATCTTCGCGAGCTGTGAATTGAGCCCCCAGGAAACCGGACGCGGATCATTTTTGTCGATGCGGGCAGCATAGAATGCTTCCGCTTGCTCCTGGGTGACGTCGCTGTAATAGTTTGTCGCCGATGCGCTTAGCTGGTCGATTCCTGAATCCAGGTTCACCCTGCGGGCGGCAATCGATGGATCGAACAGCACGGATCCGATGACAGCCAGCAATTGATCGACGGACTGGCCTTCGGCTAGCGGCAATCGGTCGGTGTCCGATGCCCTGACCAGTTGTGTGAATGCTTCCTGACTGAGGTCCGGGACCATCTTGGCAGTCGAATAGTGGTGATGGATTCCATTGGAGTACCAGACCCGTTTCGCGTACTCGACGAGGGCGAGGTAATCCGTACCCGAGCGATCACCGGAATAGCTGTCGACGACGGTCGCCAGGGTCTTGCGGATTCTCAGATTGTGCTTGTAGTTCTGGTCCCAGAGGATGTCGCGACCCGACAACGCGGCCTGATACAGATAGTAAGCCAGTCTCTTTTGCTGCAGCGACAGCTCCTCGAAGCCCGTGATCCGATACCTGAGGACTTCTACGTCCGCAAACTTGTCCGCCTGGACGACAAAGGCCTCCGGCGCAGTCTCGACAGCGACGGATATCGGTTCGTCTGCCCCTTCGGCAACCGGTTGCGCAGGTTCCTGTGGCCCGCAAGCCGACAATACAACTACGGCAGCGAGTGCTGTCAGTTTGGTCATTTGTTCTCCCCGGGAGTGTTGGGCGCATCTTGTGACGCGATCGCGAACAGGATTGCGGGGCTCTCGCCCCTGGTCCTATGGAAACCGGGAATTCTAACAAGTTCCGATTAGTTGGGGGCTGACAAGCAGGGATTGTGCGAGGCGGGTACTACTGGAATCTGTGGCGATAGTCGCCCGGGGACACACCGAGGTATTTGGCGAACGCCCTGCGCATGGTCTCCGGGCTGTTGTAGCCGCAGCGCCAGGCAAGTTGATCGATATGAAGATTCGTCTCCTCAAGCATCCTGCGAGCTGTTTCCAGTCGCGCTTGCTGAACGAACTTCCCCGGTGTCTGGCCTACCTCGGCCGCAAATGCTCTGGCGAAGTTCCTCGGGCTCATCGCCATGCGCTCCGCCAGCACGGAGACCGGTAGATCGGACGCCAGGTTCTCCAGCACCCAGAGCTGTAGCTTTCGAAACCGCTCACTCCCGGTTTCCTGAGCCGCAAGAAAAGTGCTGAATTGCGACTGACCGCCAGGTCTCTTGAGGAACAGTACCAGTTCGCGTGCGACGGCCAGCGCGACATCGCGCCCCCAATCCTCTTCCACCAGGGCGAGCGCCAGGTCCATGCCGGCCGTCACGCCTGCCGAAGTGTAGATATCCCCGCTACGAATGTAGATCGCGTCCGCTTCCACCGATGTTCCGGGGCAAAATTCGCTGAGTTGCTCGCAGTATCCCCAGTGTGTCGTCGCGCGCTCGCCATCCAGCAGGCCCGCTGCTGCAAGAATAAATGCGCCGGTACAAATGGAGCCGACACGATCCGCAACCTTGCTCTGTGTTGCTATCCACTTGAGCAGCGGGCTGTTTTCCGCCGCGTCCATATAGCCAATACCGCCGGTCACGAGCAGAGTGTCGACAGGGCGGACCTGTCGCCAGCTTCTTTTTACGACCAGTTGCAGGCCCGACGAGGTGGTCACGACACCGGGTTGCTCCGCCACGATTTCCACCGCATAGGCCAGCCCTTTCGTACGCCCATGGTCTTTCAGCCAGCGGGCTGTTCGGGCAAAAACCTCCAGTGGACCGGTGATGTCCAGAATCTGTGCGCCGTCGTAGACAAGCATGACGACCTTGTGTGGCATTGGTGAGGGCAATGCAGGCTTCGCCGGATGTGGAACAGTTAACTAATCTAAAACGGTTTAGGCTGGCAGTAAAGACGGTGCACCGACTGTTCCTGCCAGTAGCGGTGGCGCCAGCGTTCTGCGTTGCCGGTGGTCAGACCTGCCAATCTGTGCCGCGATACTCCATATAATTGGCCGTGGCCTGCGCGATATCTCGACCGAAATACCGTTCCACCGTACGCAATGCAAGGTCGATCCCCGATGTCAGACCGCCCGCCGTGGCGATGTGTTCGTTCTCCACGAAGCGCAGACCGCGCTGGACCCTTACATCCGGGAACGTTTTCTCGAAGTTGTCGTAGAAATCGTGGTGTGTCGTCGCGTCCAGCCCGTCGAGGAGTCCGGCCTTGCCAAGTTGATAGGCGCCGGTGCAGACAGACATCGTGACATCGGTATCCGCGGATGCAGTGGCGAGCCATTCCGTCAGCGCGGGGTTACTTCGCAGCGCACCGACCGAAATCAGATTGGGCTTCGGTGCATTGGCGACCGAGTAGTTCGGGATAATTTGCAGCCCGCCCGTCGCCGTAATGGGATCTGTCGTCGCCGCGACCGTGTAGAGCCTGAACGGCATTCGCTGCCCGACGTGGACATCCTGGAAAACCTCCCAGGCCCCTGCCAGATCGATGACATTGGCGCCTTCGGCAATGGCAAAGGCAACGTTGATTTTGCCTCTTTTCGGCGCCTCAAGGGGAGCGCCCCTGGCGATGGGCGATTCTGCATAGCTGGTCCCGGGTGTCGACACGGAGCCGACGGCAATTGCTCCGAGGATCGCTGTGCTGCCGGTGATGAATTCTCTGCGTTCCATTGGGAACCTCCATTCTGGTTTCGAGCGTGCTTGTCGCTCGCAACAAAACTTTGCTCCCCAACGGGTTTGGCGGCAATGACACAAAACCCTCAAAAACTGCCAGCGGGCCTAGGCGTATTCCCCGACCAGCTCACCGAGACGCTGAATTGCGGCGTCAATTTGATCGGTCCACGGATGCCCGAAGCTCAAACGTACGAAATTGCGGTATCGGCGCGAGGGCGAGTAGAGGGTGCCGGGGCATATGCTGATGCAGTCTTCGAGCGCGCTATCGAATAAGCGAACGCCGTCAATATTTCCCGGCAATTCGAGCCACAGCACCGAACCGCCCTGTGGTCTCGAAACACCCGTGCCGGTCGGGAAATATCGCGAGATCATCGCGCTCATTCTGTCGGCATTGCACTTGAGTACCGGCCGTAGCGCCTTCAGGTGTCGGTCGTATTCGCCGGTGGCAAGATATTCGGTCAGCGTCATCTGCTGGAGCAGGCCGCATGAGCAGGAAAAGGCCCGTTTCAGGGTCCTGACCCGGTCGTCGAATCGTCCGGCCAGAATCCAGCCGATCCGGTAGCCGGGCGCGACAGTCTTCGAGAACGAGCCACAGGTCAGCACGAGATCTTTGCGTGAGAAGAAGCGCGCGGGTTTTGGCCTGCTCCCATCGAACATCAGGTCCCCATAGACGTCGTCCTCGATCAATGGAATATCGCGCGCCTCCAGCATTTCAACCAGTGCCTGCCGGTGCTCGTCTGGCGTGGCCGAACCCAGCGGGTTGTTGAGGGAGGAGGCGAACAAACACGCTTTTATCTTGTGCTTGTCGATGGCCGATCGCAGAGCGCTCAGTGAAAGCCCGTCTCGCGGGCAGGTTTTGATTTCCAGCGCCAGCATGCCCATGCTTTCGATCAACTCAAGAGCGCCGTGATAGGTCGGTGTCTCGACAGCAATGACGTCGCCCTTGCCGGCCACCGCCATCAGCGCCAGTGACAGGGCTTCCTGCCCGCCGTTGCTGATGATCACTTCCTCTGGCTCGACCTTGCCGCCAAGCTCCAGATAGCGGTAGGCGATCTGCCGCTTGAGGGTTGGTTCGCCATCCGACGGTGCATAGCCGATGCTCCTTTCCTCCGCACGTGACATGACCCGTTTCATGGCCCGGTTGAGGCCCTTTACAGCGGGTCTGGCCATCGTCGGGTTGGCGATCCCGAAGGGGACGACGCCAGGCTGATGTATGCCGGCGTATACCCTGTCGATCAGGCTCTTGCAGCGTACCTGCTGAGGCTGACAGTTGTTACAGGCACCGGGAGAAACCATCGGATTACGATCTTCTGCACGTACGTAGAAACCCGATTGGGGGCGGGATTCGACCCGACCCTGTCGCTCGAGTTCGACATAGGCCTGTCGTACCGTAGGAACGCTAACCGACAGCCGCCCACTGAGTCGACGCAGGGACGGAAGACGGTCGCCCGCCCGCAGTGCGCCCGACGCAATCTGTTCTGTGATCAGGTCGGTGACCTGCCGGTAGAGATAGTCACTGGCCGTCTTATCTACTGCAAGCATAATAAAATTGTATAGGTTGCATTAATAAAAAATTGAGTCTGTTATATACCCAGATATCACGTATAGTCAAGTCCACAACTCGTGACTGACTTGAAAGGAAAGGAAAGGTCGGAGGCTGGCGATGCGGATCAAACGAGACACCTCTATCAATTGCAATGCTGCAATGGGCGCAAGCGGCCGCGGTGACTGCCTGGATGCGCGAATTTTCGCAAACGGATTTCTGGCGGTCCTCTATCAGCAGTATCGTCGGGCTCAGCGGCGGAGCGGACGAGCGACGGCAGGTCCGGCAAGCTGGAATCCGGAGGAGAGCGGATGACGAATTTCCTGCTCTATGCCACCACGGTCATCGTGTGGGGTTCGACCTGGTTCGCTATTGAGTTTCAACTCGGTGATGTGGCGGTCGAGGTTTCGCTGGCATATCGCTACCTCGGTGCGGCGACACTCCTGTTCACGTGGTGCGTACTGCGCGGTCTGCGTTTGTGGTTCGACTTCACGGCGCACCGCTTCTTTGTATTGATGGGTGTCTTCCTGTTCGGGCTCAACTATGTCTTCACCTATCAGGCCCAGGTTCACCTTACATCCGCACTGTCCGCGATCGTGTTCTCGTCCATGTTATGGATGAACATCGTCAATTCGAAAATATTTCTCGGCACCAGGATCGAAGTGAGCACCTGGATCGGCGCTGCCCTGGGTCTGTTCGGTATTGTGGTGATTTTCTGGCCCGAAGTGCAGCGCGTCAGCCTCTCTGATGCCACTGTCTTCGGGGCAAGCCTGACGCTGAGTGGCGCGCTTGTCGCCTCGTTTGGCAATATCATCGCCCAGCGCGCGCAACACAGGGCGTTGCCCATCGTTCAGTCAAACGCATGGGGCATGTTGTACGGCGGGCTGCTGTTGACTCTTGCCGCGATTATCCAGGGCAAACCATTTACCTTCGACACATCGGCAGGCTATGTCATATCGCTCGCCTATCTTTCGGTGTTTGGTTCGATCGTCGCCTTTGGCTGCTACCTCACCTTGCTCGGCAGGATCGGTCCGCACAGGGCGGGTTATGTAGTAATCATGTTCTCTATCGTTGCATTCCTGCTGTCCGCTTTGTTCGAAGATCTTGTGATCAGTCTTCATATCGTCGTCGGCGCCTTTATCGCCCTGGCGGGGAATCTGCTTGTCCTGATTGGCAGATCGTCTGACGGCGGGAAGGCCGTCAAGCGGGAGGCCGTTGAATCCATAACAACACGGCGGCGACCCACGCGATCGCCAGCATGACAAGCCGTACTATCTGGCAGAAAACAACAGCAGGAAACAACAGAATGAGCGCACAATTCGATTCAATCCGGGATCTTGAGATTCCACATGAGACTTCGCTGGATCCCGACGACTGGCACGCATTCCGGCGTCTTGGACACCGCGCCCTGGACGACCTGGTCGATTATTTGCGTGATGTCAGGGATCGCCCCGCCTGGCAGCCATTGCCGCGTGAAAGCAAACGGCTGTTCCAGCAGGAACTGCCGGTCGAGCCGCAGCCTGCGGAGATCGTTTACAACGAGGTGCGGGATCACGTGCTGCCGTATCCAACAGGCAACATACACCCGCGATTCTGGAGTTGGGTCGGCGGGACCGGCACACCGACCCAGCTTCTCGCCGACATGGTCATATCCGCGATGAATTCCGGCAGTCTTGGTTTCGACGAAGCATCGTCGACCTATGTGGAGCTGCAATTGCTGGGCTGGCTAAAGGACATGCTCGGATACCCCGGCGATGCGAGCGGTCTTCTGGTCAGCGGCGGGTCGATGGCTAACCTCGTCGGGCTGGCGGTCGCACGGACTCACATGGCGGGCTATGACGTCAGGGAGGAGGGTGTTGATCCGGACGCGGGGCCGAGAATGGTTTTCTATGCCTCGTCGGAGACGCACTCCTCGGTGCGCAAGGCGATCGAGTTACTGGGTCTGGGTCGCAAGTCGCTGCGTAGTGTGCCGGTGCTTGCCGATTTCACGATTGACATGGACGCGCTTGGATCGCTGGTCGCGGCCGATCGGGCGGCAGGCTTGCAACCTGCAGCGGTTATTGGCAACGCCGGTACGGTAAACACAGGTGCGGTCGATCCCATCGAGGCGCTTGCCGATTTTTGCCAGGACGAAGACCTGTGGCTACACATAGACGGCGCCTTTGGCGCTTTTGCGCGTCTTTCGGATACGGCCGCACCGCTGGTGGCCGGGCTGGAGCGGGCCGACTCGCTGGCTTTCGATCTGCACAAGTGGTTGTACGTTCAGTACGATTGCGGCTGCGTCCTGGTACAGAGATCTGACGTACACAAGGACACCTTCTCGGTTGTTCCCTCGTACATAAAAAATCTCGATCGCGGCCTGGCCTCCGGTCCGATCAACTTTTCCGAGTATGGCGTCCAGCTCTCAAGGTCGTTCCGCGCGCTGCGAGCGTGGATGGCATTGAAGTCGGAAGGGGTCGAACGCTATGGTCGTCAGATCGAACAGAACGTTCGGCAGGCATCGTATCTTGCAAGCCTTGTAGAGCAGGCCCCCGATCTCGAGCTGCTGGCGCCGACCTCTCTGAACATCGTCAACTTCAGGTATGTTGCTGCAGAGACGACGGAGCAGCAACTCGACGATCTCAATCGGGAGATCCTGATGGTGTTGCAGGAAAGGGGCATTGCGACGCCATCGTCGACGGTGCTCAATGGCTGCTTCGCGATCCGAGTTGCGATCTGTAACCATCGCAGCCGGCGATCCGATTTCGACACCCTGGTGCGTGAGACACGTGCGATTGGTGACGAGCTGGCGCGGCGCAGACCAGTGGTCGTACGCGGCTGACAAGAAGCCGGACACTAACTTGCAGCGAATAGCTCCCATTCGCCGGCAACGCCTTTCAAACTATGGGTCCCCTTTTCGGTGAACTGCAGACCGGATCCGGCGACCAGGTCTTTGACGGTCCGCGAGACAAGCGTCTCGCCAGCATCGGCCTTGCCCATCACACGAGCGCCGATGTGAACCGCGATACCACCCACCTTGTCACCCATGAGTTCGCACTCACCTATATGCAGACCGGCACGGATTTCTACCCCGAGTGAATCCATCATGTCGTGGATGGCCAGTGCACAGCGAACGCCGCGCGCGGGTCCATCAAAGGTCGCGAAGAAGCCGTCACCGGCGGTGTCGATCTCCCGCCCCCTGAAACGCTTCAGCTCTTGTCTGATCAGAGCATGGTGGCGATCGATCAGACCGTGCCAGAGCTTGTCCCCCAGTCGTTCTGCATGTTCGGTCGCGCCGACGATATCTGTGAACAAAACTGTGGCAAGCACGCGGTTGTGATCCGGTGTCTCTTTTGTGCCTGTCAGAAAGTGTTGCACGGCGCCCAACATGGTTTCGGTGTCTCCGCTGTGGAAATAGTGATCGTCACCCGAGAGCTCGATGAACTCGGCACCTTCAATGCGTTCTGCCAGATAGCGACCGCTATCGATGCGAATGTAGGGGTTGCCTTTTCTATGCAGTACAAGCGTCGGTACGCTGATCGTGGCCAGAACGGGTCTGATGTCTGCTTCATAGGTCGGCGGATACATCGCGGCAAATTCGCCTGGGCTCATTGCCAGCCGTTCCAGCCGCGCCCTGTATTCGATAAAACCCGGATCCCCGGCAGCGCTGGGCGCACCCACAAAGGCGGCGTGCCCCGTAGTCCATGTGGCGATGATTCGATCGATGACCTTTGCCGCGATCTCCGGTGGCAGGCCACAAGGGTAGTCATCCGCACGGACTCGTCTGGCATATGCATCCAGCAATACCAGAGAGGTTGTCCTGCCGGGGTAGGTTGCCGCAAACATGATCGCCAGCGGGGCACCATCGCCGTGGCCAAAAAGTGCTGCCCGCTCTGATCCGATGCTGTCGAGTACCGCCTTGACATCGATCATCCATTCTTCAGTTGTCGGAATCGCGCCCAAAGGAACAGGGTCTGAGATGCCGCTTCCACGCTTGTCAAAGCAGACAAGGCGACCAAAAGACGACAGCCTTTCCAGAAATCGCGAAGTTGACGGGTCTTCCCACATAACCTCCAGATTCGTACACCAGTCGGGGATAAAGACGATATCCAGCGGGCCTTCACCACACACCTGGTAGGCGACGGATTGGCCGTCCTTATTCCTGGCAAATTGGATTCTTGCTTTCACTAAAAAATCAGAGCTTCCCAGGTATTTGCACTAGGCATTCTCATCGCGCGCGGTCACCGTTGCCAGCCCGTCTTCATCGATAGATGCAACAATGGTAATAGGCCTGCAACAGACCTGGCAGTCCTCGATATATTCCTGATGCCCGACACTACAGTCGATAAGCAGCTCTACCTGTTCGCCACAATATGGGCAATCAATCTTGCTGGCTTTGATTCCACCCATCGTTCAGTCACAGTCGGTGCGGTGCTTAACGAAGTCGACAGATCGTTGCTCGCCATCGACCTCTCCTTCGATGCCGGCGACCAGCTCATCTCCATCCGGAATTTGATAGATGATGAATTGCGGGAAGTCGTGCTCGCGATTCTCAAACACAGCTTGTCCATTGACAAAGGACACGAGCCTGAATGAGGTGGTCTCCTGACCGGACGGGCTGGCCGTGAAAGTAATCTCACCGTCCTCGTTTTTCGAGATGCGCATGTACTCATACCATGCAGTCCTGCCTTCCCGGGTGGTGTGCGAAACACCCAGCATCTCATCGTCGGAGGGTGGCAGCCAGTGCTCTATCGAGATGCCGTCCGCCTCCTGCGCCTCCCAGCAACCGGTCAGTGAGGAAAAATCCTCAAGCCTGGTCTCCTCGGACAGGGGCGATGCCTGCGGAATCGCGGCCAGTGCGGTGGCGACGAGAATTAGTATCGGTGTTGTCATCATGGCCATCCTGCAATATTAGCTCAGTAGCCGCCCAACATATCGGATTAGGCGGTCGGTATTCCGTGCAAGGCTGCCAATTCTGATTGCTATCCACGAGCCAGCGCAACCGGCAGCGACAGATGAAAGTACTGCAGTGCAAGATGCACACGCGCGAACTCGGGGATATATCTGAAAGTACGGCTGGGTCAGGTACAGGATCGGGGAGAGAAGGGCATGACTGTCTATCGTGTGTTGAGTCTGGATGGCGGCGGAATCAGGGGCGTCGTTACGGCCGCCGTGCTGGAGCGTCTTGTGAAAGCGGTTCCCGATCTGCTGAGCAAGGTGGACATGCTGGCCGGGACGTCTACTGGCGGGATTATCGCGCTTGGACTGGCCAGGGGGCTGACGCCGTCGGATATGAAAAAATTGTATGTAGATGAGGGCAAACGCATCTTCGACGATTCGATCTGGGACGACGTAATCGATCTGGGTCGGCTTAGGGGGGCTGAGTATGGCAACAAGAAGCTACGCAACATTCTGAAGAAGCTTTTTGGCGTCAGGACAAAACTTTCCCATCTGCGCAAGCGTGTCGTCATCCCGGCATTCGATCTGGATAACGAACACGCCGACCCGAACAAACGGACATGGAAACCAAAGGTGTTCCACAATTTCCCAGGCAAGGACAGCGATGGCGGGATGCTGGCCTGGAAGGTCGGGCTATATACAAGCGCTGCGCCGACCTACTTTCCGTCGGTCGACGGATATGTCGATGGAGGGGTGTACGCAAACAACCCCGGCATGATCGCGCTCACTCAAACCCAGGACAAAAGGGCACACGCGGCGCCACCCGATCTGTCTTCGGTACGGCTGTTGTCGATAGGTAGCGGCAATTCACTGACCTACATTCAGGGCGAAAGGAACGACTGGGGCTATGCCCAGTGGATGAAACCGATAATAGCGCTGATGACCGATGGCACGATGGGGATCGCGGATTACCAGTGTCGGGGGTTGCTGGGTGGGCATTATCACCGCCTCGCGCCGACCTTCCCTGGCGGCACATCTCACCCGCTCGACGATATCGACGGCATACCCCGAATGGTCGTTTTTGCCGAGTTGCTGGATACCACGGAAACAGTCAACTGGCTGAAGTCCAATTGGTAGGGCCGGGGACGTTCCGTCAGGACTTGCAGGCGGCCAGCGTTGCAGGTGATGACGCGGGTAGTGGACAGGCAGAGATCGGATCGCCAGTCTTGCTCAATCGCGTACGCGAGTCCGTGAGCGAAAATTTCTTTTCGATCATTTTGGACAGGCGAATCAATTCGGCAACAGTGGCCTCAGTCGCGTACTCGTCGATCATTTCTATTTCAGCTTCAAAGCTCAGAGTGTGCAGGCTGCCGGCCGTTCTGGTGACCTTGTCCAGGGTAACCCTGAAAACCGGTCTGCCGTCTTCATCCAGGAACCGCACCCGGTAGCGATGAATCGAGACCTGGAGAAACTGAGCCAGAGTGCTGAGATCCAGGGCCGGATGATCGAGTATCAGTGCGGCCATGGCCGGGTGAGCCGGTGCCTTGCCGGAGATGATGTCGCGATACGACATTTCTCCCGTGTCGCAGAGGTTCTTTTCCTGCGCGTCCGACAGGTGACAGTCGCCCCTTTCCAGCCGGAACCAGGCGGCATCGATAAAACAGGGCGTACTCTTGTATTGCACTTTCTGCCAGTTCTCGCCGTCGGCGGTGCCATACCGGGTGCGGTGTCTCAGTGTGTGCAGCGCATTGCCGAGGTCCCGAGACCCGCTGTCGTAAAAATTATCGATGAACTGGTTGGTGTGACCGTCCCAGCGCACATCGATCCTGTAGCGGTCGAAGACACCGGTCTTGTCCGAGAATGCAGCTCGCATCTCGTTGAATTTCCGGTTGCTGATCTGCCACTTCGCCTCGATCTCCATCTCCTGCCAGCAGAAGGGCGGATCCAGTCCGGCCGCCGCCAGTCCTGGCGCCAGCAGAAGGAGCGCGAGCCAGAACCGATGTTGGCGCAGTCGCCGGCGGGTGCCACGGGTTCTGTGGTCGGTCATGGACATGCGAATATTCTCCATTGGTGCCCTGCGCCTGATACTGATGGTATGTGGCCAAGTATAAACGGCCAGGCATGAAGGTTCGGCTGGTTTTTCCAGATTGAAGGTCCCACTCCGACTGTGGCCCGGAAAGGCTCGTCTGGATACAATGCCGCTCCTCTATATGGCGAGGATCAGACCCATGTCCAATCTAATACCCAGCACACCCGCCCCGCGAAACGAGCCGATTGGCAGCTATGCGCCGGGGAGCGCAGAGCGGAAATCGCTTAAAGCCAGGCTTGATGACCTGATGGCGCGGGAAATCGAGGTGCCGGTGCTTGTCGGCGAACAGCACATCCGGACGGGTAGCACGGGCGAATGCCACGCACCCCACGATCACAAACACTTGCTGGGGAGCTATCATCTCGCGGGCGGGAAAGAGGTCGCGCTGGCGATCGAAGCCGCGCGCAATGCCCGCTCGCACTGGGGCGCGATGAACTGGGAGGACAGGGCGGCGATCTTCCTGAAGGCTGCGGATCTTCTTGCCGGGCCGTATCGTGACGAGATCAACGCCGCGACCATGCTGGCCCAAAGCAAGACGGTATTCCAGGCGGAAATCGACGCCGCCTGCGAGTTGATCGACTTCTGGCGATTCAACGTTTGCTACATGGAACAGCTCTACGGGGTACAGCCAGAGTCGGCTGATGGTTTCTGGAATTCGATGGATTATCGTCCGCTGGACGGTTTTGTATTCGCCGTATCGCCATTCAATTTCACATCCATCGCGGGCAATCTCCCGACGGCGCCGGCGCTGATGGGGAACACCGTGCTATGGAAACCGGCGTCGACCCAGACCTATAGCGCCTGGGTCATCATGAAAGTGCTGCACGAAGCGGGTTTGCCGCCCGGCGTGATCAGCTTTCTCCCTGGCGCCGGCCCCGATGTGGGTGCCCCGGTGCTGGCAAGCCCGGAGCTGGCTGGGATCCACTTCACCGGCAGCACCCCGACGTTTCGGCATTTGTGGAAAACGGTCGGTCAGAATATAGCCAGCTATCAATGCTATCCGCGACTCGTCGGCGAGACCGGTGGCAAGGATTTCATATTTGCGCACCCGAGCGCTCATGTTCAGTCTCTTGTTACCGCGTTGACCAGGGGAGCCTTCGAATATCAGGGCCAGAAGTGCTCCGCGGCCAGCAGGGCGTTTATTCCAGAGAGTCTTTGGGATGATGTCTTGGGCGGCGTTAGGGAGCAGATGGGTAGTATCAAGATGGGTTCGCCCCTCGATTTCAGTAACTTTGTGTGTGCCGTGATCGATAAGCCGGCTTTCGACAGCATCAGCGCCTATATCGATTATGCGAAGGAAAGCGATGATCACGAGATACTGGTCGGCGGTGACTATGACGATAGTGACGGATACTTCATCAGCCCGACGCTGGTCCGGGCCGACAGCCCGTACGCGCGTCTCATGAGCGAGGAGATCTTCGGTCCGGTGCTGACCCTGTATCGATATCCGGATAACGCCATGGACGCGACGCTGGCCGAAGTAGAGAAGGCCAGCCCCTACGCATTGACGGGCGCTATTTTTTGCCGGGATCGGAACGAGATTCTGCGCATGAGTGACACACTCAGGTTTGCGGCCGGCAATTTCTACATCAACGACAAGCCAACAGGCGCTGTCGTCGGCCAGCAGCCTTTCGGGGGTGGCAGGGCGAGTGGCACCAACGACAAGGCCGGCAGCATCTACAATCTCGTGCGCTGGATGTCGCCACGGACAATAAAGGAAACATTCGCGCCACCGCAGGATATTTTCTACCCGCACATGGCCGAAGAGTAGCGAGGCGATTTCGGCGGTTCCGGTGGCGAGGAGCAACCCTTTTTGATGACCAGCGCGAGTCTGAATATTCCCCAGGCGATGCAGTCGGCCGTCCGGCACTACCAGGCCGGAGAACTACAACAGGCGGAGAGCGTCTGCCGCGATATCCTGTCCGTCGATACCGGGAGCGCTGCGGCGAATCATATTCTGGGCGTCGTGGAGCACCGCCAGGGGCGGAGTGAAGAGGGGCTTGTTCACATCAGGAGGGCACTGGAGACCGACCCTGGCGTTGCCGACGCCCATAACAATCTCGGCAACATACTCAAGGACATGGGTCGGCTGGATGAAGCAATAAGCAGTTTCCGGCATGCCATCGATCTGCAGCCGGGTTTCGCCATGGCCCATTACAACCTGGGTGCCGCGCACAGGCGCAATGGCGACGCCGGCCTTGCCGTGCAGTCCTATCGGCGGGCGCTGGAGCTGGAGCCAAAAAACCCCGCGGCCCATAACAACCTGGGCAACGCCTTGAGAGATCTTGACGAACTCGACGACGCCGTCAGGAGCTATGAAAGGGCTATCGGTCTGAATCCAGGTCTTGCCGAGGCGCATTTCAATCTTGCCGAGTTGTTCCGCAAGCGGGGTGATCAGGGCGCGGCGCTGACCGCCTATGTCAATGCGCTGGGCGCAAGACCCGATCATGTCGCATCCATGCGCGGTCTGGGTTTGCTGCTTGACGGCAAATCCTTTGCGGCCGTCGCCGGAAAACCGGTACCCCATGCGAGAGAGATCCTGCTTGGCTGTCTGAGTCGGGACCATGTCGAGCACCAGGATTTTTATCACGCGGCGATGGGTGTCCTGGTGACGGGAGAAGTGCTGGACGCGATCGAGTCGCTCGTTGCGAATGCCACGGTTGACCCGGCCGATCTCTCGTTTGTTGCAGACAGGCGAATCACGACCTTGCTGGATGACCCGCTATTGCGACTCGTTCTGCAACGGACGACCGTCGTGCACGAGAGGATCGAGAGATTCCTGGCGAGCATCCGATGCAGTCTTCTTTCCAATTTGCCTGGTGATGACGGTGTTGATCCAGGTGTTGCGGCAATTCCTGCGGGGTTTGTCTATGCGCTGGCGAGCCAGTGCTTTCTGACCGAATACATCTATGCGCAGTCTGAGGCCGAGGAAGAGGCTGTCGGACGACTCATTACCAGGGTCGAGGAAAAGATCGCATCGGCTGGCGAAAGCAAGGACTACCTGCTTGCCGTGCTCGCCTGCTATGAGCCTTTGTCCCGCTTTGCTTTTGTTGGGAACTTGCCGGGAACGACCGATAACGAACAACTGGCTGATCTCCTCGATACTCAGATTAGACAACCGGCGATGGTCAGGTCGGTTGCTGACGGCATCGAAAGCCTCTCCGCCATTGATGACGACGTGTCGCGAGACGTTCGTCGCCAGTATGAAGAGAATCCCTATCCTCCCTGGACCGGCACCTATGCGGGTCGGTCGTTCTCTTTTGCTGAGTGTCTCGAGATGGACATCCACCCTTGCTCCGTGCCGACGGATGTTGCGATCGACAAGCCCGATGTGCTGATCGCCGGTTGTGGTACGGGCAAACACGCCATCGATAGCGCGCGCCGTTATGCCGGCTCGAACGTTCTGGCGATCGACCTCAGCCTGCAAAGCATCGCCTACGGGAAGCGCAAGGCGGATCAGCTCGGCGTCGGAAATATCGAATTTTTGCACGCGGACATCCTTGATCTGGACAAGCTCGATCGCCGCTTCGATGTCATCGAAAGCGTCGGTGTCTTACACCACATGGCGGAGCCGCTGAAGGCGCTGTCGATACTGACCGGGCTTCTGCGAGCGGGTGGATTCATGAAGATCGGTCTGTACAGCTCTCGCGCACGGCAGGATGTTGCAGCGGTGCGGCGCTATGTAAAACAGCAGGATTTTGACTCGAGTCCCGGTAGTATCCGCACATGCCGGCAGGGCATCTTCGCTTTACCCGAGAGTGATCCGGCACGCGCCGTGACGCATTCGATCGATTTCTATTCGATGTCGGCGGCGCGGGATTACCTGTTCCACGTGCAAGAGCATGTGTTCACATTGCCGGAAATCGAAGCTGCACTGCAGGAAGAAGGACTGGGTTTTCTAGGCTTCGTTATCGACGTCGTCACGATGCAGAATTACCAGTCCATGTTCCCGGACGATGGTAGCTTTCTGTCACTGCAGAAATGGGATCAGTACGAGCGAAAGTACCCGCACACCTTTGGCGCCATGTACCAGTTCTGGACTCAGAAATCTGACTAGTCACCGTATTGCGAAGGGTTCGATTTCAAATTCGATCTGGCGTCATGGCAACCCCATGATGCGCGACCGGTGGTCTCGTCAGAAGAGGGAAAATTCCTGGCCGACCCCAAGCTCCCTGGCCGCTGCCAACACCTCCCTGGCGGCAAAGCAATCTTCAACTGCGCAACCGACAGATTTGAACAGCGTAATGTCGGTTTCGGAATCACGTCCCCGAAGACGTCCCGCAAGAACCTCACCAATTTCGCCACGGATGTGACTCTCGCGGATCAGGCCCGATTTCAACGGCACGATGAGATCGCCCGCTTCCTGCAACGCCGAGGCCAGGTGATCGACGAATACACTCGCGTCTCGAACTGTTTCGGGTGGGATCTCCAGCGTATCGGGCTGATAGGAACCGACTGCGTTGATATGGGTGCCGCGCCTGACGGAAGACGGGCTGAAGACAGGGTCACGTGACGTTGTTACGGTACAAACGATATCTGCAAGCGCAACGGCTTCGTCGGCCGTCTCGCAGATCGTGATGTCACAGACGGCTATGGCACTGGATGACAGGTCCCGAACAAGGCGCTCGGACTGCGAGAGATCTCTTGCGGCGATATAGGTCTTGCGGATATCGCGAACGCAATGGATTGCCGCGATGTGCTCGCGCGCTTGTACACCCGCCCCAATAACGGCAAGCGTCGCCGAACCGGTCCGCGCCAGTACGTCAGTCGCTGCGGCCGACGCGGCGGCGGTCCTGATCGCGGTGACCGTCGTACCCTCAATCAATGCGATGGTTTCCCCCGTCGCGGGGTCGATCGCCAGTACCGTCGCAAGAATCCGCGGCAAACCGCGTTGCGGGTTGTCGTCAAACACTGAAACGATCTTGACCGCGAGCGTCTCCATATCGCCTGAATGGACATGGGCCGGCATCACCAGTGTTTTCCCGTGGTGTCCCGATAGCTCAAGACAAGTTCGCAGGGGCATCTCTGTCTCGCCACAGGAGATCGCAAGGAAAGCCCGCTTCATCGCCTCGATCGCCACCGGGGGCGGCAGCGTCTGGCGAACCTGTTTGGCGTTGAGAATCAGCATCTGGCGGATAACCTGTTTGTTTGACCAGCAGGGAGTTGCAATTGCAGTGTCAATCGGTGCGGAGCAATATTGATGCTCCCGAGGCGACCGTCAATGCAAAGGAACCTCTGATCTATTCGTGAACTCGTATCTTGTGTTCAGCCCGCCTGTCCCACCACGGTGACGAGCCCTGTCTTGATCTTTGGATTCACAGCGAATTTTCTTCAGTCAAGAATACAGACTGTATTCCGCTCCTTCAGAAAATCCACTGTGAATCCAAATTTCTGCGCCATCATCTCGCCCCGCGGCAAGACAGGCGGGCTAAAATGACCAGTTTCTTCGCTGCGAGTCTTTGCAATAGCATGCCATTACGCGCGATTCACGCCTTGCACCCAAAGGGCATTACAAATCTGAACATTTTTTATCACAATCTACGTCGTCCAGAATAAGTCAGAGGTGCCCATATATGAAGATCGAGACAATCAAAGCATATCAAGTTGACCTGCCGCTACACGAAGGTAGCTATAAGTGGTCGGGTGGGAAGTCTATTGAAGTCTTCGATAGCACCATTGTTGCCATTGAGACGGATGAGGGCTTGACAGGCTACGGTGAAGTCTGCCCGCTGGGTCCGTTCTACCTCGCCGCATACGGCGCCGGGGTGAGGGCGGGGGTGAAGGAGCTGGGCCCACATCTGATCGGGATGGATCCAACCCGTCTCGGGGAAATCAACGATCGCATGGATCGGGCGCTAAAAGGGCATCCCTACGTAAAAACGGGCCTGGATATGGCTTGCTGGGACATTCTTGGCAAGACTTGTGGTCAGTCGGTGTGTGAGTTGCTCGGCGGTCGTTTTGGTGATGATTTTCATCTCTATCGTGCGATCTCTCAGGACTCGCCGGACAAAATGGCGCAACGAGTGGAAGACTATCGCAACGAGGGCTATACGCGCTTTCAACTAAAGGTAGGTGCGCAGCCGCTGGATGACATCGCCAGGATCAGGACGGTATCCGAGGCTCTGCAAGCCGGCGACCGCCTCGTTGCCGATGCGAACACCGGCTGGCTGATGCATGATGCGATCCGTGTCGTCAGAGCCGTTCGCGATGTCGATGTCTATATCGAGGAGCCCTGCGCGAGTTACGAAGAATGTCTTTCGATCAGACGCCGAACGGATCATCCCTTTGTGATGGACGAGTGCATCAACGGAGTGAGTTCTCTGTTGCGCGCTCATGCCGATGGCGGAGCCGACGTCGTCAATATAAAGATCAGCAAGTTCGGCGGACTGTCGAAGGCGAAGCTGGCTCGCGATCTGTGCGTATCCCTGGGGATTGCGATGACGATCGAAGACAGTTGGGGCGGCGACATCACGACAGCAGCGATCGCCTGTCTCGCGCACAGTACGCCAACCGACTATCTTTTTACTTCAACCGACTTCAACAGCTACGTGACGGTAAGCAATGCCGACGGCGCCCCGCAGCGTGTCAACGGTCGCCTGGCCGCTTCAATCGAAACGGGTCTTGGAATTGTGCCGCGTTTCGACGTCCTGGGCGCACCCGTCCTCGAGATCAACTAAGTTGACAGATACAGCGAAAAAATAAATAACATCAAAAAGATATCATAATCCATTGATATTAAATAAATAATAGTGTATTTCCTAATTCCTAATTCCCACAGTCGTGCGCCACGCTAAACCGACGACCGTCGTGTACCCGAAGTCTTTGCTTCGCACTCGCCCCGACCCATCCAATATGTAATAGGTGGGATAGCCGGGTACCTGGAAATCGATAGCGGTGCGGCCGTTGCCATACAGGATCGGCACCTGTAGTTCGTGTGACTCTCTGAATTCCTGCACTTCCCGCGCTTCGCCGTAGTCGAGCGCGATCATCACCAGGTTAACGTCCTTGCCAAACCAGTTATCGAACCATCTCAGCTGATGCGCGCTGGCGTTGCACACTGCGCACCAGGGGGCGAAGAAATAGAGGATGGTGGGCTTGCCCCTGAAATCCTCGAGCGTCCTGACATGACCATCCAGGTCGATCAACTCGAAATAGGGCGCCTGCACCGATCCATCGGTCGCCAGCAGGTCTTTTGTGCGCCATGCATAAATACTGGAGAAAATGACGAGCGCCAGCACGATCTCCAGCCCGATGGTCAGGCGTGTGGCACGGTGTCGGGCATTGCCTTTACTCACGGCAGGTGCGGTCTCGCGAGATACTCATGCGATTGCATCTCTTCCAGACGACTGGTCGTTCTCTTGAATTCGAAGGCGAGCTTTTCACCTCTGTAAAGTTCGTTTAGCACGGCTTCGGCAGACAGGATCAGCTTGACGTTGCGATCGTAAAACTCGTCCACCAGCGCGATAAAACGTCTCGCCTGATTCTCGAACTCCGCTGTAAAGCGCGGTACGCCGGAGATCAGCACGGTATTGAAGCCCCTTGCGATCTCGATGTAATCGGTCTGGCTGCGTGGGCCATCACAGATATCCCTGAATTCGAACCACACGACGCCATCGGCCCTCTTGATCGTAGGGATAACGCGGTTCTTTACATCCAGCGATCGCGTACGCCAGGTCGCCTGTGGTGCGATGCTGCCAAAGGCACTGGCCAGGCTCTCCTCTGCTTTGTCATTCAGGGGCGCGTGATAGATCGGCGCGCGCTCCAGTGCGCGCAGGCGATAGTCGTCGTCCCCGGTGATATTGATCACTTCCGTGTGCTGCTTGATCAGCCCGATTGCGGGCAGGAATCGTGCTCGCTGCAGGCCATCCCGGTACAGATCATCCGGCGGAATGTTCGATGTGGCCACCAGGGTGACGCCTCGGCGGAACAGGCCGCCAAAGAGGTGGCCCAAAATCATCGCATCGGCTATATCCGAGACGAAGAGCTCATCGAAACAAATAATGCGGGTCTCTCTTGCAAGCGTGTCGGCGACTGTTTCCAGGGGATCGCTTTGACCCTCGAGTCGGGCAAGCTCGCGATGGACTCTGTCCATGAAGCGATGAAAGTGACGGCGCATTTTGTCTTCGAAAGGTAGAGCGTCGTAGAAGATATCCACCAGCCAGGTCTTGCCGCGGCCGGTGTCGCCCCAAACATACAAACCGCGTTCGGGTTCGATGGTGCGGTTACGTCGCAAGGCGGCGAACACACCACCGGTGCGCGGTGGCGCGGTGACGAGACGCTGGTAGAGACCGTCAAGCCGACGTGCGAGGTTGGCCTGTGCGTCGTCCGGCACATAGCCGTTGCGTTGCAGTTCCAGCTGGTAAACAGGGTAGGGCGTATTGGAAGCCGGGGCGCTGTCCATCGTCTTCAGTCCGCCTGTAGTTCCGGGCGGTCCCTGAATTGTTCAAGGGCTTCCGGATTGGCCAGGGCATCCGTGTTCCTGACGGGTCGGCCGTGTACCACGTTGCGCACTGCCAGTTCGACGATTTTACCGCTGATGGTGCGGGGTATGTCCGTCACCGCTGCGATGATCGCCGGCACATGCCGTGGTGTCGCGTGCGTGCGAATCGTCGATTTGATTTTCTTCCTGAGTTCGTCGTCCAGCTCGACACCTTTCTGCAAGCGGACGAAAAGAACCACCCGTACATCGCCCTCCCATTCCTGGCCGATGGCAATGCTTTCGACGACCTCATCCAGTTTTTCGACCTGTCGGTAGATCTCCGCCGTACCGATGCGAATGCCACCCGGATTCAGCACGGCATCCGAGCGACCATGGATGACGAGCCCGCGATGCCTGGTGATTTCCGCCAGATCGCCGTGACACCAGACGTTGTCGAACCGATCGAAGTAGGCCTCGTGATACTTGCGATCATCTTTGTCGTTCCAGAAACAAACCGGCATCGATGGAAAAGGCCGCGTGCAGACCAGTTCGCCCATGGTGCTCTCTACCGGTTTGCCGTCGTCATCGAATATCTCCACCGCCATAGCGAGACCGAGGCACTGTAACTCGCCCGCATAGACCGGCTTGACCGGGCAGCCAAGGGAAAAACAGGAAATGATGTCCGTTCCGCCGGCAATCGAGGACAGTTGCAGATCCTGCTTGATGTCTCGATAGACGTAATCGAAATTTTCGGGCGATAGCGGCGAACCCGTCGAAAGCAGAGTACGCAGTTCCGACAGGTCGAATGTCTCGCCGGGCTTCTGGTGTGCGTTCTCGAGCGCGGAAATATACTTTGCGCTGGTGCCGAAAATCGTGACACCTTCATCCTGCGCCATCTTCCACAGACTGCCTGGTTCGGGCTGGAAAGGGGATCCGTCGTACAGGATTACGGTCGATCCGGTTGCGAGGGCGGAGACCAGCCAGTTCCACATCATCCAGCCACAGGTCGTGAAGTAGAAAATAACATCTTTCCGCCGCAAGTCGCTGTGCAGTTGCTGTTCTTTCAAATGCTGGAGCAAAGTGCCGCCGGCGCCATGCACAATGCACTTGGGGACGCCTGTGGTGCCGGATGAATACATGATGTAGATCGGCTGATCGAACGGCAGCTGCTCGAATTCGATTTCGGCTTCTGCCGACAGGAAGTCGCCCCACACGACACCGTTTTCGAGCACCGAAATATCCGCTGATTCGTCTATGAACGGAACGACCACGACCGTGGTAACCGAATCCAGTTGTTGCAGGACAGCCCTGATCGGTTCAATACAATCGATTTCCCGGCCGTTGTAGAGATAAGCATCGGTGGTAAACAGGACAAGCGGCTCAATCTGTCCGAAACGATCGATTACGCCGTTGCTTCCAAAATCAGGCGAACACGAGGACCACACGGCGCCGACACTTGTCGTCGCCAGCATGGCGATGATGGTTTCCGGGCAATTTGGCATGAATCCGGCTACCCGGTCACCGATACCTACACCAGCATGACGGAGCGCGCCCGCGAGTCGCGCGACCTGGTCGTAGAGGTGTGCATAGCTCAGCTGTTCGCGCCGGCCATCCTCGCCTCTGAACACGATGGCAGGCTTGTCGTCGCGATAACGAAGCAGATTTTCGGCGAAGTTGAGTCGGGCACCCTCGAACCACTTCGCTCCCGGCATGGCATCGCCATTGGAGAGGATCTTGTCCCATCGCCGGGAGGCCCGGACATCGCAAAATTCCCACAGCGCCGACCAGAACTCCTCCCGCTCGCGAATACTCCAGCGATGCAGCGATTCGTAGTCGTCAAAGCGCCCGCCGGTGCGCCCGCCGGCAAAGGTCATGAAACGGGTGAGGTTGGATGCCCGTACCCGTTCCGGCGAGGGCGTCCAGATCGGCTGATCGTTCATATTGCGGCGATGCTACTTCGGCTAACCCCTGACGCTACAGCGCTTTTTCGAGTTCGGGCACGATCTGGAACAAATCCCCGACAAGACCGATATCCGCGATCTCGAAAATCGGCGCCTCGGCATCCTTATTGATCGCGACAATAACGCCCGCATCCTTGATGCCGGTGACATGCTGGATCGCACCGGAGATGCCAATCGCAATATACAGGTCCGGCGCGATGATCTTGCCGGTTTGACCGACTTGCAGGTCGTTGGCCACGTAGCCGGCATCGACCGCCGCACGCGACGCGCCCACGCCGGCGCCAAGTTTGTCCGCCAGGCTGTAAATAATGTCGAAGTTTTCCTTGCTGCCAAGCGCACGGCCACCGGCCACGACACGGGGTGCGGACTGCAGGTCCGGTCTGTCGCTGCTCTCGGCTTCAGTGCTGATATATCGAGTGTGGGTGGGCAGATCGACATCGACGGTGACGGATTCCACAGCGGCGGGTGTCGACCCGCTGGCAGCGGCGGCAAAGGATGCTTGCCGGACGGTGGCGATAACTTTGCAGCCATCGGGAACCCTGACGGTCGTAATGACATTGCCGGCATATACGGGCCGCTTGAATGTATCCGGGCCGACGACCTCCATGATGTCGCTTAGCTGCGGCATGCCAAGGAGCGCAGCCGCCCGCGGCAGGACATCCTTGCCAAAGGTGGTGGACGCGGCTAGCACGCAGTCATAGTCGTCGGCGAGCTTCGCGACCTGTGGCGCAATGACAGCCGCAAGCGGATGGAGATTCTCTTCCCGATCCAGGTTGAGAACGTTCTTCGCCCCATCAAGGGTCGCGGCCTGATCGCAAACCGCCGCCGCCCCGGAACCAAATACGGCGATGTCCACGTCGCCAAGCTGACTGGCGCAGGAAATCGCGCGCGCCGTCGCCACACTGAGATTCTTGCCGTCATGATCGGCGATCAGCAGTACCTTGCTCATTACAGTACCCCCTTGTTCTTTAGCGCCGCTACCAGCTCGTCGACAGTAGAGACCCTGACTCCCGACTGCCTGCTGGCGGGCGCCTCGACGCCCATGTTTTCAATCAGGGGCGGGGCCTCGATTGCCATGCCCTCCAGGGCGACGGTATCGAGTGGCTTGCGTTTTGCTTTCATGATGTCGGGCATCTTGACGAAACGCGGCTCGTTCAGGCGCAGGTCGACGGTACACACCGCCGGCAGGTCTACCTCGATGGTTTCCAGCCCGGCGTCGACTTCGCGAACCGCAGTCGCCGTTGTATCGCTCAGCTCCAGCCCCGACAGTGAGGTCGCCTGGGGGCGATCCCAGAGCGCGGCCAGCATCTGACCGGTCTGGTTGGCGTCGTCATCGATGGCCTGCTTGCCGAGCAACACCAGGCCGGGTTCCTCCTGCTCGATAATTTTCATGAAAGCGCGAGCGGCCATGAGCGGCTGAACTTCATCGTCCGTCTCGATCAGGATCGCGCGGTCTGCGCCCATCGCCAACGCGGTGCGCAGTTGCTGCTGGGCGCCGCTTTGACCGATGGAGACCACGATCACTTCATCCGCTTTGCCGGCTTCCCGGATCCGCAGTGCTTCTTCGACGGCAATCTCGTCGAAGGGGTTGATGCTCATCTTCACGCCGTCGGTGACGACACCGGACCCTTCCCGGTTGATCTGAACATTGACGTTGTAGTCGATGACACGCTTGATGCCGACCAGGATTTTCATCGTTTATTCCTTCTTTGGACTATGTCTGTTCGGACTCGGATTCATGACCGTCCCCCAGCCATCGCGGACCCCGATGTTCGCAAAAGGTGAAACCGCTAGTTTACCTGTTTTGACGCGACGCGATGAGCCCCTGCGGGTGGCCTGTTTCGATCCCGGCGGTGGACAAAGCGTCAAACGCGGGTCGAAGGCCGTCGTTTCGTCGTACACGGGTTTCAGCTCGTCTGAATCTGCCCAAATCGCCGCAACACAGGGGCCGTAGCGAGGTCCTTGAAACAAAGGTCGGTAGAAATTGATTCTGCAGCAATGGCAGACGGCAGCTTCCGCTGGCAGGTCGCGTGTACAGGAGAGGGGTGTGCAGGTGAACGGGATGGAACAGTTTTTCGGCATCTACGATGGCGAACTCGATGCGGGGTTTTGCCAGGACATCATCAGGCGCTTTGAGAAAGACGAGCGCAAGGTGGTGGGCATGGGTGGGTGCAGCAGCGGCGGGGTCGTCGATCGCCGCGCCAAGGCGACCAGCGAGGTTCTCCTGTGGACCAACAGCGAGGGGTGGGAAGACGTCAATACCGCCATCGTCACATCGCTGCGCAATCGACTCAGGGAGTATCTGTCCGAGTGGGGTCAGGCGCTGCAACTGGGTATCTATCCTGAAGAGCCTCGCGTCACCCGCTATAACCTCGGTGATGGATTCCTGGCCTGGCACTCAGATAACGTGGGTCGCAGCCCGACACGCGTCATTACTGCGATCTGGTATCTCAATACCGTGGACGAAGGGGGCGAAACCTTTTACAAGTGGCAGGATGTCGCGGTGAAACCCGTCGTCGGGCGGCTCTTACTTTGCCCCGTGGGCTGGCCCTTTATTCATCGCGGCAACCCGCCGCTTTCCGGTCCGAAATACATACTGATCACACAGCTGCACCAGCGCTCACCCGAAGCGGTACATACTGAACATCGGCCGGCTCAGCCACAAATTCTCAGACGGGCGGGCTGAGGCGACAAGGGTGGGACACCGCGGGCGTCAAAGATTCTGGTAGTTGGGTCCCGAGCCGCCTTCGGGTGTTACCCAGTCGATGATCTCGTAGGGGTCCTTTATATCGCAGGCCTTGCAGTGGACGCAGTTTGAGGCGTTGATCTGCAGTTCGCGCCCGCCATGACCGTCGTCGATCATTTCGTAAACCTGGGCGGGGCAAAAACGCGTGCAGGGGTTGCGGTATTCCTCGTAGCAGGTCGTGGCGCAGATACTGGTGTCGGATACCCTGAGATGGACCGGCTGATTTTCTTCGTGTGCCGTTGCCGCAAAATAGACTGAGGAGAGGCGATCCTTGGGCGGCAGATCGCGATCGGCGGACCAGGTTTTCTCGACAAGAGCGTGTTGATGATCACCGACTTTGCGCAGGCTGGAATGATCGGCGTGGTTGGCGAGGGTCCATGGACTTCGGCCCCCAACAACGGTTTCCCAGGCGGCATTGATGAGACCCATCCACAGACCCTTGCCAAATCCGGGGCGGATATTGCGCACCTTGTGGAGTTGCCTGGCGAAATCCGAACCACGCCAGCGTTTATCGTAGCCCTGTGCGGACCCGGTCTCGACAATATGCACGGCGGCCAGCATTCCTGAGTCGATCGCCATGTGTATCCCCTTGATCCTGGGCACATCGAGCAGCCCTGCCGTATCGCCAATCATGATCGCCCCGGGCATGTCCATACGCGGCAAAGCCTGGATGCCGCCTTCGATAAGGGTGCGTGCGCCGGCGGATATGATTTCGCCGCCCTCCAGCAGGGCTCTTATGGAAGGGTGATTCTTGTACTGCTGAAACGCCTCGAATGGTGAAAACAGGGGGTCTTCGTAATCCAGACCTACGACGAAACCGATAAATACCCGGTCCTGGTCCAGGTGATACAGGAAACTGCCGCCGTATGTGCGGCTGTCCAGCGGCCAGCCGACGGTGTGCTGGATCAATCCCGGTTTTGAGCGGCCCTCCGGCAGTTGCCAGAGTTCTTTGAAGCCGAGGCCGTATGTCTGTGGCGAACATCCCTTGTCGAGATCGAACCGGCCGATCATTTTCTTGGTAACGTTGCCCCTGCAGCCTTCAGCCAGGACGGTGGTTTTTGCGTGAATCTCAACCCCCGGAGTGAAATTGGGACCTTCCGAGCCGTCGTCTTCCAGTCCCATGTCGCCGCAACGGAGACCGATGACTTTGTCATCCTTCAGGATGGCTTCCGCCGCGGTAAAGCCGGGGAATATATCGACCTCAAGCGACTCGGCCTTTTCCGCCATCTGTTTTGCCAGCGCGCCGAGCGAAATGATGAAGTTGCCGTGATTGTTCATTTGCGGAGGCGTGGGCATCCACAGGCTCTTGTTGCGTGTGAGCAGGCGGAATTCATCCTTGCCCGCGGGCACGCAAATTGCCGGTGGATTGTCGCGCCACTCGGGCATCAACTCATCCAGGGGCCCGGGTTGCATGACGGCGCCGGATAGCATGTGGACACCGATCTCGGATCCTTTCTCGAGGACGCAGGCGGTCAGATCCGGCTTCTTTTGCTTGAGATGGATCGCGCAGGCGAGACCGGCGGGACCGCCACCAGCGATCACTACGTCATATTCCATTACGTCGCGATCTGTCATCTGTTTGTCCTCACACCCCTTGGTGGCGGCTGCCTATTTTAGCAGGCTGTGTGTGAGGTTCCTCATCAGTCTTCGAGGTAAGGCTTCAGCTCCTCTACCTCTGCCAGCTGGGCATCGATGACGCTGCGATCGCCGACGACCACGATCGTCATCCCCGCAACGGGTAGCTGGCTGTTGGCGATTTCGGTCACCTGTTCTTTTGTTACAGCGTCGATCCTGGCGAGATATTCGGTCAGATAGGTATCCGGCAGGCCATAGAAATCCATCATCGCAAGGGTGCCGATGATTCCGCCGCGCGATGCATTGCGGAGGACAAAGGTGCCACCCCTGTAACCGCGGATGGCAGCCATCTCGTCATCACTGGGTGGCTGTGCCTTGATCTGTCTCAGCTCCTTGAAGAACTCGGTGAATGACGGCCCGGTGGCCGGTGTCGAAACATCGGCACTGAAGTTCCATACGGAGTCCTCGTAATGACTGGCGATGCCGGTGCGTGGCCCGTAGGTATATCCCTTGTCCTCTCTCAGGTTCTTGAACAACCGCGACAAGAAACCGGAACCGCCGAATATGTCGTTCATGAAACCCAGTTCGGTGGACAGCGGGTTGGTTACGTAGATCACCGGGATACCGATCTGGATGGTCGACTGAGGCGAACCTGGTCTGTCGATGACCTGCAAGCTGCCCTCACGGGTTGGCGTCGGGACGTCGATCATGTTGCCGGGGCCTTTCTTCCAGTCGGAGAAGTGTTCGGTGATCGCCCGGCGCATGAGGTCAGGGTCGAAGCTACCGGAAACAAAGATGTGTGAGCGTTGGGCGCCGAAGTTGTCGTGGTAGTAACGGCGGACATCCTCGATGGTGTAGCTCTGTAGCTGCTCGTCAGTGGGGAATACCACCGAGAAAGGGTGATCCCCATACATCTGCCTGTTATACGCCACCGCCGCTATACCGCCAGGCTGGAGGCGCGAAATACTCAGGTTGCGGAGCAGGTCCCGGCGGATACGCTCAAGTTCCGATTCGGGGAAGGACGGGTTGCGAACAACATCGGCGAGCAGGGCCACCGCTTCACGATCCTTCTCGGCGAGGCTGCCGATACCTACGGTGGTGGTTTCGATGCCGGTGGATATTGCGATCGCGCCGCCGAGTTCTGCGGCGCGTCGGGCCAGCTCGCCCGAATCCAGCGATGTGGTGCCTTCCTGCATCAGACTGCCCGTCAGGTCGGCCAGCCAGGTGTCGCTCCCTTCGTTCAGATTTCCGGTTCGGACCCTCAGGGCCATACTGATTTTTGGCACCGTTCCAAATGGCACCATCGTAACCCTGAGCCCGTTTTCGAGCTGGAAAGACGTTTTTTCGGGAAGTTTGAAGTCCCTCGGTGTACCTGCCGCCGGCGGCTCCGATATGGCCCAGGCATTCGTGATGAAGCCGACCAGACACAGGCTGGCGATGATCATTCGGTAGCTCTTGCTGATCATGATCTACTCCTTGCCTGCGGCGCCCGGCTCGAGGAAGAGCAGCGAACGATTGGTGGGGCGCAGGTAGTCGCGCGCTACGTCCCGGATCATTTCGGGTGTGACACTGGCCATCGAGTCCTCCAGTCGGTTGCTTGTCTCGGGGTCGTCGTCAAATAGCGCAAACGCTCCGAGCAGCATCGCGCGACCGGTACCAAACCCGCCGCCCTGCGTATCGTAGAATCCGGAACGGAATTTGAGCATGGCCCGATCCAGGGTTTCCCGATCGACAAGATTCGTACGCAAATCTTCGATCACAGCGTCGATTTCCGCGACGATCAGTTCAGGATCCGTCTGCAGGTCGTAGATCAGGTAAGCAGCCCAGATCATCGGGCCGTAGTAATCGAACATGTTTCCCTGCAGATTGATACCGCCACCGACAAAACTCGAGAAACCCTTGTCGGTAACCAGTCTTTGGTAGAGCAAACTATCCTGCCCTGCAACGCGATCAGGCTGATCATTCCCATCGCATAGAATTCCGGCGTATTCCGATCCGGAATGTGATAGGCAAAGGCAAGCGCAGGCTGCGGCGCCAGCGGGTCCAGCGAGCTGCTGCGCTTCTCCTTCTCCTGCCGTGGCTCGGATAAATCAGGCGGTGTGGGCAGAGGCTTTGCTTCCAGCTGTCCGAAATGTTTCTCGACCAGCGCGAAGACCTCTTCCGGATCGACATCGCCGACGATGACGATCGTGGCATTATTTGGAGCGTAATAGGTCTGGTAGAATTCTTCCGCCGCCTCGACCGTCGCCGCATCGAGGTCATCCATCTCGCCCCACATGTTGTGAGCGCTCTGCCAGTTTTCATACGCCGTCTTGCCGATATCGATCGTGATGAACCCTGAATAGGGTCGATTCTCTATCTTGGCGCGGTATTCGTTCTTGACCACCTCGCGCTGGTTATCCAGTTCTTCCTTGTTGATCGTCAGCCGGCCCATCCGATCGGCCTCGGCCCACAAGACGGGCTCCAGCATGTGGCTCGGAATGACCTCGTAATAGAGTGTGACGTCCGGTTTCGTCTGGCCGTTGATAATGCCGCCGTTGCCCTGGATGAGCCGGTCGAATTCGCCCTTGGGCAGATTCTCGGAGCTCTGGAACATCATGTGCTCGAACAGGTGGGAGAAGCCGGTCAGGCCCTTTGGTTCCGTCCTCAGTCCCACGTTGTAATAGACATTGACGGCAGCCGTTGGCGCCGTGTGATCAGGCGAGACGACAACCTTGAGACCGTTGTCCAGCGTCCGGTAATGAACGGGAACGCGATAATCGATCCTGGCGGCCGCTGCTTGTGATTCGGTTTCCGGTGGCGCGCTTTGTCCACAGGCGGTCAGCATGACAAGCGTGGTAGCCGTCACTAAAAGACAGCGCATTTTGATAATCATCTGGTTTCCTTCATTTCGATACAACGCCCTTGCCAGAAGCCTTACAGGACGCGCTGAAAGGTAAGCTATTTATGCGACAGGACACTAGACAGCGGAACCGTCACTTTGGTTGCATTCGGATCGCGCCATCCAGTCGAATCGTCTCTGCGTTCAGCATCGGATTGCTATAGACATAGGCCACAAGGTCCGAAAATTCATCGGGCCGCCCGAGCCGGGATGGAAACGGTACCTGGGCACCCAGCGATTCCTGAACCTCTGGCGGCATGCCCTCCATCATCGGCGTCATGAATATGCCCGGGGCGATGGTATTGACACGGATACCGATGCGCGCGAATTCGCGCGCCATCGGCAGGGCCATCCCTGCCACACCGGCTTTCGATGCGGCGTAGGCAGCCTGACCGATCTGCCCTTCGAAGGCTGCCACCGACGCCGTGCTGACGATGACACCGCGCTCGCCTTCCTGGTTGGGTTCGTTGTTCTGCATCGCGTCGGCTGACGCTTTCGACAATAAGAAGGTACCAATGAGATTGATCTGGATGACCTTTGAAAACAGATCGCCCGGCATCGGTCCTTCACGACCCAGTATGCGGCCGGCGCCGAGAATTCCCGCGCAGTTGACGCAGAAATTGACGCCGCCAAACGCATCGACCGCCTTGGCGACAGCCGCATTGACATCATTCTCCGAGCTGACATCGGTGCGGACAAAGATCGCGTTCTCGCCCAGTTCGGCGGCAGCCGTCTGTCCGAGTTCGTCGTTGACGTCCAGGATCGCCACCTGGCCGCCTTCGTTGATGATCCTGCGTGCGACGGCATTGCCCAGTCCCGATGCACCGCCGGAAACGACTGCTTTTGCCTGACTGATATCCATATTTTTCTCTCCTATGGAAATGCTGAAATATTTTGCAGGTCGGGTGCTGGTCTCGACCCCGTTTCGATTATTAGGGAACCTCTGATCTATTCGTGAACTCGTACCTTGCGCCTTAAATGTCCAGCTATTGCGTGCGATTCGCGCCTTGAATCCGAACATTTTGGATCACAATCTACTTCGCTCAGAATAAATCAGAGGTTCCTTAGGTTCTTGCCGGGTACCCGCCTGTCAGTTGTCTTCCTGCTCGTGTGCCCTTTCTGCGATCAGACCCAGCCGGCTTGCTGGCGGGCGGCCCAGCGCGTGGCTGATAAAGCGGCCCGCTTCTACCAGTTCGACCAGGTCGATACCCGTATCGATATCCATTCCGTGCAGCATATAGACAAGATCCTCGGTCGCGACATTCCCCGTGGCCCCACGCGCATACGGGCAGCCGCCGAGACCAGCGACAGATGCATCGATCACTGCAACACCGGCTTCGAGACAGGACAGGATGTTGGCCAGCGCCTGGCCGCGCGTGTCGTGGAAATGGATGGCAACACGCTCAATACCGATGCAATCAGCGACTGCTTCCACCATGTTCCTCGCCTGCAATGGCGTTCCGACGCCGATGGTATCGCCCAGCGACACCTCATGACAGCCAAGACCGGTGAGGAGATGGCTGACATCCACGACCCTTTGTACGGGTACAGCCTGCTGGTAGGGGCAACCCAAAACGCAGGATATGTATCCCCGGATGCGCACACCCTCTTCGTTGGCGCGCTGCGCGACAGGTGTAAATCTTTCCAGCGACTCCTCGACGCTTGCGTTGATATTGCGCTGACTGAATTCGTCCGATGCGGCCGCGAAAACGGCGATATCCGTCACGCCAACCGAGAGTGCTCTTTCCAGACCCTTGAGATTCGGCACCAGCACGGGGTAGGAGACGCCACGTCGCCTGGTGATCCCTGCAAATACCTCCGCGGCATCTGCCAGTTGCGGGATGTGTTTGGGGCTCACAAAACTGGTCGTCTCGATGACCGGCAGTCCCGTCCGGCTGAGGCGGTCGATAAATTCGATCTTTATGTCTGTCGCAATGGGCGCGCGTTCGTTTTGCAGGCCATCACGCGGTCCGACCTCGACGATCCTGACGCTTGACGGGTAAGCGCTCATCAGGATTTTCTCCCGTCTTTTGCCTCTCGATCGATATCGACCAGCGGGACTTCGGCCTCGACCAGTTGACCGATCTCACACAGCACTCGCGTCACCACGCCTGCGGCAGGAGATGCGAGTGTGTATTCCATCTTCATACCTTCAAGGACCAGCAGCGCTTGTCCGGGTTCAACCCGCATTCCTTCCTCTACGTGTATGGCAACGATCCGACCGGGCATCGGTGCGCCCGGGTGGGTATCCTCCTCGCCACGACCGCTGTCCGTCGCATAAAGCGGCACGTGCTCCAGCTCCACACCGCAGTCGTCCGTGCCCACGAAATATGTTCTGCCCTCGCGTATCACGATCGTGTTGTACGAGCGGCCGTCGATGTCGAGATCGAGCTCCTCGGCAGTCGCTCTTGTCGCCCTGACAGGTTTCGCCCCATCCGGTCCGTCCAGCACATAGTTCCCAGCCCAACCCGTGAGATGCACCTCATGGCGGACGCCCTTCCTGTCCTCAAAGGCGACGCGCACGCCGCCACCTCCTGCGCGCCATCCGTCTTTTCTGCTCCATGGCGAGTGCGGATCGGAGTCTTCGTCCAGACGATCGGACTCGGGTCGATCCAGCAGGACGGCGCAGGCGGCGCTGGTCAGGGCAATTTCATCGGGTTTTGCGATCGCTTCGATAATCTCATCGACAAAAAGATCCAGATAGCCCGTGTCCATCTTTGCCGCTGCAAAATCCTCGTGGGAAACAATACCCCTGAGCAGTGGCAGGTTGGTACGCGGACCGGTCAACACGGTTCGGGCCAGGGCGAGCCTGAGATTCCTGATCGCTGCCTGGCGGTCTTCACCCCAACTGATGATCTTGGCCAGCATCGGGTCGTAATAAATGCTGACCTCATCACCGCCGGCAACACCGGTGTCGACCCTCAGTTCGCGGCCTGTCGTCGGATGGCGAAACCGTCCTATATGCCCTGTCGATGGCAGAAAGGCCTCGAAGGGGTCCTCGGCGTAAAGCCTTGCCTCGATCGCATGACCGCTGCGTGTGACTTCGTCCTGGCTGATGGGCAAGGTCTCGCCCGATGCGATTCGAAGCTGCCACTCGACCAGGTCCAGACAGGTGACCGCCTCTGTCACCGGATGCTCGACCTGGAGACGCGTGTTCATCTCCATAAAATAAAAATCGTTATCGCTGACAAGGAATTCGACCGTACCGGCGTTGACATAGCCGGCCGCCCGCGCGGCGGAGACGGCAGCCTGACCCATTCGATCTCGCAGGGTCTCGTCCAGCATCGCCGCCGGGGTTTCTTCGATGATTTTCTGGTAGCGGCGCTGTATCGAGCATTCACGGTCGAAAAGGTGGATAACATTGTCATGACTGTCCGCGAATATCTGGAACTCGATATGCCTTGTTCGCTCCAGGTAACGCTCCAGGATGACGCGGTCGTCGCCAAATGCCGCCAGCGCCTCGCGGCGGGCTCCGGCCAGGGCCTGAGCCCATTCCTTCCGGCTGCGGACGACCCGCATCCCCTTGCCTCCACCGCCTGCGGTTGCCTTGATGATCAGTGGATAGCCGATCTTCCCGGCCGCACCTTCGAGGGTTTCGTCATCCTGCTCCTTGCCGTCATAGCCAGGGACGACCTGGACGCCGGCGTCTTGCATGATCCTTCGTGCCCGCCGCTTCGAGCCCATCTCCTGGATGGTCCCGGCGGACGGGCCCACCCAGGTAATGCCCGCCGCGCCGCAAGCCTCGGCAAATTCAGCATTCTCGGAAAGAAATCCATAGCCGGGGTGAATGGCGTCGGCACCCGTTTCCCGCGCGGCATCCAGGATCCGGTCAGCGCGCAGATATGAATCGGCCGGCGGCGCGGCGCCGATCCCGATCGCCTTGTCCGCCATTCTCACGTGGCGGGCGTTTGCATCGCAGGACGAAAAAACAGCAACGCTGTTTATCCCCAGCCGCTGACATGTTTCTATCACCCTGCAGGCGATTTCACCCCTGTTGGCGATCAACAGCCGTTTAATGATCAAGACTTGTCGGCCCACGAGGGAGGACGTTTTTCCAGGAACGCCTGCAGGCCTTCCTGTCCTTCATCCGCGACCCGCAACTGCGCAATGATTTCCGCCGTCCTGCGTTTCAATGCATCGTCGGCACTGAGCAGGCGACCGTCGACCGTGCCTATCAATTCCTTGCACTCACGAGCCGCAGTCGGTCCGCCCTTGAGCAGCATGGACAGCTGGTTCTCGATCGCCTGGTCGAGATCCTGCCTGCTGACTACTTCATGTATCAGGCCGATATGTCTGGCCTGATCGGCCGCGATCGGTTCGCCGCTGAGAAAGTAACGACGCGCATGACGGGCGCCGATAGCATTGATCACGTAGGGAGATATCACGGCCGGCACCAGTCCGAGCCGTACCTCGCTCAATGCGAAAACGGCATCCTCAGCCGCGATGGCAATATCGCAGCAGGCAACCAGACCTACGCCGCCGCCAAAGGCATGCCCGTTTACCCTCGCCACGGTCGGTCGGGCGAAGCCGCTCAGCGTCGCCATCAGGTCAGCGAGGTGCATAGCGTCTTCGAAGTTCTGCTCTGCGCCAAAACCCGCCGTCGATCGCATCCAGTTGACATCGGCGCCGCTGGAAAACGCCTTGCCGGCACCGGTAATGACCAGCGCCCTGATCTCCTCGCGGCCTGCCAGCTCGACAAGATGATTCGTGAGTCGTTGTATGACGGATTGATCGAAGGCGTTTCTGACTTCAGGGCGATTGAGCGTGATGGTCGCGATAGCGCGACTATCCACATTTAGGAGGACGGATTCAGTCATGGCAATCTCCTGGCGATCTTTTTCCGGTGCCTACATCCGGAAAACGCCATAGGGTTTCTCCGGGACTCTCGGGGCGTTCCACGCGGACGAGATGGCGAGCGCCAGGATCCTGCGTGTATCGACTGGATCAATCACGCCGTCGTCCCACAATCGGGCCGACGCGTAGTATGGGTGGCCCTGAGTTTCATACTGCTGGCGAATTTCCGACTCGAAAGTCTCACGCTCATCGGCCGGCCATTTTTCTCCGCGGGACTCGAATCCGTCCTGGCGCACGGTCGCCAGTACCGATGCGGCCTGTTCACCGCCCATGACCGAGATCCTGGCATTCGGCCAGCTCCACATCATGCGCGCTCCATAGGCTCGACCACACATCGCGTAGTTTCCTGCACCGAAGGACCCACCGATGATGATGGTGAACTTCGGAACGGTGCAGGTGGCCACGGCATTGACCATTTTCGCCCCATCTTTGGCAATACCCGCATTCTCGTATTTCTTGCCGACCATGAATCCGGTGATGTTTTGCAGGAACACGAGGGGAACGCCGCGACGATTGCAAAGCTGGACAAAATGACTGCCCTTGAGCGCCGACTCCGAAAAAAGGATGCCGTTGTTTGCAATGATGCCGACAGGGTAGCCGTGCAAATGAGCAAAACCGCACACCAGCGTCTTGCCATAGAGCGGTTTGAACTCGACCAGCTCCGAGCCATCGACCAGTCGCGCGATGATTTCGCGGATGTCGTACGGGAAGCGTGTATCGCGGGGCAGGATGCCGTAGATCTCGCTGGCATTGTGAGCCGGTGCCCTCGGCTTGAGTACAGCCACCGGCACGTGCTTGCGTCGGTTGAGGGATGCGACGATCTCCCGGGCGATTTCCAGGGCGTGCGCGTCGTCATTTGCCAGGTGGTCGGTCACGCCGGATATCTTGCAATGCACCTCACCGCCACCGAGGGACTCGGCATCCACGATTTCACCTGTGGCCGCTTTTACCAGCGGCGGTCCGCCCAGAAATATCGTGCCCTGGTCGCGCACAATGATGGCTTCATCGCACATTGCCGGAACGTAGGCGCCGCCGGCGGTACACGATCCCATCACGACGGCAATCTGCGGGATGCCCTTTGATGACAGCTGCGCCTGATTGTAAAAGATGCGGCCAAAGTGCTCGCGATCCGGAAAAACCTCGTCCTGCAAGGGCAGAAAAGCGCCGCCGGAATCGACAAGGTAGATACACGGCAGGTGATTTTCCAGCGCGATTTCCTGGGCGCGGAGATGTTTTTTTACCGTGATCGGGAAATAGGTGCCGCCCTTTACCGTCGCATCGTTCGCCACCACCATGACTTCGGTGTCGCGGACACGACCGATACCGGTGATGATGCCGGCGCATGGCGCTGCATCATCGTAGAGCCCGTAGGCGGCAAGGGATGACAATTCGAGGAAGGGGCTGCCGTCGTCCAGCAATGCCTCGATACGCTGTCGCGGCAGCAGCTTGCCGCGTTCCAGATGTCGGGCTCGGGCCCGCTCGCTTCCGCCCTTGGCGATTTGTGCGTTCCTGGCTGCAAGGTCTTCTACGAGCCCCTTCATATGGGTCTCGTTGGCGATGTATTCCTCGCCGCCGGGGTCGATCTTGGAGCGGATGACTGGCACCGTGTTCTACGCCGTCTCGATAGCGACCGCTGTCGCCTCACCGCCACCGATGCACAGCGAGGCAATGCCGCGTTTCAGGCCGCGTGCCCTAAGGGCATGGGTCAGCGTCACGAGTAATCTTGCGCCCGTCGCTCCGATTGGATGCCCCAGCGCGCACGCACCGCCATTGATATTGAGTTTTTCATGGTCGATCCCGAGATCACGCATCGCCGCCATTGCGACAACCGCGAACGCTTCATTGATCTCGTACAAATCGACATCCGCCGGCGTCCAGCCAAGTTTGTCCTGCAACGCGCGAACGGCCGAAACGGGTGCGGTCGTAAACCACTCCGGTTCATGCGCATATCCGCTGTGACCGACAATACGGGCCAGTGGCGTGACGTCACGGCGGTCTGCTTCGCCCGCCGTCATGATAACCAGGGCAGCCGCACCGTCCGATATCGAGGATGAGCTTGCCGCGGTAACGGTGCCACCATCTTTGCGAAAAGCAGGCCGCATGGTGGGAATCTTGTCGAGATCGCAACGGAAGGGCTCTTCGTCTTTGTCCACCACCGTCTCACCGCGTCGTGTCCTGACGGTGACCGGGACGGTCTCCGCCGCAAATGCTCCATTTTCGTTGGCCTCGCGGGCGCGACGCACCGAGGTGCTGGAGAATTCGTCCTGCTCCTCGCGAGTGAAGCCATAGCGGTCGACCGTCAGTTCCGCAAAATGGCCCATCATCTGGTTATCGTAGGGGTTTTGCAGACCGTCGTAGAACATGTGATCGAGCACTTGCTGATGCCCCATTCGGTAGCCCGTACGTGCCTTTGGCATCAGGTAGGGGGCGTTGCTCATCGATTCCATGCCACCTGCGATGACGATATCAGCAGAACCCGCCCGGATCAGGTCGTGCGCAAACATCGCGGCTTTCATGCCCGACCCGCACACTTTGTTGATGGTCGTACAAGCCACCGAGTTCGGGACTCCGGCTGCGAGAGCCGCCTGCCGTGCGGGTGCCTGGCCGACGCCGGCCGGCAACACACAACCCATAATTACTTCGCTGACATCGGCGGCGTCGAGACCCGTTTCCTCGAGTACGGAGGCAATCACGCTGGCGCCCAGTTGGGGCACGGCGACAGGCGCCAGTCCTCCCAGGAATGCGCCGATGGGTGTGCGCCGGGCCGCGGCAATGACGATATCGTGATCTTTCATCTGGGTGTGCTCTGTCTGGTTGGGTGTGCGGGTTGGCCGGCGCGGAGACAATCAGCCGCTACCGATCGCTTTGAGCAATTCGCGCCCGATCAGCATCCGCCTTATCTCGCTGGTTCCGGCGCCGATTTCGTAAAGCTTGGCGTCGCGAAGAAGTCTGCCGGTTGCATATTCGTTGATGTAGCCATTAGCGCCGAGGCTCTGTATCGCTTCCAGCGCGACACTGACCGCTGACTGCGCTGATAAGAGCAGGCAGGCGGCCGCGTCCTGCCTGGTGGGTTCCTTGTTATCGAACTGGGCTGCGACCCGATAGGTAAATGCCCGCGCCGATTGCAAGGCGGTATACATGTCCGCAACCTTTGCCTGCATGAGGCCGAAACTACCGATCGATTGGCCAAATTGTTGTCTCTCGTTGAGATACGGCAAAATGATATCCATGCATGCCTGCATGATGCCTATCGGACCCGCTGACAGGATGAGTCGCTCGCAGTCCAGGCCGCGCATGAGGATGTAAGTGCCCTCGTTGACCTCGCCGATAACATTTGTGTGCGGTATCCGGCAGTTCTCGAAAACCAGTTCACAGGTGTTTGAACCCCGCATCCCCAGTTTGTCCAGCTTCTGCGCAGTCGTGAAACCCGGCATGTCTTTTTCGACCACGAATGCGGTCATGCACCGGGAGCCGGCTTCGGGCCCGGCGGTACGCATATAGACCAGCAGCGTCGATGCCTCGGGACCATTCGTGATCCACATTTTCGAGCCGTTGGCGACCCAGTTGTCACCATCACGTTCCGCCCGGCACGACATTGAACCCACCACATCCGAACCCGCTCCGGCCTCGGACATGGCGAGCGCACCAACCGCTGTGCCGGCGCACAGATCGGGAAGTAATCGTTGCCGCTGATCCTCGTTGGCGTTTAGAAAAATATTGTTCAGGCAAAGGTTCGAATGTGCGCCGTATGAAAGACCCACCGAAGCCGAGGCGCGGGATATTTCCTCCATGGCGACGACATGCGCCAGGTAACCCATGCCCGAACCGCCGTACTCCTCGTCCACGGTGATCCCGAGGAGACCCATCTCGCCGAGTTTCGGCCACAGATCCTGCGGGAATTCGTTGCCGCTATCGATCTCCGCTGCCCGCGGTGCAATTTCGACCTCGGCGAAACGCCTTACCGAGTCCCTCAGAAGATCCAGATCGTCATTCAGACGTGTATTGAAGACGCTCATGCGACTCCCTGTTGATTGTCATGTATCAGCGGATCAGGCCGTGGTGTCATCGCCACCAAAGCTGCGACCAGCAACTAGTGTCCATTCGTATCGGTGGTGTGAGGGCGACGGCCCGACAAGCGGTCCTTGAATCTCTGCGAGTAGAATCGCCTCACACCAGCGATGGCCGCGATGCGTTCCTCGGCCAGCCTGTCTGCCGCCTGCCAACTCGGAATGCCATCGCGTTCGGCGATCTTGAAGATCTGGCGGATGATGTTGTAGATCGTCCCGACCGTCCGGAAGGCGCGGTCCTGATCATAGCCTTGTAACTCGATCGCCACGTTGATCAAACCGCCGGCGTTGATGGCGTAGTCCGGTGCGTAAAGGATGCCGCGCTCCTCCAGCTTCGTTCCCCAGTCATCCGATTCGAGCTGATTATTGGCGCTGCCCGCGACGATGTCGAATTTGAGTCGCGGCACGGTATCTTCATTGATGACGCCACCGAGAGCGCAAGGTGCGAAGACCTGCGCATCCACATCGTATATCTGATCCATCGCGACGGCTTCTGCGCCGAGATCCTCGACGGCTCTTTCGACGCGGGCCTCATTGATGTCGCAGACGAAGACCTTTGCACCCGCTTCACTGAGATATTTTGTCAGGTAAAACCCGACATGTCCGACACCCTGGACGGCAAAACTGACTTTGCCCGGATCGTCGTGCCCGTATTTCTTTTGCAGGCAGGCCTTGATGCCCTGGAGCGTGCCGAAGGCGGTGTAGGGAGATGGGTCTCCGCTGCCGCCATGGACCTTGTGTACGCCGACCACCCGATCGGTCTCCATGTAGATATAGTCCATATCCTCGACGTTTGTTCCTACATCTTCAGCGGTAATGTAGCGACCGCCGAGGGAACCGATAAAACGACCGAGGGCGCGAAACAGCTCTTCGCTTTTGTCTTTCTCAGGGTCGCCGATCAACACGGCCTTGCCGCCGCCAAGATTGAGACCGGCCACCGACGCCTTGTAGGTCATGCCACGCGAAAGCCTCAGGACGTCGATAAGAGCTTCTTCCTCGCTCTGGTAGGGCCACATCCTGCAGCCTCCCAGCGCGGGTCCCAGCGTTGTGTCATGGATAGCGACGAAGGCTTTCAGCCCGGTCGCCTTGTGATTGAATGCCACGACTTGTTCATGACCCATCTTGCCCAGGGTTTCGAAAAGCTCCATTCCTTGCTCCTTGGTGCTGGTCTGCAATATTTTTGGGCCAATATTTGCAGAAAATGCCCGACAGATCGCGGCGACCTGAACTTCAGCGGCGTACCTTGATGGACGCCTCACGCGAGCCAATTGCTCGGCCCGGGCTCAGCCGGTGATTATAGCCTCCCGCGAAATTTCCTGCAGTAGGCTTCGAAAGGGATTTCATCATACGTACTGCGCTGCGTCGCAGCATTTTCGGTCATCCGGCAGCCGCGCCAATTACCGCTATAATTACCGATCCGCTACGCCAGTGGCGGTTGCACCGGGACCCGAATGAGCACAGCCATAGAAGACGTCAGTCTGCCGATCAAGGATAACGCGAAACCACCGCTGAGAGTGATCAGCGCTGCATCGTTATTCGACGGACACGATGCCGCAATCAACATTATCAGGCGCTTGCTACAGGCTCATGGTGCGGAGGTTATCCATCTCGGTCACAATCGCAGCGTCGACGACATCGTTCGGGCTGCACTGCAAGAGGATGCGGATGCAATCGCCTGCAGCTCCTACCAGGGCGGGCACAATGAATACTTTCGCTACATGGTCGACATGCTCAGGGATCTGGGCGCCGAACATATCCGGGTCATCGTCGGAGGTGGCGGGACGATCGCGCCAGGCGAGATCAAAGAGCTCGAGGCCCACGGGGTAGAGCGAATCTATGACGCGGAAGCGGGCCTGACCCTCGGTCTGCAGGGGATGATCGAAGACGTTTTCAAGCGGATTCGATCCTGGGCTAAACCGAAATACGAACCCGGTCCCGTGGATCCTGGCGATCATCGCGCCATCGGACAGTTGCTGACCTTGCTGGAGGAAGCAGTCGACGAGCCGGAGCGTATTGAGGCGCTGCGCAGACGGTGGGCCGAGCTCACACGCCCGGTTCCGGTAATCGGCATAACCGGCACCGGCGGCGCCGGCAAGAGCAGCCTGACCGACGAACTTCTCAACCGGTTCCTGAGGTGTTTCCCGGATCGTCGCATCGCGGTTCTTGCAGTCGACCCGACCAGGCGACGTTCCGGAGGCGCGCTGCTGGGCGACAGAATCCGTATGAACAGTCTCGCCAACGAGCGTGTTTTCATGCGTTCGATCGCTACACGGCGGCAACATCTCGCGACCAGCGCCGTACTCAAGGACAGCGTCGATTGTCTGAAGGGCGCGGGATTCGATCTGATCATCGTCGAAACGGCAGGTATCGGCCAAAGCGATACCGAGATAGTCGATCTCGTCGATGTTTCCGTCTATGTCATGACCAGTGAGTACGGCGCGGCCAGCCAGCTTGAGAAGATCGACATGCTGGACTTCGCTGATATCACTGCACTGAACAAGTATGAAAAGCGCGGCGCCGAAGACGCGTTGCGTGATGTACGCAAGCAATGGAAGCGCAACCACGTGGCTTTCTCGGTGAGTGATGAAGACATTCCCGTTTACCCGACCATTGCGAGCCAGTTCAATGACCCTGGCGTGAATGCATTGTTCCGGGCGATATGCCGGAAAATCGATGCGAAGGTGCCCAGCGAAACTGTCAATTGGGAACTGGAGGTCGAGCTGGCGGAACCCAGCGAGACCGGCACGGCGATTATCCCCGCACACCGGTGCCGTTATCTGGCCGAGATCGCTGAGGATGGCAGGGGCGCGAACAGCGAATCGGAAGCACTGGCGGAGATCGCGAGCCGCGCGCAAGCCTGTCACAGGGCATTGCAGGAAATCGATGCCGACGTGCCTGCCGCACTGGATGCTTACCCTGATGCCTTGCTCGACGAAGGTGACGACAGCTTGCGCAAGCTGAGATCGAGCTACAACGAGTCGCTCGGGGAACTGGGCAGCGATGCGATCAGGATGTTGAAGGAGTGGCCGCAAAGGGCAGAGGCGGTGAAGGCCGAACGTTATTCGTTCCAGGTCAGGGCCCGGGAGGTCAGCGGTGAAAATTACAGTGAGTCACTTAGCGGTCTGAAGATCCCGAAGATTGCGGCGCCCGGATACAGCGACTGGGGCGATCTGCTGCGGTTCCTGATGCGAGAGAATCTGCCCGGGGCTTATCCCTACACTGCCGGCGTCTACCCGTATCGGCGGGAACGGGAGGACCCGACACGTATGTTTGCCGGTGAGGGCACACCCGAACGGACCAATCGGCGATTCCATTACCTGTCCGCGGGGCACCAGGCGACACGGCTTTCGACCGCTTTCGACTCGACCACACTCTATGGTGAAGACCCGGACGAGAGACCGGATATCTACGGCCGGATAGGAAACTCCGGTGTGTCGATTTCAACGCTGGACGACATGAAGCGTCTGTACTCCGGCTTCGATCTGGCATCGCCGACCACCTCGGTATCGATGACGATCAATGGCCCGGCGCCGATGATCCTTGCAATGTTTCTGAATGCAGCCATCGATCAGCAGGTCGAAAAACACCTCAGGGACACGGGTGGCTGGGAGGAGGCCGGGAAAAAGATCGATGCGATGTTTGCGGATGGCGAGCGGCCGGTCTATCGGGGTGAATTGCCGCAAGGCAACCATGGCTTCGGTCTCGGCACCCTCGGAGTGAGCGGCGATCAGCTTGTCGATGCCGGGACCTACCAGAGGATTCGTGCCCAGACACTGGCGGTCGTTCGCGGCACCGTTCAGGCGGACATCCTCAAAGAAGATCAGGCTCAGAATACCTGCATCTTCTCGACCGAATTCGCGCTGCGGATGATGGGCGATGTGCAGGATTTCTTTATCGATAACAGCGTACGCAACTTCTACAGCGTGTCGATCAGCGGCTATCACATCGCGGAAGCGGGTGCCAACCCGATCACACAGCTCGCGTTCACCCTGGCGAACGGCTTTACCCTGGTCGAGTACTACCTCAGCCGGGGTATGCCGATCGATGATTTCGCGCCCAACCTGAGTTTCTTCTTTTCGAACGGCATGGACCCGGAGTACGCGGTGATCGGCCGCGTCGCCCGCCGCATCTGGGCGCGTGCGATGTGCCGGTTGTATGGAGCGGGTCGCCGCAGTCAGATGCTCAAATACCATATCCAGACATCCGGTCGCAGCCTGCACGCACAGGAAATTCAGTTCAACGACATCCGGACGACCTTGCAGGCGCTCTACGCCTTGCTCGACAACTGCAACAGCCTGCACACAAACGCATACGATGAGGCGATCACGACGCCAACCGAGGAATCGGTCCGCCGGGCGGTGGCGATACAGCTGATTATTGCGCGCGAACTGGGGCTCAGCATGAATCAGAACCCCTTGCAGGGTTCCTTCCTTATCGACCAGTTGACGGACCTCGTCGAAGAGGCCGTTTACCAGGAGTTCGAGCGTCTTTCCGACCGCGGTGGCGTGCTCGGGGCGATGGAAACAATGTATCAGCGCGGCAAAATTCAGGAAGAGAGCCTATATTATGAGTCAAGGAAGCATGATGGCAGTCTGCCGATAATCGGCGTCAACACCTTCCGGGCCGACGGCGGCAGCCGGGATGAGATCAACGAAGCCGAGTTGATGCGCTCGACGGAGGACGAGAAGCAGGCTCAGGTCGTGGGGCGCAACGCTTTCTGCAGTCTCCACCAACAGTCGTCGGCAGGAGCGTTGCGACGGTTGACGGAAGTGGCTGCCCGACAAGGCAATTTGTTCGCCGAATTGATGGATGCGGTGGAGGTGTGCTCACTGGGACAGATTACGTACGCTCTCTACCAGGTTGGCGGTCAGTACCGCAGGAATATGTAGTCGATGCCGCCGCGTTAACAGCGTCGGTCGGGGAGGAAAACCAACAGGCACAAGACCTTGGATGCTGCTCTGCATTATTTTGCAGGGATGGTCCATACTTTTTTTTCAGATGGCTTTCTGCTAGCTTCGCTAGTTTCCGAACGCCCTCTCATTACTCACGTTGAAGCGAAGGGATCCTAATGCAAACACCTAGAATATGGAGCGCAGCCGGCTGGACGGGACTCGCGCTTGCGCTGGTTCTGACATCAGCTGTCGCGTCCGAGCAGACCTTGAAAGCCAGCATGGCCGAGCAGGGGGCGAGCGACGCCGCGTCGATAAAGTCGCAGAAGCGCGTAGCCCAGATGGCGGATCAGACCACCGAGCTGGTCGGCGAGTATCGCCTGGCATTGCAGAAGCTCGATCGGGTAAAGATCTATAACAATCATCTGCAAAAACTGGTCGACGATCAGGAGCGGGAGAAGGCGGACATCGATCGTCAGCTCAATGACTTCCAGACGGTCCAGACCGAGATCGTCCCGCTGATGTTCGACATGATCGAGAATCTGGCGGCGTTTATTACGCTGGACGTACCCTTCAACCTCGAAGAACGCAATACGCGGGTAGACAATCTCAGATCCCTGATGGACGACTCCAACGTAACGATTTCAGAGAAATACCGGAAAATCATGGAAGCCTACGAAATCGAGACCAGCTTTGGCCGTGACATGGAAGCCAGGGAAGGCACCCTCGATATCGGCGGCGAGGCTCGCGAAGTCGATTTCCTCAGGATCGGCCGGATCGTCCTGGCGTATCAGACCCGCGACAAGGACGAGACCGGGTTCTGGAACAAAAGCAGTGGGCAGTGGGAGTCGCTGCCGGCTGAGTATCGAGAGGCCATTACGGCCGGCTTGCGTATCGCGCGCAAACAGAAAGCGCCGGATCTCCTGAAGATGCCCGTACCCGGACCACGGGAGACACTGTAATGAGAAAGTTATTCATCGTTTTCCTGGCGATTTTCGCGGTCAGCCTGACCTCCAATACCTTGTGGGCGGCGGACAGCCTCGACGAACTGCTCAAGAACGTCAAAAACTCACGGCAGAAAGTCAGCGCCGAGAATCAGCAGCGTGAGGCCCGGTTCCGTTCCGAACGCGATAACCAGAGGGCGTTGCTGGCGCAGGTTCAGGCAGAACTCAACGCACAGAATCGGCGCAGCGACGACCTCACGGCGCGGTTCAACGCCAATGAGATAGAGATTACGCAACGATCAGACGATCTGAGAGTGCAGATCGGCAATTTCGGCGAGTTGTTCGGAGTGGTCCGGCAGGTCGCGGGCGACACCGTTGGCGTGGTCGAGAGTTCGCTGATATCGGCCCAGTATCCCGACCGGGGTGACGTCGCGAAGCGTCTGGCCCAGGTCGAGGGTCTGCCATCCATCGACGATCTCGATGATCTGCGTATCCTGCTGTTCGAGGAGATGGCTGAATCGGCCAAGGTGGTACGTTTTAATGCGACGATCAAGACCGCGGATGGCCGCGAGAAAAATGAGCAGGTGGTGCGTGTTGGTGTACACAACCTGATCAGCGGCGACCGTTTCCTGCAATATAAGCCGGCAACCGGTTCTATCCAGGAACTGGCCAGGCAGCCACAGGGCCGCTTTCAGGCAATGGCAGGCGATTTATTCAATGCCTCAGCCGGCGAGACCGTTGCCATGGCGGTGGATCCGAGTCGCGGTTCACTACTCGGCCTGTTGATTCAGGCACCGAGTTTCAGGGAGCGTATCGACCAGGGCGGCGTCGTCGGTTACGTCATCATCGTGCTGGGTTTTATCGGCTTCGCCATCGCTTTGTACCGCTGGATCTACCTGGGAGGCGTCGGCTCCGGTATCCGCAAACAGCTCAAGTCGGATACGCCCAACACCAAGAACCCGCTGGGCAGAATTCTGTCGGTCTACGATGACAACAAGGACATCGACACGGAGACGTTGGAACTCAAGCTCGATGAGGCGATCCTGAAGGAAGCGCCAAAACTCGAGAAATGGCAGGGCGGCATCAAGGTGCTGGCGGCTGTCGCGCCATTGATGGGTCTTCTGGGTACGGTCACAGGCATGATCGCGACCTTCCAGGCCATCACCCTGTTCGGCACCGGCGATCCAAAATTGATGGCGGGCGGCATTTCACAAGCCCTGGTCACGACCGTTCTCGGGCTTGTCGTCGCGATCCCGCTGGTGCTTTTCCACGCCATCGTGTCGGGTCGCAGCCGGGCGTTGCTTGAAGTTCTGGAGGAACAGACCGCGGGTATCATCGCCCAGCAGTCGGAAAGCGGGCGATGATCTTTCTGTTCGAAACCTTTATCGCGCCGATCCGCGACTTCTTCGAAGCCGGTGGCGACGTCCTGTTCGGGATTTTGTTTGTCACCATCCTGATGTGGACTTTGATAGTCGAGCGGATCTGGTTCTACTACTTCGTCCTGCCTGGTCAGGCACGCGCGACCGAGAAGGAGTGGAACGGCAGATCGGACACCCACTCGTGGTATGCGCGTCAGATTCGCCAGCGCATGTTGTCGGAGGTCGGTGTCGAATGTCGGCGCTATCTCCCGATCATCAAGTCCCTGATGGCGATACTGCCGTTGCTCGGTTTACTTGGAACGGTGACCGGCATGATATCGGTCTTCGATGTCATGGCATTTGCCGGTACCGGTAATGCGCGGCTGATGGCAGCCGGCGTGTCCCGGGCGACGATTCCGACCATGTCAGGCCTGGTCGCGGCCTTGTCCGGTCTCTATTTTGTGACCTGGCTGGACCAGAAATCGAGAACCGAGGTCGAGAAGATCGAGGACATGCTGGCCCATCACTGAGGATATGTGAATGCGACGCAGAGTTGCGATACACAGCGAAGAAGCGGAGATCAACATCACCCCGATGCTGGATGTGGTGTTTATCATGCTGATTTTCTTCATCGTCACTACATCCTTCGTCAAGGAGATCGGCATCGACGTCAACAGGCCGTCCAATGCGCCGATCAAGGAACAGAAGATTTCCGAAGTCATCGCGATCCGTATCGACGACCTGGGGCAGGTATCGGTTGAGAACCGCTCTGTCGATATCCGGGCGGTGCGGGCCAATATCGAGAGCGCGCTGGCGACAAAGCCCAATGCTGCAGTTGTGGTGATTGCCGACCGTGATGCGGACGCCGGTATTTTGGTACAGGTCATCGATCAGGCAAGGGTCGCGGGCGCTGACAAGGTATCGCTGGCGGCCATGAGACGCTGATTGCGGTTTGGGCCATGAAACCAATCGACCTGAAGAGAAACTAAATGGCTAAGAGGCACGCTATTCAGCAGGAAGAGACGGAAATCAACATCACCCCGATGCTGGATGTGGTGTTTATCATGCTGATTTTCTTTATCGTGACGACTTCCTTCATCAAGGAGACGGGTATCGATCCCAATCGACCCGAGGCGGAAACAGCGATAGTCCAGCCTCGTGGCAATATCCTGATCGCGATCAGTGAGGCTGGCGAAATCTGGATGAACAAGGGAAAAATAGAGATGGTGCAGGTTCGCCAGCTGGTCGAACAGGCCAAGGCCGAGAGTCCCGAGGCCAGCGTGGTGATCATCGCGGATGAAAAGTCTGCCACCGGTATCCTTATCGACCTGATGGACCAGATTCGTCTCGGTGGCGTCAGCAATGTTTCTATCGCGGCAGATCTGGCGGGAGGTGGCTGATGCGTTACCTGGCCTCTACAGCGATAGGCATCGTCGTCGCGTTGTTGTTGTTTCTGCTGATGAACCAGTTGATCAGCAACAAGGGCGGCTTCAACAATCAGGGTGACAGCGGCAAGCTGATCGATTTCGTCCGTGTGGAGCAGGACGAGATGCTGCAAACGAAGGATCGGCGCGTGCCCAAGAAGCCGCCGCCGCCAAAGAAGCCACCGCCGCCACCGAAATTATCGGTTGCCAAGCAGGACCAGCCACCGCCGACCCCGCTGGACATGGAAACGCCCGATATCGACATGGGATTCTCGGGTAGCGGACCGTACCTGGGTTCATGGCGTGCGGGTGATGCGGCGGCCGAGGGCGACGTCATACCGATCGTGCGCATCGAACCGCAGTATCCGCGGGAGGCGCTTCTGAAGGGAATAGAAGGCTGGGTCAAGATCCGGTTCACGATTCGCGAAGACGGCACCGTCGATAAGCCCACCGTCATCGGCGCGGAACCGAGGAGACTGTTCAACAGGGCCGCGATAAGAGCCATACTCAGGTGGAAATTCAAACCAAGGATTGTGGAAGGCCGGCCGGTCAGCCGGGTTGCCGAGCAGGTCATCGACTTCAAGCTGAATGCCGACTAACGACTTATGAAATCTCGATCGCACTCTTACGCACTTCTCATCCTGTTCGCCGGGCTCATTGTCGCGCCGATCGGACAGGTTCTTGCCGCGGACAAGGAGAAGGAATGCGTTCCCGGTACCGTTGAAAGGAAAGATCGCGGCAGCCTGATAGGCGAACGCGCCTATCGCAGGATTTCTTCAGTCCACGAACAACTCGGCAATGAAGAGTACGAGGATGCAAGAAAGACCCTGGATACGATGCTCAAGGGCAATCTCAATGACTACGAGACTGCGATAGTCGAACAGACCCTGGGTTATGTGTATGCGGGCCAGGGCAAGTACGCCCAGGCGGTGCCTCATTTCGAACGCGCTTTGACCGCCGATGCCCTACCCAATGCCGGCCATTTCGGCTTGATGTATTCACTCGCTCAACTGTACGTGGCGCTGGAACCGCCACAGCATCAAAAGAGCCTTGATCTGGTTCTCCAGTACCTGACTTTCCAGTGTGATCCGCCAGCGCCGGCGTTCATGCTGGTGGGCCAGAACTATGCTTCCATGGACAAGTTTCTTGAGGCTTTGCCGTGGGTCAAGAAGGCGATTGCCAAGAATGGCGACAAGACACCTGAATCCTGGTATCTGCTTGAACTGGCGATCTATTTCGAGACCAAGAACTACTCATCGGCGGCCTCATTGCTGACCAGCATGGTTGCGAAGTGGCCCGACAAGATCAAGTACTGGGAGATGTTGTCCGGCGCATACCAGCAGCAAGAAAAAGACAGGCAGGCCTTGTCGGTTCTGATGCTTGCATATCAGCAGAGCATGATCACGGAAGAAAGGAAAATACTCAATGTCGTTCGGATGAATCTGTTTCTCGAGACGCCCTTCATGGCGGGCACGATCCTGGAACGGGAGATGGCTGCAAAACGGGTTGAGGTAACAAAGAAGAACCTCGATCTGTTGCTTGGCGCCTGGACGGCTGCGCGAGAGTTCGATCGCGCGATCGCAACGATCGACAGGCTGGCGCCTTTCCATCAAAACGGAGAAATATATCTTCAGAAGGCCCAGCTCCTGATGGAGAAGGGCGACTGGGCGGAGACAATAGCCGCCGCACGTCAGGCGATCGACAAGGGCGGGTTGAAGAAGCCGGGTGGCGCGTATCTCATGATCGGCATCGCTTCCAACGAGCTTCGTGACTGGCCACAGGCCATGGATGCGCTCAAGAAGGCCAGGGGATACGACGACAAGACACGCAAGCAGGCGATCGAATGGATGAATTTTGTCCAGGACCGCATAGCCGTTGCACGGGGCTAGCCCCTCGATGTGACATCGGCCCGCTTTCGCCGACTATCGATAATCTCCAAGAAAGGGGTCGGATCCCTGGATCCGACCCCTTTATTTCTAGGGCCGTTCCGGTCGTATAAAAATGTCCAGCGACGGCTCATCCAGATGCTCCAGTATGTTCGCTCTCACCTCTTCGGTCATCTGACTGACCGACTTGTCGTCGTGACCGGTCGTGAACTCAAGGGCGCCGGTCACGATGATTTCGATGGGGCCGGGACGCGGTAGATTTCGATTGGCCGGAAGTATCGCCCGCGATCCCTTGATGACCACTGGAACGACCGGCAGCCTGGCACGGGCGGCGGCGGCAATTGCGCCGTTGTGGAACTTTCCGAGTCCGGGGGCGGTTCGGAATGTCCCTTCGGGAAAGAACACCAGTGCTTCGCCCTGGTGGGCTCTGCGCATTATTCGGCGTGCGTCGGACGCGCCCTTATGTCGATCCGACCGTTCGACAAATTCGGATCCAAGCCGCCGCAGCAACAAGCCAGCGATCGGCGTGTTGCGCATTTCATTCTTTATGACAAAGCCAAACCGCGGCGGTAGCGCCGCCGTCAGTATGGCACCGTCCAGAAAGCTGGCGTGATTCGAAACAATGACACAGGCGTTGTCAGGCAAGCGACCAATTGTGGTTACGCGCAGTGGCATGCCGGTGCAGGCGAAAATCAACCTCGCCGCCGCGCGCGCCATACTCCGCCGGATGCCAAGACCCGGCGTAACCGCGACCAGCAAGGTCGTGGTCACAACGACAAGGACGAATACGGTCCATGTATAGACGCCGTAGATGATCTCAAGGGTCCTTCTTAGGAATGCAGGCATTTGGGTCGCTTGTTCCGATCTCGTTATGTGAACTACATCACGTTATGTTAATAAGCTTGGGGTTCTGTGATGCCAATCACGGCCAGCAGACGCCCTTGTCATGATAATCCGAGCCCAGATGCATGGACGTGTCAGGCGAGGACATGCGACAGGGATCGTTGAATACAGCATCCGATTGTAACGTCGGATACCGAATGCGGGCCACGACTGAAAACCGGGGGGTAAAGAAGTCGGTCGGGCTCGACTGCTCTAAAAGTGGGTGTGATGGCAACTAAACAAATGAATCAAACACTGGCGAGTGCGAACTCACCGCCTCCGAAATAGGAATCACCCGATTTCTCGATGCACTCTGGATGGAGCGCGGTCTTTCCAAGAATACGCTGGCTGCCTACCGCACAGATCTTGTCTCGCTGGCCCGCTGGATGGCGGAACGAGGCGAGCTGGTCGAAAATACCAGTCGCGCCGAGTTACTCGAATTTATCGCCTGGCGGGTAGAAGGTGGCGCCCAGCCGCGTTCTACCGCCAGGCAACTGTCAAGCATGAGGCGCTTTTTCAGGCATCTGTTGCACGAGGGCGCTCGATCGGACGATCCGACCGTTCGAATTTCCATGCCCAAAATCGGTCGGCCGTTGCCGCGCGCCCTGTCAGAGGGCGAAGTCGAGTTATTGCTGGAAGCGCCCGACACATCAGATTGTCTCGGCCATCGTGACCGGACGATGCTGGAGGTTCTGTACGCCACAGGACTGCGCGTAACCGAACTCGTCGATCTGCAGAAACGACAGGTCAATCTTAATCAGGGCGTTCTGAGGATCATCGGCAAGGGTGACCGCGAGCGTCTGATCCCTCTTGGCGAAGAGTCGCTGGAATGGATTGAGCGGTTCACCCGTGGTCCGCGTAGTGAGATCTTGCTCGATCGCCAGTCTGATTATCTTTTTCCGACACGCCGTGGTGATCACATGACCCGGCAGGCCTTCTGGCACCTGATAAAACGCTACGCGAAGAAGGCCAATATCGACAATCGGCTGTCGCCTCATACTTTGCGGCATGCCTTCGCAACGCATTTGCTAAACCACGGGGCGGACCTGCGGGTTGTTCAGATGTTGCTCGGTCACAGCGATCTGTCGACCACGCAAATTTATACCCATGTAGCCAGGGAGCGTCTCAAGGACCTGCATTCGCGCCACCATCCGCGGGGTTGATGCATTCCAATCCCGGTCGGCCCGCACATGCCCGAGACAGCGTGCTTGTCTCACCTGTAGAATGGACGATCTAATTGAACCAAACGGTACCATGGCGGTCCTAAGGGGCTGTTATTCGGTGGTGATTTCATGCGCAAAATATTGACTATGTTCCTGGCATCATGTGTCCTGTCCATGGCGGGGGCCGCGCAAGCGGAAGAGGCCCTGCAGGCGGAAGATGTAGAGGATCCGCGCAAGGCAATCGCCGAAATGGTCCCTGGACTGACGGTGGATAACGTCAGGCCTTCGCCCGTTGCCGGCCTGTATGAGGTCGAAATCGGCGCCCAGATCGTCTATGTGTCAGCGGATACACGCTATCTCTTCAAGGGCGACATTATCGATCTGAGTAACAACGAGAGTCTTACCGATCGTCGCCGCAACAGCTTGCGAAGCAGCCAGCTCGACGCAATTTCGGAAAGCGAAATGGTGGTGTTCGACAGTGATCACGCCAAACATACCATTACCGTTTTTACCGATGTCGACTGTACATTCTGTCGCAAGCTCCACAAGGAAGTGCCCCAACTTCAGGAACTTGGTATTCGGGTACGTTATCTTTCGTTTCCGCGCCATGGACCCGGTTCGGATTCGTGGAAACAGGCGGAGGCCGTCTGGTGTTCCGAGGATCGCCAATCAGCCCTGACCCGTGCCAAGAAGGGTGAGAAGATCGAGGCGGAGGACTGCGGTCCGACACCGGTGGCAGCGCAGTATGAGTTGGGCAACAAGTTAGGCGTGCGTGGCACGCCCGCCATCATTCTCGAGAGTGGAGAGCTGATCTCCGGCTATCTTCCGGCAGACGATCTGGCCGATTATCTTGATCGGGAGTAGTTGCCGGTGCGGGTGACCGCGCCCGTTTCCAGCCCGCATATTTCACCAGGGCGGGCAGCTAGCGCTCCAGGTACTGGAGCTTTTCAGGTATGCCATCCCATTCTTCCGCATCCGCGGGTGCCTCGCCCATCTCGGTGATTACCGGCCAGCCGGCCGACAGATCCTTGTTGAGCTCGAGAAAATGTTCCTGGCCTTTGGGAATGTCTTCCTCTGAAAATATGGCTTCCGCCGGGCACTCCGGCTCGCATAGCGTGCAGTCGATACATTCCTCGGGATCGATAACGAGCATGTTGGGGCCCTCGTGGAAACAGTCCACGGGGCAGACTTCCACGCAGTCCATGTATTTGCACTTGATGCAGTTGTCGACAACAACAAAGGTCATAGCGTTTCCCGCTGTCCGATCGAAATTCCGGCCGCAGCCGCGAAGCCGCGTATTTTGCCACAAGGCGGACTGAGACCAAACATCAATTCGAAACCAGCCGCTAGGGAACCTCTGATCTATTCATGAACTCGTACTTCGTAATCCAAAATGTCCAGCTTCTGCGTTGCAAATCTTCGCAATAGCCCGCTATTACGTGCGATTCGCGCCTTGAATCTGAACATTCTGGATCACAATCTACTTCGCTCAGAATAAATCAGAGGTTCCTTAGGTTGAATCCGGACGCCAGGCGGTCGTATGAAGACGAAACTGCCCGAGGCGTCGATCTTCCAGCCAGGTCTCCAGCGCAAAGCGGACGCTGGGGAACGCGATTTCGTCCCAGGGAATCTCTTCTTCGAGGAACAGCCGGGTCTCGAGGCTCTCATGACCCGCCCCGAATTGGTCACCCACCAAGGTGGCGCGAAAGAACATATGCACTTGTCGCGCCCTGAGGACATCCATGATCGCGCACAAATCTCCGACTTCAACTTCAGCCAGCGCTTCCTCAAGGGTCTCTCTTGCCGCACCCTGTGCCAGCGTTTCGCCGTTTTCCATGAATCCGGCAGGCACCGTCCAGAATCCATGGCGTGGTTCGATCGCCCTGCGACACAGGAGGATCCTCTCTCCGGCCTCGGGTATGCAGCCGACGACTATCCTGGGGTTTTCATAATGAATGGTTCCACAAGCCTCGCACACAGCACGCGGCAGGCTATCGCCTGCAGGGATTCTTTCCACCACCTGGCTGCCGCACTGGCTGCAATAATTCATGATTGTTCTTTGCTGAAACGGCGAGTGGGCGAATCCTACCGCATCTCGCCTGAATCCGAATGGCCGGCCGGATTCGTACTCGTGCCGGTTCCCGCGTCGTTCCCTGTCTGGTGGCGTTCGCCCGTTTTCATTCTCCGCATCGAATCATGTTGAACCACCTCTCATCATAGGGATTAGCTAATTGACATAATCTCCTGTTTCTATGCATCACACACCGTTATCTGGGGCGATGGCGCCGGCGCCATCCAGGCCATCACGATCAATCATCCCAAGGGTCGCCCACGCAACTACCGACCGACAATTTACGGTCGGATTTTTTCAAACCAGGATTCGGCCGAGGGTATCTACGGCGACTCGATTCTCGTCACTGTCGAGTTCTGAACAACTCATGCAGGATACGGGCTAAGGATCTTCGCGCAACGGTGTTTTTGCGAACCCCTCAAGCGCACGCAGCCACTCGCGCGTCATCACATCCAGCGTTTTCCTGCCTTTCTCCGCCGTTGCCAGCGTCGGATCACCGAAAACACCGCTGTCCGAGAACTTCGGATCGGTCCGATCCCTCGCGAAAAGACCCGGCCGGTATCCTGGGTAGTCTTTTTCCGAGTAGTCGCCGTAGTCCGTCAGCGCGCGATCCATCCTGACGAGACCCGGCTGCAGATAGAGATTGACCGATGTTTCTATTTCGTCCGCATGACCGCCTTTTTCCTGTTCCTGGAGCGCGGCGATCTCATCCGTCTCGATATCGTCCCATGAAACGACCAGTGTCGGTACGCCGGTCTGAACCCGAATCTCGCGGGCGACGATGGATATTGGCAGGCCGGTCGCCTTTGAGATGCCCGTATTGAAAAAAACGATGCGTTGGGCGCCCTGGCGTACCAGGGACATGGCGACTGCCATCATGTAGTCCTCGAAAACCTGCGGGTCCGATACCTCGGTTCCGGGGAAGGATCTGAAGGCGGGAAACCAGCCATGAAGGACGGGCGGCACCACGACCACCGGCTGTTTTTCGACGGCCCTGTCAAGCAGGTACTCCATCACAATGCGATCGGCATTCATCGGAAGATGTGGTCCGTGCTCTTTTGCTCCGGCACCAAAAGGAAGGATGACGATCGGTGCTTCCTTCATCCGCTGTTCGGCCTCCGGCCAGGTCAGGTGGCCGAGATAAGCGCCCTCGGCTGCCCACACCGGGCCGGCAAGAAGCTGAACAAGCAACAGCGACAATGTGCCGGCCGCCACACAAGTTGTTCCTGTCCACGACATGCTCACTCTCCGAGTTGGCGGCTGATCTCAACGCAACGTTGATCCTCTTGTCGCGCGATCCTCAGCCTTTTCATCAGGATAGGATGAAGATCGGGACTGTCCTCTATCGCCCGGTCCAGTCGCAGGACGCTCTTGTCCCTGCAAAGCCTGGGGATCAGCTGCCCGTACGAGCTGAGAAACGCATCTTCGTGGCTCCGGCCGACTTCCTCGAGCGACATGAGAATATCTTCGGACAGCGCCGCCTGCTCTTCCCATTGCTGTATCGGAAACAACCAGCCCATCACGGAGCGCCGTCTCTTTAGCGACATTTCTTCCTGCGTATTTCTGATCCTGTCCAGCCATTGCTTCTTCATCTCGACGGAGGGTCTTGCCGCTTGTGTCGCTATGAACATCTGCATCCCGGCATCGGAAGGGTCTGCTTCAAGCTCGGCTCTTGCTCTTTCGTCAGCCTTGGGCCGGTCGAAGGTATTCAATCGTGCGAGTACTAGCCATCTGCGATCCTGGTCGAGCGGACTGTCCGGCAATATCGCGTCGCCGGTCAGTTGTTTCTCAAGTCGTTCGAGGGCGCCGTCGGTATGCGCCAGACGGCGAAAGGTATCCAGCCACAGCGTCTGCAGATCGCTGGCGGTTTCGGCGCGGGACGCTTCCTGCCAGGCCAGCTCTTCGAGCCGCGGTCCCAGCGTCTTGAGGAAATGCGAGGTTTCCGGCGGTTGGCTCCAGAGGTATCCGAGGCTTGTGCCGAGGGTTTCCGCGACCTGTGCGGCCACCTTGTCGTTCATCTCACCCGGAAGCGCTTCAAACGCTATGTCGATATATGCGTCAACACTCAGGGCCGCATCCCTGACCATCTCCCACAGGCTCTGCCACAGCATCGATCGCAACAGCGGATCATCGATACGTGGCAAGACCTCTCCGATGCGGGACAGCGTCACCGTATCCAGCTGGACCTTTACAAAGCCCCAGTCCATGTAGTTCGGGTAAACAACATTCGGACAGGCGATGCCTGCCGCGGCGCTGACCTCGGTCCGTTCCCCGGACAGGGTCACCGGGATCACCGTTTTTTCGGGTTTCGTCGCGTCGTCCGGCCAGTGAAGAAAAGCGATTTGGACACGATGATCTCGCAGTAGCGGGTAATCCGCGGGCGCGGTCTGAATAAGATTGAGCGCGTCGATCACGCCGTCTTTGCATGACCACTCGGCCGTCACGGTGTTTAGCCCGGCCGTCTTCAGCCAGGTATCTACCCATGGTTCCAGTTTCAGCCCGGAGGCTTCCTCCAGCGCCGAGATAAAGTCATCGAGCTCGGTGGTCGAACCTGCGAAGCGACGCAGATAGAGTCGCGCGCCATCGCGACAGGCCGTGTCGCCGACATAGTGGCTGAGCTGGGTGAGGACGGAAGCGCCCTTGCGATAAGTGATATCGTCGAAGTTGTTGACCGCGTAGTGGGTGTCGGCGACCTCGACCTGCACTGGATGAGTAGTAACGAGCTGGTCGGCGGCATAGGCGCGTCGCTTGGCACTCATGAAGAAGACCTGCCAGGCATCGGTGTATTCTGTCGCCTGTGCCTGCGCCAGATAACCCATGTAGGTGGCAAAGGCTTCCTTCAGCCACAGACCGTCCCACCAGGCCGGTGTGACCAGATCCCCGAACCACATGTGCGATAGCTCGTGCAGCAGAGTGTTGGCGAGGCGCTCCATATCCTCGCGCGTATAGTCGCCGCGTCGGATGTAGGACTCGGTATAGGTAACGGCGCCGACGTTTTCCATGCCGCCGATGTTGAACTCGGGCACGATGAGCTGATCGTATTTGCCATAGGGATAGGGCAGGTCGAAATAGTCCTGAAAAAATTCAAAGCCCTGGCGCGTAAGCCTGAACCAGTCATCCGGACGCACGTGCTGCGCCAGGCTTTGGCGTGCAAAGAGGCGCAGAGGGATGTCACCTGCGCTGTCCTCCCAGACCGTGTAGTCGCCGGCGTGCAGCGGAAATATGTAAGTACTGAAGGGGAGCGTCTCGGGGAAATACCAGGTCCGGCGGTCCCCATCGACCGATGTTTCGGATTCGCGTATCGCAGACACCACATGCCAGTGAGCCGGTGCGCGGACCTGTACCCGGTAGCGAGCTTTCAGATCCGGTTGATCGAAACACGGGAACAGGCGATTGGCGTCATAAGGCTCGAAATGCGTGTGCAGATAGACACGGCCATCCTCCGGATCCACGAATCGGTGCAGGCCCTGTCCGCTGTGGCTGTAGTGGTGCATGAAGACAACATGAACGGTGTTCTGTCCGTCGCGCAATGCGGTCGCCGGAATGGTCAGGAAGGAATCGTTGTAGTCGATTGCGACGTCGGCCCCGTTGACGGCAATCGCTTGTATTGAACCGTCGGCGAAATCCAGCGTCAGCGGCTGATCCGACGGGTCCAGGTCAAAATCGATGATTACCTCACCGGAGAATGATGCCTCGCTGTCTTCCAGGGACAGACGCAAATCGTAGCGCAGGTTCGAGATGCGCCGCGATCGGAACATTGCATAGTCGTGTGTGAGCCTGCTTTCCGGAAGCCGTGTGATCGTTTCTGGCATTTCTGTTCTCTCACATCCTGTCGTGGCAAATAGCACGGTCGCAGTGATGATCGGCCCAAGTATCCTCGCCATCGTCCGAAGATGGATAAGTCGCGTATTCATCATGCGGCGATATTGTCCCGAGGTGGCAGTCTGTCGAACTGCAACAAAAACCGAACCGGCATTCTACGACAGGAGTCGGTTTGTTATCTGCATCTGTCCTGCCACGGCGTGGTCGAAACCCCATCCCGATGTCGATGGTACTGGTCGCTGGTAGTGAGAATAGGCTATAAGTGCTGGTCAGATTGGATATATCGGAAACAAACATGAACCGAGCAGACCTCAGGCATCGACCACCGCAGTCTCGCCAGCCACGCTGGCTCAAATCACCGGCAATCACAGTCATTCCCCTTATCGCGGCTGTTTGCCTGGCGTCCGGGTGCTCAAAGCAAGAGGCTGAAACCGGACCCGACGGCAACCCGGTCGCAGATGCCGGTAGTGAGGTGGCTACGATCGGGGACAGCGAAACCCACTCGGTGGCGATCGATGTATTTCACGGCGTCGAAGTCGAGGATCCCGATCGCTGGCTGGAGGACTGGGATAGCGATGAGGTCAGGGACTGGAGCGAGGCGCGTAACGCCGAAGCTCGCAAATATCTTGATTCCCTGCCGCACAGGGACGTCATCCGATCGCAGCTCGAGGACCTTCTTGGCGTTGAAACCGAGAGCTATTCGACCCTGGTCGCCAGGGGCGAGCGGCTGTTCGCACTCAAGAACCATCCGCCCAAACAACAGTCTTTTCTCGTCGTTATGCCCGGGCCCTTGCGACCCGCGGACGAACGCATCGTGGTCGATCCGGAGAATATAGACCCGGATGGGGGAACGACGATCGACTGGTATGTACCATCGCCCGACGGCACCCGGGTGGCGGTGTCGCTGTCGAGCGGCGGTTCGGAGCAGGGCGATCTGCACATTTTTGATACCGAGTCGGGAGCGGGCGTCGGTGAAGTCGTATCGAGGGTGCAGGGTGGAACGGCCGGTGGTGATATGGCGTGGACGCCGGATGGTTCTGGGTTCTTTTACACCCGCTACCCGCACGACGGCGAAAAACCCGAAGCGGACATGGCCTTCTATCAGCAGGTCTATTATCACCAAATCGGACAAGCGGAAAGCGAGGACCGTTATGAGCTCGGCGCCGATTTCTCCAAGATTGCGGAAATCAGGCTGGAGGTGGACAACAACACAGGGCGGTTGCTTGCCACGGTACAGGAAGGTGACAGCGGGCAATTTGCGTTACATCTGAGATCGCCGGATGGAGAGTGGGCCCAGCTGACGCGCTTCGATGATGACGCGACCCTCGGTTACTTTGGTCCCGAAGGCGATCTGTTCATTCTCACACGTGATGGCGCGCCACAGGGTCGGATCGTCCAGCTGGCAAGCGGCGAAACCGATCTGGCCCAGGCCAGGGAGGTAGTCGCTGAGCAGGAAGGCGCCATCAGTACCAATGCGTTTTATTATTTCTATACACCCGGTTTCCTGGTGACGCCCGGTGCGATCTATGTGGTGTATCAGGAAGGTGGACCTTCGGTCATCCGGGCATTTGACCGATCGGGAAAAGCGGGCGCGAATATCACGCAACTCGAAGTCGGAAGCGTCAGCGGATTGACGCCTCTCGACGGTGACGACATTCTTTTCGCCAATCGATCCTATACAACGCCGAAAGGCTGGTTTCGGGTGGATGCCGGGTCGGGGACTGTGGCGAAGATGCCGATATCGACCGTCATCCCAGTCAGTTTCGACGATGTCCGGGTTGTGCGCGAGTTCACCAGCTCATCCGATGGTACGAAGATACCGATCAATATACTGATCCCCAAAGGTGCCGCGACCGATGGAACGGGACCCGCGCTGTTGACCGCCTATGGCGGCTATGGCCTGAGCCGTGTACCCAGGTTGAGTCTGTCGAGAAGGATCCTGCTGGATCGGGGTTTTGTCATCGCCGAAGCCAATATCAGGGGTGGAGGTGAATATGGCAACCAGTGGCATCGCGACGGCTCATTGACGCGCAAGCAAAATGGCATCGATGATTTTGCAGCGGCAATCCGATACCTTGCGGACAAGGGATATGCGGCGAAGGATCGCATCGCCATTATCGGTGGAAGCAATGGCGGCTTATTGATGGGCGCCACCATGACGCAACATCCCGAGCTGCCGAGGGCGGTCGTCTCTTATGTGGGCGTTTACGACATGCTGCGTAACGAGCTAACCCCGAACGGAGTTTTCAATATTCCGGAATACGGCACCGTCAAGGATGCCGGGCAGTTCCAGGTCTTGTTTTCCTATTCTCCCTATCACAACGTCGGCAAAGGAGTGGCCTACCCGGCGACGCTGTTCCTGACCGGCGCCAACGACCCGCGCGTCGATCCGATGCACTCGCGAAAAATGACGGCGAGATTGCAACGCTCGACAATATCGGAGGAACCGATTCTCCTGCGTACCAGTGATAGCACGGGTCATGGTATCGGTACGCCGCTTGGCGAACAGATAGCCGAGCTGGTGGATGTTTACAGCTTTGTGCTGGCACAGCTGGCGGCGGATGAGTAGAGCGCGGATGCCGGCATTTACACCCACCTCGCGCACCGGCCGTATTACGCGGGCGTTGCTGCTCCTGGCAGCCAGCCAGTTGGCGATCGTCGCATGCGGCCCCGTCGATGAAGCCACCCAAACGGTGGAGTCTCTCGGCCTGAGAGAAAGCACAGTTGCGGCTCGTGACATGCCCGGCTGGAGCAAACCAGAGCGCATCGTGATCCGTGCGGACGAGGAGCAGATTGCCTGGCTGGCCGAGGTCGTTGACGGCGTCGAACTGGTGCCGGTCGCGGATCATGCCGAGGCAGTGGCGAGAGTCGCGGGGGCCGACGCCATCATCGGCTTTTGCTCCGAGGAAGTACTGGAGGCCGGCGCCGACCTTAGATGGATCCAGCTGCCGTACGCCGGCGCCGAGCGCTGTCTCGCGGTCGACGCCCTACACCAGCGCGACCTGTTGCTGACCAATGCACAAAGAATCTACGGTCCCGAGATCGCCGAACATGTCATCGCGATGATGCTCGCATTTTCCCGCGGTCTGAATGTCTTTATGCATGAACAAAGCAAGGCGATCTGGAATCCAGATGCTATCGGCGAAGAGTCACGGCTGTGGGAGCTGAGCGACAAAACGATTCTTGTCGTCGGTCTCGGCGGCATCGGAACGGAAGTGGCCAGGCGCGCCCATGCGCTTGGCATGACGGTGACGGCGACCCGCGCAAGCAGCAGGGAGGGTCCTGATTTCGTCAGCTATGTCGGCTTGTCTGGCGAGTTGCTGGAGCTTGCTGCAAAGGCCGATGTAGTGGTCAATTCGCTGCCGTTGACGCCGCAGACGACCGGCCTTTTCGATATTGCGTTTTTTTCGTCGATGAAACCGACGGCCTATTTCATCAACGTGGGTCGGGGCAAAAGTGTTGTGACGGACGACTTGATGGCGGCCCTGCTTGAGGGCAGGATCGCCGGCGCCGGTCTGGATGTTACCGAGCCCGAGCCCTTGCCCTCGGATCACCCCCTCTGGCATCAGCCCAACGTCATCATTACGCCACATATCTCGGCAGGCTCCGATCTTCGCAGCGAGCGGCTGTGGATCGTGATGCGCGAGAATCTCAGGCGTTACGTGGCGGGTGAGCGGATGCTGTCGGTTGTCGACATCGATCGCGGGTACTGATCCTGCAGAATCGATACCGCTTTCACGCCGTCAGAGCTGGCTGGCGACGATGGCGGCGAACGTGTTGTGCCAGTTCTCCGGCAGAGACTCCAGCAGTTCGACCGAGTGTTTCATGTCGGCCTCGAAGATCTCGACCTTCAGGTTGTTGACGAAAGAGGGGTGGGAGATGCCGACGTTCATCTCCTTGTTGACCCTGAAACTCAACTTGTCGAAGTTGGCTGACCCGAGGCAAGCCCAGCCGTCGATGATCGACGCCTTGATATGGGACATGCCAGGGTAGGTATAAACGCGGGCGCCATATCTGAGCAAGGTGTTGGCGGCCCGTACATTGTTCGCGTTCATCATGCCGTGATTGCCCTCAAGGGGCACGATGACCCGCACGTCGACACCACGCAATCGAGCCTTGACGAGTTCGTACAGTATTTCGGCCGATGCGAAATAAGCGTTTTCAACCCAGGCATAGCTTTTGGCATTTCTTATCGCATAGATCTGGGCGCGGTAGATCTGTGATTCCGATGGTCGTGTCTTGAGTAGACGAATCGGATAGTCGCCTTCGCGGGGCGCTGTTTCTTCCACACTGTGGGAAACCGAATAGCCCGCATAGACGAAGTCCCCGAGAACCGCCGCGTGTGCCCAGGTGGAGTCGAACTCGTGTTCGATCGCCTTGACCACCGGCCCCGTGACCTCAAGCATCAGGTCGTGCCATTCCCAACGATATTCACGACCGATATTCATGCCGCCGATAAAGGCGATCTTGCCGTCGATAATGGTCGTCTTGGTATGATCGCCGGTAAACCAGGGGTTGGTTAGAGCCCTGACCTGGACGTTGGAGTCATGTTTTAGATATTTGGTGATCGCGATAGGCGCCTTGAAGTCTTCTGGCAAGGTATCCGGCGCCGTCGTCTGTGCCATTTGAGTGCCGAGCCCGTCCACCATCACCTGTATCGACAGATCGAATGAGCGTTCTCTGAGAAAATCCGCAAGGCCGACGGAGAAGTCGTCGTTGTCGAAGATATAGGTTCTGAGCTTTATGGATTCCTCCGCGTCGATCCCGGCTGCGATGACCTTCGGGAAGAACTGGTCTCCGCCGATAAGGAGCTCGGCCTTGCCCATGTAGGCCCGATCCGCAAAAACATCGTCTAGTTCCGCTTCCCATGCCTCCAGATCCATCCCAGGCCCCTCGTTGACCGGGGGAATTTCCACGCCTTCAGCATCCGGATAGGCAAATGTGCGGATGGAGACGCCGGTGGATATGTCCCAGACGGTGTCTCGTACAAAATAGCCCAGTCTTGAAAAGAAGCTGACGGGTCTGTTGAGGAATTCGAGCCAGTAACTGCGCGTGAACTGCCAGGCGCTCTTGCCCGCCGTCGTGCTGAACTTGCCTGGCGTACTACCGAAGGTGAAGGGTTCCAGCGAGCAAAACAGCAAAAGGCCGTCGGAGCGCCTGAAGATGGCGAACGGGCGCGCGTAAGGGCCTGTCTCGCCGGTCGCAAACACGGTGATGTTGTCCTCGATCCCCTGTTTGTCGAGATAGTCCTCCAGGAGGATGGTGAGCGTATCGCCCAGCGATTCGAATCGGTAGCTGACCAGCAAGGGGATGCCGCGGGGTTTGTTCACCATGCCCTGGATGATCTGCACCTCTCCCTGCGTGGTCCGATAGACAAAGAACTCCTTGTCCCTCGAGTTGAGCAACACGCCTTCTCCCGGCTGGGCAGGTGTCAGCTGATTGACGGCCGACATCACCATGTCGATCCAGACTTCATGAGGCTCTACGCGAAGAGCGATGGCCCTGGATTTTTCCGAATCGAAGGTCGCCTTGTCCGAGACATGAACCTGGAACACGGGGAACCAGTCGAAATGAGTGGTCATGATCTGTTCAGTGTCTCTATCGGTAAATCCGTAGTACTCAGTGCCCTCGGCCTCGTAGCGAAGAAAAAGCTCGCCTTCCTCCTTGTTCCAGTACATCTCCTTCAGGTCCACGGGTGTGCCGGATCGCACCATGTCTCCCGGATCGGCCTTCTGGTGAGCGAGCGCCTCTTCCGGTGGCGCCTCCATCTGTTCGGGGTGGGTCATGCATGAGGCGAGCGCCAGCGATGCCAATGCCATGAAGGCCGTCTGCATCGTGCGGCAACCAAAAAAGCGAGCGTCGGCATGGCTGGCTCGTAAGCTGACGGTTCGCAGGGATGACGGGTTTTCGATCATGTTTGAAGATGGGTAGCGGGGCATGGCAGGCTACTATACCCCGTGCGTCAATAATGGTGAGTCGGGCGCTGTCCAGCCCCGTTAAGCAGTAGGGTTGGATGTGGTGCCGGGAGGGGGGATCGAACCCCCACTCTGTTGCCAGAACCGGATTTTGAGTCCGGCGCGTCTACCAGTTCCGCCATCCCGGCCACCGCGCCGCAGGATACCGGGACAGGCTCCTGTTTCACAA